>Ga0315537_1002911_pt1 | contig 12878 bp, 5 predicted proteins | sample SalMarSW160270MG_FD_203091 | JGI IMG/M metagenome (GOLD analysis project Ga0315537, IMG submission 203091) | Salt marsh sediment microbial communities from the Plum Island Ecosystem LTER, Massachusetts, United States - Salt Marsh Sediment SW1602-70 ... | reverse complement strand
TGTGAAATCGTAGGCGGGATATTTGTTGTATCTCGCAGCAAAGCCGTCGAAAAGACATAATTGGAAAGATCCTGCTTTGTGTCAGGATCATATGTCGTTTCGACGCCGATTGTGTCAGCAATTATGACAACATTATTATGGACTGCTATAGTATCGGAATCAGATAATATTGAGATAACCTCTTTCGGCTTTTCATCGCGCGGAAGATTATATTTAATTTTATAGTATTCAGTCGGCTCCAATGAAGCCACATTTAATTTTCGTTCCAATGGGCGCAGCATCAGGTAGATATCAAATCCCGCTTCATTAAGAGACGAGAATACCAATTTAGAACCATCGCGTGAAAGCGAGAGCTGGTACATCCCGCTGATAGAGTTGGTAACGGGATAAAAATTGCCGGAATCCAATGACTGTATATATAGATTATTAATTCCATTGATATCAGAAATATATAGAATCTTTTTACCGTCTGGAGACAGAGCAGGCGAGGATTTGCTGCCGTTTGGCTGTGTCGTGATACGCCGAATTATCCGTGTGTTTATATCGAGCGAGTACAAATCAGATTGCCCATAATCGTAATTCCAAATTTTAAAATTCGCTGGCATAAAGGACGGCGATGTTATATCTCCTCGATCCGATGCAAAATAAATTGTTTTACTATCTATGGAAAAAACCGGATCCATATCAGAAAAAATATCATTCGTGAGGTTCTTAAGTTCTTTTGCTGCAATATTATATATAAAGACATCAGACTGCGGCGTTTTCACTCCGACAAAAGCGAGCATGCTGCCGTCTTTGCTCCAATCAACCGAGAAAATGCCATCCAGCTCAAATTCAATTTTTTCTTTTTCACCCGATTCAACATTCACCATGATGATCGCATCATGCTCTCCTGATTTGACAGCAAGGGCAATTTTCTTGCCATCCGGCGACCATGTAATTCCCGGAGTCAGCAAATGCAATTCTTCAAAATCATTTGTTTTTTGCCCGCTCACAACTTTATCAATAATCTCCCCATCCAATGCCGACATGATATAGACATCAAAATAATCATCCCTGTCGGAAATAAATGCAATCTTATCTCCCTGAGGAGAAATTGCCGGACTGCTGTTATAGAAATTATCGTCTTTTATGTGGTTTGTCAGCCGTTTGTAAGAAAAATCTGCCGGCTCTTCACGTTTGGCAACATCGGGCCAGTAATATACCTTCTGCTTCTTTTGCCAGCGCTCAGAAAGCTCTTTCAACGTCATTCCAATAGCAGATTTAAATCCCTTTTCTACACTTCGAGCTTTTTTTATACTGTGAAAGATATCGGAAATCTTTTGTTCTCCATATTTATTGGCAATGTAATGCAAAACAGACTGACCGCCGCGATATGCAAAATATCCGTTCAGATGAGAGATCGGCGGCAGGTAATTGTGTACCGTTGCATCGCGCAAAAACATATCCGAATTATTATCCCACTTCAAAGACGAATATTCTGCCAGGCCCTCATTCATCCACAAAGGAATTTGTACCGATGCTTTTTTGGAAATAAGTGATTGGATCGTGCCGCCGTAGAACATGTCATTAATAAATCCATGAACTAATTCATGATGTATAACATGCCGGAACTGGCTGTAATTTCCTTCAAATGGAACAACGATACGGTTCTTAAAGAGTTCTGTTACGCCGCCGATTCCTTCTTCCAAATATTGGCTGATAACGTTTGTCTGCTGAAATTCGTTATGCGAGTTATAGACCACAAAAGATATACGACTATTTATTTCGTACCGGAGAAGGTTCTTGATCGATTCGTAAGCTGCTTCCGACGCATAAGCAGCGAACTGAGCTATATCGTAGCCGTTCTGAGAGAAATAGATATCAAAGTGGTCCGTCTGGATATACTGCCAATGGAAATTTTTATACTGGACCTTATTCTTTCCGAAGACAGAATTCTGCGCTAATCCCCGCAATTCTGATCCGCAAAGAATTAATCCGATGAGAATACAACGCCGTATCATATCATCCTCATTTTTTCAAAATCATTACGTCATAAAAGTAGTCTAAAAAAAACATATATAAAAGCAAACCGGTGATCAACCCTCGAGTTTAATATATTCCTATTGAACGCGTCAGCGTTTACGCCGGCGCAATTTATTCACTCCTCTCCCCTCGATAAGGGCAAAATCAATCTGATGTTCATCGGGATTCACGCGCATGACCTTAACTTCCAGCGAATCGCCAAGCCGATACTGCTTGTGAGTGTGCCGTCCTTTTAATGTATACTGCTTTTCATCATATATATAATAATCGTCATTTAAGTCGCGAACATGTATCATGCCTTCTACAAGCGAATCTGTAAGCTCCACAAAAATACCGAAATGCGTAACACCTGAAATCACTGCGTGGAATTCGTCGCCTATATGACGTTTCATATATTCCACTTGCATTAATTTCACAGCAGCTCGCTCAGCTTCCATCGCCGAACGCTCCATTTCGGACGATTGTTTTGCTATAGACGGCAAGCGTTGGCGAAGTATATCCAGTTCTCTCATTGAAATCCCTCCGTCATATTGCTTCAGCATCCGATGGACAACTAAATCCGGATAACGGCGAATGGGAGAAGTAAAGTGAGAATAATAATCGAACGCCAGACCATAGTGCCCGATATTCCTGTCGGAATATATCGCTTTTGCCATTGAACGCAGTGCAACTTCGTTTATTACGTTTTCAACTTCCGTGCCTTTTATCTGCTCCAGCAGCCGCTGTAATGATTTAGACGTAACGCCGCCGTCAATGTTCAGCTTAAATCCAAGCTTCTCTACAAACACCGCAAGTTCACCGATCCGTTCCGGATTGGGCGAATCGTGCACGCGATAAAGAAACGGCCTGGCTTTCTCGTCTTTCTTTACAAATCCGATATGACGCGCAACAATACGGTTTGCTAAAAGCATAAATTCTTCGACCAATCGATGGCTTTCCAAACGCACTTTCTTTGTAATAGCTACCGGCCGCCCATTTTCGTCCAGATCGAATTTCGCTTCGGCAGAATCAAAATCGATACTGCCTTCTTTCAGCCGTTTCTTCGTCAATACAGTGCTCAACCGGTACATATTCCTCAGCACATCGGTGAACGGACGGTCTTTCGGCGGAATTGCTGCATCCTGCTCCAGTTTTTCAAGTAATTCCTGTACACGCTCGTAACTGAATCTCTGCTTGCTGCGAATAACACTCTCAACAATTTTATACTCTTTGACACTCCCCCGGGAAGAGATATCGATAAAAACAGAAAACGCTAACCGGTCTTCATCCGGACGAAGACTGCACAATCCGTTTGAAAGTTTTTCGGGCAGCATGGGAATAACACCATTAGGGAAGTATACACTCGTACTGCGTTTCAGCGCCTCTTTATCCAGCGCGCTTCCGGCCTGCACATAATAAGATACATCTGCAATGTGCACGCCAAGACGGTATTGGCCGTCCGATAGCGGCTCCAAAGAGACAGCATCGTCGAAATCCTTTGCATCTTCCGGATCGATTGTAAAACAAAGAAGCGTGCGAAGATCAGTCCTGCAGGCAATTTCAGACTGCGGAATGTCGGCCGGTATGACATCAGTCTCATTTAATACTTCGGCAGGAAATGATGTAGGCAAATGATACTCGCGCACGACCGATTGGATCTCCGCCGATAACTCTCCGGATTTGCCGAGTACTTCCAACACACGTCCTTCCGGATTCTGATGGCGCTTCCCCCAATCAGTCATTTCTACAACAATTTTATCGCCCTCCTTTGCCCCGTGCAGTTGTTTCTCGGCAATTAAGATTTCACGCACTATTCGCCGGTTATCCGGTACAACAAAGAATTGCTTTCGTATACGTTCAAGAGTTCCGACGAACGTACGAAGTCCCCGATTGACGATCCGTACTACTTCTCCCTCAAACCGCGCACCACGTTCCCGCTGTTTTGTACTTTGCGCTAAAATCGAAACTTCAACCTTGTCTCCATGCAATGCGTCTCCAAGATTGTCCTGCCGGATAAAGAGCTCCTCGCCGCTTTCTTCCACAGTTACTATCCCAAAACCACGCGATGTCATTTCCAGCTTCCCGAGTAAATACTGTGTTTTATGAAGATGTGTGTACCTCTTCCCATGAATGCGTAAAATCTTATTGTTATCCTGCAACAAACGAAGGGCTTTTTTGAAAAGCTGTTCGTCTTTTGCATTGCGTATACCTATGCGCCGTGATAATTCCTTTGATTTAAAAGATTCATTCGGAAATCGTGCAAGAAATTCAAGAATGCGGTCTTGAAGCAATTCAGGATTCTCACCGGTAAATTTAGTCGACACTGGCAACTCCAAAGGAAATAAAAAAAACCTTAAAATGTAAATCGATAGAATAATCGGACTCCGTTTGAGGCACGGCGCTGTTCTTCGATACTCTGAATGCTTTCCACACGCCGTTCCAGCGTAAGAATAAGGTTACGCAGCCTGTCAACTCCGATCACATAACTCATAGGCAATTCTACACTGTAGTTGATATTACCAATATCACCGGTAAAAACATATCCACCGGCGCGAATTACGGCTTCTCCTACTTGCCCCGTCACCCGAAGGTTTGCTGACTGGTCGAACTGTCCGCCGTAATATAAGACATCAATCGATTGGAATCCTCCCCAGAAATTTTTACGAATCGCATCACTTACGGGACCGGTGAATATTCCGGAGGCGAGGGCCAAGCCAAGACTGGAACCCACATTCGCACCGATTGCCTCTGTACGCTGCTGATCGGTAAGTTCATTTCGATATTGACCCGTAAAAATAAAAGCCATCGCATTTCCTTCTTCATCTCCGCACTGCCAATCAGTCCAATCCCTCGAAGGAGGAACCTTGGTTTGTAAAGTAATTTTTGTCTTGGGCTCATTCCGTGTTCCCGTGATCATCAAAGTCACTAGTACCTGATGAGCTTTTTCAGGTCCTGCACATCCTCCAAATACCTGTGATTGGTTGACAGTATCATGTCTACCTTCGTATGTTGCAGTAATATCGAGTTCAGGATCCAGAACATCTCCTGTAAAAAGTATTTTTCCCGTTGCTTCAAACCTCTTGATGAAGTTATAGTAGGATCGACTGCCGGCATCAACCTGACCCGTGAGGCGGGACATTTCCGGAGTTTTGTTAAAATAAAGGCGTCCCTCAAGATCAGCGAAAAGCTCTTCACTAGTCTGTGTGTTGAATACGAATCGCAGTGTTGTCGGTCCCTTTGTTTCAATATTGACATCGTAGCTGATACCGTCAAGGAATGAACTCTGTCTGGACTTGAACGATGAAGAAGAAAATCTCCTGCCAATTGCCGTTTTACCGTTAGTTAGTGAGATTTTCGTTTTACCATTATTCGATATAGATTCTTTAGAGGTCCGATCGATTGCCCGCGAGGTATCATCGAGAAACTTTACATCAACAAAACTATCGCGCACAAACTCAACTTCACGTTCCGGCGGCAATATTAACTGCGCATCTTTTATAAATACATCCCCGCGCACTATAGATTTGTAAAGATCTCCCTCCCAATGAAGTCCTTCCGGGCCTGTAGCCGCGAATAAATCACCATAGATTTTTTGCCCGGCTTTCCGTTTATCCTGTCTCATTACCTTGAGATCACCCTGCGCTAAAATATCAAAATACTTAAGGTTCAATCCAAGAAGAGTAAAACTACCGGAGATTTTCATAGTTCCGGCGTGCTGGAGTTCTCTCGGATCATTTTGAACAGTGAAATTCTCAAATCGAATCCGGTCACCCGCGGGAATCAGGTTGCCATTTAAAATGTATTGAATGCCGAGTGGATCGAATATCAAGCTTGCTTGTTGAATGGACATTGATCCTTCATACTCTGGAGCATCGAATGGACCTTTCATCTTCATATCGCATGCCATTCGCCCGTTGAGGTCAGAAAATTCTGGAATAAACGGATCAAGAAGCCTCAAATCCAGTCCGGCGGTTTTCAGTACAAGATCCACTTCACCTTCAAGCTTGTGCGGTTCCTTTCGCGCAAGCACAAATTCATACGGTAATGATCCCGAAAAAAGCAGATCCGGAGGTGCCTGAAGGTCGTCAGGATGACTCATAAGTTTTATCAGCAGCGTCAGGATATATTCCGAATATGCGATGTGCGATTCAATCTTGCCGAATTCCTGGCTTCTATTCTGCAGTGCATCTTCTGTACGAACTCCGTAAGCATTTAGGTCTATAACAATACTGGGACTTTCAAAACTTCCACTGAAGGAAGCAGTAGCATCAATCCTCCCGTCAAACTGTACCGGAGACTTTGCGTACGGCCCGCGATATAGTACTTGTTTTAAATTAGAAAGGAGAAATTTGTTAAGTAAGATATTTAAATCCGAAACTCCTGTCGGACTAAAATATCCCGAGAATAATACCTCTTCGGATTCATGAACCATGACGAGCGATTGAATACGAAATCCATCCCGGCCGAAGGCAAGCCTGACTCGGTCTGCATTTCTTGCGATGTACTGCCCTAATTCGATTTGTAATTCCGGAATATCAAATTCCATCAGGCGTGCATTGACTCGAGACGCGCCTCTGATTCTCATCCGTGCCGTTGAATCAATCAATGCCGAAAATTGAAAATTACTCGAATCGGATTCCACATTGAATCGGCCGGATAATTTATTGAAGAGAAAACCATTAATCGAAAAATTATGCAAGTCCGTTTCTATCGATGCATTGAAGTTTTGGAATATCGTTTTAGCATTAATTCCCCCAAACAAATATTGAATCGCTGCCGTGTCCGCGGCAAGCGTGTCTGTTCCTGCACAAAGTTCGAATCGTTCAAGGTCTATATTGCCTATAAATTGAAGAGCCGTCGAATCTCCAATAATACTGCCCTGTATAATACCCTGCCCGTTCAGCGGCACATTTATGAAAAGTCCGATCGGCCTGAAATCGCTTACATTCAATCGAAATTGCGATTCTATGGAGACGTTCTTCTTTATACGGAAAGGCTGAAATTCCTGTTCTTCTGCAATTGAGTTATTATTAGAACGAAGAGAATCCAGTGTCTGAAACCGATGAGTGACCGCATCTGTAATAAGCTGATATGAATTTTCCCAGGCGGAAATGAATGAGGCGGGAGAAAAACGACCGTTCACTTCCAGATCGCCTATCGTCGAAGTTACAAGTAAATTACTCCGAAGGCTGTCTCTCAAAGTGAATATTGCATTCGCTTCTCCCGTTTCAAATTCCTCTTTACCGAATGAAGAGTGATAGAAATTCAATTCTGCCGTGTCTGATCGTGCGGTGTTACCGACAGCGCCGGAAGCTTTAAGATCGAACGATAAAGCACTCGCATATTTATTATCCAAGAGCAGCTCGGCAAGATTGAGCGATCTAATTTTAGCAGCAATGTTGTAATTCGACGAATCCTGCCGAAGAAACCGAAAGGAGCTTGAAAGATCATAGATACCGCTTCCAACAGAAGCCGCAATCTGCGACCGAAGCAGCCCGCCTGCAATATCGAATACAAAGACCGAACTTTGCACGGATAAGCTGTGAAACGATGAGGAATCCATTTCCAGCTTTAATAGTCCTGTCATCGTACGAGGATCAAAGCCCTTTCCATCAATTGTCATCCGGGCGTTGATGTTGCTGCTCATTTTCTCGTTCCGGAAAACAGTATCCAATGCCAGCGATTTTAATTCTACCGTTCCAGAATACACAGTATTTTCCGGAGCAATATTCATTTTCCCGTCGACATTAATATTCCCCGCGGCAGTACTGCAAGAAACGCGCGCTTTGAAGTCCAGTGGCCGACCTTTATAAACCAAAGAATATTTAACAGGACCGAGAAAATTAAGATCCGGCAGTTTCAAGCCCGGCAGACAAACGATGAGATCCCGCGGCGTAATAATATTATCATCCGCCTGTACTGCCATTTCTAAATTTTCCGGAGAATGCAAATTCCGCAGATGTCCTTGAAGTTTAACAGACGAATGAGGCATTTGGATGGCAAGCTTTTCAATCCTCAAATCGCCGAATGTACCTTCCGCTATCAAATTGAGCTTCAGTTCATTATCAAGAAAATCTACAGGCGGATATAGAAACTGCTTCAACTCTTTTGTATCGATCTCTTCCGCCGAGAGCGTAAGATTAACCGGCTTCGATTTCAATTCTTTTAAATTCGATAAAGATTTGATATCAATATCCTTCATTCCCGCATCAAGCCGCAGTCGGGATCTTAAAGTCTCGATATTCAAATTCTTTGCGCTTACTTCATTCTCTGTCAGCAGGAATTCTCCTTCGAAATGCTGCAGTACAAACGACGGTTCTCTTGAGGCAAACTCGAGATTGCTCAGTTTAATTTCATAATTACCATCCTGAATTTTTGCAGAGGTTGCCAACGAAAGTGCAGCGAGATGAATCCGGGCATAGTCGATTACATTGTCCGGAGGCAGTTCGGATACACCGGCTTGCCGCTCGGAAAGAAGAAGAGAATCCGTAAAAAACAATTCTGCATCCTGTAATTCCGCTCTCTTAATATCAATAGCCCATGCAGACGGAGTTGTATCAGCCGGTACCGGTTTAATAAGACGCGATACGTTCCACGTTCCATCGACTGAACGATAGATATTGATGCGCGGTTTTACTATAACAATATTGTTAACTGCGACCCGTTTGAAGAAAAAACCCAATAAATCGTATTTGAAATCGATGTGGTCGGATGAAAGTAATTCATCGTTATATCCGCGGACGGATATGCTGTCCACTGAGAAACCGGTCAGGAGATTGCCTTCAATTTCCCCGAACCGAAGCTCGCCGTTCAAAGCGTTGCGCGACTCTTTCAGAATTGTATTACGAAGATATGTTTTAAACGTGCGGGTCTGCGTATATCCTATAACGGCAATAAGAATAAATATCAATACAACACTGATGTAATATATAATACGAAAGAACTTACGCACGATTTCTTTCTCGCTCAGCCGTTACGATTAAAACACGCTTCGATACATTCACCGGCTTTCCTGTACACAGCATAGCATATACTTATTCTGTTCTGCCGGCATCAATTTTCTGTATAAGATTTGTCGTGGAGTGATTCGGTACATAATCGATCGTCTGCACTTTCCCTCCCGCCGCTTCAACGATATCTTTCCCAACAATGTCATCGATTGGCCAATCGGACCCTTTCACCAGTACATCCGGTACAACCGCTTTAATAAGATTGTATGGTGTATCTTCATCGAACAAGCAGACATAATCCACAATGTGAAGAGCAGCAAGCACAAAAGCTCGATCATCCTGAGAAACGACCGGCCGTTCCGGCCCTTTCAAACGCCGCACCGAAGCATCTGTATTCATTCCGACCAGAAGCACATCACCGAGTGCTTTTGCCTTTGTCAAGTATTCCACATGACCGCGATGCACGATATCAAAAACACCGTTAGTGAAAACGACCTTCTTTCTCTCGCTTTTCAATCGTTCTATGATCTCAAGCAGTTCGGCGTGTACAACCACTTCACCCATTAACGTTTTCCCCTGCTGCTGTTATTTTTCAAGATCGTCTGGATAAGAATATCCTTTTCAATCGGTACAATACCGACCTCACCGCACACAATTCCTCCGGCGTAATTAGCAAGTGAAGCAGATTCCTGGATAGTTGCACCTGCCGCCATCGCCATCGTTAGAGTCGCAATCACAGTATCGCCTGCGCCCGAGACGTCTGCGACATGTCTTGCTCTTGTTTCCACATGCACAGGCGAACCGTTTCGTTCAAGCAAAACCATTCCCATTTCACCAAGCGTCAGCAATACATTATCGGCAGCGAGTTTTTTGAGAAGATCGCGCACTGCTCCTTCCATGTCGTCTATCGTATGGAGCCGGCGTCCCAGTGCTTCTTCGGCTTCTTTGCGGTTGGGCTTAAAAACAGATACGCGTTGATATTCGAAAAAATTATTGGATTTTGGATCAACAGTAATTGGTTTTTTATAATCTTTCGCTAACTGAATAACGGATTTTATCAGTCCTTTTGTCAGCACTCCCTTATTATAGTCTTCGAGAATAATTCCATCAAGGGATTTTATTTGATTTTCAAGCGCAGTAAGAACTCTCCCTTGTGTTTCGGCATTGAGATCGAGCTTTTCTTCCTGATCGATACGCACCACATGCTGTGCGTGCGCAATAACACGTGTTTTAATTGTAGTCGGACGCGAGTTATCGATGACTATTCCATCTGCAGGGAAACCCTTTTCCGTTACTAACGTCCGCAGTGATTCCGCACCTGCATCCTTGCCGACAATGCCGATCATAATCGGCACACCGCCAAGTGAGGCAATATTATTCGCTACATTTGCCGCTCCGCCAAGCCGTGTAGACTCTTCATCTATCTCGACTACCGGAACAGGAGCTTCCGGCGAAATGCGTGCAACTCTGCCCCAGAAATATCTATCGAGCATCAGATCGCCGACCACAGCAATGCGTTTGCCTGTAAAACCCTTTTGAATTTGAGACAACCTATCTGCAGTAAGATGAACCATTGAAAATTCCGAATTTAAAGTGCATTTCTATTAAATATAGAGAGAAATGGATGTACAAGCAAGAAACGCTTGTGTATACTGGCTTATCTTTATATATACGAATTTATTAGAACTTCGGTTCCAAATTATGCAATTAACTTTCGTAAGTAACCGTGATTTCGACTTGATGACTTTAAGTAACTTTCAAAAAGTAATCGCGGTTTCGATTTAAGGACTTTTCGAAAGTCCTTTAAGGGCATATCGTTCACCCGCCGAAAGTGTCTTTACTGCAGGCGGGCTATGCGCCCCTGCGAGGAACCCAACGACGAGGAACCTGCGAAACTTAACAGCTTCTTGCAACTGATAAAAAAACTTTCTACTATCTCAATAATGATTCTCACCTGCTCCCGGCGGTCTTAGTTTTCACAGGCTGAAAATCAATATCTTTAAATTAAGTATCAAAAGGCCTTCTTATGAGCAAAAATGTATCAGACCAACTGGTGGAAACATTAGTTGAAGTGGGCATCCAAAGGATCTATGCTGTAACAGGGGATAGTCTCAATCATGTAAACGACGCTGTACACCGCAACGGCAAAATCAAATGGATCCATGTACGGCACGAAGAGACCGCCGCGTACGCAGCCGGAGCAGAGGCCCAGCTGAATGGCTTGGCATGTTGTGCCGGCAGCAGCGGTCCCGGACATGTTCACCTGATAAACGGTCTGTATGATGCGCACCGTTCATCGGCTTCCGTATTGGCTGTCGCGTCTACGATCTCTACTAAAGAATTTGGAACAAGTTTTTTTCAGGAAACAAACACATTAAAACTTTTTGACGATTGCAGCTGCTACAACCAATTGGCTGCTACACCTGCACAATTGCCGCGAATGTTGCAGGCCGCACTTCAGCATGCAGTGCATAAAAAAGGCGTAGCTGTCCTTGGATTACCGGGTGATATTACCAACCTTCCTGCAGCAGCGGCTGAAACTACTACTATGCTTTTTCGGAACCATCCTGTAGTCAAGCCATCGGAAGGTGAGCTGTCACAATTAGCCGAACTGTTAAACTCGCACAAGAAGGTCACTATTTTCTGCGGACTGGGCGCTGCGGAGGCACATAAAGAAGTTATTCAGCTCGCCGGAAAACTCAAAGCACCTGTGGCTTATTCTTATAAAGGAAAGATGGCGATCCAATATGATAATCCTTATGAAGTGGGACTCACAGGATTGCTGGGGATTCCATCGGCTTACCATAGCATGCATGAAAGTGAATTGCTTGTATTATTAGGGACGGATTTCCCTTATACACCCTTTATGTCCTTTCAAAATAAAATCGTACAAATTGACATTAAGCCTGAAAGCCTCGGGCGAAGAGCTAAACTCAATCTGGGACTTTGCGGAGACGTGAAAGATACTTTGCAGGCGCTCATGCCTATGATAGAAATGAAGGAAGATGACACTTTCCTCGCTCAACAATTGGAGTTTTATAAAGAAGTCAAAAAGAAATTACTGATTTATGTAAATGATCCGGGGAAACTCAATGCTATTCATCCTGAATTTGTCACCTCTGTGATTAATGAACTCGCTGCAAAAGATGCAATATTCACGGTAGATACCGGAATGTGTTGTGTGTGGGCAGCACGCTATATCGTTGGAACAGGCGAGCGAAAAATGCTGGGTTCATTCAATCATGGTTCTATGGCAAATGCGATGCCTCAAGCCATTGGTGCAGCGCTTGCCTGTCCCGGCAGACAAGTGATTGCATTCTGCGGTGACGGAGGCCTGTGTATGACAATGGGCGACCTAATGACAATCGTCCAATACAAATTACCCGTAAAGATCATTGTTTTCAACAACCGTTCATTGGGAATGGTGAAATTGGAGATGCAAGTAGCAGGGCTTCCTGATCGGGAGACGGACTTGCTGAATCCGGACTTCGTAAAATTAGCGGAGGCAATGGGAATGCCCGGTATTACCATTCATGATCCCGGTGAAGTGAAAGCAGGATTAGAAAAGGCTTTTCTGCAAGAAGGCCCCGTACTGATTGCGATTCAAACTGATCCGAATGCACTCGCCATGCCTCCCAAATTGGAGTTTAACCAGATGAAAGGCTTTGCTTTATATATGGGGAAGATGATGCTAAGCGGGCGTATGGATGAGGTATTTAAAATTATTTCGTCCAATTATAAGCATTTGGGTGAAGTATTATGATTTAAAAACTTTTCGAGAAGAAACATTGAGCAGAGTATCGATTTCATCGACCTAAAAGACTACTCCTTTAATCCCACTTCCTTGCTTCTCACTTCAATACTCGCTACACTTTACTTCAGTTGTCGGTGAAAACATGAACGATATCGGCATCCAGAAGAGTA
>Ga0315537_1002910_pt1 | contig 12886 bp, 12 predicted proteins | sample SalMarSW160270MG_FD_203091 | JGI IMG/M metagenome (GOLD analysis project Ga0315537, IMG submission 203091) | Salt marsh sediment microbial communities from the Plum Island Ecosystem LTER, Massachusetts, United States - Salt Marsh Sediment SW1602-70 ... | reverse complement strand
ATCGACTTAACCTGCTGTTTTTGCTATAAATGCCCCCGTAGCTCAGTGGATAGAGCATTGGATTCCTAATCCATGTGCCGCAGGTCCGATTCCTGCCGGGGGCACCAATAAAACAAAAGGTTGTGGGTCCGATCATTATTACCTCATCTCGCGGCATTCCCAGGATAAATCCCATTTTTATCTGGCCCCCCACAAGGGTTGTACGAAATACGGTTATGAGGATTCCCTTCAATAAAGCTCTTCATGAATCCCACGTCATCAGTGGATGCAATTTTGCCTTGATATTTGACATCCAAATCGATATTTTATAAATAGTGTCTGAAAATTTAAAATGTTAGACAATGGTTCGCTTTTTTTGATCTTTTTTCTAAAATATGTTGAACGATTGCGTGAAAGGTACCATTACAACTGAGAAATTTTTGTTAAACTGAAGCAAGAGCAGATGACATACCGGAGTAAGGATAATGATTAAGAAAATCGTATCAGGGGGTCAAATTGGTGTAGATCAGGCCGCATTAGATGTGGCAATAAAACTGGGAGTCCCACATGGCGGATGGATTCAAAAAGGCCGTAAAACTCAGAGGGGAATATTACCGGAAAAATATCAATTGAAAGAAATGCCCGTTGCCGGTTTTAAAGATCGAATTGAGCAAAATGTTATCCACTCTGATGGAACATTAATCATCTCCCATGGAGAGTTAACCGGCGGCGCTGATTATAGCCAAAAAATGGCTAAGGAGCATAACCGACCCTGTCTGCACATTGATTTAAATGAAGCTTCTGTTGATATGGCAGGTTCTAAAATAAACACTTGGATAATAGAAAATGAAATTGAAGTGTTGAATGTGACAGGCTCAAGAACCAGCGAAGATGCCAAGATATATAAAGAGACAATGGTGATTGTTGAAGAAATTATTTTTCTGGGGCTGCTAAAGGCTAAACCTGGCGAACATCTAACGGATTATGATAAAAAGGATTATATTAATAAACTTCCTATCCCTCCAAAAACGGTTGATGAAGCCGTTGAACGATTAATCTCCACTTTGAATTTGAAAGAAAAAGTAAAAATAGCAAACCAAAATTTAGATGATATAGGCAACTCAAATGCCAATTCATATGGTTATTTTAAGATCGTTTTGGGTCTGCTATCCGGGAATACAGAGTTGATGGCATCTTGTCGATCCATCTCGAAAAAGAATGTATATAATGTTGACGATGCTGCACGGGTTATCATTGAGGCTTTGAAAAAGAAAGTAAAACAAACCCATATATTGAGAGTTGTAAAGTGAAAAAAGCACGCCGACTGCTGAAATAATTGAATACTGGATTTGCGGACTGAACCGAATTAAAAGCAAGGACATGTACAGAAAGCTTGTTGATACTGAAAATTATTTGTTACACTCATGTTTAGACTTTTCCGCCACATATATGGCGGTTTCCACGCTTGAATACGAGATAGAGAAAAGCGCCTCTTTAGCATCGTCACAGACGGTTCATGCGTTGCATGACGTTATCCTAAAAAAAGTTCATTCCCACCAGAGGCAGTCCTATTTTTTATACAGAAAAGCGGCAAAAGTCCTCCGTTTTCTTGCATCCGCCGCTGAAAACCCGGACCTGGCCGCAGAATCTATAGAGAGTCTTAAACATATTGTTGCCGATTCTGACGGACCTTCACATCGGGCGGCGGCCGAGGCATTGGGATCGCTCCCTCTGAAAATGAAAGGGCCCTCTTTAAATGAGGAACGCATAAAAAAAGTCTCCGCCATCAGATGGGACGAGTTGTGTGATAAAACAGGTTTAAATCAATGCTGCCATATGAAATGTATGGGGCGAAGTCTTGTGTTCTCCATAGCCGATGATCTTGTGTTTGTCATGAAACTGGCAAGATCGGATTCTGAGAATGCATCCTTGAATCGGGAGGCATTATGGATGGAGTATTTACAAACGATTAAGCACGAATTTCCGGTAAGATTTGATATACCCGCACCGTACAGGTTTGGAGAAGCACATTTATTCAGGATTATAGATTTCCCGGATAAACTGAAAAACAGCGTTAATAACCGCATGGATTCCGCCATAGGATTTACGGTTCATCCCGATTATTTTATTTATCCCAATCCCTTGCCTGACGAAGAAGGGGTGGATCGGAACAATTTTATGGAGGTTATGAAGCGGAACGCCTGGCTTCTGGGAAGACTGGCGTCCATGGGTATTGTTCACACGGCTCCGGTACCTCTCTTTCATAATCGTATACAACGCTACCGGCGATGTGACGGAGGATATTATGAATGGCCCAGAGGAGGAAGGCTGGACAGATGGTTACTGTCATGCCGCTACCCTAATCTGGGGAAATCGGGGATTAGAGATTTTGAGCACCTTGAGGCTGTTTCAGGATCTTCTTTCAGATATTACAGGCTGGTTGGAAATCATTTTATAAGTATTATTTTGATCTGTGCAAGTTATTTCCGCAATCATCATCCAAAACGGGCGGGCTTTGATAAAAAGGGATCTCCCGTGGATACGCGAAACCTTTTTTGCCCTGATTTAATGCGGGAACTGATAGAAGCTTCATTTAATGCCTATTATGAAGGATTCACCGGTAAAAAAGCGAGTGGTCCTTTGCCGGTTGATTTTGATAGTTTTGTGTTACGTTTGATTGAGGAATTCGGAGTTGATCGACATATGGAGGAAATCTTCAGAGCCACGGATCAACAAGCGATGAGCGATGTTGAATTCAATGAATTTTTATTGGAGCGCGGGTTCAACCGGAACAACATAGCGGGGCTGCCAAGAGGTCTTGAAGATATAACCCTTATGACCGGACCGCATTTGGGAGGTTTTAATCAAAGGATTTCTCTGCCCGAGCTTATTCACTTCACGGAAACCGCTACCTCCTATTGTATAAGTGATCGTTATATTTTTGATCACAGCCTGTATTGAGATATGTTGTCATTTCTCTTTAAGTTCTGATGTATTACCTGAATTTTGCACGAGAAGGATTATAAAGATTCTCATCAATTTTCATGCAAGATTCAGGTATTATGAGTACCGATCAAAGAACGTCTTTAATCCGTGCCATTGCCGTCTCAACGTTTTCGTAACTATTAAAGGCACTGATACGGATAAAGCCATTGCCGCATTTGCCAAACCCGGGTCCCGGTGTTGTGACCACACCGGCTCTTTTAAGCAGCAGATCAAAAAAATCCCAGGCATCCCTTTTACAGTTCACCCAGATATACGGTGAATTTTCACCGCCAACAATTTCAAAACCCAGTTCTTCCATCTCTTTTCGTATCCGGGCGGCATTTTTCAAATAATAGTCTGTCAACCCGATGATCTGGGTTTTACCTTCTTCAGTGTAAGCCGCTTCGGCCGCTTTCTGAACCGGATAGGACACACCGTTAAACTTGGTAGACTGCCGCCGGTTCCACAACGTATGTAAGGAATGCTTCTGACCGCTCCGGTCATAAGCCATGCAGGTTTTGGGAACAACCGTGCAGGCACAACGGGTACCGGTAAAACCGGCGGTTTTGGAAAAACTCCTGAACTCGATGGCCACTTCACGAGCACCTTGAATCTCAAAAATCGACCGTGGCAGCGTTGGATCCCGGATATATGATTCATAGGCTGCATCAAAAAGAATAAGCGCTTTGTTTTCCCGGGCAAAATCTACCCAGGTCTTCAACGTGTCCCGGGTAATAGTTGCACCGGTGGGATTGTTGGGAAAACAGAGATAAATCAAATCCACGGGTTTCTCAGGGAGGAGTGGAACAAACCCGTTTTCGGGCAAACTCTCCAAATAGAAAATTTTGTCATATCTTCCGTCATTAAAATCCCCGGTTCGTCCAGCCATCACATTGGTGTCAAGATAAACCGGATATACCGGATCTGGAATCGCCAGGCTAATATCTTTGGCAAACAGCTCCTGGATATTTGCGGTATCGCATTTGGAGCCGTCACTTACGAATATCTCATCCGGAGTTATATCCGCCCCCCGGGACTGATAATCGTTGAAAGCGATCTTTTTCCTTAAAAAGTCATACCCCTGCTCAGGCCCGTAGCCGCGGAAAGTGGCCTCCGAAGCCATCTCTTTCACACCTTCTTGAAACGCTTGAATGCATGCCGGCGGAAGCGGCAGCGTTACATCACCGATTCCAAGACGGATGATCCCGGCATCCGGGTTCTCTTTCTGATATGCGGATACACGGTTGGCGATTTCAACAAAAAGATATGAAGAGCGAAGTTTTAGATAATTTTCATTGATTCGGATCATGATTTATTCTTTCATCGAAATGCTTTTTTTAAAAAAACAGGTTATTTCTTCATACGATCTTTAATGAAAATATAAATAAGATATGCCACTCCTGCCAAACAAGCAATTTTGAACATCCAAAATTCACCCAGTAGGTTTTCCATAATAGTAATACCCCGCAGTTTTTCCGATTAACATCACTTTCCAGCACCAAAATCGCTATGCTGATCATACAAGTTAGGCGTTGGTAATTTATCCGAAGCTTAGGCCTCTATTAATTTATGAGCCAGCCATGGGTACAACAATTTACGTCTCGTAACTTCTACAACTTATTGAAGTTAAAATGGTTTTAGAAAACTTGAGTTTTTGACCTATCCATGGTCCCAGTAAAATAGAAAAAAAGTCTCACGGGATAAAAATAAAAAGGCTTGCGAGTTCTTAAAATACTTGCAAACCTTTGATTTTATCTGGAGGCGGCGACCAGATTCGAACCGGTGAATAGCGGTTTTGTAGACCGCCTGAAATCATTACCGATATTCACCATCTTACAATAACATATACAATTATATAATAAAAACATAAATCATCTTTTATCTTATTTTATGACTTTTTACCATGTTTTTTTTTAAAGGGGTCACAAAATGGCCACAATTTTTTAACTGATTTTCATCCACTTATAATGGATTTTATTTCTTGTTCATAGAAGATTTGATTTCATATAATAAGTCATCATACTTCTTATTTCCCGGACTTAATTTTACCGCTTCTTTTGCATCTATTATTGCACGCTGTAAATCTGCTTTTTTATTCCATACATACGCTCTTCCATAATACGAGGCATCAAATTCGGGATCGATTGATATAGCGCTGCTGAAATCCCCAATCGCATTATCATAATTTCCTTTGTTAATCCAAGACCATGCTCTATTATGATAAATGACCTTAATCTTTTCGTGTTTTGGGATAAGTTGTATGGCTTCTGAGTAATCTTTTATTGCATTATCATAATCTTCTTTTTGCTGAAATGCATTCGCTCGCCACTCTAACACCTTAAATTTTCTGTTATTACCTTCCTCTGGGATTAATTCTAGTGCTTTTGTAAACTGATATATTGATTTATCATACTGGCGTTGCTTAAAGAATGCCATCCCTAAGTTATAATAAACCAAATCATTATCTTTTCCATATGGTGCTACTTCCAAAACCTTTGTGAAACTATCAATCGATCGACCATACTCCATTCTTTCATAAAAAACGAGACCTTCCTGATAGTACTTGTCAGCATATTTATTATAACCCGTGGCGCACGATAACAAAAAAAATAAAATTATTGATATAGGAAAAATAAATAAATATTTAGAAGACGTTCTCATAATTAATACCCCCTCTATTAAAAAATTAAAAAAGAAGTCCCTTTATAAAAGCGGATGAATCGAAAAGATAAAACTCGATACCGGGTTCTTACCCGTACGTCGAATCCAGGCCAATTCTTGTTTTATGCGTATATTATAAAAACAAAAAGGGCAAACTCTGTCAAATGAATTTGCCCATTTTGACGATATCACAACAATTTTCAGGCGATAACAACTTGCTTTTATAACAGATAGTACAGGTCTTGGATTGAAGATTTCAAATTGAACCTTTTTGGCTCCATCCATTGCCACCTGTTCATCTTAATTCAAACCCTATGAGCTTTTTGGGACTTAAATCCGGCTTTTATCATCATTTTCTGAAACTTCATATGACTTCCGGTTCCCTGCCGGAAGCTCAGCGAGTGCGTCATGCCTGTCGGACGCACGTAAAACCTTTTTAGGGTAACACTACCATAGATTGTGGTTTAAGCCGATTAATTAAGATTACGGGGAGTTCTTTTGATAAGACTTTAGTATTGGACAAAATGAGTTCAATATAATATGTTACTCTTAATGAAGATTAAATCAATGTTCACAAGGGGCGCAATTCTCCCATGAAAAGGTCGATCTCCCAGAGTATAATTTTATTCCTCCTGGCCTTTTTATGTATTGCCGGATTCCTGCTTGTAAAGCATATCCTTCAGCTTCCATTCGGGCAAACCAATGATGCCCTTCATAAAAAGAAATCCGCCTTTACTCTTGACTTTTTAATCCCAAGCGGGACCTACATTGACAATAAAATGACGATCGGTGAAATCATAAAGATCCGAACCAAAAAGGGGACCTCTTTCTATGAAACTTTACTCAAATCCATAGCAGATTTGATTCCTGTCCGATACCAATATATAGCAGATTTCACCGTATTTCTCTTTTGGACCTTTCTCTTCATGACCTTCTTCAGAGTCTTTACCTTTGTGGGATACGGGAGGGCGCTTCGTGGAAGCCTCCTTCTCGGAGGCCTGGTCTATTTTTTTATGCCTGACTTTTCACCCGGAAAGATTGACGACGCTGCTTTTGTCGGCATTCCTATGTCGATTATCATTCTCCGGACATATATTTCTCTGAGGAAGAAAAAAAGAGATAGAGTAGAAAAATCATAGGGGTTGAGCAGTTCTTTATTGCTGTAAGATTGGGTGAACCGGAAACCTGGAATTCTTAAATACACGCACAAAAAAAATGTTTTTTCCAAAAAACATGCGGGGTAACCCTTAACCCCGCATATTATAATGTCCTTAATTTCCTATATGTTCCCATTAAATCCTTAATGTAAAAGATTTTAAGATGAATCCTATCCTCCTGAAGACTCATACATGCTTTCATCGACTTCCTCCACAATCTGTTCAGCTTTAAGATCTCCTAATCCTAAAATCGAAAAAGGAGCAGAAGTGTCAAATATGCCCGAATTGGAAACATCAGTAATTCGCATACAGCAGTTCTTGAATGTTGTATTGGGAACATTCCATCTGAAGGTGCCTACTTGGCCATCTGTTTTGTTGCGTTTACAATTACACTTCCAGGTAGACCCCCCATCGTAAGAAGTTTCAATACAAACACAACCAACGCCGGGAGACACATATTCCACGTTATAAACCGACCCGATTACTATTTGCTCCCCCCCGATTGGACTCAGAAGAGTAAGTGGGTTATTATTTTCCCCGGCAGACACTGGCAAGGAGAAAGAAACGATCAAAACTCCTAAAGACAAGAAAAACAGTAAATGCTTCATGACCTCACCTCCTTTCTTTTACCTCAATTGAGCGTAAACAAAAAGCTGACAAATATAAAAAGAATCAAAAATACAGGCTTTTTTCCCTGTTATCTATCAGTTGTGATAAAATAGGTATAAAAGAGTTATCATCAGAGGTATATTTCATCATTTTGTTTACCCTTCGGAAAGCCGATGCCACCCCATCTTCTTCGTTGCCAAGGCTCGCGGTAGATGACTACAGCTTCGACCTTGGACGCCTTGAAGCCGGGGCACCCTCGACTTTCGCTCAATTGAGGTTTTATAAAATCATTATGAGCGATGTTTTTCTGCAATATAGTGGCCTGTCTTTGTCACCTCCTTTCATTAAAGACAAGGCGGAAGGTGCGCCTGCATCCTCTTTTAAGGCATCGCCATATTTCAACTCAGAACATTCCGCACCGCTCACCAACTGCCCTGCCCGTTTTATATAATGCCGTAATGTTTTTTTGTAACTATTCCCGGGTCATTCGCCACTGTTTTCCGCCTTTGTAACGGGAAGATTCTTATGATTTTTTATGAAAGTTTTAGGAAAAAATACAGCAATAATGATGCCAATTATGATTGGATATCGTGTTCTCGTTACCGGTTGCGGGTTTTCAGATAAAATAGTTTGGAATTGAAGCTTGTGGGTCTCGAAAAAAGTCAAAACTAAATATTTTGACTACCATATAGCCCTATGATCGATCTTTTAACACAATATATTGGGATGTACCCAACTTGTTTACAGGATTTTTTACCAAGCCTTCACCTTCGAGTCTAAATTTTTTTGTTGTTATCCAACTGTTAATATGTTAAAGATTTAAACAGGCAAATTGTTTAATTTTTGAACAGAGGATGCTCACATTTAAACGGTACGTTAACAATTATGGAGAACCGTGAGGGACCCGATTCATGGAGCGCTTGATATTCTTTAAGTTTTGTTGCCTTTCCAGCCGAGCTTCTCGATTCTCAAAATTGTAACCTTATTTTTCTTGAGCTCCAAGGAGTAAGTATGTCCAATCTCATAGATAATCCGGAAGAATACTTCGGACGGTTTCTACCGAAAAGGGACCAACTTTTAATGGAACTGGAGGAAGAAGCCCGGCGAGAGCAAATTCCCATTGTCGGACCCGTTGTCGGTGAACTGCTATATATTCTGGCAAGGGTAACTCAGGCCCGGCGAATACTGGAACTTGGTACTGCTACCGGCTATTCAACGATTTTTCTTGCCAGGGCTTTTGCGTCCCCCCGGGGAAGACTGGTAACCATCGATAATGACCCGGATATGGCAGCCAGAGCCAAAATTAATTTTCACAGAGCCGGACTGGATCAGCAGATTGATATGGTTGTGGGTGATTCTCAGGAGAAACTATCTGAAATGGACGAGTATTTTGACCTGGTTTTCCTGGATATTGATAAAGAGCACTATGCTGCAGTTCTGCCGCACTGTCGCCGACTGCTGAAAAAGGGCGGGTTACTGATCGCTGATAACGTGGGATTCAAAGAAGCGGATCCTTTTAACCGTCTGATTTCCAAATCTTCGGAATGGAGGTCGGTTAACCTTTTCGCATATCTTCCACTCCACTCACCGGAAAAAGACGGGCTGTGTTTGGCATTGCGACTCTAACATATCTATATACTATAACATTTAATTACCTATGTTGGAATTTCATTGTATTGAAGGGAAAATTCGTGTATTGGTTGATTTGACCAAGCCGAATATTTCATGAAAATTTTCGAAAGGCCTATTTTTTAGTAATGAAATTGGTTCGTTATTTAGAATATTTCTTTTCGTTGTCGATTGACAGTTTGTGCCGAAAATTTTCTTGTTCAATTTCTCAAAAATTTTTACCCTACGGCTATAGGTTCACGAAAAAAATAAATTCACATTAACCATTCCGGAATATAAAAATGACCTACAACTTCAAGACTCCTTACGCAAAACAACTCTACAACCATGTTTCTAATGTCGTACCGATCGTATTAATCCAGGATGATGCAATGCCCGAACGCGCCCGAACGGAATTCGATGACAGGTCACAGAACGTCGAAATCAGCTACAAGAGCGCTGCTGACGAACTCGTGGATATCGCACATGAATTGCTCCATGTCCGAATGCAGTTTCATGACCGCTTTCCGCTTCTCTCATGGCCCACAAATCACCCGGATCTCAATCCGGGAATAAAGGACCTCGTCAAACAAATCAGAAATGTGGTTGATAACACATACATACTTCACAACCTGTTCGCTAACACTGGAATGCTTCCTGTCAGCGATCTGTTCTATGATGAAATACGTAAGGATATTAAGCGAGGGGCCATTCACATTGTGCAGAGCCTTCCCGCCGAGTCCCGTCCCCTGGTTACAGCATGGCGTTTGAGGCTGGCCGATCTGTCATGCTCGCAATTCAGTAAGAAACTGAGCCACGATCAGAACCGGCTTTCAGCCTATTTTATTTCACATTTTCAGAGCAAGGATCCTGTTGTACAGGATCTGTTCCTCCACCTCAGACAGAACGTGGTGGGCTCGCGCCTCTCGAATGTGCACGAAGTAGGAGACGCGTTGATCGAATTGCGCGACAAGCTCGGCCTCCCATCGTGGTTGCATCTTGCTACTCGACAAAAGATCAATAATAGTTGGGCGTTGACTCATTAGAATTGTTTGCAAATCAATCCTATCACGGACGGGAAAGGGAAAGAAGATAAAATAATTTTTATGGAAATCACCTATAAAAATCCTTAAGTTACAATGTTTGATTATCAAGAGAAAGATTAAGAAAGGAGAATATATAATGCTTTTGGGATTTAATGGAAGTCCAAAACCTGATAGTAATCTGCGAAGAATAATTGATATGATGTTAAAAGAATCCGGAAAGGATTATCGAATATATGATCTGGCACAAATGAATATCAAACCTTGCGTGGGATGTGTCAAGTGTGCCAAGAAAAATCGGTGTGTCATGGAAGACGATATGTTTCCGTTATATGATGAAATCGTGGAATCGGATGCCATTGTTGTGGGAGCGGTTGTATATTTTAGAAAAGCAAATGGGTTTACTCATAATTTTCTTGAACGTCTTTTCCCTTTGCGCCATCGAAACCCTCAGACCATGGGAAAGCCGGCGGTGTCAGTGGCTGTAGGAGGTAACGAAGCAGAAATTGTGTCCGATGAAATCAGCTATCATCTAAACAGTTATTTTAATTTTGAAATAGTGGATAAACTCTTCTACAATACCATGACCCCTCCGTGTTTTATATGTGGGTTTGGAACAACCTGTCAATACGGTGGTCCGGCACGTTGGATGTCTCCCGAGGAATTTAAAAATTTTAATAAGGTTACACCGGAGATGTTTCAAAAATTTGAGGCAGATAGTAATATGGTAAAAAGGGTTAAGGAGATCGGGATACGATTAGGAAGTATATAACCTGAATCTTGCATGAAAATTAATGAATTGAAGTCATCTCATAAACGATTTCAACTCAAACTTAAGTGTTTTCCAGAAAACATCTTCTTCGGGAATTTCCTCTCCGAATTCTCTGATGGCTCTTTTAGCTAAAGATAAAAGCGCTTTTTGGAACCGAGGACCATGATGATTTTCCATGGTCAATTGTTCCTTAATTATGCTCGTCCTTAAATTCTTACCCGGGTACCTTTTAAACAGGCCTTGCTTTTTATAATTTTTCGTCATAAAAGCTCGCCACCGGTAAATGGCAACGTGCGCTAGTTCGTGAATCAAAGTAACTCTCCAGTCCCCTAAATCAGGCCACAACTGCACAATAATTTTTGCGACCTTACCCTTTTTATCACCCCCAAAGGATTTTAGTTCTTTGAATGTCATCCGGCCCAGAACCATACCCAGCACCGGCTTAACCTGATTTTTATGAAGAACGTCACCATATTTATTTGCGAAATATTTCTCACCACATCTTCCTTCGTACTCATAACATTTATTTCCATATCTATCCGCATAAACCCGGCTATCCTGCCGCTGAATGCTTAAAAGGATATTTAGCACACCTGAGGTTTCCAATGCATCTTTTTCATGTAATATTATATTCCAACTTTTTGGTGTAATCCGTTCGGCAAACCGGCGCATCTTTTCTTTATTAAAGGCTGAAGTCATGCGATGTTCCCATGCAGCTTGGCCCGGATATTTCAAGAGGTTTGATTTTTGTAAGATTTCTTTTCTCATCTCGGTTTCTTTTTTGCGAGAATATTCCTGATCATGGTCAAAACCTCCCACTCCTCAAAGGGTGCCAGGATACACGCGTAAACACTAAGTTCCATGGCCTCCTTGATAAGGTCTCGATGAGCCTGATCACAAAGAAGAAGCACATCGCAGCCCGGGCAAGCAACATTGATTCTTGAATAAATCCTCGCCCCATAATTGTTTACCACCTCGTGGTCTACAAAAACGATTGCACTGCCCTTCCCTCTTATTTTTTTTATAAGTTCTTTCGGATTAGCTGTTATTATGGGATTATAGTTGTTATTCTTGCACAACTCTATAATATAATTGCAAATCTCTTTATTGGCGATCAAAATAACAATAGCCGTTTTGTTTTGATTCGTATTCAATGTAAGACAGCTTTTCACATTTCGAAAAAGCCTGATTCCCGCGGCGGTTAGATTCCCTGGCAATAGGTCAAAGTGAGCGGTAACCACGTCGCTCGCCGTGCCTGCCGGTACCACGTATGATTTCAGATTGGCAATCCGCCAGGGACCAGGATGAGATGGCTAGTTTGTTCAATTTAGAAACAAAATCCTTGCCTAAAATCAATTTATTTTGTATAAGAACAGCTTTGATATAAAAGCTTGTGTAATATTAAATAGTTTTGAAAGGAAAATTCCTGGTAATCAGAATAAATAAGCGGCGGGGATATGGCAGAACTATGGAGGCCCCCGCCGCTTGCGGAGTCTGGATAGGACTCCGGATTGGCATAACTTAAACTCCCTGGTACGAAAGTCAGAATTGGGTGAGGAGCAGAGAGAATTTTGTACTCTAGCTCCTCACCCCTATGTGCTAAGGTTCGGGGGAAGAGGGTTTTCTTGTTATAGGTTACTGAGGTATGTAGGGCACAAGGAAGGGCAGCTCCATCCTCTCCTCGGGCCACATCTTCACGCTCGTCACAGTTTTGCCGGGCCAGACTTCCTGGTCATTGATTTTATTGATGGTTACCTCAATGAAGTGAAATTCCGTGAGCTCGTAATCCACGATAACCTTAGGCGGCAGCAAAACCGCAAGGCCGGACTCCTTGGATAAAACCCACTCAAAGTCCACATTGGGTTCGTGAGTTACCTCAATATCTACCCCAATTGATTTTGCTCCACCTTTGTAAACCTTGTGCAGCGTACCGGAGATCTTGTCATTCGGTTTTACGTTATATTCCTCATAGATCTCGTCTGATATGTGCCACCACAGAGCTCTGAACCCGGTTGTCACGTATCCCTTGACGAGCATGGGGTCGAATCCGCAAACACCCACACGACATAGTT
>Ga0315537_1002909_pt1 | contig 12891 bp, 13 predicted proteins | sample SalMarSW160270MG_FD_203091 | JGI IMG/M metagenome (GOLD analysis project Ga0315537, IMG submission 203091) | Salt marsh sediment microbial communities from the Plum Island Ecosystem LTER, Massachusetts, United States - Salt Marsh Sediment SW1602-70 ... | reverse complement strand
GACCCACTTGCCTGTGTTAAGATCAATCCCTGCAAGACACCAATCCTGGTGCTTCCAGGAATTGGCCAGAACAACTATGCGTGTCGTACTCATAGGTGAATCACCTCAATGTTGCCAAGCTGCTTCTGTAGGTATTCAGCCACGAGACGGCGATGGCAATGCTCAGGGGTGTGTTCGCTGCAGAGAAGACAGTCGTTTTCACGAAGTGTTTCGGCTGCTGTTTCTGCGAGCCTGCGATTTGTCATCAGGTCTTTAAACTTTCTTTCATATTCAGACCACAAGCCTTTTCTTTTCTTGAAGTCATCAATAATATCCTGTGTCGGTGCGAAATCAGGGACGTGAATATAGTCAATGCCTGCAATAGCCTTGAGGAAATATTTCAGGTCTCGCGCTTTTGCAAAACCGGCAATCTGAGAGGTGTTATTGAGCCTTATGTCAATAATACGACGGACACCAGCGTTCTTCAGGTGTGTAAAGAATTCTTCAGCAGTCTTCTTGGTAAAGCCAATAGTGAAGAGCTTCATGCTTGTACGGGCACTTTCTTATATGCTATTTTTTCTGCCTGTAAATCGTACGCTTTCTCAATCAGGCCAGACGTCGAGGTCAGGTCTCCAAATAGCTCTGGCTGGAGTTTGTGAAGGTTAATGAGCCTTTTCTCTGACATCTCCTGTCGTTCTTCTGTACCATCTGCTAAGATGTGAATTATCTTCAAGTCCGGACAGAGCCTTTTCAATTCGCGACATATAAGTATCGTTCTGTGGCATGTTATGGGGTCGGATTCCGAACACATAAGGGCAATTCTGTAATGTTCAATTCCCTGAAAGACTCTCTCTAATCCACGCTGGAAGGTCGGTAAATTGGCGATTCGTTCGTACTTTGCCTGACCGTCAATGTAGCAATCATCTTCAGTTCGTTGTGCACCTAATTCCCTGCCCAGGAATATGTAGTCAATGTCGGCATTTCTCAAGGCACTTTCGAGCACATCCTTGTTAAAATGAGGTGAGTATTTGCTGTAGGGACTTGAGCGGACATCGGCAATGGTGGAAAGCTGATGTGATAAAAGTAACTCGATGAAATGGTCAAGAGAGTAATTTGAGTGCCCTATGGTGAATAGTTCTTTCATTCCAATAAACTTTTTTTCTACTCTTTTTACCCCATTCACGCCTAACATAATAATATCCAACATTCTGACAGGTGTTTTAACTTACATAGAATAAAATAACAGAAAAGAAAGAAAAAAGCAAAGAAAATCCACGACAATCTGCGGATAAAAAACATACAGGAATCGAGTATCCAGCCCGTCTAAAACCGGGTCTTCGACATCGAGCATCAAGCATACGCATCACAAACTTCGCGAGGACCACTTGCTAAGAACCTACTCTTTGATAGTCAATTGTACCGGCTGGAGTTTTTTAAGGGCTGTAAGCTGGTTCTGGCCCAGCTTTGCATCTATCAAGACATAGCCATCGTGATATTGTTGCTCGAGGATAACAGCGTTAGCCCGCAGGAAGCTTTGGATTTTTCCATCGGCCTGGCTGCTCTTTACCTGGATAAGGACCTGCCGGCCCCTGAACTTTTCAAGGACGATTTCAGTCAGATTCTTAAGGCCGATACCGGTTCTGGCAGAAACGGTAACAGCATCAGGAAACAAGGTCTGCAGCATCTCCAGCCTGCCGATATCGTCGATGATGTCAACTTTGTTAAAAACATCAAGAACAGGCTTGCCGCTGCAGCCAATCTCGTTAAGTACAATCTTTACGGAATCAATCTGCCTTATCACATCAGGATTAGAGACATCGATAATGTGCAGCAGCAGGTCCGCAAGGACAGCTTCCTCAAGGGTGGCCTTAAAAGAAGCGACGAGGTGGTGAGGCAGATTTTTTACGAAGCCGACAGTGTCACTCAAAAGCACTTCAAGGCCGCGTTCGAGTGTCCATCTTTTTGTTCTCGTATCGAGCGTGGCAAAAAGTCTGTCTTCAACCAAAACGTCGGCATCGGTAATTTTATTGAGCAGTGTGCTTTTACCTGCGTTTGTGTAACCGACGATACATATTTTAAACAGCTCTTTTCTGCCCTGTATTTCCCGCAGCTTCTTTTTATCTATATTTACGAGTTTTTCTTTCAGCTCGGCGATTCTTTTCTTGACGATTCTTCTGTCGATTTCGAGCTGCTTTTCGCCGGTGCCTCTGGTACCTATTCCGCCCACGATGCCTGCGGCCGTTGCGCCGCCGGCACCTGCAACGCTGTCGAGGTGCGACCACATTCTCGTCAGACGCGGATAGGTATATTCGAGCTGGGCGAGGTCAACCTGCAGCTTGGCCTGCTTTGTTTTGGCGCGGGTGGCGAAGATGTCGAGAATAAGCTCGCTGCGGTCGATGACCTTGACATTCACAATCTCCTCGAGGTCGCGAATCTGTCCCGGCGAGAGGTCATTGTTGAAGATAACGACATCTGCTTTGAATCTTTTTACCCTCTGTGCGAGCTGTGCTGCTTTGCCCGTACCGATATACAGAGCGGGATTTATATGGCGGATTTTCTGCTGGAACCTGTCAACGACAACGGCACCGGCACTTTCCGCAAGAGCGGTCAGCTCAACCAGGTCATCACCGCCGCCATCTTCAGCACGGACAGCAGCAACCAAAATTGCCCGCTCTTTGCTGACCCTCAAAGTTTGTCTGAATTTTTCCAACTGCAAAACCTTATCAATAAAGCCGTAAAAGAATCCTTAGTATTTTACCAAATTTGCGTTTATTACTCAATATTAGGCATTATAATCGTTAAATTCAAGGGAACGGGGAGCAAAAATACAGCTTTACAGGCCAAAAAGTCTATGCATTGAACGGAAAAACGCAGAAAAAAAGGTTTTAGCTTTAAAAAAATATTTTTCTTATTATAATTATAAGTCTTTGTATTTTCGCCGAGAATATGAAGATAAGTTAATTTTAAGTTAAAAAGTATTGTCGTTAGAACAGGGAGAACTTTTTTATATGCTGAAAGTCAAAGCTCGAGCGGGCGAAAGCGTGCAGCAGATGATGAGACGCTTCAAAAAGCTATGCGAAAAGGAAGGCCTGATAAGGGATATTAAGCGAAACAGCTACTACGAGAAGCCTTCCGAGAAAAACCGCAGGCGGATGCGAAAAGCCAAGCGAACCGCCAATTTCGTCTTCGAGAAGTAAATAATAGTTTTTAACAAGTAAATAACGGTCTTAACCGCTTTTTTATAATATTATCAGCCGGGCAGGTTACTAATAAGTAAATTCGCCCGGTTTTATTTTTGGACAGGCCAAAAAACCGCATCACCATTATCTTCCCACATTCCGGTTTTGCCTCCTCTATCAGTGCCTAATACTCCGCCGTCATCAATAAAGTTCAGGCCGATACTATAAAGAATAAAGTCGTTTCCTGTTTTTTTGTAAATAAGCGGCCTGTCACTGAAGGAGTCGATGGGTAAACAATTAAGATAGCCGGCGGCGACAAGTTCATTTAAGTTATCAGGGAAATGTCCTTTATCATTTTTGTAACGGTGGGCGGCGATAATCACGACTGTTGCATAGATTTCAGTTTTAACTCGATGATTCAGCTCAAAGACATGCAAAACAGAAGGAATGAACATTTCGAGAAGGAGATTGCCCTTAATCACTTTTGTTGTTTTATTTTCAATATCAATTTCTTCAGCGCGGAGCTCGACAGGTGATTTTTTCGAGAGCTGCTGGTAATAATTATATATATAATCAACTTGCTGAAATGTTTGTTTTTTGTCAGGATGAGCAAACAAAATACGTAAAGATTCCATTGGAAATGTTAAAGCCTGCTCGGCCAGATACCAAAAATTAACCTCTTCAAAGTGCGTCTCACCCACAGTCGCTATCGTATTGCTTAAATAAATCATTCGAGCAGGATACAAGTGACCTCCAAAAGGACCATCCGTAAAACATCTTTGTATTTCATCGTATAAAGATAACTTTTCGAATTCAAGCTCAACAAAGAAATCTTCGGAGCTTAAAAGCAGTTCTAACTCGTTCTGTAATTCTTCCAAAGCATGTGCATCCGGCTGATGCCGGTTAAGAATTTCGCGAATCGCTTCAACAGACAGATCTTCGATCGCCATGCCGACGAGCTGCTCGACTAAAGAAAAGTCTCCGTTTAAGTGTCTGCCGAGTTTATAACAGGTAATAATATCATCGAAAGCCTGATTTAAGTTATTTTTTTCGGCATTTAAGCGAACCCGCAGAATTAAACTTCGAGCTATTCGACGATAACCAGAAAGGTGAGGAACCAGAACCGACAAAAGCTCTTTTTTCTCGTTTGCCTTATACTCAGGCCAGTAATACGGTTTAAGTGAACCCTGAGCCACCAATTCGAATACCTGGTTTTTGGAATTGAGCCAGTCTTCTATATTCTCCTTTTCTTCATCTGTCAGTTCTTCAAAACATTTATTGAATAATTCGGCCATATCTTCAGGTATATCTTTAAACATCTCGGCTGCTTTTATGTAGAAAGGCGCTGCATTCTGACTCTGGTCTGCGGCAGGACGAACGATTCTGTTAAGCTCGGCTAAATAATCGGTTGTAACAACGGGCCTGCCTGAAAGAAACCATACAACATACATAGTAAGTAATACAATAAAAATTCCAAATGCCTGTAAAGCTCTGGCAGTAATTGTCCGCCAGAGCGGTCTGCAGCGTTTCTTCGCCCTTCGCAATAAAATCCCGAGCAGCTTCGGGTCGCCGAAACCATCGACAAGCTCCGAAACCATCCTGCGTTTTTCCTCATCGGTTTTACATTCCCTCAGCTCATCTTCAAAATGCGCTACAAGCTCAGACATTACGTCGGAGCGAACTTTTTTTCTGTATCGCATCTGTCTGATAATCTCCTTTATGAAAGCGAAGGCATTTTCAGGAACCAAAGTCAGGTATTCTGCTAACCGTTTATCAGCTCTTAAGTATATGCGGACCCGAATAACGGCAAGAACACCACCTATAAAAGCCCCAAGAGCAATCATCAAATGGATAATATATTCCTCCGTTAATATTCCAAAGATAATAACTGAAGCGCAATAGCCGATGATTCCTCCAAGAGTGATGCAGGCAATAATTCCGGAATATGCTATCGATTTTTTCATAGTTAATTCAAATCCTTTTTAACCTTTCTATGCAATCAGGCAGGCGACAATGCCCCGCCGAAAACATATCTGAGGCCTTTCTGCAATTGAGCGAGCTGCTCTTTTTGTTTTGACAGCTCCATTTTTCCTTTCGAGGTTATCGAATAGTATCTTCTCTGCCTGCCGGAATCGGAGTTCTGCCAGGAGCCCTTTACAAGCTTTTTGGCCTCGAGGTTGTACAGCAGCGGATACAATGTACCCTGGCCAAGGGTTAGAACATTTTTACTCCTCTTCTTTATGGCTTCGCTCAATTCGTAGCCGTACATCTGGCCTCTCGATAAAATTTCAAGCACAACCACGGGAGCAATACCTTTTAATAACTGACTTTCAAATTTCATAATCGACTCCTTATTCTATGGCTATTATTTCCAAACTTATGCCACGGGCTGGAAGCCCGTGGTACAGTTACTATGTTATACTTATTATGTATTGCATAGTATGCAATGTCAAGTAAAAAATAAAAAAATTGTTAAAAATTTCGTATCCTCCTATGAATAAGCAGGTTAAAGAGGCTAAAAACTGATGCGCTGGAGCCTGTCGTTGAGGTTTTGTCGATTTTCTGAGTCGGGTACGCTCGGTAAAAGAGATCCGCTCAACATTCATTGCGCATAGCTCGACTAAGCCCTTCGACAGTAAGCTCGGTACTACCGAATTGCCCACGGCTTTCGAGACGATTGGCGGGTCCGCCGAAGTCTTGATGCGGAATCCAGAACTTCTAAAAATGGATTCCTGCCCGCCTCTCGGCGAGGCCAAGGGCTTCCACAGGAATGACAATGTAAGTGTTTTCTACACAAGAAATCAAGACTTAAGACTTGACTAAAAACCGTCCTGTTTTACCGGTTTTGTTCTTATGAATAAGCAGTTTAAAGGGTAAAAACCGATTTGCCTTAATCCATACTTGATTCTTACTTGATTTTGCGAATCAAGTTTCCAGAACCAACCGAAGGCCAGCTGGTCTTTACTGGTCCTGTTCTTCGTACTCGAAGACATTTTCAATTTTGGCGTTCAGGGCGTTTGCTATTCTAAAGGCCAGAGCAAGAGACGGTGAATATTTACCCTGTTCAACAGCGATAATCGTCTGCCGAGTGACATCAGCCTTATCAGCCAATTGCTGCTGTGTCATTTCGCCGTTTTCAAAGCGCAGGCGACGAATATTATTTTTCACATTATTCTGTGTCATCTGCAGCCCCCTTAGCATACTGGACCAAAATCGCAACTGAGCATACAATTTTCATTAACAGGCCGCCTCCAATAACCATCAACGGCAGAGTTATCGTAGGCACGGAATTTCTTGGTCCGATGATTAAAAACGACAGAAAAGAGGCTGCAACAAGAACTATCCAGAAGGTCGTATAAGCAATGGATACCGCTCTTTTTATAATAAGGCTGTCACGTTCGTCGCTGATAACTTTGTCGGAGCCCTGTGGTTTTTTAAATAAATAAGATTTAAACTGCAAAATTACCAAAGGTGTTATAAACCAGAATCCATATGTTGAAAACCCTCGAATGTGGATTTCTATTGCGATTGCCGCTGTTGTAATAATAATCGTTGCAGTTATGACGATTAAATTAAGCCATGATAATTTCTGGTATCTGTTCATTGGTTTTCTCCTTTCGCTTCCCGGCCGTATCCAATCAGGATTGCCAACGAATATGTCAGGAAATGCAATATACCTGCACTCATAAATATATTCGGCAGCCATACTACAGATATCGCAGCTTTCGGTCCGAGTATAAAGAATGGTATCATACAAGCCAAACCAACGACGAGATAAGCTGCAATAAAACCAGCCAGTGCCGCCCTTTTGTTAATATACTCATCGCGTTCATCATAAATAACTTCGCCCTTTTCTTTCGGAAAAAGGGTCGGCGACAATCCTGCCAAACCAAATAAACCCATGAATGCAAAACCAAACAAAGCCTTCGGCATACCAACTTTTGTATAAGCAACAGCTACTGTTATAAGGCTGGCAAGCAAACTGATTAAAAACATTATTACAAAACACCATGCTATTTTCTGTATCCGTTTCATAATCCTTGATTCTCCAAAATAATCTTAATTTCTAATATGCAATATACAGCAGACAAAATGTAATATATTTCTTACATATTGTCAAGTAAATTTTACAATTTTTTACAACTTTTCTGATAATTCAGGGGAAATAAAGGCATTCTTAAGGACGTAACATTCTGCTCAGAAGATAGTTACAGCAAAAAACACTACTATGAATTCAAACTGCTTCGCAGAAAACACTTCTATTGTCCTTCCCGCGCAGGCCAGCCCCCGCGCAAGCGTGTATGGGAATCCAATTTTTGAAGGCCTGGATTCCGCATCAAGTGCGAAATGATAGCTTAACAGACTTCCTTTCTACAAAGCAAATTCAATCTTGAAATTTTCCGGGAATTAGTATCACAGGCGATGAAAATGATGTACGGTTGAGGTGCTCGATACGGTTTCTTAAAGACAGCCTACAGTACCCGTGAGAACAGGATAAGATGCCTATGACAAGTCATGCTAACTGGTGAACGGTGAATGGTTGCAGTGCTCATTACGTTCAGGATACCCGTGTTACCCAACAGGACAGGCGAGGTCGTGAAATGGAAATCCAGCCGGTTTTTCGGCATTTGCCAAACTCCCGTTTGCGCGGGAGTGATAGTTCGACCGGGCCTTTAATTTCCCAAACATCAATAAACTCATTTACTCAGTTAATATATTCGGCTTTTAAGTCGTCGAACCAGACAGCGCCCGGGCCATAAATCTGCAGGGCAAAGGTGATTTGCTTCGTACCATCCGGAATATCAACTGAGCCTGAGTATTGCTTCCAGTTATGAGTAACAGGTTTGTCGCCCTGCTCTTCTGCGCCTATAAATGCGGCCCATTTATTCTCAATCAATCGGCCATTTTCATCCAGGAACTGCACATCAACGGTGGCTTTTGATGCCTTCATCGCTCTTACCTGAACAGTTACCTTAACTTGTTTATTCGAAGTATTGTGCTGCACTGTTTTGTACCACTGTGCCACGGGAAAGAAATTATTTGCTGTTTTTCTCAAAGAAAGGCTCGACTTACTGTTGTAACCCACAGCCCTATTCCAGATATATTGCACGCCCTCGACCTGGTCACCTTCTTGCCAGCCATCAGGTGCATCATCTCCTGTTTCAAAATCATCGTACAGAAACGATTTGCCGGCCTGTGTTATTCGATTTGCATCCGCTATCGTTTGCTCTTTTGACTCTTGTTCTTTTGTTTCTTTCAAACTAACCACATTCTCAAGCCACTCTATACCACCTGTTATATTGTCATAAATATTACCGTGCCATCCATGACCGCCCTCGTATGTTACAAGCTTTGTCTCTGCACCGTTTTGCTCGAGGACATTTTCCGCGCGCTGCGCCATCCAGAAGGGACATACCTTATCATCAGGCGAATGGTAAAGAAAATATGCGTGAGAGGCGGCATTTTTAAGAGGCGGAAACCAGTCGGGTCTAAAAACCGACATTGCAATGAAAGAACCCGTAACGGATTTTTTCTCCTGCAGAGATATTGCATAAGCAGCAGGCCCGCTCGAAGACCAGGACAGGGTGAAAATATGCTTGTCATTCAATTTGTATTTTGTCCGTACATCTTTTATCACGGCTTCGACGAATTCTTCCGTAGAAAATTTTTGTTCGGGCACCTTGTTTTTCTTTGTCGGCCAGCCGATTTGCTGCTGCGGCGTCCATTTGACTGCGACAGGCTGAGCAACAAGGTACGTCTGTGGAAGCGAATACCTATAGATTCTTCTGACAAACGGATTAAAATCGGCACTGCCGTCGCCACCGGGCATAATAATAACAAGGCCGAAACCTTCTTCAGGTACTGGTTTTTCGTTTGAAGCTCCTATTATAAAATAGGTTTTATTCCTGTCGCCGGCTGCAAACAACTTCTCAGATGAAATATCCGCAACATCATCCTGTGCCAAAACCACACCAAAAAAGCAAAACAAAAGAGCCAAAAACCCTGTTCCGTTAACAATTTGGCTTTTCAAATTCATTTTCAGGCCTTTATCCTGAACTAATACAAATTTTTTTATTTAACATACCGAAATCAACTTAGGATATATTTTACCATATCACTAATGCTCAAACGGCATAAATTGCTGTTCAGCCATAAAAATACCTCTGACATAAGATACAAAAAATTAAGTTTTTTCCTGTTTTACATAACCGTAACAAAAAGGTAACAAAACAGAGAAGAAACCGTAACATCAAACATAAAAATTCGAGGTTTTTTAGAAATTTTACAAAATATTGTAAAACTTCAGTAAAAAGATGTAACTTTTTCTTTTTTTCAGCGTCTATACTATTGAGAAAAATAAGTAAAAGAACCTAAGAGTATTTTCATTAAGGGCTCACAAAAGAATATGACACAAGCGGGAGGAATAGTTATGGCAATTAATGGAAAATCAGATACGCAGGTATCAAATGCGATAATTGATATTGAAGAAAACTGCAAAGATATCGAATGCCCCAAGAATTTTGAATGCTACAAGACGAAATTTTCCAAGCTGGGACAGATTAAAAATCACGGCAAGGGAAGTTTTCTCGAATGTCTCGAAGAAGATGCTGCGCAATGTGCTTTTTCGCTTCCGTGTGTAGATAGATATTATTGTCTTTGCCCTGTTCGGATAGACATAGCAAACAGGCTAAACTTATAGCATAAAATTTTACCTCTTCTTAGTAAATTCATCCCGGCACGACGTAGCGGTTAGCGCAAGGTGATTTTCTACGGGTTTAAATAAGCTTGATAAACAAGCTCGTACAGTTAAAATAGTTATATTGACTCAGTAAAACCTTTGGTCCGAGCAACATTTTGAAATTTTGGAGCAGTGGCTGAGTGGCTGAAAGCGACGGTCTTGAAAACCGTTTTACCCTTTGGGTAACGGGGGTTCGAATCCCTCCTGCTCCGGTTGGCCTTATTAACAAAAGGGTTTTAAAAATAGAAGAGGGAGATTAAAGATAAAAATCATTAGACGCTAACATATTTTTTTTAATTAAAGCGAGCAAGAAATAAATGGCTACAATTCCGCAATTTGATATTAATGCGATTGAACAGATATCGAAAGTCTTAGGGAATGCGGCATCCGGTACTGAATTAAGTAGCATTTTTAGACAATGCAATATTGATGATTTACTTGGTTACGGAGCTACGAAATGGAAAAGAATTTTTCAGAGCCTAATCCAAAAACAACACATAGATAAATGTGGAAATAATGTTGCTGCCTTTATCCAAGCTGTTATGTCGCCGGTACGTTTTGATGAGGAGCAGAGATTTGAAGAATTAAGAACGTCCCTAAACATAAAACTCGCTTTTTGTGGTATGCAACTTCAGAAGAATGGGGAGATTGGGCAAGTAGACCCCGCTAGAACTATAACCGAGGCACAAAAAAGAGCAAATTCTTTAAGACATCGACTACAATACAGGAACATACACCCGGAAATTATGAAATATTGTAAGGCCGAACTGTTGCAGGATAATTACTTCCATGCAGTTTTTGAAGCTACTAAAGGAGTTGCTCAGAGAATACGAGAAAAAACAGGCCTGGATTTTGATGGGGCTGAATTAATTCAAAAAGTCTTTTCTGTGAATAGTCCAATGCTAGTTTTCAATACACTGAGAACAGAACAAGAAAAAAAAGACCACAAAGGCTTCTCTAATCTGCTAATAGGATTTTTTGGTGCGGTACGTAATCCTCGAGCACATGTCCCCAAGATTCTCTGGGAAGGAGAAGAGGAAGCAGCTGACTATCTAACTTTGGCATCTTTGCTCATGCGAAAGATAGAACAAGCTATAGTTATACCGTATTCAGGTAAGAACAAACTATAAAAAGAATATGGCCAGACTCATTACAAAAAATAGAAAATCAAATGTACTCACGCCTTCGCAGCTCCGCTGTCTTTCAAAAATTCCGACAATCAATATAACTTTGGGGTGCTTGCATAACTGTATCTACTGCTACACCAAAGGCTATTCTCAGTATCCGGGAGACGGCGAGGTAATACTATTTGCTAACACCGCTGAAAAGCTTTCCGAAGAACTTTCTCGAAAAAGAAAAAAACCACAGGCCGTTTACTTTTGTCCTTCCTGTGACCCGTTTCAGCCAATGCCTCAAATTCTGGAGCAGACTTACAAAACAATGGAGACTTTACTTAAGGCCAGCATAGGTGTTCAATTTCTAACAAAAGCGATTTTACCGGCTGATTTCATTGAATTATTTACCGGATTCAGCAATCTGGTATACGCCCAGGTGGGTTTGACTTGTGTTGATGACAATATTAGAAAAATCTTTGAGCCTGGAACTGGAAGTGTTTCTGAAAAAATTGCAACTATGAAAAATCTTGTTGAAATCGGTGTCGCTACCGGTGCTCGAGCAGACCCTCTAATTTATGGTGTTATGGACTCGGACAAATCTTTGGGCAATTTGTTTTCTGCAATTGCCAAAGTTGGAATTAAGGAAGCAGCGATAAACTATTTATTTCTCAGGCCTACCATCAAAGAGAGCATTAAGAAAAACTTAAGTGATAAAAAACTCCTGTCCACTTTGCTTGTACCTTATTCTTCGGGTCCTAAACTTCCAATAGGTTTGAAAAATTCCAAAGGTATTGCCTTACCGAAAGAAGTCAGAGAAAAAGCATTTAGGCGAATCAGGAATATCGCTTCAGATTTTGGACTCGCTGTTCACATCTGCGTCTGCAAAAATTCAGACATTACAAACGAATCCTGCCATATCACTCGTTTAACTCCCTTAACCCAATCATATCTATTCAAATGAAGCTTTTCATTGCCCAACCTCAAATGACTGAAAGGGTGTGGATCAGGTTCCAAACATCAAAGTTAATAGGCTTTTTGAGTAACTTCCAGAGGATTATATCCTAGAAACTCAATTATCCTTTGCAACCGACAAACATCAGGTATAGTGCGGCTGTGCTCCCAATTTGCAACGGTTTCCGGATGGACGCCAATTTTTTGGGCCAAATCCGCTTGACTCATTCTCAGTTTCAGCCGTCTTCTGACCAAATCGATCCCTATGTTTTTCAATCGTCGTCTGTAAAATGACCTGCTATACCAGTCTTTTAGAGGTTTTTCTGCTTTTAGCGTGATTTGATAGAAAGGGAACGGAACCCTCCTGCTCCGTTTTACGCTTCGCTTCCATCTTCGCTGTGCTACTATGGACAGGACGAACGGCAGGCCGATTAATTGCCAGAAAATAAAAAGGGCCTGTCCTTTATAAGGACAGGCCCAATATCTATGAGAAACTAACCGCCTACGCGGTTAATCTCAATCGATTTAATAATCCTCACCAAACAGATACGGGTCTTTCATCCAGTTATCACCCATTACTGCAAGGTCCTTGAAGTCAATCTTGCCGTCCCCGTTCGGGTTGCCGACCGGGTAGATGTCAGTCTCTGTCTTTAACAGGCCCGCCCTGGTTGCTGTTTCTATAGCCAAATCTCCCGGCGGAATCGCATCGGCATAGACCTCAATCGAGGCAATATAACCATAGTAGCGATAATTACCAAATACCGGAACATATGCACTACGTAATGTTGTCCAGGCAAGATCAGGATCGCCCTGTGCATTATAAGGAGCACCTACCGTTACCGGCTGGTCTGCACGGGTAATAACGTCTTTTTGTTCGATACTGTGTATGCGACCATCAACGATAACCGCCTCGGTCGTGCCGTCGTAT
>Ga0315537_1002906_pt1 | contig 12896 bp, 9 predicted proteins | sample SalMarSW160270MG_FD_203091 | JGI IMG/M metagenome (GOLD analysis project Ga0315537, IMG submission 203091) | Salt marsh sediment microbial communities from the Plum Island Ecosystem LTER, Massachusetts, United States - Salt Marsh Sediment SW1602-70 ... | reverse complement strand
TGTAGTCAGCAGTGACAGACGTATTCGTAGTGCAGCCAGGGCTCGCAAGGCTGCCGCCGTCAAGTCCGAGCAGTTTTGGCGTGATGTGGTAAATGTTTTGAGCAAACAGGTTCAAGTGCAGGAACCTGCTGAAAAAAGACGAGGGCTTGACCAGGCACAGACTATGCAGTGGCTTAAGTACTTTGGATTTGACCAGTAACCCGGTCTTATAATCGGACCGGACGGTGATTGCGGCGTGGTTTTGGGTTGATATCAAAAAAGCGAAAAACCAGAATGAAAATGAAGTCTTCGAATAAGAGAGGAACAGGTTCTGTTAAAAACAGAGTTGAACACGCTCGTGCCGGTAGAAATATCGCTGCCGAGTTTGAAAAAAACCTTAAAGCGGTGTTCGACCTTGTTACTGAGGGAATACTTGTCAGTGACCCCGAAACCAAGCGATTTGTCTATGCCAACCCGGCTATTTGTAAGATGCTCGGTTACACCAGTAATGAACTGATTGGACTAAAGGTAACCGACATCCACCCTAAATATGAACAGCCGTTTTTATTGCCGGGATACGAGGCTATGGCTAAAGGTGAAATAACCTATGCTGCCGACATCTCCTGTTTGGCAAAAGACGGGCGAATCGTCCATACCGACGTAAATTCCACCAGAATATATATCGACGACAAATGCTGGCTTGTAGCTTGCTTCACAGATATCGCCGGACTTAAATCTACACAGCACATCCTCAGCAATAGAGAAAAACATCTAAGGCTGATTCTCGACCAGTCATTCGATGGAATCAACATTTGTGAATACGATTTTAAAACCCGTAAACGTCGTTTAATACTGTGCAATGACAGATACGCGCAAATGGCCGGCCGAAGCAGGGAAGAATTGCTGGCTGTGGATAATTTAAATGACCTTATAATATTCCGAGGTTCTGAGGAGGAGGGCAAAAAGTGCCTGCAATCCATAAAAAATGAAACGCCGCACCGGGGCCGGTGTTCCTGGATAAGACCGGACGGCAAAGAAAACTATTATGACTGGGTGTCCAAACCTGTGAAAGTCGGTGACAGATATTATATAGTAGGGATTGACAGGGACGTCACCGAATATGTAAGAGCTGAAGAACAACTCAGGAAAACTGAGGTCAAATACCGAACCCTCATCGAGCAGATTCCCGCTATAACTTATACAGCCGCTATCAACGAAACTTCCACAACCCTGTACGTCAGTCCCCAGGTAGAGGATATTCTTGGTCTTACACAGGCCGAATATGAACAGGACCCGGACCTCTGGGGCAAGAAATTGCACCCCGAAGACCGTGACCGTGTTCTCGATAAGCTTAAGAAAACTCACTCAACCGGTGTACCTTTCCGTTGCGAGTACCGGATGTTCGCCGCGGATGGCGGGATTGTCTGGCTTCGTGACGAGGCTGTGATAATTAAAAGCGAGAACGGTAAGGACGCTTTTCTTCAGGGCGTCATGTTTGACATCACCGAATTGAAACATGCCGAGCAGGCCCTGCGGCGCATCGAGGAGAACCTCCGCAGGAGCAAGGACGAGCTGGAAGAGAGGGTCAAACAGCGCACATCCGACCTTGAGCAGGTCAATAAAAGACTCCGCGCCGAAATCAGGACCAGAAAACAGGCCCAGACGGAGCTGCTTGTATATCAAAGCCGGCTTCGCTCGTTGGCCTCGGAATTATCCCTCGCCGAAGAAAGAACAAGAAGGCGTATCGCGACCGATGTGCATGACCATATCGGTCAGAATCTTGCTATGGCGAAGATGAGGCTTCAGTTGCTTGCCGAGTCGGTACAGACTGCTCAGGACAGGCTTATAATCGGCGAAATCAGCGACATCATTGCCGGAACCATCGAAAGCACACGCAGCCTTACTTTTGAAATCAGCCCTCCTGTGCTTTACGAATTGGGCTTCGAGGCCGCCGTTGAATGGCTGCTCAGAAAAGCCCGCAAGCAACAGGGTCTGAAGACCGATTTCCAGACCGACGGTTATAAAAAACCTCTCGACGAAACGGTCTGTGTTTTTCTCTTCCAGGCGGTCAGGGAGCTGCTTGTAAATGTTGCCAAGCACGCCCACGCAAAGAATGTGACAGTGTCGGTTTACAGTAGGAATGAGCATATACAGGTCGCTGTTGCCGACGACGGGGTGGGTTTTGACACGAAGAAGTCGGAATCCCTCCAGCCAAATCCTGCAGGTTTTGGCTTGTTTAGTATTCGAGAAAGGTTAAGCTACATAGGCGGAAATCTTAAGATACATTCGGCGCCCGGCAAAGGCACCGAAATTACCATAACTGCCCCGTTAGCTGGACAGGAACGAGATACGGGAGGCCAAACAGACGAACATAAGAATAATATTGGCCGATGACCACAAGATTACTCGCCAGGGCCTGCGCTCGCTAATCGATGAAAACAGCGATATGGAGGTCGTGGCCGAGGCTGAAAATGGACGTGACGCAGTAGAGCTTGCTCGCAGTCTCAGTCCGGATGTGGTTATTATGGACGTGAGCATGCCGGACCTTAACGGTGTTGAAGCAACTCGTCAGATAATTCAGGATAATCCCGGCGTGCGGGTAATCGCCTTGTCTATGCATTCGGATACCCTGTTCGTATCCGAAATGCTCAAGAGCGGCGCCAGCGGCTACCTGCTCAAGGATTGTGCCTTTGAGGAGCTTGAACAGGCGGTCCGTACCATTATTCAGGGCAAGGCGTATTTGAGCCCCTCGATATCGGGTGTGGTGGTGGAGGATTACCTGCACCGGTTGAGTAAAGCCCAGATGTCCACCTCCGAAGTGCTGACCGACCGCGAGCGGGAAGTCCTGCAGTTAATCGCAGAAGGCCGCTCCACAAAGCAGATAGCTCTGAAGCTTCACATCAGCGCCAAGACCGTCGAGACCCACCGACGCCAGATTATGAACAAGCTCGACCTGCACACCGTCGCCGAATTGACCAAGTACGCGATTCGAAAGGGCCTGACCGCCCTGGAAACCTGACACCTGCGACACTGACTGTCGCTGTAATGTTTAACTATTGACTATCCACCCACTTATGGATACTTTATCGTTTCGTTGTCTTTGATGGAGTCAATTACTGTCTATGGATTTAGTATTAAAAATTGCCGCTGTCCTGGCTGCCTTACTCGTGGCGATGAGTATGGTCACCGGACCATCCTGGCCGATTAAAATCCGCATCCTCGCCGTTGCTTTGTTTGGGATGGTCGTTCTGGGCCTGTGGGCCTGGCCAATTGTAGCGCCTGCCGAGCCGTTCGGCATCGTCTCCATGCCTGATTTGACTGGTGCTCTGATACTTATGATATTGGCTCTGGCTACGGGATTCGTAGGTTATTTTCTTACCTGGCCTCACGGAGCGCATATAGGTGTGATTGCTGTCCCTGCGGGTATGGCGGTCTGGGCCGTACGCTCCGGTGTAATGGCTGATACATTCGTGGGTACTACAAACGCTGTACAGCGAGCTGATTTCTTGCGGTCGTTACTGCCCGAGCCGTTCTTTTGGCTGTTGATTGCAGCCGTTGGCCTTGCAGGCGTTTTTCTTGGCCGACTTGTCCTTGCACCGGCCGCGCGAAAAGACGTTTATCGCAGCAAGCCGAAGCTTAAGCTGAACAATTCCGCTAACGCTGCAGTTGCTGTTATTGTCTCGGCTGTAATAGCTTTTGTTGTGGTGACACTTTTTGCCCAGAATGTCAAGTTCGCAGATGACAAGGTCGGCTACGTCACTGCACAACCTTCGGCTGGGCAGATTGGTTTTGCCGTATTTGTTGCCTTTGCATTAGCGTCTTTTGTCACTAAAGAATTTCTTGGTGCCCCTTACTTCTGGTCTGCCGCCGCCACCGCGCTCGTCTCGGCCTTTGGCCTGGCCTTCTACGACAGAAGCTGGATACTGGAGCACATGGCGGCAAGCTGGCCGGCCAACTTCTTTGCAAGTCCCCACAGTTCCATTCTGCCGATTCAGATGGTCTCTTTCGGCACGCTGGGGGCTGTCGCAGGCTTCTGGCTCGCTCAATCCTTTGAAGTTTGGCACTCTTTACAGCATCAGCCGGACCAGTAAAAACGCCTAACAGCCCTTTTGAACGGTTTTTTCATATACACACCAGCGTGTAAGTCCCTGCCAAAGCTGCGGTTATGGCCATCGGGTCCCATAAGCAGACTTATACCGAACAAAAGGTCGAAAAACCACTGTTTTTACCCTATAGATTGGCCGAAGATATAATTGCAGCCGGACCGGCCGATTCAACCAGGCCCATCTGGCTAACTTTATGCAAGACAAGTACATAGGCACGGCGGCAAGCGTACGAGACTGAACAGTAATGATTGTAAGCCGTATAGTTTACAGGCCCGCCAGCCTCAAAAGGAGTCGGCAATGCTGGTCTTGAGCAGACAGAAGGATGAGTCGATAGTTATCGGTGATGACATAAAAATAACCATCGTTGATGTCAGAGGCGATAAGGTTCGCTTGGGTATTGAAGCTCCGAGGGAGGTATCGGTTCATCGCATAGAAGTATACGAAGCCATACAAAGAGAAAAGCAATCAAAAGAAAAAAAACAGGATAGTGATACATAATCGCTAATCCTGCGGGGTCTTTATTTCCCTTAATATTCTTTCAGCATGCATAGCCATCTCACTTTTGCCGGCGTCTAAATAGAACTGTCGCGACTTGGTTATGAAGTCAATTGCTGCCTGCTCGTCGCCCTTCTCATTGTTCAAAATGCCGAGGTTGAAATATTGTCTTGCCATCCCCTCATTAGAAGCAAATTCCGATTCTATTTTTAGCGATTCCCTGTGCATTTTTTCAGCATTTTCGAAATCTCGGAGCCCCAAATATACTAAGCCTAAATCAGTATATGCTTTTGAAATACAAGTCTTGTAGCCTATTGTACGGGCTATCTCAAGAGACTCAGTTAAAGTTGCTTCTGCTTTAGAGAGCCTGCTTTGTTTCATATAGAGGTCTCCTAAGCTATAAAGGACATCGGCAATTATTCTTTTGAAGTCGATTTTTTTTGCTAGATCTAAAGCCTTCAGATACGCCTTTTCTGCTGTCTTAGAATCTCCAAGTTTTTCATAGCATACTCCAAGATTTCCGATAATTCCCGCCTGTAAGGCTGAATCGTTTGTTTTTCTTGCGAGGCTCAGGGACTTATTATAAAGTCTGACGGCCTCGCTCAATTTCTTCCGTGTTCCGTATATACCCGCTAAGTGGCAGTAATCATATGCTTGGCCCTTAATATCGTTTTCGTCCAGGCTTATTCTCAATGCCGAACGATATAATTGTTCCGCTTCATCCGATTTATTTTGCTCTACACAAATTGAACCAGGGTTACTTAAGGCTGTTGATTCGCTCTCTTTGTCTCCGGCTTCTTTTGCCGCGTTTAGCATACGGCGAAAGACGCTGTATGCTATTTTTAGATTTCCTAAGGTTCTGTGAATGTGTCCCTTGCTGTTTAGAGCTTCTATATCATCCGGTTTGAGACTTAAAACAACATTGACAGCGGCATCTGCTTTTTTCAGGTTTCCCGACATATAAGATAGTCCGGCAATTTCGAGGTTTCGCTGTATATTCTTGTCCTCTTTATTAAGGTGCATATCCGTTTCTATGATTTCCAACTGTTTATTCCAATCTTCTTCTCGGGCTTTGCGAATGACTTTTTTAGTCTCTGGTGTACTGCTATTCTCAATTTTATCGAGGCGAAGGTCGACATTTCGAAGTTGTTCTTTTACGCTGAACAGCTCATACTTTATCATTAGGTTTTCATCTTGCCGAATCGCAATTGGCCTTTGCGTAAGAATCTTTAGCGCGGCTTTCTCGGCGTTTGCGTGTTTCCTCATCAGTAAAAATTTGACAATCCCCGCAATTGCTGATGTACCGATACCACCAAAAAGAATCCCCCAATGTTCGATAGAGGGGGTTTTAGCAAAGAAAAACACGTTGGATTTTTGCGGTTGTCTGACTCGCCTTACATCCTCTTATACCGCGGTCCGCCTCCGCCTTCAGGGGCCGTCCAGCGAATATTGTCGAACGGGCACTTGCGCTGGCATGTCTTGCAGTGCACGCAGTTTGATGCATTTGCCGGCATAAGGGTATCGCCTATCGTTTCATATACACCGGCGGGGCAGAACGTAATGCAAGGCTGGCCGAACCTCGGAGCACACTGCTGTGCGCAGATGTTTCGGTTAATTATCGAAAGATGACTTGGTTGTTCCTCTCTGTGTTCCGTAGCCGCCTGTGCCGTGAACGTATCCTTATCGAATCTCTGCCCGGGTTTGAGCCGGTACCTCGCCCCGGTCATCCTCTCATAGTCCTTCTCGATACGGAACTTAGGCAAAAGGTTGCCGAAAACAATCGAAAGCGGCATCCCGACAAACGGCCCGAATTTCGCAACACTCTGACGGAACTTCCTCGCTGATTTCATCTCCACGGCAACACTCGAATCTTCGAGCAGCTCTGTATATTTGACAGCCGCGTCTTGAGGCTGCTCTGTTGTTGTACAGACAGCTTCAGCGGCCTTGATGCCGGAAATAATTGCGTTGTGCAGCCCTTTAATCTTCAGCATGTTCACAAAGCCGGCGCTGTCGCCGAGTATCATGCAGTTGCCGATTCCAATCGCACCTGTCTGCTCATCTCTGGGTATCGCATAGTATCCGCCTTCGGGAATCATTTTTGCACCGGCCTCGACGACCGTGCCGCCTTCGATAAACCGTCTGACAAAACGATGCTGCTTGAACAGCACCAGCGCATCCTCCGGATTGAAATCGCAGTATTTCCAGTCGGCCCCTACAATCATACCAACCGAAAGATGGTCTTGTAGTCCCGCATAGACAATGCCGCCGCCGAACATACCCGGCCCCAGTACCGGCGTCCAGATTGGATAGCCCATCGCATGAACAACCCGGCCCTTCGTGAACCTCTCGTATTGACCCGGATTGACCTTAATCAGCTCCTTGATACTCACTGAATAAAGCTGATTCGCTCCCCTTTTGAGCGACGCCTTTTCTACCAGCTTCTCCGTCAGCAGACCGTCGCAGCCCTCTGCCAGAATCACAAAATCCGCCTTGATTACTTCACCCTGCACATAATTCGGCTGCTTATTTCCTTCCCTGTCGAGCCCCTGGTCAACTAATTTTACCGCCGTGACCTTCTCTTTAGGTTCGTCGAGTATAATGTCCTCAGCGGCGAAACCGGTAAGGATTTCAACGCCGAGATTTTGAGCAATGCCGCCGAGCCATCGTGTCAATCGGCTTATCGATACCGAGTAATCTCCATCATGAACCATTTGCCCGATGCCCAGGTGCAGCTTCTTGGCCAGCCTCATAAATAAAGAAATATTGAATGCCAGATGTTTGCCAGGAAGGAACATCACATCATCTTTGTCAATCTTATTGCCGAGCACCTCTGCGGCCTCTTCGCTTTCTTCCCACTGGGGCACGACGTCATCGAGCAGTTGACTTAATGCATCCACCTCCAATACCGCGCCGGACAGATTGTGATTTCCGAGGGACTGGCCTTTTTCTATTACACAGACATCGAGTTGCGGCTTAGCGTTTTTCAGCCTTATGGCCGCCGACAGTCCCGCCGGGCCGCCGCCGACTATCAAAACCGATGCCTTGTCGAATTGTGATATGTCTTGTGCCATTAGTCTTTTTCAAACGCCTCAACTAATTGTGGTATCGCCTCCTCCGCCGTTGCTACAATGTAGTAGTCGCACTGCCTGAATATCGGCGCCGACGGGTCGCTGTTAATCGCTACTATCGTCTCGGTATTGGAAACGCCTATCATATGCTGAATCGCTCCGCTTATACCTACCGCGATATACAGTTTAGGCCCGATTGATGTTCCCGTCTGGCCGACCTGTACGATTCGTTCGGCAAAACCCTGTTCGACCGCCGCACGCGATGCTCCTTTTTCAACGGTGGTATTTAGCCCGCTTCTCAGACTGCTGCACAGCACGCCGAGCAGCCGGTCGTAATTGTCCCGGTTCTGCATACCTTTGCCGCCGCTGACAATTACTTTGCTGTCTAATCTCGCCTGGCCCAGCCCTTTTTCAGTTCGTATTATCTCTAAGCTTAAATCATCTTCTGTCAGTTCGACTTTGTGTTCTATAATCTTGCCCTTTCGCGTCCGGTCTTCGGCGAGCCGTTTCATAACACCCGGCCTTGCCGTTGCCATCTGGCAAATCGAATTCTTTGTTGTAATCGTAGCCATGACGTTGCCGCCCAGTGCCGGGCGTGTCTGCAAGAGAATCGCTATCTGTCCAAGCCGCGTGCGGTCACGAATCTCCAGCCCTGTGCAATCAGCCGTCAGCCCGCACTGACAGCGGTATGAGACCATCGGGGCCAGCATCCTGCCTTGTGGTGTCGCCGCGAACAGAACGATTTGTGGTTTGTATTTAAGTATGCAGTCAGCAATTATCTTACGAAAGGCCGTCGGGTCGAACTGTTCGAGTAGCTTATGTTCGCTCACATACACATTATCAGCCCCGGCCCAAATCAGCTCCTGTGTCATTTCTTTAAGACCTAACCCAGCCAAAACAACGCCGACCTGCCTTTGAAGACAATCCGCTAACTTCCTTGCCTTTCCGACAAGCTCGAACGTGGCAGGATGCACCCGCCCGTCGCTGTGTTCAGCCACCACCCACACGTCTCCATCATAACTGGGCTTTGCGATACTCAAACCGTCCAGCATATCTTCGAGTGACTTTCTGTGCAGCCGGTTGCCGGATTCGCTGATAATCTTCTGCTTGAGATAATCGTCGATTTGTGAAGGTGCGGAGACGCCGAGTTGTCTAAGTTTCTCACACAAAAACGCGAAGTCATCCACGTCCTTACTCAGACCTTCGAAGTTTCTCTCAAGACTGCTGGGCCTGTTGTCGGGCAGAACATAGCCGGGACCTGCTTCGGATACTTCGCCGGCCTGGCTGTTGCCCTTGGCAAAGGATTTTCTTATGACTTCGGCTAAATCTGCTGCGCTATCGATTTTTTGGCACTTGCGTTTGCTCTTGCCGGGCGGAAAGACCCGAATCACCGCCGTCCTCGAACCTGAAGCCCCGATACTTGTCGCCTTTATGTCTTCTGAACTCCAACGGATAAGTTCTGTTCGATTGGCCCATCTGCTGCGACCGAACGTGGCGAACAGCGGGTGCTCATATTTGGCTACCGTGATGACCGCTGGCCTGTGCCGCAACGCCGCCACCTCGCTTCCCCCGCTTATAATCCTGCTGAACTCGAATCGACCGTCTTTGAATTGGGCGTCTGTAACATACGCAACGCACGGCGCCGCTAATTCTTCGGCGACCTGGCCGGGTACCTGGGCCGTGTCGCCGTCCACCGACTGCATACCGGTTATTACGAAATAATCCTTTTCGTTTTTGAACATGTCCCTTGCAATTTTTTGTATTGCAAATGAAAGTGGGTTTGCAGTCGCCCAGGTGTCTGCTCCGCCAAGCGCCCTGTCCGTCAGTAGTACCGCCGCGTCCGCACATCGCGCCAGGCCGTACCGCAGGACCTCTTGTGCCATCGGCGGGCCCATAGTCAGGCAGATTATCTTCGCTGCCGAATCACCCGAGATTGCCTTCATGTGATTCGCCGTCGCCAGGGCCTGTGTATCAAGCTCGTTGATAACACTGGCCAATCGGCTCCGCATCAGTGTTCCCGTGACCGGGTCGAATGCGTTGTCCGTTATCTGGCTTACGTCGGGTACCTGCTTTACCAGGACTATGTAATTGGCCATTGCTTTAATCTGACAAATCCACAATTTTTGCTTGCGTCATTACATATATTATCGCCGCATTCTTACCGAATCATATACCAACGGTAAAGCTGTTTTTTTGACTTATTCTGCTTTCCTGCGTCAACATCGGCTCAATTGAAATCTGATAAAATATGAAAAAACAGTGTTTTTTGGACTTGGTCCACAGCGCGAATCTGCTTTTTTATGACGCTATATGATGGAAAATCTTTTACTAATCACACTTGTCAATTTTACACTTGTTTTACTGGCACGGTTATTGTTAAATTCTCTGTTTTGGACTGGTCAGTGACGTTTGTTTTTTGTTGGGGTTGGTAGTATGGCGGATTTGAACGCGTTGGCCGAGGCCGTAACCAGAGGAGACCAGAACGCCGCCGTCGAAATGACCAAAGCAGCCCTGGCCGAGGGTGTCGAGGTCAAGAAAATTCTGGACGAAGGCCTTATTGGCGGCATGAACATCATCGCCGAAAGATGGAAAAGGAACGACGTTTATATCCCCGAGGTGCTCATTGCCGCCCGTGCTATGAAAAGCGCTACCGAACTAATCGAGCCCGAACTTGTCAAGGCCGGCGTTGAGCCGGCCGGAAAGTGTCTGATTGGAACGGTGCAGGGAGACCTGCACGACATCGGAAAGAACCTCGTCGTAATGATGCTCAAAGGCGCAGGTTTCAACGTCGTTGATATTGGTGTTGATGCTGCTCCGGAAAAGTTCATCGAGCAGGCAAAGTCTGCTAAGCCCCAGGTTGTGGGAATGAGTGCGCTTTTGACTACCACAATGCCCGCCATGGAAAAGACCATCAAGGCACTCAAAGCTGCCGGCGTAAAGGCAAAGTTTATCATCGGCGGGGCTCCTGTGACCCAGGGCTATGCCGACAAAATCGGTGCCGACGGTTACTCGCCCGACGCTGCATCAGCCATTGACCTGGTCAAAGGACTTGTCGCCTAATAAAAAACTCAACATGGGATAAGGGACAAAAACAGCGCGTTTTCGTGCTGTTTTTCTTTGCCCCGTTTTGATAAAATAGACACTTGGTTTTGTGTAAAAAGGCAACAATTACCCGAATCCGTCAAGCGCCGAGCTAAGCTGTGAGAAAGATTGCAAATCATCATCTGGCTCAGTTGCAGATGCAGCTGAAATTTACCGCGCCTAAAAAAAGGCACGAATTTCTTCGGGCCGCAGAGCAGTTACTGGACATCATCGAGCCTGATAAGCAATACCCGTTTGACTTCGTCTGTTTCAAAATCACCGGCTATCACCCCAAAGGCCTGCCGCAGGAATTGATTAACGGCCGGGACCTCGCGGATGACCTCGGTATATTTTTGTGGAAGCTCAGCGGTCAGGTCGAAGACCTTGTAAGCGAACAGGCGGAAGAAATTTATACAACAGAGCAGTTGGCGCGGAAACTCAACGTATCGACAAAGACAATCGCCAGATGGCGCCGGCGGGGTCTTCGCGCTCGCAAATACACCTTCGACGACGGCAGCAAACGCCTTGCTGTATCTCAGTCCGGCCTTGATAAGTTTATGGCTCAGAATCGTGGCATGACGGACAAGGCAACTGCCTTTTCTCGCCTTGACAAGAGCCGCAAAGATGCGGTAATCACTCAGGCAAGGAAACTCGCCGCACAGGGCGATGTCTCTCGCCAGGAGGCAATCGCTCAAATCGCCGAATGCACCGGCAGGGGCCGTGAAACTATCAGGACCATTATTGAGCAGTACGAACAGTCGGGCCGACGAAAAAAGCTCTTCGAGGCCTACCTCAAACCCCTCGATTCGGCAAGTACCTCCGAAATCTACAAACTACATAAGCAGGGTGTTGGAGCAGCCGCTCTGGCTGAGAGCTTTAATCGCTCGCCGAGCGGTATATACCGAATCGTAAGGCGCAAAAGGGCAGAAGAGCTGCTCGCAGTCAAAATCGAATTTGTTCCGAGTGATGAGTTCCTTGCCGAAGATGCCGAGCGAATAATATTCGGCAAACCCATTAGCAGGTTGCGCAGCCCGCGTCCGCAGCCGGATAAAAAAGAGCTGACCGTCGGCTCGATTAAAAAATACCTTCAAAGTCTGAAGAGCATACCCAGGCTCACTCGTGACCGCGAGGCCGACCTGTTCAGAAAATATAACTACCTCAAATTCCGTGCCTTCGAAGCGCAGCAGCAGTTACATCTGAATCGTGCTTCCAGCAGGCGGCTCAATTTCATCGAAAAGTGTCTGCGACATGCAGAAGCTATTAAAAACACGATTATCGAGGCGAACCTTGCCTTGGTCGTCGGTATCGCCGGCAAGCATACCACCACCGGTGCGATGCTGCAGGACTTAATCAGCGAGGGTAATTTTTCATTGATGCGGGCCGTGGAAAAATTCGATTACACCAAGGGGTTTCGCCTTGCCACTTATGCCTCCTGGATTATCGCCAAAGACTTTGCCCGCAGGGTGCCCGCCGACAGACGCCGCCTCGACAAGGGCGGAGCCGATACCCTTGATAATATACAGAGGGACCTGCGTGTGGCCGAGGGCGTTGATTTCGGTGCTATCGAGCACGCCAGGCACAGCCTCGTTCAGGTCATCAGGAACGAGCTCGATGAGCGCGAGCAGTATGTAATACTGCACCATTACGGCCTGACCGGTTCGTCTATAATTAAACAAACCAAAACGCTCCAGGAAATCGGCGACGAGCTGAACTTATCGAGGGAAAGGGTCCGACAGCTCGAATTGACCGCCCTGCAAAAACTCAAACAATCCCTCAGCATCGAGGAATTCGAATTACTGACCGGCTAATCCTTGTACGGCCTTTTCTATGTCATTCTTGAACTGTCGCAACGTCTCCGGCAGTCCGGTCACAAGTGGAAGCAGCCTCCCCCTTTCAAGATTGAAGGCGTATCCGTGACTAAAAAAATTTCTGAAACCGAGATACTCTTTCAGTCTTTCTGCAGTGTGGTCTGATATCACTCCCTTGGTGCGGCTTGACCTGAGCAGGTCGCTGTGCCATGATGGTCCTTCAGGTAATTTCAATGATTCCGACCGTGCTGTTTGCTTGAGTATATTCTCAACACCGTTATAAAAATTGTGAACGAGAACAGCTACGCCGTTTAATTCGAGGGACGATAATTCATCAAGAGTTTCAACCGACGGCAATT
>Ga0315537_1002904_pt1 | contig 12899 bp, 7 predicted proteins | sample SalMarSW160270MG_FD_203091 | JGI IMG/M metagenome (GOLD analysis project Ga0315537, IMG submission 203091) | Salt marsh sediment microbial communities from the Plum Island Ecosystem LTER, Massachusetts, United States - Salt Marsh Sediment SW1602-70 ... | reverse complement strand
TTCCCCGCCGATATGGAATTTGAGCAGGACGAGAAGAAGCTGCTGCAGTTATGCCAGGAGTTGGACCGGGCATCACGGTTGCCCTGGGTGCTGCTCAGTGCTGGTGCTGACTTTAAGACCTTTAGTAAGCAGGTGGAAATTGCCTGTAAAGCCGGGGCATCTGGCTTCCTCGCCGGGCGAGCGCTATGGCAGGAGGGAGTCCAGATTCGCTCCAGGGAAGAGAGGATGAACTTTTTCAAGAGTACCGCTGCTCCCAGGCTCAGGGAACTGGCCGAGATGGTCAACAAGTACGGAAAGCCCTGGTATACCAAGATGGGGAGCGACAAGGGAGATTTTGAGGCGGCAAACGAGGGCTGGTATGAGCAATACTAACCTATGGGTCAATCAGTGAGGCAGATTTCAGGTATGAAGCAGACTGATTACTTCAAGAGACGAACCAAGATAGTGTGTACCATAGGCCCGGCGACTGGTACAGCCTCAGTCATTGAGCGTCTTATCAGGAGCGGTATGAATATTGCCAGGCTCAATCTGTCGCATGGGACACACGATGTCCATGCTCAGTATATTCGTACCGTGAGAAGGATAAGCCAGCGACTGCGTATGCAGGTGGCGATTCTTGTGGACCTGCCGGGGCCAAAATATCGTACTGGCAGGCTCAAAGGCGGCCAGGCAATGCTGAAAAAGGGCGTTCTGGTGACGCTAACTACCAGAGACATTGAGGGAGATGCGGCTGCGGTGCCAGTCAACCTGCCTAATCTGCCGCAGGACGTGAAAATAGGCGACACCGTCTTGCTGGATGATGGGGCCATGCAGTTGAGAGTGCTTGGGAAGAATGGCAACGAAGTGAAATGTAGAGTAACAGTGGGTGGCGTGCTCACTGAGAGGCGCGGGCTCGTTGTTCCTGGCATGCGTACTTCAGGCTCCTTCATTACTGATGCCTTGCGTGAGCATATTGCCTTCGCTGTTCAGCAAAAGCCAGATTACCTGGCTATTTCCTTTGTCAGCAGCGTCGAAGACGTGTCCGCTGTTAAAGCAGCGCTCGGCGAGCACAATGCAAATATTCCGGTCATTTCGAAGATTGAGCGGGGACAGGCGGTAAGGGATTTTGATGATATTCTGTCAGCCAGTGACGGCATCATGGTGGCACGCGGAGATCTGGGCGTAGATATTCCTCTGGAGAGAGTGCCACTTGTACAGAAGGAACTAATTCAGAAGTGCAACCGTGTTGGCAAGCCGGTGATCACCGCTACCCAGATGCTGGAGTCAATGGTCAATGCTGCTCGTCCGACGCGAGCCGAAGTCACCGATGTGGCCAATGCTATCTTAGACGGCACCGATGCCACCATGCTCTCGGCAGAGACATCCGTGGGCAAATACCCGGTACAGGCAGTGAGGACCATGGCCAGAATCGCCATAGAAACTGAAAAGAGGCTCTCCTATGCGCACCTGATTGACGAGAGGAGTATGTGGATTGAACGCGAGACGGACGAACTAATAAGCTATAGTGCCTGCCATACGGCAGACAGCCTAGGAGCAGTAGCCATTGTGGCCTTTACCCAGTCGGGAAGCACGGCTAGGCGAGTTTCAAAGTACCGTCCGCGGGTGCCTATCCTGGCGACCACACCCAGTGACGTTGTATCTGGCAAGATGCTGCTTTACTGGGGTGTGTACCCATTCCAAGTAGACCCGGCATCATCTGTAGATGAACTTTTTGAGATGGGAGCTAAGCTAGCCAAGGAGGCGGGACTAGCTAAGCCTGGTGATTTGATAGTGATTACCGGAGGTGTCCCTATAGGAGTGGCTGGCGCCACTAATCTGCTAAAGGTGGAGAAAATTGACTAGCGATGACTGAAGGTGAGGATGCACATATGGAGCAGTCAGACGGCAGAGCGCGAGTGATTATTAGTGGAGTGAAACCCGAGGTTGATAGTGGCCTGTTGCCGGCAAAAGCTGTGGTTGGTGAAAAAGTGGAGGTAGAAGTTGATATTTTTGCTGATGGTCACGATGCGATTACAGCCATAGTCCTATATCGAAAAGAGGGAGATCCGGAGTGGGCCGAAGCTCCAATGGAATTCATCACCAATGACAGGTGGAAGGGCTCCTTCCTGGTTACAGAACTTGGACACTATCTGTACACTGTAACAGCCTGGGTTGACAGGTTTAAGTCATGGCGCAAGGATTTTCAGAAGCGGGTTGAAGTTGGTCAGGAAGACATAAACATAAATCTACTGGTGGGGGCAAATCTTATTGCCGAGGCAAGCGGACAGGCTTCCAAAGCCGATAGTCAGACACTGCAGGAGTGGATGAAGACTTTGAAATCTCCGCCAGCTTCACAGTCAGAAAAGGTAAAGCTGGTCTTGAGTGAGGAAGTCGCCAGAGTCATGCAAAAATACTCAGACAGGCGGTTCTCTGTCACCTATCCCAGAGAGCTAGCGGTATCGGTTGACCGCACAAGGGCCCAATTTAGCACCTGGTATGAGATGTTCCCTCGCTCCTGCGCCAACGAGCCGGGGAAACACGGCACCTTTAAGGACTGTGAAGCCCGCCTTCCGTATATAGCGGAAATGGGCTTCGATGTGCTCTACTTTCCACCTATTCACCCCATCGGCAGAACCCTTCGTAAAGGCAAGAACAATACGGTTAAGGCTGCCCCAGATGACCCTGGAACCCCCTGGGCTATCGGAGCCGAGGAAGGCGGACACAAAGCGATCCATCCCCGGCTTGGCACTCTGGAGGACTTCCGCCATCTTGTAGAGAAAGCCAAGGAATACGGCATCGAAATAGCCTTAGATATCGCCATCCAGTGTTCCCCCGACCACCCCTATGTGAAGGAACACCCGGAGTGGTTCGTGTGGCGACCTGATGGAACCATTCAGTATGCCGAAAACCCACCCAAGAAATACCAGGACATCTACCCTCTCAACTTTGAGACCGAGCACTGGCGCGAGCTCTGGGAGGAATTGGAGAGTGTTTTCCTGTTCTGGATTGAGCAGGGAGTGCGTATTTTCCGAGTGGATAACCCCCATACCAAGCCTTTTCGTTTCTGGGAATGGCTCATCGCGGAGGTGAAAAAGGAATATCCCGATACTATTTTCCTTGCCGAGGCCTTCACCCGGCCCAAGGTCATGCACCAGTTGGCCAAGCTGGGCTTTAGCCAGTCATACACTTACTTTACCTGGCGCAATACCAAGGAAGAGCTAACTCAATACTTGACCGAGCCCACCCAGAGCGATGTGCGCAAGTTTTACCGGCCAAATTTCTGGCCGAACACGCCTGATATCTTAACTGAATACCTGCAATCTGGCGGTAGACCAGCTTTCATGGCACGCCTAGTACTGGCAGCTACACTGACATCCAACTACGGCATCTATGGCCCGGCATTTGAACTCTGTGTGAACACTCCCAGGGAGCATGGCAGCGAAGAGTACCTGGACTCGGAGAAATACGAGATACAGCACTGGGATATCAACAGGGCCGACAGCCTGAAGGATTTCATAGCCCGTGTTAACCAGATACGCCGAGAGAATCCGTCTCTCCAGAGCAACCAGAATCTCTGGTTCCATGCCGTAGACAATGAGGAGCTGATATGCTACAGCAAACACACCGAGGATCTATCTAACATCATACTTGTGGTGGTGAACCTTAATCCGCACTACACTCACTCTGGGTGGGTACACCTTCCCCTGGAGCCGTGGGATCTTGATGCCGAGCGACCCTATCAGGTTCACGACCTCCTGAGTGGTGCCCGTTACTTGTGGCACGGCGCGGGAAACTATATCGAGCTAGATCCAAAGGTCTGTCCGGCGCACATCTTCAGAGTTAACCGCCGCATACGCAGGGAGCAGGATTTTGATTACTACATGTAGCGAGGTAAGGTTGGAGGGTAATACATAACATCTCAGAATTAGCCTTGTTTGAGCCTAATCCGCTCAAGAAAGGATATCAGGTAAAGCATAGTAAAATTAAAAAGGAGGTGCATTGTGCCTCGCAGGCAAAAGGAATCAAGAAAAACTGATGCCCGTGTTTCTACGGGAGTTGCAGGACTGGATGAAATTATGAATCAGGGTTTTTTGCCGCAGCGGGCATATCTGGTACGGGGAGGCCCTGGCAGCGGCAAGAGCACTTTGGGGCTGCACTTCCTGGCTGATGGAGCAAGGGTATGAAAACGACAATTCTTTCTGTGGGCAGTAACCGGGCCAACCTGGACCTTCTGTCCCAGCAGCTTGTCAAAGAAGGCTATGAGACATTGAGTGCTGCCAGCCTGGAAGAACTGGATACCTCGATCCAAGAGAAAAAGGACTTCGCCGTCGCACTCATAGACCTTTCGGGTTTTGATGAGCGTATCTGGGAGCGCTGCGAGGCGTTGCGCAAGGCAAAGATACCATTTATTGTCATTTCTCCGCAGCGCAGCCCCATTATTCAGAAGGACAGCATGAAACACGGCGCCAGCAGCCTGCTGGTAAAGCCGGATATGAAGGAACTGATGGAATATATACATACATTACTGGGTGAGTAAGATATGGCGAGAAGAAATAGAGAATCATGGCAAGTCGGCGATGACCCGTTATGGTACAGGGATGCCATAATCTACGAGCTCCACGTGCGGGCATTTGCCGACAGTGACGAGGACGGCGTGGGTGACTTTCGAGGTCTTATTGACAAGCTGGATTACCTGATGGACCTTGGAATCACGGCCGTCTGGATGCTACCTTTTTACCCCTCACCACTGAAGGACGATGGCTATGATATTTCCGACTTCACCAGTATACAACCAGCCTACGGCGATATGCAGGATTTTAAGACCTTCGTTGACGAAGCCCACCGTCGCAACATCCGTGTTATTACGGAGCTGGTAGTAAATCACACCTCCGACCAGCACCCGTGGTTCCAGAGGGCCAGGAAGGCGCCACCGGGAGGCCGCTACCGTGATTTTTACGTATGGAGTGATACCGCAGCAAAGTTCAAAGACGCCCGGATAATTTTTACCGATTCTGAGTATTCCAACTGGACATGGGACCACCTGGCCAAAGCGTACTACTGGCATCGCTTCTATTCTCACCAGCCTGACCTCAACTACGACAACCCGGCTGTTCGGCGCGCTATATTCAAGGCAATGGACTTCTGGCTCAAGCTCGGCGTTGATGGTCTGCGATGTGATGCCGTGCCGTACCTGTATGAAAGAGAGGGTACCAACTGCGAGAATCTGCCGGAAACACACGCTTTCCTGAAGGAACTGCGTGCCCGCATTGATAAGAAATTCCAGAACCGCATGCTCCTGGCTGAAGCTAACCAGTGGCCCGAAGATGCTGTGCCATATTTCGGGAACGGGGATGAGTTCCACATGTGCTTCCATTTCCCACTGATGCCGCGTTTATTCATGGCCATACGAATGGAGGAGCGTTTCCCCATCATAGATATACTGCGGCAGACACCGCCAATCCCGGAGACATGCCAGTGGGCAATATTCCTGAGAAATCACGATGAGCTAACGCTGGAGATGGTCACCGATGAAGAACGTGACTATATGTACCGGATCTATGCCAGCGACCCGTCCGCCAGGATCAATCTTGGCATACGCCGTCGTCTCGCCCCGCTCTTAAACAATGACCATAAGAAGATTGAACTGATGAATGCCCTGCTTTTCTCCCTGCCAGGGACGCCGGTTATCTACTATGGTGATGAAATCGGCATGGGCGACAACTTCTATCTTGGCGATCGAAACGGAGTACGTACACCAATGCAGTGGAGCCCGGATAGAAACGCAGGGTTTTCCCGTGCCAATCCTCAGGGGTTATATCTCCCACCAATCATTGACACAGAATACCACTACGAGGCAGTCAACGTTGAAACCCAGCAAAACAACCCCGACTCTCTACTCTGGTGGATGAAACGTATGATTGCCTTGAGGAAACGTTTCAAGGCTTTCGGCCGGGGGAATCTTGAGTTCCTTCAGCCAGAAAACCGCAAGGTTCTGGCTTTCCTGCGCCGCTATGACGAAGAGACAATCCTGGTAGTAGCAAATCTATCCCACCTGGCACAGCAGACTAAGCTTGACCTTTCCCAATTTGTGGGATGGCGACCACTTGAACTCTTTGGCAGGGTACAATTTGACCCGATTACCGAGGTCAAGTATTACTTTACCTTAGGTCCCTATGGTTTCTATTGGTTCTCTCTTGAGCCGCAGCCGGCTGAGGTAATGCGTGTCCGTGCTCTGCCCTCCGAGGAAGTAGCCGCTGTGCCGACTATACCCCGGGAAAAGGACAAGCTTTTTGAGAGGGATAACTGGTTTCTCCTGGAGAGGACTTTACGTGACTATATGAGAGGGCGACGCTGGTTCCGCGGCAAAGCACGGGAGATGCGATCAGCCGATATTGAGGACGTTATCCCCATACATTTAGAGCGATCTGAAGCTTACATTGTCCTAATTCAGGTTGAGTATACTGAAGGTGAGCCCGACACCTATGCGGTTCCTCTGACCACTGCTCCGGCAGAGAAGGTTGGCGAGATTACGAATGAATACCCTCACGCTCTTGTCGCCTATTTGAAGCCTGGCAGTAAGAACAGCCAGTGGGTACTCTATGATGCTCTGGTGGACAAAGCTTTCTGTAAGTCTCTCCTAAAGGCAATTGGTCAGAAGCGCCGCTTCAAAGGACAGCTCGGCGAGGTTTCAGCTTTACGCACGCAAGTCTTTCGGAGTGCGCGGGGTGGTGGCGAAGCTTCATTGGACCCCACACCTATGAAGGTTGAGCAAAGCAATACTTCAGTGATCTACGGTGACCGATTCATTATTAAGCTCTTTCGCCGGCTTGAAGAGGGACTTAATCCGGACCTCGAAATCGGACGATTTCTAACCGAAAAGACGCCGTTTGAGCACATTTCTCGGGTTGCCGGCGCACTGGAATACAAGCGCAGACGTAGAAAACCGATGAGCTTGGCCATCCTGCAGACCTTTGTAGCCAATGAAGGCGATGCCTGGCAGTATACCCTGGACTCATTGGGACGCTACCTTCAGAACGTAGCAGTACATCCGACAGTTCAAGCACCGCCCATTCCTCGAAAGCATATGTTATACCTGCCTAAGGAGCCACCTCCCCTGGCCAAAGAGACCATTGGTCCCTATTTGGCTTCCGCACAGCTTCTGGGGCAGTGCACTGCCGAGCTACATGTAGCCTTAGCATCAGGGCTGGATGATCCGGACTTTGCCCCGGATTTCTTTACGCACCTGTATCAAACGTCTCTCTATCAATCTATGCGGAGCTTCACCATCAGGACTCTACAATTACTACGAGAACGCCTGCCAAATATCCCAGAGGAACTTCAGGAAGACGCCCAGCAGGTGCTGGACTTGGAGAAGGAAATCATAGAACGCTATCAGCCGATACGCAAGCAGAAGATTTCGGCAGCCCGTATCCGCTGCCACGGTGATTATCATCTGGGGCAGGTGCTGTTTACTGGAAAGGACTTTGTCATCATAGACTTCGAGGGCGAGCCGGCGCGCTCCCTGAGTGAGCGCCGTCTGAAGCGTTCACCTTTGCTGGATGTTGCCGGCATGATACGGTCATTCCACTATGTTGCTCATAGTGCCCTAATCCGACAGATGCCCCTGACACCCAGGCCAGAAGATGATTTGCCATTACTACAACACTGGGCACAGTACTGGTATGTCTGGGTTTCGGTGGCTTTCCTGAATTCATATCTAGACATCATTAGGCCAGTTGGTTTGCTACCTGAAGATCCGGAGCATCTAAGAATTCTGCTCGATGCCTATATTCTGGAGAAGGCAATATATGAGATCGGGTATGAACTTAACAACCGACCCGACTGGGTGAAAGTACCTCTGCAGGGGATACTACAGTTGTTGGAAGCCGGAAGTTAGCTGAGAACGAGTGTAGGGAGTAACAGAGTGAAATGACAGAGCGCAAAGGTAAAAAGGCAAAACAAACTGAAGAAGTTCAAACGGTTAGCTATGACGTGACGCTGCTCTCCGATGATGACCTTTATCTCTTCAATGAGGGATCTCACTACAGACTCTATGAAAAGCTGGGAGCCCATCCTACCAGCGTAGGCGGAGTTGAAGGAACTTATTTCGCCGTTTGGGCACCAAATGCCAAGCAGGTCAGCGTCGTCGGGGAATTTAATGGTTGGAACAAGTCGAGTCACCAGCTCCGTGCCAAAGGTCAATCGGGCATTTGGGAAGGCTTCATCCCCGGCATCGGCAACGGCACGCTATATAAATACTACATCGTCTCCCATCACCGCAACTACCGGGTCGAGAAGGCTGACCCATTCGCCTGCTTCAGCGAGATACCTCCGAAGACAGCTTCAATCATATGGGATTTAGACTATAACTGGGAACATAGGGAATGGATGGAAAAGCGCCGGGAGAAGAATGCCCTTGACGCCCCCATGGCTATCTACGAGATACATCTTGGCTCCTGGCGGCGGGTGCCAGAGGATGGGAACCGCTCTCTCAGCTACCGAGAGCTAGCCCCTCAGCTGGCTGAGTATGTTCAGCAAATGGGTTTTACCCACGTTGAGTTTCTGCCTGTTATGGAGCATCCATTCTATGGCTCCTGGGGCTACCAGACCACGGGATACTTCGCCCCGACCAGTCGGTATGGCACGCCGCAGGACTTCATGTACCTGGTTGACTATCTGCACCAGCATGACATCAGTGTGATTCTGGATTGGGTTCCCTCCCACTTTCCCAACGATGAGCATGGACCTGGTTACTTCGACGGCACGCACCTCTACGAGCACGAAGACCCCAGGCAGGGAATCCATCCCGACTGGAACAGTTTTATCTTTAACTACGGCTGCAACGAAGTAAGAAGCTTCCTACTATCAAGCGCCATCTTCTGGCTGGATAAATACCATGTTGATGGGCTGCGTGTGGATGCGGTAGCTTCCATGCTTTATCTCGACTACGGCCGCAAGGGTGGCGAGTGGATAGCCAATAAATACGGGGGCCGGGAGAACTTAGAAGCCATTACTTTTCTCAGGCGTTTCAACGAGGCGGTCTACCAGGAACACCCTGACGTGCAGACCATTGCTGAGGAGTCCACGTCCTGGCCTATGGTATCGCGGCCTGTCTATATCGGCGGTCTGGGCTTCGGCCTCAAGTGGGACATGGGCTGGATGCACGATACGCTGGACTACATGTCCAACGACCCTGTCTATAGAAAGTACCACCATAATAACCTGACTTTCCGAATGATTTATACCTTCTTTGAGAACTTCGCTTTGCCACTTTCCCACGATGAGGTCGTACATGGTAAAGCTTCGCTATTGGGTAAGATGCCGGGAGACGACTGGCAGAAATTTGCCAACCTGCGGCTCCTTCTGGGATATATGTATGCCCAGCCGGGGAAGAAATTGCTGTTCATGGGTGGGGAGTTTGGGCAGCGGCGCGAGTGGGCTCATGATGATAGCTTGGAGTGGCATCTCTTACAATACCCACCCCATTCTGGCCTTCAGCACTGGGTAAGAGATCTAAACCTTTTCTACCGAAGTGAGCCGGCTCTTTATCAATTGGACTTCGACCAGGCAGGGTTCGAATGGATTGACTGCAATGACGTTGAGCACAGCGTGGTCAGCCTGATGCGCAGGGGGCGTTCACCCGATGATAGTGTTGTTGTCGTGTGTAACTTCACCCCACTAACTCATTTCAACTATCGAATCGGAGTGCCACGAGCCGGATTCTGGAGAGAACTATTGAACAGTGATGCCGCGGAATACGGAGGCGGTGGTCAGGGTAACCTGGGCGGTGTAGAGGCTGCCCCTATTCCGCTACATGGCCGCCCCTATTCTATGACATTCACTCTACCGCCACTGGCTACTGTCTTTTTCAAGCATACGGAGACGAAGCCATGAGGCCTACTGCCGGCAACTATGATTTCTTCTTCAAGCCAAGAAGTATCGCTGTCATTGGCGCTTCCCGCCAGCCGGGCAAGGTTGGCTATGATACTCTGAAGAACCTGATTGATGATAATTTTGAAGGAAGAATCTACCCGGTAAACCCGAGTGCCCCGAATATTTTGGGATTGAAGGCCTACAAGAGCGTAGGGGATATTAACGGTGAAATCGACCTTGCTCTGGTTATCATTCCTGCGGAACTAGTTATAAATACCTTCAAAGAATTGATAGATAAAAGGGTAAAGGGAGCCGTCGTGATTACTGCCGGCTTCAAGGAGATAGGCGGAGTAGGGGTGCAGAGAGAAAGGGAGCTGGCCGAGATGTGCCGGGGTAAAATCAGGGTCATTGGGCCGAACTGCCTTGGCGTAATAGATACCCACTCTAACCTGAACGCCTCTTTTGCTCCGACCATGCCCCGCCAGGGTAAGATCGGGTTTATGTCACAGTCTGGAGCTATGGTTACGGCTATCCTTGATGTCGCCGCTGGGAGAGACGTCGGCTTTTCCAAGTTTATCAGCATGGGTAATAAGATGGACCTTGACGAGACGCACTTCCTCGAGATTCTGGAGGAGGACGATAATACCAAGGTTATAATAGGCTACCTTGAGAGTGTGGTTGATGGTAGGCGGTTCCTTGAGACTGCAGAAAGGGTTTCCAGGAAAAAGCCGGTCATTATCTTCAAATCCGGGGTTTCAGCCGAGGGAACCAGGGCCGCTTCTTCGCACACAGGCTCTCTTTCCGGCCTGGATCGAGCCTATGAATGTGCCTTTACCAAGTCGGGCGTAATAAGGGCGAGGTGGATTGAAGACCTCTTTGATTGGGCGGAGGTATTTGCCTCTCAGCCTCTGCCCAGAGGGAAGAGAGTCGCCATCATTACCAACGCTGGAGGACCGGGAATAATCGCTACCGATAAAGCTGCCGAGGAGAAACTGACGCTTGCCGCTGTGAATATGGTTACTGCTGGCAAATTAAAGGAAGTATTGCCCCCGGCAGCATCGGTTTACAATCCGATTGACGTTCTCGGTGATGCTAACAGCAAGCGCTATCAACAAGTTATTGAGTTGGTAGCCCAAGCAGAAGAAGTGGACGGGATGGTCATCATCCTGTCACCCCAAGCAAATACCCAGATTGAAGAAACAGCAAAAATAATCTCAAACTTTTCTTATACCTCTCCCAAAACAGTAATTACCTCGTTTATGGGTGAAGAAAGGGTTGCCACTGCCTTCAGCATCTTCAAGAGGGGAAGGGTGGCCAACATCTCGTTTCCCGATAGAGCGGTGAGAGCTATGGCCGTCATGGCCAACCACAGCCTGTGGAAGCAACAAGAAAGACCTGAAGAGTACTACAAGGACATTGAGGAAGATAAGATCAAGAAATTTCTTAAAGCGAAGGCAGGAGAGGACAAGATCAAGCTGGTCGATTTTGAAGCCAGAGAGCTTCTGGACATGTGCCGAATCCCTACCCTGCCGACAGTGCTTACCCATACTGCCGATGAGGCAGCGAGTGTCGCTGAGCAAATAGGTTTCCCGGTGGCAATGAAGGTTTATTCACCGGAGATCCTGCACAAGACGGACGTGGGTGGGGTAAGAGTGGGTATAAGGACTTCCGAGGAGGTAGCCAGAGCTTTTGAGGTGATAATGGTCAGTGTGCGGAGATTTCTGCCGCAGGTACCAGTTCTGGGAATCACGGTGCAGAAAATGGTGGAAGGCGGGAAGGAGGTCATCGTGGGCTTTTCTCGCGACCCGCAGTTCGGGCCGCTGGTGATGTTTGGCCTTGGCGGTGTGTACGTTGAAGTTCTGAAGGACGTAAACTTCGCTCTCACCCCTCTCAGTAAGAAGGAAATAAGAGAGTTGGTCACCGGGATAAAGTCTTTCCCGCTGCTCAGCGGTGTTAGAGGTGAGAAGGAAAAGGATATTGAAGCCCTGCATGAAGTCATCGCCACGGTTGGAACCCTGGGTGAAAAGTTCCCGGAAATAGTTGAAATGGAGATTAACCCACTGATGGTAATGGATAAAGGCGAGGGGGTTTGGGCGGTTGACGGAAGACTGATATTAAGGGGGGATTAGGAATGATTGAATTATTCATTGGCTCGACAACAAAGTACGCCGGCAAAACAATGGCAGTGCTCGGCATACTGGATTTCTGGAAAAGTAGGGGTTTAAAGGTGGGCTACTTTAAGCCTATAGGCAAAAACTTCACCTTGAAAGAAGATGTGAAGGTTGAAGAGGACGTGCTGCTCATCAAAGAGCGTTTCTCACTGGAAGACGACTTATCGCTGATGTGCCCGTTTAACCTCGGGCATCAGGATTATATTGACTTAGTCCTTGGCAAGCTTGGCGATGCCGAGAGTAAGATTTACAGTGCCTATGAGCAGGTTAAGAAGGGGAAAAATGCGGTTCTTGTTGGGGGCGGTCAAGACCTGTTCGACGGCTCCTCCATAGGAGTCTCCAACATAAGTTTTGTTGAAAGGTTGGACATACCAGTCATACTGGTCGACGCACCAGTATTCGGAGAGGTTAACCTTGATGCCATAGTGGCCATGCGCGACAGGCTTGGCGAGAGGCTGCTCGGTGTTATTTTAAATCGCCTTCCATCGGAAAGCGTAGATTTCACCAAGAAATACTTTGTCCCCTTCCTGGAAAACAAAGGTATCAAGGTCTGGGGTCTAGTACCGGCAAACCCAAAACTCAATTCTCTGAGTGTTGGTGAAATCAGGGATGTGCTCGGCGGAGAGATTATCTGCTGTGAGGATAGAAGAGGAGAGGCGGTGGAAAACTTAATGGTTGGTGCCATGAATGTAGAGGGTGCACTGAAGCATTTTCGCTCTCAGGCGAACAAAGCCGTAATAACCGGGGGTGACCGGGCTGATATCCAACTTGCTGCTCTGGAAACTCCAACCAAAGTTCTTATCCTGACCGGAGGTCTCTATCCAGATAGCTCTGTCATATCTGCAGCGCAGGGGAGAAATGTCCCGATAATGATTG
>Ga0315537_1002903_pt1 | contig 12899 bp, 10 predicted proteins | sample SalMarSW160270MG_FD_203091 | JGI IMG/M metagenome (GOLD analysis project Ga0315537, IMG submission 203091) | Salt marsh sediment microbial communities from the Plum Island Ecosystem LTER, Massachusetts, United States - Salt Marsh Sediment SW1602-70 ... | reverse complement strand
TGACGCTTCAAAACAACTGGTCATTAAGGGTGTGGCTATCTTCGGCGGTGGAGAAATAAAAAGTTACTAAATTCAGGGATTATTTGCGATACAAATTCCCGATGCATCCGATTCTTAAACATAAAACGTCCCTGCTCTATTTTATCATGGCGTGGATCCTGATTACAGCGATCCACGTCCTTGTTTTACGTTTTTTCTACCGCGTTGAGATCAATTATGCATTCGTCGATGGAATAATATTTAATGTTATCCTTGCTGTCATTGCCATCGGGTTATGGTACCCGGTAAAGTTTATACGGTTAGGAGAGAATCGTAAAATAGGACTGGTTTTGAATCACCTCGGAGTGGGTGTCCTTACTATCGCCCTTTGGATAACAGCCGGATATTTTATTATTGAAATGATTCTTGGTGAGGATAATGAACATATTACATTCCTGGACCAATCGATGCCGTGGAGAGTTGTTTCCGGAGTGCTGGTGTATCTTGTTGTCCTGCTGATCTATTACCTGATCCTCTATTATAGCGACCTGCAGGAAAAAGTTCGTCTTGAGGCTGACCTGAAGACACTGGTCAAAGAATCCGAGTTGAACATGCTCAAGTCGCAGATCAATCCCCACTTCATCTTCAACAGCCTCAACTCCATTAATTCGCTTATCCTTGCAGACCATCAGAAAGCTCAGGATATGATCATTAAGCTTTCGGAGTTCCTCAGGTATGCCCTGAAATATAACCAGAAGGAAAAAATATGCTTGCATGAAGAGTTGTACAACACCAATCTCTACCTGGAAATTGAAAAAATCCGGTTTGGAGAAAAATTACGGATTGAAAACAGGATACCGGAAGAGTTTGGAACATGCCTGATCCCAAACATGATTCTCCAACCATTGATTGAGAATGCCATTAAACACGGAGTCTACGAAAGTATAGAAACAGTAAAGATTGAAATGGACGCTCAGGTATCCCAGGATTGCCTGAAAATTACCATAACCAATAATTTTGATCCGGAGCAACCTGGAAGGAAAGGCAACGGGATGGGATTAAAAAATGTACAAAACCGATTGATGCTGATCTATAACCGGAGTGACCTTTTCTCCTGGGAAACAAATGGTACTGTTTTTATTGCCAGACTATCTGTTCCCTATGAGGTGTAAAGTTTTGACTACTGTTATATTTGATTCATGAAAAAGACCTTACGCGCAATAATCGTTGAAGATGAAGAGCTGGCAAGAAACCTGCTGAAAGAATACCTGAAGGAGATCCCCTCTGTACAAATCATCGGAGAATTTGCAGATGGTTTTTCCGGTGCCAAAGCCATTAATGAAATGAAACCCGATCTGCTGTTGCTGGATATCCAGATGCCTAAACTTACCGGGTTTGAATTGCTTGAAATCCTGGATTATAAACCGAAAATAATTTTCACAACAGCCTTCGACCAGTTTGCTATTAAAGCATTTGAAATGAATGCAGTAGACTACCTGCTAAAACCCTATTCCAGGGACAGACTCAGAAATGCCGTCGACAAAGTATATGAACAGATGAAAACCGGTCAGGAAACTCCCATAGCGGAAATAACGAAACACATTGACAGGTCAGACGAAAGACTCCGGAGAGTGGTCGTAAAAAGCGGCAAGAAAATAAGCATTATAGCAACTTGGGAAATCAATTACCTGGAGGCGCAGGATGATTACATTATGCTCTATTGCTCCTCCGGGAAATACCTGAAACAGAAAACCATGAACTATTTCGAGGCCCACCTCGATCCGAAACAGTTCATACGCATACACCGTTCATACATTGTCAATGTGGATCAGATCAACCGTCTTGAATTGTATGAAAAAGATACCTACCGGATCCACCTGAAAAATGAAACCACCATCCCGGTTAGCAAAACAGGTTTGAAAAAATTGAAGTCCGGACTCGATTTTTAAGATCGGTTATAGTTGAAATATTTTTGCTATTTTTATATTGATTTTTAAACCGGTAATTATGTTTCAACTGTTCAAAAAAAATAGTTCAGCTAAAAAAAGGCAACCCAAACTGGCAGATCTTGATGGCAATCCCCTGAAGAATGGAGATATTGTTGAATCATTGCGGTATGAATTGGGGAAATGCAGGATTATCTTAGCAGAAGAGGGGTATATTTATGAATCGCTCGATACGGGAAAGCGTGTCAGCTGGGCAAAAATGATTGATGCTACCACCGAAAACCAGAAAGTCAGGAAAATTGAATCCTGAACATTATCTGGAAATGAATTCTTCAATTGCCTGAATGTACTTGCTTATAAACTCTTTTGGCAAAAAAGATTCAAGTACAATAATGCAATTGTTATTGTAGCCATAATAATACTCTTCCGCCACATTTGATTTTCGACTTGCCATTTCACCAACCTCCAGAAGATCCAGATTATTTATTTTACAGAAAGTCACTCTTTCTTCATGCCCCGGGAACTCAAGGATTGCCAGGTTAAATTCTCCTTCTTTAGCTACCATCGGAAGAAGCATGATCGTATATTTCCCTGGAAAGGTAAACTTGCCTGACCAGAATGGGAAGCCGTTCTGAAGCCCCAGTTCTCCCTTGATCAGCTTCATGCCCTGCTCGCAGGCTGGCTGAAACAGTTCGTGCTGAAAGAGATCAGGAAACTCATACCTGCCTTCCTCTATCTTTGATCCAATGTGTGAGGCAAGAAACCGGGTGTATTTGATACCTTCTTCATCTCCGGTTTCGTTGGTTATGGACACGTAATGATCTGCTTTGACAAACTGAACCTGGTGTCGTGTTCCACAATAATCCCTACTAAAGTTGGGATCAACATCAGTACACCTAAAGGTCGAAACGGAAAAAATACCGTATGCCGATTCCAGATCAGTCATCTGATAGATCTCGATCTTGTAAAGTGTTGAATTATAGCGGATATCCTGAACAAATGCCTGCCTGAAACCATATTCCAGATAGATATCTGCACCTCCGTTAATGTAACCCCAGAGTGATTTGCCATCATACCTTCCTGTACGAACAGTTTTCCCGCCATTTAATTCATCATCGGTAAGGAAAAGAAGCGAATCGTTCTGTGCCGGAGTTGAAAAGCTGCTCAGCAGGAAGAGTGAAATAAGTATACAGGTTGGTTTATACATAATTAATACTCGTCTTTCGTCCTACGGCCACGATGCCCGTTTCGAAGAGCGTTGTTCGTTAGTCGTCTTTTGTACGTTACCGTTTAACATTTTACTTTATTTATTTTTTACGTTACCGAATACCGTAATCCGAAACGGGCTTCGTAACCGACTAACGATTAACGTCTTTCGGGCTTAAAAACGTAACCGATAACCGTAGACCGAAACGGGCCTCGTTACCGCTTAACGTCTTACGATTTTTTTAGTAACCGAATAACGCCTGACGATCTATTAGCTCATTTGAATCTTTTTCACCTGTATCTTCTCCAGTTCACATTCGCCCAGTCCATATTCGTTAGCCATGACCATGAATGCCCTGTTTCTGGGATCCTCCTCTTTCTGAAGACCCTCTTCAATCCGTTTCTTTGTCACAATCTCATAACCGATCCGGTCAACCGCTACCGGGTCAGTCCCGATAAGCACATCCTTGTAAAAGGTAAAGAATTGCGGATTAGCTCCGGGACCTCCGTTAAAGCACCCTTTGATCCCATCTACAATATTCAGTACAACCTTATCGCGAATGGGTGGAAAAGCAGGGACCTGTGCGCTGGTTTCAAAGTACAATCCTCCGTGTAACCGGCCTGTATTGGTGATGGATCCATAAGCAAGGTTCTTCATGCAGAGGGTAACCGATCCTCCTGCATTTTTCAGAATAGGAATGTTGATGATTTTGTCAATATCCTGGGTGCAGATCTTTGTGAAATAGGAGTATTTTCCCCCATTTACCATATAGGGAAGTGTATAGGCATCATATTCGCCTTCCATATCAGCATAATAATACCAATCCCTGTCAATCAGCTTTTCGCTGTATAGTTTTCCACCGCTATCATAAAAAGAACCATCAATGTCTTTTCTCTCCGTTCCGACAATTTTTATTCCCGGGAAATTGTCTGCAGTGAATCCTGCTTCGTGCAATTGATGTTCTCTCCTGTCCCATATCAATATATTTTCCTTTGGAATGCCCGAAGATTCGAGTTGCTGAATAACTGCAGTTACAATTTCAATACTGGTTGTCAGGGATTTGCCTGCAATGGGATTGACTTTTAAGCCGATACGGTCTCCAGGAGAAACAAACATTCTCCAGGCATCGGCGATCTTTTTTTTGCCTGTAAGCGCCAGCATGCCTTTTTCAACCATATCATATGCAGCCTGTGGCTCTGGTTTGTCGTCCAAAACAGAGTTTTCATGATGAACGTGGACTACCCTGCCCGGGAATTTCCCCGGCATCGATTTCTCATTCCTGGGGTAGTTTAATGCATCCTTGATGTTGGTTTCCGGTTTTTCCTGGAGATCAGCGGTCTCCGGTGCTGCAGCATTCAGTGAAAAGGGAGCCAGTGAGGCAGCTACCCCACCGGTAGTCAGGATCTTGAAAAAGCGGCGGCGATTGAAATTAGTCCTCGAGGTGTCGTTTTTCATAGTGAAGGTTTTTTTGTTCAAAATATAGAAAACCGGGTATGATATTCCCGTGGCGTCTAAAAATAGGAAAAATAAAATCAAAAAAAATCAGTAATTTTATAAAATAAGTGAAACCAATACAAAAAGTCATGTATAGAAAAAAATTGGTTGGCGGAATAATGGTATTTCCTGTTCTGTTCCTGGGAATGGGATTCTCCGGTTCGGCTCAGGACCAGTTTGAAAAAGATGTAATTGCAACTTCAGAAGGGGATCTGGTAATGACAATGATCGGGCATGGAACCCTGATGTTCGAGTTCAATAAGCTAATCATTCACATCGATCCTGTTGCCCGTGAAGCAGATTACAGCAAACTGCCGGCTGCAGATATCATCCTGGTAACCCATGAACATGGAGACCACCTGGATATTAGTGTGATTGAACAGATACGAAAAAGCACTACCACCATCCTGCTCAATGGTGGTTCGGCAGAACGGGTTGAAGGAGGGATAGCGATGAAAAATGGAGATTCAAGGGAGGTTAACGGAATTCGGATTGATGCAATTCCGGCTTATAACATCGTGCACAAGCGATCGGATGACCAGCCCTACCACCCGGAGGGTCAGGGTAACGGATACATCCTGACGATGGGAGGGATACGGGTATATGTTGCCGGAGATACCGAGAATACGCCCGAAATGAAAGCCCTTAAAAATATTGATGTCGCATTTCTTCCTATGAATGTGCCATACACCATGACACCCGAAATGGTCGCCGATGCGGCAAAAGCCTTCCGTCCCAAAATCCTCTATCCATATCATTATGGGCAAACCGACCCGAATGAGCTGGTTGCCCTGCTGAAGGATGAAAAAGGAATTGAAGTCCGGATAAGAAAACTGGAATAGTCGTCCTGCGTCCTACGGTTACGAAGCCGGTTTCGTAGGTCGGTAACGGTAACGTGAATTTCACGGAAAGATTATGAAAGATCAAAAAAAGCCTACACGGGTTTCGTTACCGAACTCCGCTTGACGATTTTTATTTAATTTGTTTCTTTACAACCCAAATGGTATATTTCCGGCGACTTTGATGGATGGAATGATGCCATTAGCAAACCATTGAGTGGTAACTATTTAAATAACCGATTATGGAAAGAAACAAATTCAATCGCAGGGGATTCCTGAAATCTTCAGTTATCGGAGCAACAGGACTTGTTGTAGGACAAAAAGCCTTTGCGGGATCATCCGATAAATCTTCTGCCAGTGGTAAAGATGAAGCAAAAATAGTATACCGTACACTGGGTAAAACCGGTATAAGACTGCCCATTGTAAGCATGGGAGTCATGAGAGCAGACAATCCAAACCTGGTAAGAGCTGCCCTGGATAAGGGAATTCAACACCTGGATACAGCACATGGTTATCAGCGTGGCAGGAATGAGGAAATGCTGGGTGAGGTATTGAAGGATTATCCCAGGGATTCCTATACCATTGCAACCAAGATCAGCCCTCCCGGACAGGACAGGAGAACAGGATCATACAACGCAGATGAATTTACACAGGAAAGCTTCATGGAGATGTTCAACCTGAGCCTGGAAAGGCTAGGTCTTGAGTATGTTGACATTCTTTACCATCATGGTGTAAGCAGCAGGGAAGGATTGATGTTTGAACCGGTGGCTGATGTAATGAGAAAAATCAAGAAATCGGGAAGAGCAAGGTTTCTGGGTGTGTCAACGCACAGCAATGAAGCAGAGGTTCTTGTGGCAGCTGCTGAAAGCGGTTTTATAGATGTCGTTCTGACTGCTTATAACTTTGCGAAAAATGTAGAGGAAATGAATGCTGCTATTGAGAAAGCTACCAGTGCAGGACTCGGTATCATTGCCATGAAACCCATGGCAGGACTGTTCTTTGACAAAGAGAAACAACATCCGATTAATACACAGGCAGCGTTGAAATGGGTTCTGCAAAATCCAAATGTACATACAAGCATACCGGGATTTACCGCATTTGATCACCTGGAGGATAGCTTTGCTATCATGGAGAATCCTGAATTGACAGGGGAGGAAAAAAGGCACCTTGAAGAGGGCAAAAACATGGCTTCCCTCTATTGCATCGGCTGCCAGAACTGCCTTGACCAGTGCAGGAAAAACCTCCCGGTCCCCGATTTCATGAGGGCTTATATGTATACCTATGGGTACAGTAATCTTGAAAAAGCCTACAATTTGCTTACGGATCTGGATCTTTCGAATGATCCGTGCAGCGGATGCAATACCTGCACAGTTACCTGTACAAAGAAGTTCGATATAGCATCAAGAATAAAAGATGTAAGCCGGCTGATTAATGTTCCCAAGGAATTCATAACTTAAACAGAAATAAAATGTTGAATACAAGAATCTTTTCCCGCCGGCTCAGGATTTTGATGCTTGTGTTAATCTTTGTTTCCGGTATCCAGTCCGTATTGCCTTTTGATCTGATATATAACAAAAACGAAATTGCAGGGGATATCACTTTCCCCGAGATCAAAGGCTGGAAGCTGGTTCAGGACTACCCGGTTTACTATCCGGAGAATCTCTGGGATTATATTGACGGTGCAGCAGATGCCTATCTGAGCTACCTGTTTATAGATCTTCATATTGCAGAATATGTAAGTAAGGATGGAAACATCATAAAAGCAGAGGTGTATCATCATAAAGCTCCTGAATATGCTTTCGGGATCTACAGCATTGAACGTACACCGGATTACGATTTTCAGGACTATGGGACTCAGGGATATGCCGAAGAGTCGCTGGTTCACTTTATCACCAGGGATTATTATGTTAAAGTCATCACAAACTCCTCCGGTGAAGAGGTCCGGCAAAGTATCCCTTTGGTTGCCCGGGAGGTGGCTGAAAGCCTCGGCGATCCCGGTCCAATGCCCGAAGCGTTGCAGCTATTCCCGGAGAGAGGGAAAGTGGTCCACTCGGAAAAATTCATTGCCGATAATTTCCTGGGTCATCAATTCATGAAGCGTGTATTTACGTCTGATTATAGTGAAGGGAATGAAGATTTTATGCTTTTTCTTATGGAGAAGGACTCTCCTGAAGAGTGCAAAGAGATAATCGAAGCCTATTATGGATTTACAGGCCAAACGGTTGAATTGAAAGAAGGACTCCATACCATTACCGATAAATACAACGGGACCCTCTACATGATCTGGGAGGGAAACTGCATCTGGGGTGCGATGAATGTGGAGGATCCGGCTACTGGAAAGAAGTATCTGGATCTGATGGGAGCAAATATCCGCCAGTAAGCAGAGATTACCAAATCCGTTTGTTATTGCAACTTATTGGATGGTTCTGCAAATTATCCTAAAACACTCGAAGAGTGTTAAACCGCCTCATAAGAATTGCGTATGAAAACCGGGACGCTGGGTAGTCAAAAAGATAAAATGCTGTCTGAGCCCACCGATTAAACTGATGCACACTCTATTTCAACCTTGCCTGCCAACTAAGTATTATCAGATTGATCTGTGCAAGACCATTCAAAAACAAATAATGGGCGAGTTCATTTTATCTGTGGCTGCTGGGTCCCCTGGTTTTCAAGCAATTCTTATGCAGCGGAGATTTCTTTTGCCATAGGGATGCCTATGGCAAAGGCTGCTAAAAATTTCATGGCAAAACTACCTGCCCGACCGGCCTTACTCTGCCGAAGCGGCTACGCGAAGGTGCAGCAGGCGGGCCAATGGCAAAAGGCCTATCTTTCGCCCTTCGGGCGATAGGGGTGGCTTGGCTTCTAGTCAAGTTTCAATAGAATCCAGCAGAGAAATGAATTCTTTTGCATAGAAAACCAGATATGTAATCGCACAGTGCGTTACTAATTATTTGCTTATTCTACATTAAATCCTGAGATAACAACATCCGGTGTTTCCCCTCGTGTATCAGCATGTTGCACTTCCATTCGGACAGTGCGTTCTTCCCCTGGCATGAGGAATAGATAATTATCGCTGTAGATTACAGGCAGGATGCGGTCTCCGGTTTCATTCCGTATAACTTTCAGCCGTACCATCAATGCCGGGTGTTCCGTTGGATTGGTAATTCGGGTAGCCAGGTACCAGCGTTCTCTTTTCCGGACAACTTCTGTCGCAGATTCCAGTTTTACTTCGGGTAGATCGTGAATTGCTTTGAAGTTACCCTCTTCCAAACCCTTCCAGTAGAAGTTTTCGGAGATTATCTGATTCTCTTCCAACAGCTTCAGCCTGATGAAGAATACATCACTGAGCCCGGATGGATATTCGATTTCAAAGCATGGGATCATGCTATCATCAGGACTGTCAAGGGGGGTTGTTTTTTCCCACCGGACAGTACCGTCAATGTTCAGTATTTCAGCATGTGCCGTCAGGCCATGAACGTTCCCTGCACTATAGTTGACCACTTCGATGATATCGGTCAGCGGGTCCCACTGGATATGCAGCGGTTCGGATGCTTTTTTGCTTCCAAAGTATGCAGCTGTCGGTTCAAAGTAGTAGTCATAGGTTTGCCACATAAAGGAAGGCCATGCCGGGTGGCTCATCCAGATTACCAGGCCCATCCTGTTTTTGCTTTGGGCTTCAAACATAGCCCGATATCCTTCATAATTGATCCACTGTGCCATGGAAACCCACTTTTCGGCATTATCGATGGTGCCATAACTTGTTTCGACCCGTTCGACGTAGGATCTTGCCCGCATGTTGCCATCAAGGCAAAAATCGTGTATCCCCCACATTCGTCCACGGGGCCACATGGCAGAATCCGGCATCATTTTCTGCAGGCTTTCATAGGTCACAACATTTGGCATTCCCATTTCGCTGTGCAATTTTTCAGTAGCACGCTCTTCAAAGTAAAATTTTACGGGCATAGCCTGGTAGGGACCAAATCCGCTTACTGTTCCCATCGCAGAGTGAGAAATGTAATGCATACCCGAATGCTTCACCGGTAACATTTCACGGATTCTGTTATCCAGCTCTTTCGGTGGATTCCCTTCATTGCGTCCGCAATAGAGCGCTATTGAGGGGTGATTCCTGATTCGCAAAACCATATCCTCGGCATTCCGCATGAACAGATCGTTATCGTCAGGATTGGGTCCATCCACCGGATTGGCAAGCCAGAAATCCTGCCAGATCATAATTCCATACCGGTCACAGGCTTCATAGAATTCATCATCACCGGTTTGTCCTACCCAGTTCCGGATCATGGTGAAATTCATATCCCTGTGGTAGCGTACTGCAATGTCAAATTCACGCCCCCGGTAGGAGAGGTTTGATTCCGGGAAACCCCAGTTACCACCCCTTCCAATGAATCGCCTTCCATTGATAAATATTCTCAGAACATCTCCCTCTTCGGTATAGTTCATCTGCCGTATCCCTGTTTGAAAAGCGGTTCTGTCTGAGATCAGGTAATTATCTGTTTCAAACCAGAGCTCCACATCATACAGATTCTGTTTTCCATAACCGGCAGGCCACCACAATTCCGGATCCTGTAACAACAGTTCGGGATGAGTTGAAGGATCAAATGTTATTTTCGTTGCCGTTGATGCTTTCAGGGTTGCCGGTTCCTGAAATGAAATATCCCCGAAGTGTCCGCATAGTACTCCGGAGACTTCCTCCGTATCATGGTTATGCAGGGTAACCTCAATACTAATCGATGCCTCTGAAGTATCCGGGAGGGGTAGGGTTGTTGTAACGAAAGGATTATTAATCGTTACAGGGCCGGTTTCGGTCAGGTAAACATCGTTCCAGATACCAATATTCCGGCCCCGGATGGTTGGGATCCAGTCCCAGCCGATGGATGCATGATAGGTTGGATTATCTGCTCCCAATGCACCCCCGTTCATGTCAGGACTCAACGCTGTTTGTTCTTTGACGCATCCAGGTGTTGCATTTTTAATGATGCGCACGGCGAGGGCATTTTTCTCTCCGGGAACCAGGAGCTCGGTAATGTCAAATTGTCCGCGCATAAATGCACCTTCAATACGTCCTGCTTTTTCTCCGTTAAGAAATACATCTGCTTTCCAGTTGATTCCATCGAAGTTGATGAACATGTGTTTGTCAAAGTAGGACTCGGGTACGTAAAACTCATTCCGGTACCAAAAGTCGGAATTGAAAAATGATTCGGAGATCATCAGCTGGTTATCCCCGTAGTTTGGATCAGGAATTGCTCCGGCATTCCGGTAACTCATCAATACTGTACCGGGTACGGTGGCAACCAGCCAATTGTCATCATCGAATCCTCTTCTGGACAGTTCCTCACCCTCTGCATCGACGAGCGATTCACGCTGAATGCGCCATGCTCCTCCGGCCAGATCTATCCGTGAATCATCCTCTGTTACGGGTGAATCTTTTGGAGTGACTACCGGTCCGCCGCGTCCGAAAACTTCCATTTCACTCAGGATATACCCTTCGGGTGAAGAAGCTTTCTCCATATAAATCCGAATATATCTTCCATTTACCGGTTGTTCAAACCGGAATTCTTCGTTCGGGTCTTTCCGGGTTGTAAGGTCAGCAATTGCCTTCCAATCATTGGTGTCATCCGATACCTGCAGGGATCCTGTCTCCGGAGGATTGATCCAGTAAAGTTTTACCAGGTCGAATGTGCAGTCTGCTCCGAGGTCTACGTATACCCATTCCTCATCAGTCCCTTCGCTCATCCATGTACTGGTGAAAGTATGTGATGGAGCGATTTCAACCTGCTTGTCCCTGTACTTAAATTCAAAACCACCGATATTCCAGTTCAGGGCATTGGGTGCCTTAAAGTCGATCCGGTAGAAGCGATTTCCGGAAGGTTCTGCCAACGCGATGGATTCATTCACCATCCTGAAACGGTTTACTCCCGGTCTCATGAAGGACCTTCTGAACTCTTCTCCCGGATAATCCCTGCCCTCTGACCGGCCCAGTTCATTCCAGGTTTGTCCATCCTCCGAGCCGGAGACAATGAAAGACCAGCCCCGGGCTGATTGATCATTGAGGAACAGTGTACCGGTGAAGATGATCGTGTCAAAAACCGGAGGTTGATCGCCTCCTTTTACCCCGATCTGAATCCACCCCTCCGAACCTTCAAACTGTATCGCCGAAATGTAGTTGTGGTCAATCAGCCATTCCCGCTCGTTCTTTTTCATGGTACCGTGCTGGCTGGTGGAAGCGGAATACCGTTTTGGAGACACCGTATCCAGTATCCCATCGGTTACCAGCTGGGCAGTAAGGTTATAATCATAGCTGCTGGAATGGTATGTCGGCCGGTGAAGGGCAATATTCCGGTAGTTCTTTTTATCCAAAGAGGTCACCGGTGAGAAATCTTCATCAAAATCTCCGGGATAGATCCCGATACCACGGGTATATTCCTGTGAGGAGCTTTGACATGCAAACAACAGGATCAGGAATCCGGCAGATAATAGAAACATAAGCCGAATCGATGAAACCAGACGCAGTGATTTTTGTTTCCTGGATTTCTTGAGTGTCATAATTTGGGTTGGTTTGGTTACAAATGACGCATCGTTAGCGTCTTGTTCACAAATATACATTTTGTTCAGGGGTATATCGCACTCCCGGTAGTTTAGTTTATTATGATCATTTTTTTACCCCTTCAGGATATACGGTCTTCAATTTGCAGAAATAGACACCATCTGGTAAATCGGATGCATTAAATACGATTCAATGAACACCACGTTCCAGGCATGAATCCAGAAGCACGTTTACGGTTTGTCCACTCAGGTTCAGGATTTCAGTAATTTCTTTCCAGGTAATTAGCTGAATGTTGTATTCCTTGATGAGCGATTTCATCTCTTCGCTCCGGAAAACGTTTAGATCCCGTTGTCTCCATGCTGAACCAAAATCAGGATGTTCAATAGTTACAGCCTGTAATTCAGCATTATCTATCCCGGGGTGGATGATGATCTCATTCAATCCCGGTTTTAAATCCTCCATGATTAATCGTTATAATGGAATAAAATTAATATTTTCTTTGCGGTTTCCAGAAATCATCCGGTTACGACCAATGAAACGGGTTTCGTAACCGCTTAACGTCTTACGATTTTTCCCGTTACCGATTGACGGTACCGGCTTCGTTACCGACAAACGATTAACACCTTACGATTTACCAGAAATGTTCCGGAAATATGTAAATAAAATCATCCAAATTATCATACCCTCAGGAAAATCCTCAGGCGGTAGAGAATATAGAGGAACAGCCAGCTCATGGCCATGTACCCGATAGCATTCAGCAGGTCATGCGATGATTCCGGGAAATAACCGATCAGTCCGCTAAAAAAGAAATCCGAAGTCCGCCTGAAGGAGATGATCCCCCGCTGAACAAGGTAGATCGTAATGGGGTTCAG
>Ga0315537_1002902_pt1 | contig 12900 bp, 11 predicted proteins | sample SalMarSW160270MG_FD_203091 | JGI IMG/M metagenome (GOLD analysis project Ga0315537, IMG submission 203091) | Salt marsh sediment microbial communities from the Plum Island Ecosystem LTER, Massachusetts, United States - Salt Marsh Sediment SW1602-70 ... | reverse complement strand
CTATAATAGTTTAAGCTATCTCTATATATTTAAAATTTTTGCAGATGATTCAATGCAACACTCCAAAACATGAATTGCAACGAAAAATCCAGAGCCATTAAAGAACTGCGAAAGAAGTAGACCCATGCATAGGCAGGAACCGAGCCAAATCATATTTGAGGCTAAGCTGTTTGAAAATAACTTAATTACAGTTTAGCTGTTTAATATACGAGCGGAGTAGCCACCATGATGTCCGATGCACTGAAACTGTTTGCCAAAATGTTTATCGTAATCACAGCGATTTTCACGGTTTTCTTTTATATCTTCGCAATCGTTTTGGGACCAGCATTGTTCTATTTCACGCCGCAAGGGCTAAACACCAGCATGCTCCACTTGCAAGCTCTGCCAATCTGGTTTTTCAACATAAGAGTATCTATTCCCATAGGGCTTGATGTAGGCGTAATCTTCTTTGGGCTTTGGATCGTCTTCGCTGTAAGCTTCGTTGCGGCTTGGAAACTCAGAGAAAACTTCCACAGAGTAATCAGAGAAAGCATTGTGCGACCCATGGAAAAACTTTTCAGCAGCTGCCTCTTCGCCATGCCCATCATAAACAGCATGACGTTACTCGCTGTCGTAGCAATCCAAAGCCTTCAAGAAGTAGGAGGGATTCCAACAGGGGTACCCTCTCTGCCGGGAGAACCTTTCTTAGATTTTTTTGATCTGTCATATTCTGCCGTGGTTGAAGAAGTGGGTTTCCGATTTATTCCAATCGGCGTTTTCCTCATTTTCTACTTATTCATAACTAAGGAGAAGGTAGCGACGTTTTCTTTGAGGCAAAAAATGAAACTTTTCTTCATGTCCTTCTTGTTTCCGGATAGAGCCAAGAGAATGGTTGGCGCGAAAACGGTGAACGAGTATGGAGTCCGAGGCGGAATCAGCGTAGGCGAGTGGGGCATGGTTATCTTTACGTCAATAATTTTTGGTTTGGCTCACTTTAACCCAGGTGTCAGTTGGGAAATCGGGAAGATCGCCTCCGCTGCGATTGCAGGTCTAGTTATTGGCTTAAGTTATCTGGTCTATGGCGCTCAAGCAGCAATAATCGCGCATTGGTTCTTTAACGTTTACAATCACACTTACGGTCTCCTTTCGGAACTATACCCGATTACGTTACCCTTTGCTAACGCAATATTGGTAGTCACATTAATTCTAGGAATCCTCGGATGGGTAGCGACAGCAACCTTAGGAACCCTTAAGCTGGTTAGAGCCATTGAAAAAAGAGGCGAAAACAAGCAGAACCAAGCTACTTCGAGCTTGACAATATCTCCTCAGTGAGATTGCTGATCGGAACAGTTCGCTGTTCGCTCTTTTTCATTTCCCGCAGAACCACCTTCTCCTCCTCAAGTTCCTTGGGACCAACAATCACAGCGTAGGCGACGCCCCTTCTGTCAGCATCCGCCAAAGCCCTTGAGATGGAACGACCCATAACCGCGACTTCAACAGGCAACCCTGATTTCCTTAGTACATCTGACAGCTCTAGCGCCTTCGCCATAGACTCGTCTTTTACTGAGATAACCGCGACACTTCTCTCCTTCGCAGTTTTTGGAGAGACCTTTTGTTTCTTGAGGGCTAGAACGATTCGGTCAATTCCTTGGGCAACGCCCACCGCAGGAATCGGTTCTCCTCCAAAGAGTTGAATCAGCTTGTCGTAGCGTCCTCCGCCGCCCAGAGCAATGTCGAGCCCCGGAATATAGGACTCAAAAATAATGCCAGTATAGTATTCTAGACCCCTAGCGAAGCCCGCTTCCACCATAACCTCAAGCTGTGCTCCACTATCTTTTACCAGCTCAAGGATTTTCCAAAGATTTTCTACAGCAGCAACAGCGCTCTCGTAGTCCAGAACAGTTTCTTTCACGCTTTCGAGAACCTTAAAGGCGTCTTCGCTTCTTGTTTCGAAGAGGCTCTCCAGAACATCCAGACACTTTTGTGACACGCCTGCTTCACGCGCAGCTACAAGAGCATCGGTCCAAAGTTTCTTGTCCAGCAGCTGCCTGACGCTGTTCTGTTTTGCTTCATCCAGCCCCTCCTGAGTTAGTATCCCCCTGAGAATTCCTGTGTGACCAACCTTGAAACAAAAGTTCTGGAGTCCCAGTTTCTTGAGGAGGTCGTTGGTGAGTATGAGGATTTCTGCGTCTGCTTCTGGTCTGGCGGAGCCGAAAAGTTCATAGTTTGATTGCCAAAACTCTCGGAACCGCCCATACTGAGGCTCATCGTAACGGTACAGGCTGCCTACGCTAAAGAGCCTCATGGGTTTCGGTTCGTTTCTCAGTTTATTAGCCACCAACCGGGCGACAGAGGCTGTGAACTCTGGGCGTAAAGCCACCTTTCTGTCGCCTAAATCCTTGAAAGTGTACATTCGTTCACGGATTTCCTCGCTGGTTTTAGCTGCCAAGAGGTCGTAGGATTCTAAGACTGGAGTGATTATCTCTTCGTAGCCGTAGAGTTTAGAAATTGTCCTAGAAACTTGTTCGGCATGCCGCATTCTCTCGGCGTCTACGGGCAATAGGTCTCTCATTCCGCGAACAGTCTTGAACATTTCATCTCACCAACGTTCATTTTAGATTAAGCTCTGAAAGAGAATAATAGACGATTTCCCCTCTCCTGTTTATAACCGCAAGGATCAAGTTTTTCTTGAGGTTCTGAACGTACCGCTGCGTTCTCGCCAGCGTCTCCACGGAGACAGGTTGTCCCTCCTGTATGCCGAATATGAGGTGTTTAGCAGTTTCTCTGCCGTAATCGCCTCGTTCGTAGACTCGAAAATCGATTCCCAGACCGAAGCCTTCTCGCGCCACGTATCCGCGGCTCCTCAGGTCTCGATAAATAAGATATCTGACCCAAGCGTCTTTGTCAACTGACTGAAAACGTTTGAGGAGGTCCTGAAAAGCCATTTTTTTTCCATTTTCTTCATCTTCAACCTCTATTGCTCCTTTGCCTAGAAGAAACAGGGTTTCATAGAAGGTGAGGCGTAGTTTGTCGTCTTCAGTGACACCGTAGCCTTTCGAGGAAAATTCTTCTATCCCCTCCGGTGAAGCGACGGTAACAACAGTTTCTTTTAGAGAAGCGCCGACTGGCACTATAACATCTTGGCTCTTCTCAGCCTCAACCTCCGATTTCTCCAACACCAAAACCTTCAATTCTCTACTAACCAGCCTATCATAATGTCTTAAGATTTTAATCTTTAGTCAACTAAGAATTTAAACCCCATTTTTTAGGGAAAAAAGATTCTTTTCGAAGAAAACCTTATAGTCTAGACAGGACAAAGTGTCGATGTTACCAGTTTAATTCCCGCAACTTCCACTTTTTTGGGTGTCAGGGGAGTTTTTCTACTCTTCTATAGATTTTGTATCCCAAGTATCCGCCAGCTATGGCTTCGATTATCATCACTGGAAGCATCAAAGACATTACGGGAATGAACCATGCAGTTGAAACCCCTTCTATAAAACTGAATAGAGAATAAAACAGTAGAATCCAGAAGGGTTCAGTTGTCCAAAAGTAAACTTGACCAAGGATAGCCCACCAAACCAGATTGTTCTTTCTCTTAAAAAAACCATAAAGACTGTTGAAAACGACATCTAAAATGAAGATATTAAGTATTAAAGGAATTTTGGCTAGTAAAATGTCCGGTGTTCCACCAAGAACTAAAGTAAGTAATGCAAAGAGTATACCTTGCGAAAAAAACCTCCATCGTTTTCCTTCATAAAAGAGTAAAGCAACTGTGAAGGTGATGGTATAAAATATGCTGAACGCATATCCGATTCCAGGAATTCCAGTTATCAACAGAGGAACTTGAGCTATTAAAGCCAAAAAGACAAAATTCAAAACAGCAAACATAATAATAAATGCAAGATCTCTGTTAGTCTTCACTTCAGTCCCCCCATAAATTTTGAAAATAGCTTATTGAAAGGACGTTAATAAAATATTAATCAATTTCGGTCGTGCCGAGGATGAAAAACTCTTCGAGTAATTTATTGAACTTTTCGACTTCTGTATAGGTTATAAGTTCTGCATCTTTGAATATGTATAGTTTAGATCCCGAAATTTTGTTGTTTAAATATTTTAGATCAGCCAACGGTATTATATCAAGTTCCTTCTCTCCTTGAAGAATTAAAGTGGGTATTTTTATCTTTTCTAGTAATGGTCTAACATCAGCTTCCAAAAGGATTTTGTAATAAATCAGCATTATTTCGGGAGGGATCGTCTGATCCCTAATTTGGTCGTATATAGCAGTTTTCCTCTTTGTCTTGCGCACTATTCCTGAATATGGCCCCACCGCCCACACTATTTCCCTAAACTTTTTCCATCCCCAAAATGGGGATTGGAAAGCTGCTGCCCAGAATTGATCAAGTTGTTTTTTTCTTTCTGGTTGGTCACTATACGCTGGCTTCGGAGGCGTAGCTACTAAAGCTAATTTAGTGATCTTTCCAGGATATTTGGCGATATAATGGATGGCTAAAGTTCCTCCAAGCGCTGAACTTACGAGATAAATATTATCGGCTTTAAGGTCTTCAATTATTGCTTTCATGCTTTCCAAGTATAACTCTAGGCTATGTTCAGTAGGCATTATTCCCGGAACCAACATTTCTGCTAAATCCATTACAACAACCCTGTATCTTTGAGAAAAATGGTGTACTTGTGGCATAAAAAGCACCGAATTCCCTACAAAGAATAATGTTTGCTCACCTTCGCCATAAACAAAATATGCTAATTTGATTCCATCTCCTTCAACAATTTTCTTCCTACGAATCTTCCTTCGAATTTTATCTTTCAATGCATCATTACTGGTGCTAGCTATGCCCTTTTCATAAAATTCGTTAGCCTCATCATGTTGAATTATTATTGAATTAATATCACCCAATTTCTCAAGGGCTATGGTTCTCTCTTCTTTCCATTCCTCATTGTTTCCTATCATTCCAAGAACTTGGGAATAATATTTGATAGCCTCTTCAAGTTTATTTGCACAAATGTTTGGAGTCCATGCGTTTTCTCCTGCCTTTAATAACAGAGGGACACCTTTCTCAACATTCCCAGAATAGTAGTAATGGTAGGCGATATTATCTAAAACATCCTCAAAATTTTCTTTGTAATTATCCTCTAACTGCTTAGCAATAAGAGAATGGTACTCTTTTCTAAGGTTGGGCGCTATTTCGTTGTATAACATTTCCCTAATCTTCGGATGGCTGAACCTATACCCTTCTTTGCTAGAACGGATCAGTTGATGCTTTCTCTCAATACTGTTCAACTTCTTAAGCAGTCTAAGTCGACTAAAACCTGCAACTTTCTCAATTAAATCAAAGGAAAACCCTTCTCCAATAACAGCAGCACAATCTAAAATGTCTCTATCTTCTTCTTTTAGAAGACTGATTCTGTGAACATAGTTGGGCTTTAATTCCTTATCCCAATCCGCTATTTCTGAAGATAAAGGTTCTTTCTCTGTTTCCAAAGTCTCGACAGATTTCTCAGAAATTTTTTCACCATTAATAGAAATCGTCTTTGGTAACTTACCAGTTTCAATTTCAATAATACCCTCATCAATGTCTGCTGATTTATGCCACAAATCCTGAAAAATTCCAATGAATGTCTGAACCAAAGATTCACAGTTTGTATAAATACACACTTCGCCTGGTTTTCTTTTAGAAATTTCTGCCTCAGGTCTAGTGAAGAGTAAAATTTCTTTTTCATCTTTAATAACAATTCGAGGGAATGGTGTCAAGCTTGATCTAGGCTGTCTGGTCTTGATGGAAATTTCTTTTTTCAGTTTTGGTCTTAGAAGTTTAATAGCCTTCAAATTCTCTCCGGTTAATTCTGTGATAAATTGGAAGTGGATATTAGACTTCAACGGATGATTGGTCGCCGCATCAAAAACTCCAAATTGTTCTGCCCGAGCTAAACCCGAAACGGGAAATATCCCGTAAAACTGTTGTTTTGCTTCATTGATCATCTGAAGAATTTTCTGATAGATTTTTTTGTTTCCCTCAATAACAATAAACTTCTCTAATTTTGATTCGAACCTATCTTCATTTATTTTCCGCCAATCTTCGAGTAAATCTTTTCTTGCTTTTCTTACGAAGAGAGCTTCGTCCTCTTTGGTTTTAATTATTATATCTAGAGCTTTCTCTAAGGGAACTGCAATGAAGCGTGTGGGAGATTCAAGTGTTGATTCTACAAAACCTTTGCTTTCAAGTCTTTTTAGAATCCTGTAAACTACGGAACGATCTATTTTTGTTTGCTTTGCGATTTGCCCTCCTTTAAGAACTCCATGTTTAGCGAGAAAAATGTAAACTTCCGCCTCTTTATCTGAAAGCCCAAAATCCGTTAGAACTCTCTTAACGTTTTTTTGACTCACGGTGCCTTCAGCCCATTAAAAGTTGTGACTTACCACGGTCACAAACACATTCTTAATTCTACAAACATGCTTAACTGTTTTTCGATGATTGGAATCGAATTTCCAAAATAAGGGAAGGGAGGTGAAAAAGAATGAATAAGAAAATTTTGATGTTAACCATTACTTTGCTAGCTTTATCCATGATTACAATTCCGACAGCAAGTGCGTGCAGAAATAGAACAAAGAAAAAATACTCAGTAGAGCCTTTCACAGGTTCTAATGAAATCTGGTTAGAAGACCCAGGTAAAGTGTGGGAAGCTCATGGCATCTTATACATAAAGGATTCTTATTGGAAAGGAACGGCAACAGCCGCTATGGGCGATGTTCCATATGAACGATGGTATACAATCATTCTCAACCTTAAAACTGGAAGAGGATTTTGGATTTCAAGAGCAACCACCACTATTGAAGTGGCTCCCGGCGTTGTTATAGGTACTTTTGAGGGCGGTGGATTTGGTAAGATTACAGATTATGTTTTCTCCTCCGGCATTTTCAAAGTAACAGGCACAGGTGCAGTGGAGGGTGTAATAGTCAAAGGCTCAATGGAAAATGAAATAGTATACGGCGATTGGGTAACAGTTGGTTCACATGCGTTAACAGAAGTATCAGGATGGACATACACACCTATAGAATGAAGTATCAACTAATAGTTGACAAGCCTAATCAAAATCCCTTTTTTTATTATTCTAAATATTCGAGGAAGCTGATAAATTGAGTTTAGAGCGGATATTCAAAGCTCTTGTGAGCCTTGGTCTTTCGCAGACCGATGCCAGAGTTTACATTCACCTTGCCACTAAAGGTCCATCACAAGCAAGAAGAATAATCGATAATCTTTCTGTCACTAAACGTCAAGTATACCGCAGCTTGAATCGTCTCCAAAACAAATCAATCATAATCGCTAATGACAAACATCCCAAAGAGTTCTCAGCATTACCATTTGAAACAGTCTTAGATATGCTAATAGACCTAAAACAAGAACAAGCGCAAGACATCGAAAAAAGAAGAAAAGAACTGCTCTCCAACTGGCAAACTAATGAGAAGTAAAGTTACCTGAGTGTAACGATCGAATATTTTAGTCAACAGTTAATTCAAAGATTCAATGCCTAATGTGAATCCTAAAACTTTTTAAGAATGCCTGTATATTGGCTTGCTAGAGGTTGTAAACATGAGGGATCGTTTCCTCTTCCGCTAAAGCAGTTCGTTCAATTACTTCAAACTTTGTTAGCACAGCCTCTTACAAAACCGTTTTCAGCTTACCAGACCATGAGACTCCAGCATACTGCATAGCGGATAGATTTATATGGAAACTACAGATTGAAGGTGACGTACCATGAATATCCTCGAAAAAATTTTAGCCAACGCTTCAGGCAAACACCAAGTCTCTTCAGGGGAGATAGTGGAAGCCAGCATTGACGTGGCTATGATCCATGATTTAACAGGTCCGTTAGCCATCAAGTCGTTCCGAAAGATTGGAGCCAAAAAAGTCTGGGACAACAACAAAGTAGTCATCATCCTAGACCACCTGGTTCCAGCCAGCTCAATAATATCAGCCAATCTGCACAAGATTGTACGAAACTTCGCTGAAGAACAGAACATCAAAAACTTCTATGACGTAGGCAGGGGAGGAGTCTGCCATCAAGTGATGCCTGAGAAGGGTCATGTTAGACCGGGAGAGGTGATTGTTGGCGCAGATTCCCACACATGCACGTACGGAGCCTTCGGCGCCTTCGCAACTGGAATCGGATCAACAGAGATGGCTGCCGTCTTCGCAACTGGCAAGTTATGGTTTAGGGTGCCTGAAGTCATCAAAGTAAACGTGACAGGCAAATTACAGAAGATGGTGACACCGAAAGACGTGACGCTGAACATAGTGGGTAAGATTGGTGCTGACGGAGCAATCTACAAGGGACTGGAGTTCGGAGGCTCCACGATAAGAGACATGAGCATTGACGGCAGAATGGTTCTATCCAACATGGCTGTGGAGATGGGAGCCAAAGCAGGCATAATCGAACCCGACGAAAAAACCGTAGATTACGTTAAAGCCAGAACAGACAAACCATTTAAGCCCGTAAAAAGCAACCCAGACTCAGTCTACGAAAAGATTGTTGACGTGGACGTTTCAAATTTGGAGCCTCAAGTTGCCGTTCCACACTCAGTTGACAACGTTAAACCAGTATCTGAGATAAAGGACACAGAGGTTGACCAAGCATTCATAGGCTCCTGCACCAACGGTCGACTAGAAGACCTGCGATCCGCTGCACGAGTATTGAAAGGCAAGAAAATATCCAGAGGGGTTCGGTTGATTGTGATTCCTGCGTCCCAAGAGATATACTTGAATGCCTTAAATGAGGGATTAATCAAAACCTTCATGGAAGCCGGCGCCACAATAGGTAACCCAAACTGTGGTCCATGCCTAGGAGGACACATGGGCATTCTGGCAGAGGGTGAGGCTTGCATAAGCTCTTCGAACAGAAACTTTGTTGGAAGAATGGGAAGCACCAAATCCTTCGTGTATCTGGCTTCTCCAGCGACAGTTGCGGCTTCAGCCATTACAGGCAAAATCACAGACCCAAGAAGGTTAAAGGAAGAGGTGTGACAAGGTTGACGATACGTGGAAAGGTCATCAAGTTTGGAGACAACGTAGACACCGACGTGATTCTGCCGGGACCATACTTAGTTCACACAGACCCAAAGGAACTGGCAAAGCACGCCATGGAAGGCTTAGACCCAAAATTCCCAGAAAAAGCAGCCGATGGAGTGATTGTTGTTGGTGGCAAGAATTTTGGTTGCGGTTCCAGCAGGGAACAGGCGCCCATTGCACTGAAGTATGCGGGAGTCAAATGTGTGCTAGCTGAATCCTTTGCGCGCATATTCTACAGGAACTCTATAACCATAGGTTTGCCTGTTCTGGTATGCCAGGGAGTTTCAGGCAAGGTTAAAGAAGGGGACATGCTGGTTGTGAATCTGCAGACTGGCAAAGTTGAGGATAAAACAAACGGTTCTGTATGGGAGGCAACACGGCTTCCAGAATTCATTATGGAAATTCTTGAGGATGGAGGATTAATAGAACATCTGAAAAGGAGAATTAAAACAAATGAGTGAATACAAAATATCTTTAATCCCAGGGGACGGAATCGGACCTGAACTGACAGAGGCAACGTTGAAGATTTTGGTTGCGGTTCAGCAGAGGTTCAACATAGGCTTGAACATAATCCATGTTGAGGCGGGTGATGCATGCTTCGAAAAGACGGGATTAGCTCTTCCAGAAGAAACCATCGAAGTGATCAGAAACTCTCATGTGTGCATGAAAGGACCAGTAGGAGAAACAGCCGCTGACGTTGTTGTTAAATTGAGAATCATGTTTGACTTGTACGCCAACATCCGCCCCATCAAAGTGTATCCTTCGATCCCCAGTTTGAAACCAGACATAGACATGGTTTTCGTTCGGGAGAACACTGAAGACGTTTACAGGGGCATAGAATTCGATCTAGAAGACACAGCCATCTGTATAAGGGTCATAACCAAGAAAAACAGCGAAAGGATAGCCAAAAAAGCATTCGAAGTGGCTAGAAAAAGAAACGGAAAGAAACGGGTCACAGCCATCCACAAAGCGAATGTTATGAAGCTAACTTGTGGACTCTTCGCAAGAACATGCAGAGAGGTGGCTAAGCAGTATCCTGACATAGCCTTTGATGAGCTGTATGTTGATGCTGCGTCGATGCGTCTGATCAAGGAGCCGGAAACGTTTGATGTTTTTGTTACTCCGAACTTGTTTGGTGACATACTTTCTGACGAAGCAGCGCAACTCGTTGGAGGCTTGGGAATGGCGCCTGGGGCAAACATCGGAGACGATTTTGCGTTGTTTGAGCCTATTCACGGTTCAGCGCCTAACAGAGCTGGAAAACAGACAGCTAATCCTTGTTCCATGATATTGTCAGCGAAGATGATGTTTGACTGGTTGGGCGAAAAATATGACGATCAGGAATGTTTCATGGCAGCCCAAGCTATAGAAGATGCTGTGACAGAAACGTTGCGTAAGGGGATAACTATTCCAGACTTCGGCGGCAACGCCAAGACCATAGAGATGGCGGAAGCCATGGCTAAGGAGATTATGAAAGGTAATAGATAGAAGAGGTTAGGAAGGAGGAAAATATGAGGAAAGAAAATGGGGATTATGTACGCATCTTGGATACTACGTTGAGGGATGGGGAGCAGACTCCAGGCGTCTCTTTAACCACTGAGGAGAAGCTGGAGATAGCGCGGCAACTTGACAAGTTAGGCGTAGACACTATAGAAGCGGGTACTCCGATAAGTTCGGAGGGAGAAAAGAGAGCGGTTAAGGAGATAGCTGGGGCGGGATTAAACGCTGAGATTTGTGGTTTAGCCCGCACCAAACGAAAGGACATTGATGTTGCCATCTCTTGTGACGTTGATGTAGTTCACACTTTCATTTCCACTTCAGAGGTTCAGATGAAATATGCAGTGAACATGACCCGTGAACAGGTTCTGGCAAGTTCCATAGACTCGATAGAGTACATCAAAAGTCAAGGTTTAATCTGCGAATATTCTCCAATGGACGCTACGAGAACAGACAGGGAATTTCTGAAACGTATATGCAAGGCGGCGGAGGAGGCTGGAGCGGACCGAATAAACATTCCTGACACGGTTGGCATAATGATTCCCACAACCATGCAACAACTTATCAGAGACGTCAAGAGCACAGTTAAGGTTCCGATAAGCGTACATTGCCATAATGATTTCGGGATGGCTGTTGCCAACTCTTTGGCTGGAGTTGAAGCTGGGGCTTCTCAGATTCATGTGGCGGTTAACGGTTTGGGGGAGCGGGCTGGAAACGCCGCTTTAGAGGAGGTTGCTGTTGCCCTTAACTTGATTTACAACAAGAAGACGGGAATAAACCATCAGCAGCTTTACGAAACCTCACGGCTGGTAGCTAAGTTAACTGGGATGGCAATACAGGCTAACAAAGCCATCGTAGGCGAGAACGCTTTCTCTCACGAGTCAGGCATTCACACTCGGGGAGTTACGGTTGTGCCCTCAACCTTTGAGCCGATTAAACCCGAGTTTGTTGGAAGAAGACGGAGGCTGGTTGCTGGAAAACTGGCTGGCACCAGCGGTATCAGGGCGGAGTTGGAAGAGTCGGGGTTACATCCTACCAAAGGACAGCTTGCAGAGATCGTTAAAACAGTCAAGGAGTTGGGCGATAAAGGTAAAACGGTAACAGACGCTGACATGTTAGCTATTGCTAGGGCGGTAATGGGGAAGGTTGTCAAGGAAAAGCGGATTGTTGACTTGGTTGGCTTTTCGGTTGTTACTGGAATAGGGGTTATTCCAACAGCTTCAGTGCGGCTTGTGCTGGATGGAAAAGAGTATGTGGCTTCGGAGACAGGTTTTGGTCCCGTGGACGCTGCAATCAAAGCAGTTCAGAAACTGACTTCGCCCCTAGTGAATGTCAACTTGAAGGAGTATCGTATAGAGGCTGCTACTGGAGGCTCGGATGCAATGGGAGAAGTCATAATCAAAGTTGAGGACAAAGACGGAAACGTGGTCTCCTCAAGAGCAGTCAACGAAGACATAGTCATGGCAAGCGTAGAAGCAATGATAGACAGCATAAACAAGAGCCTACTGAAAAGCAGAAACAGAAAAAAATGAGTTATGGTCTTTCTCTCTTTACGAGGTTGTTGTTCACCGTCTAGTCAGTTATCTTTTCGATAATGGCTACATATTTGGACTCGCCAGAATCTATAAATTCCTTAATCTTCCATCCTGTTCCTTCAAGTATCTTCGTCATTTCATCTTTGGAAACCATCAAGTAATCAAACCATCCGCTAACATAGTTTTGGAATCGTATTCTAATTCTCACTTGTCCACCCATTCTGCCCTTTTTCTTATTCAGCCCATGATATGCTAGATGAACAGGGTCATCTGTCCTGTATGGGTCACGAGTATCCACAATAATCAAGGCGTTCTCAGAAGTTATCCCATAAAACTTCTTTAGCAATCTACGGGCTTTACTGAAACTGCCGAGAAGCCCAAAGTTGTTTCCCATCATGACTATTGTGTCAAAAGAATCTGGCTTAAAATCTACAGAGTCAATTGACATACCCTTTGCTTTATTTAATCCTCTTAATTCGCAAACTTTTATGGCAAGAGGAGAAACGTCGATTCCAAGCACATCAAAACCTTTTTTCTGCAAATACAACGGATGCCTGCCAGCTCCACAACCGACATCCAAAACTCTTCCTTTCACAAACTGTATTGCTTTCTGTTCAATAGGATGCCAGTCTTCATAATTAGAAAAATACACTTTCGGATTACGGGCATTCTTTAAACCGTCATCTCTCTCCACTACTTCAAAGACTTCATTGCCGCTATAGCAAGACCAGAGCATTTGACCGAAAGCGTCCTCTTCAGGTTCCAAGATTTAATCTCTCCATTAATCGTAACAAAGAGGATAATCGTTC
>Ga0315537_1002900_pt1 | contig 12904 bp, 10 predicted proteins | sample SalMarSW160270MG_FD_203091 | JGI IMG/M metagenome (GOLD analysis project Ga0315537, IMG submission 203091) | Salt marsh sediment microbial communities from the Plum Island Ecosystem LTER, Massachusetts, United States - Salt Marsh Sediment SW1602-70 ... | reverse complement strand
AGACGGACGAGTGGATTTTCGCGAGCTGGTAAAAAGAGTCGCCCAGGAATACCAGACAAGAATCGAAATGCGTCAAATCGGCTCGCGCGACGAAGCTAAACTGTTCGGCGATGTAGAGAGCTGCGGACAGCAAGTCTGCTGCCAAAGATTTCTTAAACTTTTAAAGCCGGTCAATATGCGAATGGCCAAGATGCAAAAGGCGACTCTCGACCCGGCCAAAATCTCCGGGTATTGCGGCAGATTGAAGTGCTGCCTGCGGTATGAAGACGAAACTTACACGGAGCTTAGCAAACGACTGCCAAAAAAGAATACCAAAGTAAAGACCAAACACGGCCAGGGCAAAGTCGTGGATACCCAGATATTGACGCAGCTCGTCGTGGTCGAATACGAAAGCGGAGAAAAGGTCGCCGTCCCCGTCGATGAGATTGAGATAATTTCCGCCTCTGAAAAAACTAAAGAAAAACGAGACAATACCCCAAAAAACAACAAGCAAGACAATAAGGACATTGAAGAGCAATAATCGCCAGGGAAGAAATATGCCCCGCAAAATCGTCGTAACATCAGCTTTGCCCTATGCGAACGGCCCGATACATATAGGGCATTTGGTGGAATATCTTCAGACTGATATCTGGGTGCGCTTCCAGAAGATGTGCGGCAACGAATGTTTCTACTTTTGGGCCGATGACACTCACGGCACGCCTATTATGATAAGCGCCCGTGCCGCCGGTATAAGTCCTGAGCAGCTAATTGAGCAAATGCACAAAGAGCACAAAAAGGATTTTGATGATTTTTATATCGAATACGATAATTTTTATTCGACCCATTCTCCTGAAAATAAATATTTCAGTGAGCTTATCTTTAACCGTCTGAACAAGGCCGGCTCAATCGTTACCAAAGAAGTGGAGCAGACCTACTGCGAAAACTGCAAGATGTCACTGCCGGACAGATATGTTCGCGGCGTCTGCCCGCGGTGTAAGGCCGAGGACCAGTATGGCGATTCGTGTGAGGTATGCAGCGGAACTTACCAGCCCATTGATTTAATCAATCCACAATGCGCGACCTGCGGGAACACACCGACTCTGCGGACGTCCAAGCACTACTTTTTTAAGCTTGCTGATTACGAACAACAGCTCAAAGACCTTATTGCCTCAGGACATACCCAGAAATCGGTGTCGAACAAGCTCGATGAATGGTTCAAGGCAGGGTTGAAGGATTGGGACATATCCCGCGACGGGCCTTACTTCGGCTTCAAAATCCCCGGAGAAGAAAACAAATTCTTTTATGTCTGGCTGGATGCACCCATCGGGTATATAGCCTCGGCGAAAAACTACTGTGACCGGAAGGGACTGGATTTTGACAAGATCTGGAACAGCACCGAATATGAACTATATCATTTCATCGGCAAGGACATTATGTATTTTCACGCGCTGTTCTGGCCTGCGATGCTGATGGGGGCCGGCTTCAAAACGGCCAACAAGCTTTTTGTGCACGGCTTTTTGACCGTGAACGGCGAAAAAATGAGCAAGTCCCGCGGAACATTTATTAAGGCAAGCACCTACGTTAAGCACCTGGCCCCGGAATACCTGCGATACTATTACGCAAGCAAGCTGACCGACAGTATCGAAGATATAGATTTGAGAGTTGAGGATTTCATAAACAAGACGAATTCCAATTTGGTCGGCAAATTCGCAAACCTTGCTTCCCGCTCAGGCCCGATGCTGACGAAAAAACTGGACGGCCGGCTTGGCCGATTGGACAACCGGGGCATTGAGTTAATCAATAAGCTCACCGCTGCAAAAGACCGGATTATAGAGGACTATGAGAACCTTAAATATGCTGCCGCTGTCCGAACAATTACCGCCCTGGCCGACGAGGCAAACCGATATGTCGAACAGAATCAGCCGTGGGTAACGATAAAAACTGATTTGGAAAAAACGCGAACGACCTTAACTGCCGTAGTAAATGCCGTCCGCATTTTAACCATTTATCTCAAACCCATCCTGCCCAAATACGCTGAGAAAGTCGAACAATTTCTTAACGTGGATAAATTAAGTTTTGAAGACATCGGGACGGTGCTGGAAAATCATAAGATAAACGATTTTGAACGATTAGTTGAAAGAATTGATGAAGAACAGGTGAATGCGATGATAGAAGAAAGTAAGGAAGGCCCCCGCCTTGCGGGAAGCCAGACTCAAAGTCCGCAGCCAACGGCACCAGACCCCGCCGAGCCGTTCAAGCCGGAATGCACAATTGAAGATTTTGCGAAAATTGATATGCGAATCGCAAAAGTTATAAAGGCGGAGGCGGTCGAAGGTGCCGACAAGCTGCTGCGTCTGGTTCTGGATGTAGGTGGGCCGGAAAAGAGCGTTCTTGCCGCCATAGCCACTGCCTATAAGCCGGAGGAGCTGACCGGCAAAATCGTAATCTATTTTGCCAATCTGAAACCCAGACAGATGAGGTTCGGCCTGTCCGAAGGTATGATTATGGCGGCCGGCACCGGCGGAAAAGATATCTTTATGCTATCAGCCGACACCGGAGCGAGACCCGGACAAAAAGTGCTTTAGTAACTATCTCAAAACACAATTTGTCATTCTGAACACAGCGCAGCGGAGTGAAGAATCTCTTTTGGGCTAAAGAGATGAGATTCTTCGGCTTCGCCTCAGAATGACAGTCTACGTTTCCAACAGAGCATTAGTAGTCTGTCAAGATTGAATCTGTAAGTTGTCATTCCCATGGTTGGGTGGCAGCCTCAAAGCCGAAGGCTTTGGGGATGGTGATTACAGGAGAAGCCATCCCCAAGCTGCGCTTGAGGCTGCCACCCTTTCAAACTATCAAATCAAATTTGACAGAGTATTAGAGGCTTTTAGAAATATTCGACATCAATCGTATGTGGCAATTTCTCTAAAGGGCAGTTGGTGCATCTGGCTTTTGGCCGGCAGAATTCCTTGCCCACTCTTACCAGTAACGCATGGTACTCATTGAAAAGCTGTGTATCCTGCGGCAGAGACGACTCAAACAATTCTCGTAACTGCTCGTAATCAGCGTCCGGCCCGATTAGTCCGTGCCGGAAAACAATTCGAGCGGTATAGGCGTCCACGACGAAAATAGGCCTGTCGAAGGCATAAAGTAAAATCGAATCGGCGGTTTCGCGGCCGACGCCCTTTATCGCCAAAAGCTCGACCCTTAGCTGGTCGGTATCAATGCTTTCAAGGTTCGTCAGCTCGCCCTGGTAATTGTCAAAGAGCCAGTTCATGAAGTTTTTGAGCCGTTTGGCTTTTATATTATAATAACCGGCCGGCCGGATAAGCTCGGCGAGCTGTGCGAGGTCAAGATGATGGAGTTTTTCCGGGGTCAAACGGTTGGCGGATTTTAGATTTGTTATTGCTTTTTCGACGTTGGCCCAGCTTGTATTCTGAGTGAGTATCGCGCCGGTGATTATCTCGAACCGGGTTTCGCCGGGCCACCAGTGCTGAGGCCCGAACGCATCATAAAGCAATTGATAAATCTCAGTTAATGCCTCACAGGTCATTATACGACATTTACACTTGTTTTTACATCTTCTGTACTTGCTGCGCTTAACTATTGTATTTTCGGCTTATTTCAAGTAGACTCTGCAAAAATTCAGTAGTTGAAATTGATAAACAGCTACCAAGGGCATGAAAAAACTTAAAGATTAAAACGGCAAAAGTCATAAACAGCTTACAGAATGAAAGACAAGCACAAGTACAGCACGAGTCAGTTGTTTAACTTTGCAAAAGATTCTTATCTGGAGAGAACGTCCCGGCCGATTTATGCTATCGTTTTTCTGCTGCCGTTCATTATATTCTACGAGGTGGGGACATTTCGCATTAATACCGATGTTCTAAACCAATCGCAGATTCGTGTAGTAGCGTTTGTTTGGCTGCAGAACCTGCTGGAGTCGTTAGGTTTCGGCGGCAAGTTCGCGTGGGTGGCGCCCCCTCTGGCGGTTGTGGTGATTCTGATAGCGCTGCAAATCACCTCAAAAAAACAGTGGCGTTTCTGGATTGGCGATATTTTGCCGATGACGGCCGAATGTATCCTGCTCGCGGTGCCGTTGATTGTCCTGACGTTATTCCTGAGCAGCTCGGCCGGGCCGGAGGGTAAAATTAGCTGGTTCGACGACAGCATGATACGAGCACAAACCGTGTCGCTGCCGAGCTGCTCTTCGGTCGCAGGCAGTAGTTTATCGCCGCTGAGCGCCGAGGCCGGCGACGTCGAGCCGGCTCAGTCACTACTGGCAAACATTATTACCGGAATAGGAGCCGGGATTTACGAAGAGCTTGTTTTTCGTCTGATTTTGATATGCCTTTTGATGCTGTTATTTCAGGATGTGCTGGGGCTTACTCATAAGAAATCGATGGTACTTTCGGTTCTTATTTCTGCGGCGTTGTTCAGCGCACATCACCATATAGATTTGCTCAGCGGGCAGCCAAATGCCACTGACCCGTTTAATTTGATAAAGTTCGCATTTCGAACAATCGCAGGCATTTACTTTGCGGTTCTTTTTGCAATTCGCGGTTTCGGGATTACAGCCGGAACTCACGCTTTTTACAATATTATCGCAGTCTCTATCACCGCCAGCTTCTTCCAGTAGTAAAATCGAGGACACAGGCGGATTTTTTTTAATTTTTTTCAAAAAAAGTTTGCTGCTGTTAGTCTTTTAAGCTGGGGAGCTTGCAACACAATCGTCCTATAAGAGCCAGTATCGGCCTTATCAGTACTGATATTAGTCTTGAATAGATGCGCTGATTATTGTATAATGTGGTATAATTAGAAGATTGGAAGTCGGCATTTGTGTCTGGATTTTTGTGATGGAATCACCGCAAATCAATGTAGCTGTTGAAGAATTGATGTTCAGCCTGTTTCAAAGACCTCTACATCCGGAGCTTTTCCAGATTTATGCCAGCCGAACATTAAATACCGAAAAGTACGAGGCGATTATCTGGATTACAGGATGCACGCATGTTGTGAGCGTCTTTGCCGGTGACATCTGCCTTGCCGAGGTAGTAAGCATACCCGGCCAGATGCTCCCATCTCGAGGATTGATTGAACGTTTTCAATTCCGTGGCCCCAGGACCCATAAATGCACTTTGAGCCGAGGTGTAAGTTATATGACCGATTTTCAGGTTGAGAAGATGAGTCCCGGTTTGTATCGTCAGAGCCATACCGACCTTGAGCGTTTCGCGCGAAATCGAGGCGTGTTTGTAAAATTCCCGGAGCTGGAAATCGGCAAGCTCCAGCCTTTCTGCTATGTTGATTTCGAGGCCCGACAAGCTGAATTGCACATTCACACCTTCGCTGCTTATCCGGACCAGGTAACAATGATTAAGACCCAATCATTGTTCGATTTTTCAACAACGTGAAAACAGGGCCTTTTAGCTGTTCTGCATCTGAACGTTTTGTTTTAAGACGTCCAGCTTTCCGTGGATTTCCTCAGACATTCTGCTGTTCGGAAAATCTTTGATAATATGCTCACCGATGTTGAGTGCGCTGATCCACTGCTTTTCAGTAACAGCGATGGAGAATTGCACGCCGAGGTTGTGCAGCTTTGTCCGGAAGATGTCCCTGGCCGCCTCTTGCAGAGCTAATCCTTCATTGGGGGTAAGGTAGAGGTCAAGCTCTTTTAGAATATCCAGGCTTCGATCGGTTTCCCGGCCTCTTACGGCATCGTCCCAGGCGGCTAAGAGTATTTTTTTGCGCTCCTGCTTTTTATCAAGCAGGATTTGTCGCATTGACTTTATCTGTTCATTGTCCGGATGGGTTTTAATCAGTCCTTCAATCTGGGCACTTGCCCTGGCCCAATGACAATTATTGAACAGCTTTTCGATATGTGCTATCGCCTGACTTATACGCTCCTGGTCGGTCGCAGTATGGTATTGTTCCACCTGTGCTCTCAGCTGCTCAGCCAGCTCCTGATATTCGGGACGCCTGGCAATTTCATCAATTATTTGCTGAGCGGCATCAAAATCCTGCTGCTGGAGCTTCTCAAGAACGGCCTCACGCAAAGATTGTTTGTCTACATCTCGGAATGCAATTGCCTTTGCTGTTTCGCTGATACGGGTGCTGTGATTAATTTGCGTCAGTCCTGCATGTATCTTTTCCAGAGATCCTGTAACTTCTTCAAGCTTTGTGGAGTTTTCTCGAAGCATTTCAAGTATGTTAAATAACTTCGAGAGCATTGCCAGAAAGGCGCTGAGGAGCACCAGGCCGCCAAGCATCAATACGAGCTGACGCAGCAGGTTTGTCTTTTCTGCCTGGAAGATGTCAGTGAAAATCGTAAGCCAGGCCACGATTGCTAATGCAACGCAAATAATCACAATGTGCCATTTGAATCGCTGTAAGAAGCTGTCTTTCTGCGAGTCCATAACCTTCCTTTTGTGAAAAAAAATGGTTTTTTCACAGCCAGTCTCTAAACTATCATAATATAAAAAAAAACTGCTTTTGTCAACAATTGAAAGACAATAACTCAACAAATTATGGCTGGAGGCTAAGCAATTAGCCGTTTTTGTGCGATATTTTCGGTTTTTTCCCGCCATTTTTAGCCTTTGTCTGTCAACCAATCAGCTATAATCAGCGTATTAGTTTATATGGAGCAAATTTATATAGGTAATATTAGAAAATAATAAGAGGGCGGCAAAAATGAAAGCCATTAAATGCGTGCTTGTCTTGGCGGTTGTGATAACGGCCGCGGCTGACTGCCGGGCGGCGGATAAAGCAGCTGCAAGCGAAAAAACGAACAAAAAGCTCATTGTGACGGGAAATAACAAATTTGCACTGGAGCTTTACGCAAAGCTGCGCAGCGAAGAGGGAAATCTGTTTTTCTCGCCGTACAGTATCTCAACAGCTCTGGCGATGGCCCATGCCGGTGCGCGAGGCCAAACAGAAGCGCAAATGGCCGGCGTGCTGCACTTTCCCATTATTACAAAGCCGGGCACAGAGTTGTCATCGATGCTAATACCAGACAGACAAAAATTTGCTTCGGTGTTCGGAAAGATTATAAAAGACCTGAACAACAGAGGCAAGAAAGGCGGCTACGAGCTTCGTGTCGCCAACGCTTTGTGGGGCCAGGAGGGTTATGGATTTCTTGATGAGTTTCTGGAGCTTATCAAAACTAACTATGGCGGGCGGCTCAACGAGGTTGATTTCGTAAGGGCTGCTGAGACCGCACGCAAGACCATTAACACCTGGGTGGAAAAAAAGACCAACGATAAGATTAAAAATCTCATACAAAAAGGTGTGCTGGACTCGATGACCCGGCTGGTTTTGACAAACGCTATTTACTTCAAGGGTAACTGGGCAAGGCAGTTCAAAGAAGATAGAACTAAGGATGCTCCGTTTACTCTTGCCGACGGCCGGAAGGTGGACGTTGCAATGATGAACCAGACGGGCCAGTTTAACTATATGGAAACTGAAAGTTTTCAGGGTCTTGAGCTGCCCTATGTGGATGATGAGCTGTCGATGATTATTCTGCTTCCAAAGGAATTTGACGGCCTGGACGAATTCGAGAAAACACTCACGGTCGGGGACCTTTCGGAGTGGATGGACGAGCTACGCGACCGCGAAGTCAGAGTTTCTATTCCGAAGTTCAAGATGACCAGTCAGTTTGGTTTGGCCTCTGTTCTAAAATCGATGGGGATGACAGATGCCTTTTCAGTAAATGCGGATTTTTCCGGGATGAACGGCAGAAGAGACCTTTTTATCTCAGCAGTCATCCACAAGGCCTACGTTGATGTGAACGAAGAAGGCACCGAAGCAGCAGCGGCAACGGCGGTAACTATGAAGCTAACATCAATCGGACCCAGTCGGATACCGGTCTTTTGTGCGGACCATCCATTTCTGTTTATAATTCGTGACAACCATTCCGGCAGCATTTTATTTATCGGCCGGGTAATGAACCCGAACGCCTGAGCAACAAACTGTTTTCCATTTCTTGAAACATAATACTTCGACTTCATACCTCGGTTATAACCGCCACGCTTTCATTCAAAAATACTGCTTCAAAAAATTGTGTTTGCAAAAAAAATACCCTCTCCGGACAACATGTAGCATTCTTTGAGCTTTTGAAAAGATAAATAACCTCGATAACAGCCTTAAAAAAGCGGATTTCTATATCCCAGTCAAATAAAAAAGATTTTTTGAATTTTTTTAAAAATATACTTGCTAAGTTGCCGCAAGTAGTACATAATGTATTAATGGTATTAATACAATTTTCTTAATAGTGGATTCGTTGAACTCGAAGAAAGCTCTTATAGAAAAGGAAAATAGTCCTAATGCCTTTGTGGATACAGATATTGCCCGGTTCGGGTGAGCCTATTTATGTTCAGGTTGCCGAGCAAATAAGTAAGGCCATCGCCAGAGGCGAATTGTCGAGCGGCGATAAGCTGCCCGCGGTGAGGAAACTTGCGGCAGAGCTGGTGATTAATCCCAATACTGCTGCCAGGGCTTACAGCCGATTAGAACAGGCTGGGCTGGTTACCACCAAAACCGGCTCCGGCACGTTCGTCAGCGACCCGAAGCTGCGCAGAACTGACGCCGCAGATATCAATATGCTCACCGAGAGAATGGATACCCTCATTACCAGGGGCCTGAACCTGGGTCTCGAAGCTCAGGATTTAATCTCACTGTTCGAAAGCAGACTGGCGAAATTCGGTAACAAATCAAAGAAGCAGGAAGAAGAGAAATGAATGAGATAGTATTGGAAACAAAAGCCCTTACCAAATATTACGGAAGCACCCTTGCAGTTGACCACATCGATTTGAAGATACCGCGTGGCTGCATCTGCGGATTCGTGGGTCGAAACGGGGCGGGAAAAACCACCGCCATCAAGTTGATGTTAGGTTTATTAAGACCCACAGCAGGCTTATCAAGATTATTAGGCTGTGATTCGTCGGCGCTAACGCCTGCGATTCGTCAGCGCATAGGTTATGTAACCGAAGGACACAGGTTATTTCGCTGGATGAGTATCGGCGGATTAGAGAAATTTCAGCGGGCGTTTTTCGCGAAGCAGTGGGATGACAAGTTCTTTGCCGATATGATTGAGTATTTCGAGCTGTCAAAAAAGCAAAAGATAAAACACCTCTCTAACGGCCAGCGGGCGCAGGTCTCGCTGGCCTTTGCACTGGCTCCGAATCCGGAGCTGCTGATAATGGATGACCCGACACTCGGACTTGATGCCGCAATCAGACGGCAGTTTTTAGAGGGGATGATTGAGCTTATTATGCGCCAGGGCCGCACGGTCCTTTTCTCCAGCCATATCCTCGGCGACGTCGAAAGGGTGTCCGACCGGATAGTGGTTATTGACAAAGGAGTTTTGAGAGCAAACTGCTCCCTTGAGCAGTTCCAGAAAGCGATTAAGAAAGCAATATTGAGCTTTGCCGATTCTGCTCCCGATGAGGTCAATATCGATGGCTTTCTGCACTGCAAACGCAGCGAAAAAGGGCTTGAACTGACTTTAGTCGGCACCGATGACGAGGAAATAGCCGAATGGGCGAAGTCGGCCGGAGCGGAAAATTACCGCATCGTCAAAATGAATCTGGAGGACCAGTTCATTGAATTTACCGCCCCGGCCAATCACAGAAGATTATTCCAGTGGGAGGAAAGATAAAATGAGATTCTCAGCGCTACTCCGTAAAGAACTCCGTGAATGTCTGCCGTGGTTGCTGTTAGCGGCAATTGTGTTGCTTGTTTTTGGCGGTTTTTTTCTGCGTGCAGAGACTTACTACGAAAGCGACAGGCATTACTCGCGTCTGTCGGCCGGGACTGTCGTAGATCATTATCAGCTTACTTTTTATCCAACACTGAATTTAACTGGTCCGTGGTTGTTCTGTTTATCTATCGGACTCGGTCTGGTCCTCGGTATTCGACAGTTCTGGATACCTCATTTTACGAGGACGTGGCCATTTTTGCTTCATCGCTCGGTCAGCAGGAAAACCATACTTACCGCGAAGCTGACTGCTGCATTGGTAGCTTGTGTTATTTCCTTAGGGCCTGTCTGGATAGGTCTTTATTGGTACGCCAATCGACCGGAGGTCTTTGCAATACCGCAAACGCCCAGAGTTTTCATCGAAGGATGGATTTTCATAATGCTGGGACTTGTGGCCTATCTGGGAACAGCACTTTCGGGCCTGAGCACAGCTAATTGGTACACAACAAAGATATTCGGCCTTGTATTAGCGACCATCATTATTGTTACGACATTATCTCAATGTACACTTGCCGGGATTTTTGCGGTGATAGCGGTTAGTATTGCTATCTTGCTTGTGCAAATTTTTGACACATTCCTGAGAAGAGAATATTGACCAGGGAGTAGTACTATGAAACTAAAAATCAACTTAAAGCACATTGCAACGCCAACTAAAATCTTTATGACCGTACTCATAGTCCTGCTCGCTGTGTTGATACTTCAGGGTATTATTCTCCAAATAGAACGAACGTTTCGACCTTCAGCCACAACGAAGCCCGAAGCAGAACTCACTCAGGAAGAAAAGAGGCTTAATAGAATAAGAAATTCGGCCAAACACTTTTTGGCCGACGGGACGATTCACCTTATCCACAAACCAAGACGTACAACGGGTCGAATGGACGAACCCGAGATAGCGCAGATATATGACGCCAACGACAACTTGCTCTGGGAGGGCCCATACAATAGAAGACCCTATAGGTACCTTTCCTGGGCTATGCAACTACGCCGCTATGGCTTTACCAGGAAGCGGATGAAGCAAATGCAAATGCTTACGCCCGGCTTTTCCCGAAACATTGAGATACCCGTTAGCTCATACAATAAGACCGAGCAGATTTGGCGTTATTATCCGGGCGCAGATTATTTTATGGGATACAATATCAATGGCGGGAAAATCGGTTACATCGGCTCGACGGGATTTACAGACTCGAAATTAAAAGCAAAACCATTCGGAAAATTCAGATTCTTTACCGCCTGGTGCCCGCAGGATTCTGTCAGCCCGACATTGCTGTGGCAGACACAAAGACATATTTACCAAATCGATTTTGAAAAACAACACGTAGAACTGATTTTTGAAAGTACCGATTCAGATATTGAAATTGAAAGGACAAGCCTGAAAGCATGGAGAGATTTAAAACCGGGCGCGGTGGGGTCTTCAGACCCTAAAAAGTACCGACCTTTGCTTATCTGCGGAACGGAGGACGGCAAGTATCACCTGATATTACGAGAACCCAGGCAGCAATTGAGTCTCGCCGTTCCTCACCCATGGGTCACTGCCACAAAGAAGAACATTTTTGTGCGTAATTATTGGGGCGATGTGATGCCACCCGCAGATATTGCCGATTCGCGAGAGCTTTATGATAAATGGCTGGAGGAACGCCGGGGAAAACCAAGGAACTTGTGGGTTGAACTTTATAAAGTGGATGACCAGGGCGGCCTTGAGTTGCTTAATCGTTACGATTGGACCGTGCCGGACCCATCCATGCCTGTGGTCAGAGCCAGAGACCCCAGACCGGCAGTTAAACGTTATGTATCACAAATCTCACCGCTGTTTTATGACTATGTTTTACGCTTATTAGGTAGAAAATTTTGGTCACGCGCTCTTAATTATCAGAATCGTGGTGATTTCTTCTATTCCTTAGCGAGGACGATACTGGATTTTCGGCCGTATGGCGGGGTCATAAACCGGGTATTAATTGCACTGATGATGATTTTTGTATTTTTGCACGGCTGGCCGAGACGAACATCCTGGGCCAGATTTGTCTTTTGGGTGGTTTTTGCAGGATTATTTAATCTGGCTGGATTATTAACGTACCTGGCCCTTAATCACACTGCTGTTATCAAATGCCCTGTTTGCGGCAAACGCCGAGGGCTGGCCCGGGTTGATTGCGTGCGGTGCCAAGCTGAATTGCCCGCCCCGGAGAGGGGGAAACTCGACCTGATATTCAGTACTTGAGCAGCATCCTTACAAAGCTCTTTTGGGTTCTGGGCAGCCACCTGGCCATAGACACTGTACTCGTAGCTCTGGCAGCTATTACCGTTAGAATTACTCAAGGCCACCACGCTTCCGAAACCACCATTAGCTAAGTTCAGGGAACTCAAGTTTCTCTGTGCTTTGATTTTGAAAACCAATCATTAGTATAGGACTACATTAGTCCTATACTATTTTTTAGACGAAATGACAGTTTCTATTGTAGCTAAAACAGAGCTTTAAATAAGTGGAGCGAAACATTAGTTTTTGCAAATATATCTGCCAAGAACATTGGTATGATTGCAGTACGCTTTGTTATTATCGGCTACGTCTATTCCGTCTGAAGCCGGATTTTCCAACATACAGACCGGCTCATCAACGCGGGCACCGTAGATGTATTTGCATAACAGGTCGATGTCTCTGTGATTTGATTTCTGAAATAATTGATTAATTATTATAGGACAAAATTAGTCCTATACTGTTTTTTGTACATAATGACACTTTCTATCGAGGTCAGGAAAATGAGACAATAGTATCACGCTACCTCTCAATGATACATATCTCTTTTATCGGCATGGTTCAGAACAAGGTAACACTTCTCTGAATCCAGCGAATTGCCGTATTCTACGTAACTCTTGCTCTAACAAATTGTTATGGGTATTTCTGGTCATTGAACTAAATTGAAAAGTGTTACCCTTGAGCCTGCGAGATTGAACCATGCCCTTTTATCTATTGTTCTGTATGTAAAACAGGTGATTTACCAGCTTCCGACACCTGAAATTCTTTTTGATGCGTCTGCCGGCCGGGTCATACGTGTAGGTAATCTTGTCCCAATTTGTCGGGTCCGGGGGCGGACTTGGTGTGGTGCCTGTCCACTGGACGTAGTCCAGCCAGCCGCAATCGTCACCTGAGGAATAGCTTCCGTCCTTGACATAACGCCATTTCAGCGTGTA
>Ga0315537_1002898_pt1 | contig 12911 bp, 10 predicted proteins | sample SalMarSW160270MG_FD_203091 | JGI IMG/M metagenome (GOLD analysis project Ga0315537, IMG submission 203091) | Salt marsh sediment microbial communities from the Plum Island Ecosystem LTER, Massachusetts, United States - Salt Marsh Sediment SW1602-70 ... | reverse complement strand
TTGGGGACTGCTTTGGCTTCACGGTACCATATATCCAGCGCTTCACCGGAGGGCTTGATAAATTCAATCCCCTGTTTACGCAAGGCCTCCAGAGCGTTAACGTTGTCTTCCCGGTTCAGCCTGTCTATCTCACGGAATATACGGCCCATTATTTCGCGAAATATCCGTTGATCATGAGTCGATATTTTTGCAAATGCCTTGTGATCCACGGCCAACACACCATAAATATACATAAACGGCTCGTACATCAGGTAGTTAATCTGGGTATGCCATTGCAGCGCCACAGCTCCGATGGGCGGAATGGTGACCGTATTGATCAGTCCGGTTTGAAGGCCGGCCCGCACATCGGCGATGGATAACGGAAATGGAGTGATGCCAAAGGCCTTGACCGCTTCAAGGATCATGGGATCATTGTCCGGAATCCAGACTCTCTGCCGGCGCATCTCCTCAACGGTTCTTATGGGCACGGTGGACATCACATAGGCAAAGCCGCCCTCGGCGATGCCGAAGATTACAAATCCTCCTTTTTCAAGCCCTTGGGCAATGCGCTGGTCCAGATGCTTGCGAACATAATCAACCTCTTCAAAGGATCTAAATTTAAGCGGCAGGCTGTAAATCTGGTCGTCGGGATAAAATTGGGATAAACTCCCGCCCACGACGGCGCCCCCATGGAGCTGACCGATGCGAATTTTTCGTAACACCGCCTTATCATCTCCCATTACTCCGCCCGGATAGTATTTAATCGTCACCCGGTTGTCGGTTTTACGGGCCAGTTCATCGGCGCCTTCCCGCATTTTTTGCATCCAGACAGATCCTTCCGGCGACAGGGTGGCGATCTTGAACCTCATGGCCTGGGCCGGGCCGGTTAACATAACAATAGACATAATAATAATAATTCTTATCATCCTGGGGGTCCCTCTTTATATTTTTTGTTTAAATCTAAAATAGACAAGCCAAAAGTTAAAAATGTTTTCTACACAGGCACAAAGACACAAAGGATAAATTTATTATTCTTACTTCGTACCTTGGTGTCTTGGTGGCAATGAAAGCTTAAAAGTAGTCCTTTGCACTTTCCAAAAGTCCCCGGGCCTTTTGCTGTGCCAGGGTATTACTGAGCGCGTATCCCGGGACATCCGGGTCGGCCTCTAGCACCTGGTTTAAAAGCCGGTCGTGCAGTTCCCGGTCAAACATCAGGCGGGCATAATGCTTGGCATACAACACCTTGACCATCAAATTTTTATTTTTTGAAATATCCAGGGCACGATCAAAATGCTGACGTCCCACATCGGGTTTGCCGCCCAAAGCCGGCGGGAGAAATGTCGCCAAAACACCCAGATACAAATGGGCGGCGCCATCATGATAGAATTCATCCAATTCCACGACCCGCTCCATAATGGCTTGGACACGAGAAATCTCTGCAACCGCGTTCCAGTCTTCTCGATGCGCCTGAATCCAGGCAGACCATGCCGATCCCAGGGTGAACAGATCCGGCACATCCTTGATGCTCAGCTTGGAAATAATCTTCTCAAATTCCTGAAAGTGGGTCTGCCGGAGTTCACAGGCGCCTGACCTGCGAACACAAATGGCACGTAACGCGTAATCGAGGGCTTTATGGGTCAGTTTTTTGGCCCTGGCCGTATCTTCAACGAACACATCCGTATAAGCCGTATATATGTCTGCTGCCGAACGAAGCAAAGATTCATTGTCCGGATCCCGGTACAGCATACTGTCAACCATCAGCAGGTATGCCGGCCCACCGGCTTCAACCGTGGCCGGATCATTGTTGTTCAGGATGGCGCGGGACAGGTTTTCGGTCATATCGATACTTGCCGACGAAATAAAAAGAGAACATCCGGACAGCAGGGTCTTGCATAGAATCATAAGAATTGATATTGTCCTTAACCATCTGTTATGATTAATTCTTTTATAAGATAAAAACATAAAAACGCCTCATCCGGATTGGTTTAAAAAAAGAGAAATTAAACCCTAAAAAAGCCGGGTTCACTTGACAAAGCTTTCTTTAACAAAAAAATTTAAGATAAACAATAGGTGAAAAACAGAGCACTCGTGATTCTTAAGGACATGTTCCGTTGACCCGCGTCTGAGTTTCCATTTTTCACTCATTTTTCATTTTAATTTCATAATTGTTTCACTTTCCGGATCTATAGTTAACGCAAAATTAAGGGATTAATTCGCCAAAGTTCGGTGGCGAATTAAAACCGTTAACAACAGACTCCGGAGGTGGCTAACATGTATAAGTATCTAAAACCATTAATCTATTTCATTCTTGCCCTGGCTTTTTTTATGTTCGCATCCATGGGCCGGGCAGAGACCGAAAATCAAAAAACCCTTTCCCCCTATTTTTTTATTGAAAACGGGGATCCATCCGTGGACCGCTTTCCCCTAAAGAAAACCCATGTGAACATTACCATTACCGGCGTTATCGCTGATGTGATCATCACCCAAAAATATGCAAATCATGGCACTCGCCCCATTACCGCGCGCTACATTTTTCCGGCCTCAACCCGGGCCGCAGTTCACGGCATGAACATGAAAATCGGCGAACATATGATCTGTGCCAAAGTCAAAGAACGAAACACCGCCCAAAAGGAATTCAACACGGCCAAAAAGCAGGGAAAGAGTGCATCTTTGCTCAAACAGCAGCGACCCAATGTGTTCAGTATGAACGTGGCGAACATTATGCCCGAAGATATCATTGAGATTGAATTGCACTACACCGAATTACTCGTTCCCACGGACGGAACCTATGAATTTATCTACCCGACGGTCGTGGGTCCGCGGTACTCAAACCAAAATGAAGCTGATTCGCCGGAAACAGACCACTGGGTTAAAAACCCCTATCTTAAGGAAGGCAGTGAGGATCGCACGGAATTTGATATTGACCTTTCCATTTCCACCGGCATTGCCCTTCAGGAGCTTTCGTGTCCGTCCCATGAAACCCAAATCGTATGGGAGAGTAAATCGCTTGCTCGAATCCTGATGGCAACATCCGAGAAATATGGCGGAAATCGTGATTTTATTGTAAACTACCGACTGGCCGGCAAAACCATTGAATCCGGCTTGATGCTGTATTCCGGTGAGGATGAAAATTTTTTCCTGCTCATGGTTCAACCTCCGGAACAAATTAAACCCGCGGATATCCCCCCCCGGGAATACATCTTCGTGGTGGACATTTCCGGCTCCATGCACGGATTTCCCCTGAATACGGCCAAAAAGCTTCTGAAAAACCTGATTGAAAATCTTAAAGAATCGGACAAATTTAATGTGGTTCTTTTTGCCGGCGGCTCCAGAGTGATGGCCCCCGCATCGGTGCCGGCCTCCGGGAAAAATATCCATAGCGCCGTCCGGCTGATCGATGGTCAGAAGGGCGGCGGGGGCACGGAACTTTCCTTAGCTTTGAAAAAGGCCCTGTCCTTACCGGCAGATGAAGCCTATTCCCGAACCATTCTTATTATAACAGACGGATATATTGCTGCGGAAAAGGATGTTTTTCATCTGATTCAACAGAACCTGAACCGCACCAACGTGTTTTCTTTCGGTATCGGCAGTAGTGTGAACCGATATCTCATTGAAGGGATGGCCAGGGCCGGACACGGGGAGCCCTTCGTGGTAACCCAACCCCGGGAAGCCCGTGGTGCTGCGGAACGGTTCCGCAACTATGTTCAATCACCCGTACTAACGCACATTGCGGTCACATATCACGGTTTTGAACCCTATGATATGGAGCCCCCTGTAATTGCGGATCTGTTTGCCCGGCGACCCGTAATGGTTTTCGGTAAATGGCGGGGCAATCCCCAGGGCACTATTGAACTCACCGGCGTAGGCGGAAGCGGTAAGTATCTGAAGACAATTTATGTGTCCGAAACCAAACCCCTAAAAGTAAACAGCGCCTTGAAGTATTTATGGGCCCGGACACGGATTGGACGTCTGTCGGATTTCAATTTCAAGGATCACACCCGTGACACCCGCGCTCAAATAACCTCCCTGGGACTGACGTATAATTTGTTGACGGCAAACACATCCTTTGTTGCCGTCCACGAGGTGGTGCGCAATCCAGAGGCTCAATCCCAAGATGTTCATCAGCCCCTGCCCTTGCCCTTAAATGTGTCCAACCTGGCCGTAGGCGGATCGGTATCAAAGGTTCCCGAACCCGAGTTGTTCACAATGCTGGTCATTGCGCTTATGATTCTTATCCTGGCCCTCGGGCATAAAAAATATTTATGTTCTCGGGTTTGATGAAACTTAGTCTTTGTGGCTTTGTGGCTTCGTGGCTTACATAAATTTCAAAAAGTTGTTATCTTGATACCAAATCTTAATATAAGCAGAACTGAGTTTATAAAAAACACTATCTTCTATTTGGTTGTTTTGCTCATCGCGGCAGGGCTCAAATACCATTACAGCCACGCCCGCAGTGGTGATTTGGGCTGGATATTGGGTCCCACTTCCGGCGCGGTTGAATATATCAGCGGAATCGCATTTGAAAAAGAAGACGATGCGGGATTTGTCAACCGCGCAAACCGGATCATCATTGCACCGTCCTGCGCCGGTGTTAATTTTTTGATCATTGCCTTTTGCATGGCGGCGTTTTCAGGCCTTCACCATCTGAGATCTTGCATATTAAAGATCTTTTGGCTGGGCAATAGTGCGGCATGGGCCTATGTTTTCACAATTGCCGTAAATGCGTTCAGAATTGTTGCGTCCATCTATATGTACAACGCCGATATTTATTATCACGGGTTGACGCCGGAAAGGCTTCACCGGATAGAAGGTATTTTTATCTACTTCTTTTTTCTCTGCCTGTTTTATGTGACATTGGATAAAATAGTTTGTTTCTGTACCCGGGATCGAGAACGGGAACAGAAAAAATGGATTCGCCAACATTTGGATCCTATTGGATCGGGTCATGGAGCTTTTATCCCTCTGTTTTGGTATCTTATGATTTCTCTGGGCATTCCGCTCTTAAACCGTGCGTATCAGAAAAACGGCCCGCAGTTTGTGGAACATTGCCTAGTCATGTTATCCGTTTGTATGGTTGTTTTTTTAGTTGTTTTTTTGATACAATCCTATTGGGGTTGGATCTTCCGTAGGATACAAGTTTACCGGCTAAAAAGACCAAATCCCGCTCCACATGGAATGTGAAAGTAAATAACCGATAGTAAGTCTAAAGTTAAAGATGATGAACTCGTAAAAAGTCCGATTTAGACGGTTTCGTAAAAAGTTCAAATTCAAGGCGTGCAAGTTTTGTAATCATGAGGCGTACTTATCGTACGTCGAATGATTGCGAAATGCAGCACAACGCAGAAGTTGGACTTTTTACGAGACCGTCAAAGATCGCTTCTTAATGTTTCGACCCAAAAAAGAGACATCATGAAACCAAAGATCCTGATTGTTGAAGATGAGCCCGCCATCACGGATACCATCCAGTATGCCCTTGAAACCGACGGGTTTGACACGGTGACCCTGTCATCCGGAATGTCCGTCATCCCCTTGATATCCGAAAATCCGGTGGACCTGATCGTGCTGGATATCGGACTGCCGGACATCAACGGGCTTGAATTGTGCAAAGAGATCAGAAAGGTTCACACCATCCCGATTATTTTTTTGACGGCACGGGCCGATGAAATTGACCGGGTTGTGGGGCTTGAAATCGGGGCGGACGACTATTTGACCAAGCCGTTCAGCCCCAGAGAATTGTCCGCCAGAGTCAAGGCGGTGCTCAGACGAACGCAACAGACAACCCCCTCCACACTGTCCGTCCCGGCATTTATAATGAATGAATCAAAGTGCCGGATCTCCTATTTTGACAAGATCCTGGACCTCTCTCATTATGAGTACAAGATATTAAAAACATTTATCCGTCGGCCGGGGCACGTGTATTCCCGGGATCAATTAATGGATCTGGTATGGGATGAACCCGAAACCAGTATGGACCGAACCGTTGATGCCCACATAAAGAACATTCGTGCCAAATTGAAAACCGTCAAACCGGATATGGATCCCATCGTCACTCACAGAGGCATGGGATATTCATTGAAAGAGGAGTTATGAAACTTGGCGCCCGTATTTTCTTTTGTTACATTTTGATTTTCGCTGTCTGTTTCTATTATCCCATCGACTGGGTGGTGAAAAATCTCCGCACCCGCTATCTTGAAAGTGTTGAAGACCCGCTGGTTGATCAGGCCAATATTTTGGCCGGCATTGTGGGTCTTGAAATGGAAACGGACCGGTTTGATCCTGAAAAGCTGTACACCGCATTTGAAACCATCTACAACCGTTCCCTTTCTGCTGAAATATACGACATGGTCAAAACACAGGTGGACATGCAGATTTATATCACCGATACCCACGGAATCCTGATTTTCGATTCCAAAAATAACGCCCATGTGGGGGAGGACTACTCAAAATGGCGAGACGTTCGCTTAACCTTAGAGGGCCAATACGGGGCCCGGACCACGCGGTCGGATCCCGAGGATCCCACATCCTCGGTTCTCTATGTGGCCACACCCCTTACGGTTAAGGGAAAGATTGCCGGGGTATTAACGGTTGGCAAACCTACCACCAACATAAATAATTTTTTAACGGACGCCAAACCCAGGATTTTTCGTGTGGGAATTCTATCTTTGATGGCCGCCGCCGTATTCAGCATGTTGGCCTCCGTGTGGATCACCCGCCCCATTAAACGCCTGACCGGTTATGCCAATGGGGTTCGCCAGGGCAAACGGATGGAATTTCCCAAACTGGGCCACAGTGAAATCGGTGAGATGGGAACCGCTTTCCAAAAAATGCAAGAGGCCCTGGAAGGGAAAAAATATGTGGAACAATATGTACAGACCCTGACCCATGAAATCAAAAGTCCGCTTTCGGCCATCCGGGGGGCCGCGGAACTTCTGGAAGAAAAAATGCAGCCCGAGCAGCGCGCCCGGTTTTTATCCAATATTCGTAATGAAGCCCATCGAATCCGGCAAATTGTGGACCGGCTCTTAGAGTTATCGGAATTGGAAAACCTGAAAATTCTAAGGAAAATAGAAAATATTTCCTTTGCCTCTTTGGTAAATACGGTGCTGGAGAGCAAACAGCCCATGCTTTCAAAAAAAAATCTCAAAGCCATGGTTCAGATTCCGGATGATATTCGGGTGAAAGGCGATTCTTTTTTACTTCATCAGGCCATGGGCAACCTCATTCAAAACGCCATGGATTTTAGTCCGGACCACGGCCAAATTCAATTAACCGCACACAGTGACGGGAAAAAGATCACATTCACGGTGGATGACACCGGCCCCGGCATCCCTGACTATGCCAAAGATAAGATTTTCGACAGATTCTTCTCCTTGAAACGGCCGGGCAACGGGGAAAAAAGTACGGGCCTAGGATTAAATTTTGTTAAAGAAGTGGCCATACTTCATAACGGGGAAGTAAAATTGGAAAATCTTCCTGAAAAAGGCGCCCGCGGCACCCTGATTCTCAATGTCTGATCAGAATCCAACCCTAAATTATGGAGCCTGCTGGTGATAAAATGTAATCTGTCTGGCTGTTTGAGCAGGTTAGTGAGCCTTAAGAAAAAACAGCGAATCAGATCATTCATCTTTTAAACATTACATGGTGAGTTTAACCAATTAATATTAAAGGATTGCCACCTGTTTTTTCTTTAGGCTCACTTAACTGCGAGTTCCAGACAGGTTATATTTTATTATCAGTTGGCGGGTTAAAACTTGAGCCCGACCCCAGAGGAATAGGCTACGCATTCCACGGGGAAGGCGCCGGGATTGGGCCCCGGTTAAATATTAAATACGGATTTAACTGGGCAGGCAAAAGGGGGCGTTTTTCAAAGGTCTTTCATTCTCTATTCTGCAACAACCGAACCACCTTAAGAATCTGCTTCAACTTTTTCACGTCTCGACAGGACATCAAATCGTCTGCCTTTGCGATTTTCTTGACCAGTCCTTTAAGTCTTTGTTCTCCGTTGTTCAGTTTTCCGGCTTCCGCTCGGACGCGTTCCCGGAGCGCTGTTATCTGTCCGACCCCTGAACCCGGGTCTCTGTCCGCAGACACCTTTTTTTTAAACCCCAGAGACTCAAAATATTCCACCAAATCCTCAAGCTCCGGAATGGACATCTGGGCCGAAGTTTTAACCCCCCAATATTTAAGCACGTCCCGATATTCGTCATCCCGAAGCGCCAGTTCTTTCTTGGCAATATGCACCAGGGCCAGCAATCCGTTGCGTCGCCTATGAATTTTATTATCTGACGACTTTTCTTTATCCGCCGTCTTTGTGGCGGACCTGTTTCCATCATCGATGCTCATAATAATTCTTCTTATCTGTTCTTTTGCTTTTTTTCAAAAACATAAGCCCTGTTTTTCTTTGTTCTTATACTAAACGAATACATTAGGCGTTGAAAGAGTTATCTTTAATCTCCTTTCTTTTCTGGTTTGAAACCGCAAATCCAGCATCCAGAAATTTCTTGACCGCTCGGGGGTAATTCTGTACGTATTTTAGAACTTCGGGTCCACGCCCCAATTGGAATGCCGGCCCCGGTGAAATAGAAAAAAGTTTCACCCCAGTACGATCTTCCAGCGTGTCCCGGTACTTTAACGGGGACCTACGGAGCAGGCTGGGTAAAAATAGATGACGTTATGAAACCACTGCAGATCCTATACATTTTAGCCCTATTGATTTTGGGCGTCATTGTAACCGATACCTCCTCATCAGACAACACCATGGATGTGAGCCGTTATTTTTACAACGGCAACGGCAGACTGAACCTTGTCAATGAAAAAAACAAGATCTCATTCAACGGGACATACCGGGTCGGTAAGGGCATGTATAATGAAAACGCCCTCAAGGAAATTCATCGTATATTCGGTGCGGAATATGACAAACCGCCTTCGAGAATATCCCTGCGGCTTATCGAGTTCCTGGACTTTATAGAAGATCGTCTTCATCCAGGGGCACGGATAACCATCGTCTCGGGATACAGAAGCCCGAAATACAATACCAATCTTCGTAACAAGGGAAAACTCGCTGCAACGGCAAGTCTCCACCAGTATGGCATGGCGGCGGACATAAAAATGCAGGGCACATCATCCAAGCGCATCTGGAACACTGTTAAAAAACTCGGGTTCGGCGGAACAGGCTATTATCATGGAGAACTCGTACATATTGATGTGGGACCCCCGCGCTCATGGGATGAGAAAACATCCGGCGTGGGTACGGATATTTCAATACACAACAAACTCATCGGGCTGGTGATAGATTATGACATTTATCTGCCGGGAGAGATGATCGAACTTAGATTCATCCGGATGACGTCATTCCCCATCGGCGTGATACCTGAATTTGTTTTGGAAGGCGTAGAAAAAAACGGTCGCACAAAGCAAATTGCCCGGTTCAAACCGTCAATTGCGTCGACCGCCGGAGGCGACTGCCCACAGTTTTCCGATATCAGGCAGATGATGGGAATTCATTGGCAATTGCCGGCGCATATCCCACCCGGTCGATACAAGATCCGCGCCTCATTCTGTCAAAGGCCATGGGAAGATATGCCGCCTGAAATCTCAACCCCTGAATTTGCTATTATAACACAATAACCTCATTCCATTTTTCAATCGTGCATCCTAAACCAAGCAACTCGAATCCCGCAACTTTTTCCAGCATCCCCATTTAATCGGGATCTTCGACCAGTAACCAGCCAATTTAATTTCTTATTTTCTACCTGGCAGAACAACTCCTGTTCTGCTGATGCTATCCCGCCGTGCAGTGAACAGACCAAGCCTCTTTGCAGTTGTTGAGGTGTTACAATGTTCCGAAAACCCCTATCTAGTGCCCGAACGACAACTAGGGTTTTTCGTTAAGATCAAGGAAGACGAAAATTTTAACCACAGGAATACTGGTAGTATTTCGAGGATTAAAATTTGAGTCTGACGCAGATATTGGCGGAAAAGACAGTTTTCGTTCAGGCACTATCTAACCTACCGATCGGCGTTACACCCCCTCAGTCTTCGATAAAAACCCGCCAAAGTCCCTGAAAACAAATTTCGAGGGTTGCGAGAAACTGTTGGGCAACCCCGGAAAGATAGTATGGAATTTAAATGAGCACTACAATTTTGCAATTTATTGAAGTTAATACTAACAAAATTAGAGGGTTGTGAGTAAGTGTGGGGCAACCCCGGAAAGATAGTATGGAAATCAAACAAGGATTACATTTGTGTAATTTATTGAAGTTAATACTGACAAAATTGTACCTTTTTAATTTATTCGAGTGCTGCTTTCAACATATAAATACAGTGTAATTAGATGGTTATGTATTTTTTAATTTTTGGCACGGCTGTTGCTTTAAAAAATATATTTAACACCATGCCAGAAAGATATTCACCTATTGGATGAGAATGGAATGATTTGTATTTGGGTCGGTAAGTGACACGGTCGGTCCATCCTACCGCCTAACCAACATAAGGAGGAAACCATATGAAAAAAGTAGAGGCGATCATCAAGCCGTTCAAGTTGAATGATGTCAAAGAGGCCCTCAATGAAATCGGGATTCAGGGGATGACGATTTCCGAAGTCAAAGGATACGGCCGTCAGAAAGGACATAAGGAAATTTACCGGGGTGCTGAATATGTGGTGGACTTTATACCCAAGATAAAGATCGAAATCATCGTTCAGTCCGATAGAGTCCAACAGGTAATAGAAACCATTCAAAAGGCCGCCCATACCGGAAAAATCGGGGACGGCAAAATTTTTATTTTGCCCATGGAAGAAGTTATCCGTGTGCGTACCGGAGAAAAAGGAGAAGATGCCATATAATTCCTGAATCTTGCACGAGTCGGAGGCTTTCATATGCAAGGCACTTAAGGGCAAAGCCATAGTTATACTATTGCGAGCCCTTAATAACGCAGCAGATGAAAGCCTCCGGCTCGCCCTTTGGGGTGAAAATTGATGCTATAATGGTTTTTAAAACCGCTTCAATTAAGGATTATAAAGATTCTCATCAATTTTCATACAAAATTCAGGTAACATATTGAAGTGCTCAACGCGAACTCAAGTTTGGAAGGAGAGGCATGAAACTAAAATCGACTATTTTTGTATTCACGGCAAATGGTTTAATCCTATTACCTAAACTGGCGTTTACAGCCGAAACTGCGGCCATAGATACCGGAACCACCGCATGGATGTTGACCGCAACAACATTGGTTCTGCTTATGGTACCGGGGCTGGCCATGTTTTATGGCGGTTTGGTCAGGACAAAAAATGTTTTGGGTACCATGATGCACAGTTTTGTCGCCATGGCAGTGATCGGCGTGCTCTGGGCGGTTTGCGGGTATTCTCTGGCCTTCGGAAAGAGTATTTTGGGAGGGATTGTCGGCTGGAACAATGACTATTTCTTTTTAAACGGGATAGACGATGTGATCACCAACGGAATACCCGAGTATGTGCTGGCAATGTTTCAGGGCAAATTCGCAATCATCACTCCGGCACTGATCAGCGGCGCACTGGCGGAACGCGTCTATTTTCGGGGTTACATTCTGTTTATCGTTTTATGGTTTTTGTTTATTTATTGTCCGTTGTGTCACTGGGTTTGGGCTTCGGACGGATGGCTGTTTAATGCCGGCCCTTCAGGAGTTATTGATCTGGCCGGCGGTCTTGTGATCCACGTTTCGGCGGGGTTTAGTGCTCTGATTGTGGCGCTGATGCTCGGACGCCGGTACGGTTACCCAAAAACGGCGATGAATCCAAACAACCTTGTGATGACGCTCATGGGTGCCGGTCTTTTGTGGGTGGGCTGGTTCGGTTTCAATGCCGGTTCTACGGTGCAAAGCGGACTGGATACGGCCCGTGCCTTAACCATGACGCAAATATCTGCCGCCAGCGGCGCATTGACATGGATTATCATAGAGGCTATAATATTTCGCAAAGCAAGCTCGTTGGGATTTGTATCCGGCATTTTGGCGGGACTTGTCGCCATAACGCCGGCAGCAGGCGTTGTCAAGCCATATGGCGCTATCATCTTAGGATCGCTGTCCGCGATAGCCTGCTATTATGCTCTAAACGTCAAAATGAAATTGGGCTATGACGACAGTCTTGACTGTTTCGGCATACATGGCGTCGGAAGCGGACTGGGTGTTTTGATGCTGAGTTTCTTTATCCGAGACAGCTGGATGCAAAGCGCGGCCGTATCCGCCAACGGCTCCTGGTCGTATTTCAACCAGTTAACCATTCAGTTGATGGGAATGGGAGCCACCATTGCTCTGGCGGTTATGGGCACGGCAATCATCGTCTTTGTCGTTGAAAAGACCATTGGCTTTCGTATCGACGAACAGAAGGAAATCCAAGGGCTTGACCAGTCTTTGCACGGAGAGCATGGATACGGGCTGGTATATCCGGATACTCGGGGATAATTAGTTTCCATCCAGAAATGGCCCTTTTCCGCAATCTCTGCGCCTGCCCTGTGAAATGCAGAGCCTATTTCTCTGGGGTCAATCTGCAGAATCACTTGTGCGGCGTACCACTTGTACGCCTCCGCGGTGTTCCTTGATTTGACTCGGGGTATCCATGCCCCTCGCCCTTACGGGCAACTTGACAGTTGTCCAATTCTGCTATCCTGCAGAATTGTCCTTGACCTTGCGAAAAATTACTCATTTCTGAATTGGAAACTTAATTTGTGCCCATTATAGATTTATGGATGGCACTAACGTCTCGGAAATTCTACAATTGGTTGAAATTAAAGATCTTTTAATAGCTCCTGGTTTATGCCACTTCCATGGAATAATGGAATACTGGAATACTGGAATAATGTGTTAAAAACGTATAACTTCAGTGTTCGGATCAAGGTTTTTGGGATCAATTTTCACTATTTGTCCATGAATATTTTTATAGGTTCCGGGGATAACCACTC
>Ga0315537_1002897_pt1 | contig 12912 bp, 9 predicted proteins | sample SalMarSW160270MG_FD_203091 | JGI IMG/M metagenome (GOLD analysis project Ga0315537, IMG submission 203091) | Salt marsh sediment microbial communities from the Plum Island Ecosystem LTER, Massachusetts, United States - Salt Marsh Sediment SW1602-70 ... | reverse complement strand
AACCGCCCAGCTTGGTTTCAAGATATTCGGCAATACCTTCGCGTCCTCCTTCTCGCCCCAGTCCGCTTTCCTTCATACCTCCGAAAGGAGCCGCGGCCGCTGTGGGATTAATATCGTTAATGCCGATAATACCGAAATGCAGGCCTTCAAACATTCGCACGGCACGGGAAAGGTTAGCCGTATAAACATAAGCGGCCAGACCGTAAATGGTGTCATTGGCCATTTCCAAAACCTCTTCCTGGGTATCAAACGCAATAATCGGAGCCACCGGGCCGAAAGTTTCTTGACGATATATCAACATGTCCGGCGTTACATCATTTAAAACCGTGGGAGCATAGAAGTACCCTTTGTCAAGATTGTTATCCATCAACCTTTGGCCGCCGCAGACCAGCGTTGCACCTTTATCCAGAGCATCGGAAACTTGTCGTTCCACCTTTTCCAAGGCCGCAGAGTTCACCAACGGTCCAATGCTTACGCCGTTTTCAAAGCCGCTGCCCGCACGCATTTTGGAGACACGGCTTTTAAATTCCTTTATAAAGGGATCCACGATACTGCGATGGACGAAGATTCTGTTGGGACTGATACAAGCTTGTCCGGTGTTCAAAAATTTAACCAGTACAGCGCCCTTGGCGGCATACACCGGGTCGGCGTCATCAAATACAATAAACGGAGCGTGGCCGCCAAGTTCTAAAGAGACGCGTTTTACCTGTTCTGCTGCTTTTTTAGCCAGGATCTTGCCGACTTCTGTAGATCCTGTGAAGGTAATCTTTCGAACCAAAGGATTGGTGATAAAGGTTTCGCCGATGGGAGCAGGATCCCAAGCGGTGACAAGGTTGGCAACACCGGCAGGAATTTCCGCCTTTTCGAAAATCTTGAAAATTTCAACAGCGCAAAGAGGAGTGAGTTCTGACGGTTTCAACACAACCGTGCAGCCTGCGGCCAGAGCCGGAGCCACTTTCCGGGTTATCATGGACATGGGATAGTTCCAGGGCGTAATGGCCGCCACAACTCCTACCGGCTGACGCATCACTATAAATCGCTGGTCGGGACGGGGCGCCGGAATTGTCTCGCCATAGACCCGCTTAGCTTCTTCCGCATGCCAGAGCAGGAAATCCGCACCGTATTGAATTTCTCCCCGGGAGGCTTTCAGCGGTTTGCCCTGCTCCTCAGTCATGACCCGTGCTAAGTGCTCCCTGTGTTCCATCATCAACTGATAGGCCTTGTAAAGGTAGTCCGAACGCTGATGAGCGGTCAGGCACGACCAGCGGTCGAAGGCATGCCGGGCGGAATCGATCGCCTTTTGTGCATCGTTACGATCTCCATTTGCAACCTCCCCTATCTTATCGCCATTTGACGGGTTTAAAACGTCAAAGGTTGAACCGTCGTTTGCATTGACCCATTCACCGTTTATGTACATCTTTGATATATAGTTATGTGCTTTCATATGCTTATTCTACAACTAAAGGGTTATGGTTATTAAATCGTAACAAATCATAATAAATCGTCAAGGGTAAATGTATGCTATAAGCACCTCACAATAATTAAACCCATTAAGACAGGGTAACAGAATCACATTATTTTTAGTATACAATGCGATATCAAAAAATAAGCGATGCCTGAACTCATGAGGCATACACATAACAGCCAGAAATGTCTGTACACGGCTCCCATACCGGCATTGAAATATTCATTTGAGAGAATAAGACACAGATGAAGCGGTGAAAGGAGTACGCCGGAGAAACCACACACCATTGTCAGCATGACATATGGCAGAATAAAACGTGTCTCACCAAGAGAATGGATCAATGGAATAAGTATGGGAAGTGTGACACCGACAAATGCGATGGTAATTCCGGTAATTAGTCCTACCAGGAACGGCAGTATTACGGCAATCAACATGAGTGGAACTTTAAGCATGATGAGTTCGCGACTTATTGCTTCTACCGCATGGCTGTCTTCCAAAATACCCTTAAAAATCAAAATTGATGCAACGATGTACATCATATTCAAATTTTGAGGGTTGCTTATCACTTTCCATATTTTATCTTTGGACAGACTATTTTTATACCATACCCATCCGATGGACATTAAAAGCGCAAGGATAAGACCGATCTCTTTGGAAATAGAAAGATGTGGAAATAAATAAGAAAAACATATTCCCATGCAAAGACCCGGTATTATCACGAGCAAAATAGGTATCATCTCTCTGAAGAAGGGCCATACGGTGATATCGGAATTATGACCGGGGGGGGTGCCGGATGTTTGATGAAGATTTTTTAACGGCAGGTAGCCAAGGTATACCGCCAGCATGGTGATGGGACACATGAAGCATATAAACGTAAAAATATTAATATTCGCTATAACTGTCGCCAGCAATACACCCGGGTATAAAGGCCACCAATATTCCCAGATATGGCGAAACCAGTAATTGATAAAACTAAGTTTATCACCGGAAAGGTCTGACTGCATTCCAAGGTCTTTCACCATGGGAGCAGAAAAAACAGCGCCGCCCGGCATTGGCAAAAGACCTATCAGGGCCGGAAAGACAATAAGATTTATTTTAATATTTGTGATTAATCCCTTAAATTTTCCAAGAAGACGTTTCATCTGACCGGATAGTTCAAGGCTGCTGCTAAGGACTAAAATTAGAGAAACAATGAGTGCCAAAGACAATGTTTTCGGATATACAATGGATCCGGCCATTGAACCGATCATTGCCTTGGGGTGCAACCCAAAGAAAAAGCTTAACAAGATTGCCCCCAGCACAAAGGTATGACCCAATGAGAGCTTCTTTCTGATCAAAAAAAGCACAAATACAAATACGATCAGAACCCTCATTATAGCGGGTATTTGCTGTAAAACAGACATATTCTTAACCGTTTTCAGGTTCAGGGTTTACCGGTTATATTTTAGAATTTTACTTTGGGAGCCGCCTGTTCCGCCTCGGGCACTTTATAGTATTCTGCGCTTGAGACACCCGCAAACATTGCATAGAACCTTCCCATAAAAGTCCGGATATAGGTGTTCAGGATTTGAACCGACTCATTATATCGTTTTCGTTCCACGGCGATTCTGTTCTCCGTCCCCTCAAGGCTGTCTTGAAGTTTTAGAAACGATTCATTGGCCTTCAAAACCGGGTATCTTTCCTGGAGCAGAAGAAGTCTCGAGAGCGTCCCCTCAAGCAAGTTTGAAGCATTAATCTTGCCTTTTACATCCTTTGCCTGAAAATACAGGGTCCTTGCCTGTGCGATATTTTCGAACAGCTCTTTTTCATGCGTTGCATACCCTTTTACCGTTTCAACAAGATTTGGGATAAGGTCGTATCTTCTCTTTAACTGATTTTCCACCTGGGCCCATTTCCCTTTAACATTTTCATCCATGCTAATAACTGTATTATAACCGGATATTATTTTTCCCAATAACATAAAACCGACAACCAGGATGATTCCTAACGTGATGAGTATGATTTTAAATTTTTTTGACATAATAGTCCTCCGATGAATTATTAGTAAAAAATTAAGTAACCGTTCACGGATACAAGATTAAAAACCAACGAGTGTCCATCCATAAATTTATATTGGGCACAAATTAAGTTTCCAATACAGAAATGAGCAATTTTTCGCAAGGTCAAGGAAATCAAGGAACCAAAATCCACCGCCTAATTTTACGAATTCCTTTATTAATAAGGTTCTATGGCAATTTTGCTTGCACCCAAGTATTACATCTAAATCTTTATAAACCTATGGTTTATAATACTTCTACAATTTTGGTGGTGAATTTAGGGGAATTGCGCGGAGGCGTACAAGTGGTACGCCGCACAAGTAATTCCGCAGATTGACGCAGAGATTGCGGAAAAGGGCCATTTCTGGATGGACACTACCAGCCCCCGGACGCACCGCCTCCGCCGAATCCGCCGCCACCGCCACCTCCGAAACTACCGGATCCGCCGCTTCCCCATGATCCCCTTCTTCCACCCATGGATGAAAACAAAAGAAGCATTAGAAATAGTCTCGGATTTTTAATAAACAGGATCACCATGATAATAAGAAATCCGATAGTCATTAGCGTATGCAAGAGGCCACCGGGTTTATCTTTTATTATGGGCTGAACGTGACGATTTACGGTCGGCATACCTTGTATCTTAACTCCCGCATCCACGGCAATTTCATTGGCCATTGCCACGGCCGTGAGAAAAATACCCTTTGAGTATTCACCTTTTCTGAACAAAGGCACCAGAAAATTGCGGCCCAGACTGCCGACCATGCTGTCCGGAAGCACGCCTTCGAGTCCGTAGCCCACTTCGATCCTGTATTTTCGGTCTGTTACGGATATAAGGAACAGCACGCCATTGTCTTTTCCCTTTTGACCGAGTTTCCATTTGTCATGGGCGATTTTTATGGAAAAATCTTCGATGGATTGGCCCTCGAGGCTTTTTATGGTCAGGACAACCATCTGGGCCGTTGTCTTTTGCTCAAGTTCCTGAAGGTATCCGTTCAGCCGGTTCTCTGTGGCGTCATCCACAATGCCGGCCAGATCAACGACATAGTTAAGAGGTTTTTCCGGAATGCCGGCGGAATGTGAAACGCATACCGCCACAAGGCATACGAACAGGGTTGCAAGAAAAGCCGCTCGTCTAATCTTTGACGCCATCTGTAATCTCTCCCAGTTTCTCAATCGCTGCATAATAATCTTGGAATATGGTATTGAGCTGCTCCATCATCAATTTTGTCTTTTGTTTTTTCTGTGTTAAAACCGTGTTAAATACGCTTGTGTTTACGCCGGAAACTTCCTCCAGCATAGCAATTGCTTCGTGGCTTGTTACGGGGGGCTCCTTTCCCAAGAGAAGAATAATCCCCTTAAAAAGCGGAATGTATCCTGAAAAAGAATCGAAAAACATATCCATGAGCAATTTACTGTTGCCCAAACAAGAGATATACCCTTGCCTGAGGCCGATCAGTCTGACTTTCAGCTCTCTTTCGCACTGCAGCCTGAGATCAGATCGGTTTATTGCCAGATTCCGAAAGATATCTTCGCCGAATATGGTGTTATGAAGAAGTTTTATGTTCAGAAACTCAAGGGGAAAAACATCAAGGGAATTCGTTATATATTCAGGGGTCATGATCAGGGGGGCTGCAATCCTTTTTTTGCGGTATCTTTTCCCCAGAGGCGCCAGAAGTTCAAGAAACTTCAAATCCATTTCCGTGAGGACAACTACCGAATTGACGTCTGATTTACCCGGCACAAAATCTTCTGTCAAAGCACTTCCGGTAATAGTTATGGAATGAATATTATCTTTATAGCTGTTTAATATTTCATCCTGAAACGGTTTAAATCTTTCAATGATCACATCTTTAATATTCAGATCAATCATAAATACCTCCTGGTTCATGTTGATGGCTTCGTAAAAAGTCCAACTTCTGCGTTGTGCTGCATTCCTCGTCACTGCGACGTACTATAAGTACGTTCCCTCCGGGAGCGGCGGATAGCCGATTCCGCGGAATTTGCGCGCCTTGAATTTGGAACTTTTTACTTTGCCATCAAAATATGACTTTTTACGAGACCGTCAATGTTCACAAGGGAAATAAAACAGACGTTTTATAAAACCGTCGCGTTCAGTCCTTCAATTGCCGCTAGGTTTCGGGCAGAGGTTTTTGTTTGCCGAGTTTGAATTCCTTGGTACGGATGATGTTTTCACGATCTAATATCCGGTTTTTAAGCGACTCACTGTGTGAGTGTATTCGTGAACCTTAAAGATAAACAGCAAATCAACCTATGTTTTGATGACTCGATTTCTCTAAATCGTCAATCCATTTTCTGATACGCTCTTTTCCATAGGCTTTTTCCCAGGCCGCAAGAATGACATCCACCGGTATATCCGCATAGATCCCATGAAACTCCAGATATTCCATGAACGCCTTTTTTTCCATATTATAGGCCTGAAAAATAGAATCTTCGCGTCCGTTAAATTCAAGCGGGATCACGTTATGTTTGTTACACAGTTCCACATTAAACGCAGGGGTTGCTTTAACCCATTTTCCGTCCAGATAAAACTCCGTAAATCCATGATAGACAAACAGATCAAAACCTAAAAATTCAATAAGCTTAGGGGTGGCCAAATGATTGCGGACCGTTGCAAAACCTACCCGGGACGGGATGCTGCACGCTCTTCCAAGAGCGCATAGAAGCGAAACCTTGCTGATACAAAACCCCCGTCCGCTTTTAAGTATATTGCTCGCACGATAATGTTCGGGAAGATAGAACGGATAATACGGGTCATACCAGATATCATCCCGAACCGCGTAATAGAGTTTTACGGCCTTTTCAACGGGGTCTTCACCGGCATGACGGACCGTATCAAATGCATATTCGATAATTGTCTTATGATCACTGTCAATGATTGCCGTAGGGCCAAGATATTTTTTGTCCATATGATCCATTAGACCGGATTTTTCAAAAGCGGGTCGAGTTGAGTTAAGATTCGCTCAGACCCTGCATGACTTACTCATCCGGTCGATTTGAGAAAGTCAGATTCAACACGGTATCTATTTGTTCACTTACAGGATTCATGGATATGGGTTGGAAGTGTTCGATCTGTTGTTTCACTTTTTCAAATGCGTTGCGGGTTATTTTCTCAGGACCTGCAGCTAACCGAACACATCCCTGGAACAGAAAAAAACTTAAAAACAGGGTGATGCCGATGGTTAAAAATGCATGCACAAAGAAGTCCGAGGAAAGATAGTCGCCGGTAAAGTAGTTTCGCCCGGTTATCCAGCCCACATGGCCCAGGATACCGATCGCCGGCAGGTTGAAAACAATTTGCAGCAAAAATCCGCTCATGATTTCTGAAGACCTCTCTATTTCGCTGTCCAGCGAATCTCTCCAGAGGGTGTTAAAATTCCGGTCCAGGATATCCGTGTCCGGAAGAACATCTTTAATCCTTCGAACGGATTTGTCAAACCGGCCGTTAACAAGAGATTCCGCAATGTCCGGCCATTCTTTGGAAATGGAAAGACGGTAATCCCGCATGGCAGCATCCACGTTATGGCTTTTGCCGGTTTCAGCCACTGACGCCCGTGATTCCTTAAAATGGATAAACGAAGAAACCATGCCCGCCAACTGGCGAAAAGGGTTGCCGAATCTGAACATTGCCGCAATACCGGTGCCGAAAATCAAAATGCGCGCCCATATGGCGATGAGCCACCCCATCGGCCCCAGCCACCGGTTGGCCAGTCTTTGATACAGCAGGACATTAACGCCGGAGCGCTGTCTGGAGTTGTTATCTTTAAACGCAAAAAGGGCATCCTTTACCGCCTTTGCTTCCGCCTTATGGATATTCTCTCTGGCAGCCTCAAGTTTTTCCAGGTCTTTTTCAACTTCACCCCGTGTTTCTTCAAAAATGTAATTCCTCAGGCTTTCGGCATTTTCCAGCCGCCTGTCGATTACGAAGCCCGGACGATTGAAGGTGCCGAAAATCATCTGCCGGAGCGCTTCAAACTGATCAAAATCATGCAGAGGATCTGCTGTCGGGTCCCATCCGGGATGGCGCAAGTGTCGACGTGCGGAAATACACAGCACCGTTTGAACCGGTCTTTCCCAGGCATTTTTAATAAATTCTAAAAATTCCGGCAGTATCTTTTCTTTAAGCTCGTTTTCGTCCCGACGGTCACATTTGTTAATGACGACCACAAGAGAATCCCCGCCGAAAAAGCGCACATAAGATGCCAGAAAATCCACATGGTCTCTTCTTTTAGGATTTTCCGAATCAAAAACGCAGATGAGCATGTCTGATAGCGCTATGGCCTTATGCACCATGGGAATCTGCTTTTCATATTCGTTGCTGTCCGTATCCGGTGTGTCAATCAGGATCACGTGATCCAGGGATGCCGCCACATGGCTTGATCGCGTCTCAACATTCTCTGTACCCAGCACTTGACTCAAATGGCCGGCATCGCTCTTTTCCCGGCAAAAAACAACGATATTTCGGGTAGTGGGACGCAGATTTCCCGCCTCGGACAAGCCGTCCACTTCCGCCAGAGCATTCAGGAGCGTGGATTTGCCGGAACCGCACGGGCCGATCAGGGTAACCACGAGTTTACGTTCAAAACGTTCCTCAAGATCCGTGATCATGCGAAGCACCTGGTCGCACTGTTTTTTTAGCGCCGCACCGGGCTGCCACATGGGTGCCTGGTTCATGAGATCCCCGAGCATCCTCACATCATTTTTATACCCTTCAATCCTGCCGAGTGCTCTTATCGATCCGGTCTGCCGGTTTGAAATCGTCATAATGTCATCGCCTTTTTACACGCTTCAATGTTGGCTTGTATCTGATTTATCAAAGTATCCGCCTCATCCTCGGCATCTTTTGCCGCCCGAATTATCCCCCCGGTAATCTCCTGTTCGAAAAGATTCTTTACCTCTTTAAGTTTGTTGTTTAACCATGTCCGGACAATGGGACCGAGCATGTCATCGAGCTGTTTCTGATCAGCCCTTTTGAGACCCGTGGTGGCGGGAATTGCCACAAGGGCATACAGGTCATGCAGTCCGAACAGTCCGGTGAGCTTGACCTTGATTCCCACGGCGCCCACGGGATCGCCGGTTGAAAGAATATACGTTACCGCCACGGTGGCCGGAACCACGTTCAAAAAGGCGGAAAACGTCTCCCGGATCTTGGACCACATTCCCATTTTTCTTCGGAAGTTTTTTGCCAGATCTTTAAGCTCCTGTTCGATTCCTTGCGACAAATCCATAATCACATCCCGGCGTGACAGAATAGACTCCAGCACCGATTTCCAGTCCCTGTTCCGCAATTTTTCCTGCTCCTGAAAAACAACCGGGTGCGCCGAAACAAAGACTGTTAAAGACACTTTTTTTTCCGTGGTCTCAATGTGGGGATTTTGATCGTTTTTCAGACCCTTGTCTGCTCTGATCCGTTCGACGGCATCGATCATTTGCCGGATCACCGGATCTTCCAGATTGGCGGAAACCGAAATTTCAGGATTCACCGTTTTGTAATGCATATGGTTTAGTGCATTTACAAGATCCTCTTCAACTATGTCGGTAAATTCTTGTTGAGTCTCTATTTTTTTAGTTCCGGAAAGCATATCTTTTACCTTTTTTGAAGTATCTAATAACACTTTAAAGGGAAGCTCAACCACTCTGCCCGTTTTGCGCATTGCTCGGACAAAAGAAGGATCTGTTCGCATCCAGATCTCAACAAAACGTTTTACCACCCGGTCCATGGGAAAATGCTTCAAGGCTTCATGCACGCAATGACTCTGGGCTGTCTGCAGGGCATCCAGATAAAGGCGCAGTTCATTACGGGAAATTTCCGCATGTTCCAGAAAATCTCCGGCCATGATCAGCACATCCTTTACTATCGAAGATAAAAGTTCCAGTCTTAATTCTCGGGAATCCATGGACTTAAGGGCGGTTATAAACGAAGGATCTGTTTTGCGCACCGGATGCAAAACCATGAATCGTTTGCCAGCAGCCACGGAGTTATCCTCATCCGCACGATAAATTCCCAGTACGTACCGGTCGGCATCATTACCATACAAGTTTCGGGCAACGGTCATGGCGTGTTCGCAAACCTCTTCTGTTTCAAAGCTGGGATAAACTCGGTAGACCAAAAAGCATTTTCTCATTCCGATGCCCGTAAGCATTTCCGAAATAAAATCGGTATTTTCACGGTTGTTATAGTTGGAATTGGTGAAAACATATATCAGGATATCGGATGATTCCAGAGCCTTTAACGTAATATCCCGGTTAACGTAAGTGCCTTTGGCTCCGGTATCAAAATCCGGTGTATCCATCAGTACCAGATTTTGAGGAACGGCGTCGCTCAGAACATAGAGGGGGTGGCCGGAAACGGTGAGATCCTTTATGTCTTTCAGGGGATCGGGCAAACACCCGAACGGCTCAAACAGGGCGGAAAGACTGTTTGGCCGATTGAAAATTTCCCGGTGCACGGAAGCCAGTACCCGGCGGTTAAGCCCTGCACTGCCGCCCACCGGCGAAATGCGTTCCCCTACCAAGGAGTTGAACAGACTCGATTTCCCTGAAGAACCGCCGCCGCAGATGGTTGCCATAATGGGAAAATCAAAAGAAAGCCGGGTAAGCAGTTTGCCGTCAACAATCCGGGTCCATGCGGCAATATCCTTGTCTCGACCGAGCCCGAGCCTTTCTTGGACATCGGGAATACACCTTCTTAATATTTTGAGGGCATGGGTTATGTTTTGTTTATAAAGAGTTTCCATAGCGATTATTCCTAAGATAACATATTTTTCTCCACAAAGGAATGCAGTAATTATGCAGACGGACCCGTTTTGTTATCACAACGGGTGATTCTAAAAAATGAGTAAAGTTTTTTGAAAAAGACAAGTTTGCAATAATTACCCTGTGACACACCCTTATGTTTATCAATAGGCGAATGCCGATAAAAGACAAAATAAAACAGTAGATTATCCTTGTAATCGACCAAAAGGAACAGCAATTTTCTCAAGCTTCGGAGCAATATTGCTGAAACCGTAAAAACAACTTTACTATAAAAGAAAGAAGGCATACATATATACAGGTATCGGGTCCAAAAGCGGATGATTATCAGGAGCAATTGATGCAAGTAGAAGTGGCATGTTATTCCGGATACCGGGGTGAAGAGACGCCCCGGCGTATCTGGCTGGGTGATAGAAAAATTGAGGTCAAAGAAATTCAAGATCGATGGCTGGCTCCGAACCACCGCTATTTTAAGGTTCTGGGAGACGATAATGCGATTTACATTCTACGTCACGACTCGGAATCCTGGAATTGGGACCTGACGTTTTACAAGCGAAAAGAATAACTGCAAATAATTATTCCATGTAACACAAGTCATTATCTTGCTGAAGTAGCCTTTGGTGACAGTCGCTTTTTTTGTGCCGGTCAATCCATTTAACAGGTTGACCGCTTTCCTTTTATGTTCCTCGGGCAGATATCCATTTCTTACCTCAAATCTGACATTTGTTGTGATTGAGGGCCTCTCATAAAAATCGTTCTTTTCAAAGCCCGACACTTCTTTCCAAACTTAAAAGCCGACGTCAACGAGTGTTGATTACATATATATGCTACTCTAAACACCCATGGAAAATCAAAGGTCAAATCCTGTAAAATGAATTCGTCCCTATTGAAAAACAAAATTTGGGGTCTGCTTTTGACTCTTTATTGTATAAATATAAGGATATTATGCAATATATAGGGAAGTGGTATGAGTGTACAGGTTGACATTTCATTATAATTGGTTTAGTTTATTGGTTTTAAACGGAAATTCGGACAACATATATAGTGAGGAATATGCCATCGAAATTATTACAACAACAAAAATGATGCGATCGCGCTCCGATCGGATGCGTCGTCAGTTTAAAACTATTGTTTTCATCCCAACAATGGGATTTCTCCATGAAGGCCATCTGTCTTTGATTAAAGAAGGCCACAGGCATGGAGATGACATGGTCGTGAGCATTTTTGTCAACCCCACACAGTTCGGCCCCGGAGAAGATTTGAAGTCTTACCCCAGGAATCTTGAAAGGGATCTGGTGCTGTTACAAAAAGAAGGGGTAGACGCAGTATTTACCCCTGATGCCAAGGAAATTTACGGCAAGGAATTTCAGACCTATGTAACCCTGGAAAAACTGCCGAATTACCTCTGTGGCGTCTCCAGACCCATACACTTCAGGGGTGTTGCAACGATTGTTGCCAAGCTGTTCAATTCGGTTAAACCCCATGTGGCCGTTTTCGGCCGGAAGGATTACCAGCAGCTTATTGTCGTTCGTCAGATGGTTCGTGATCTCGATTTCGGCATAGAAATAATCGTTACTCCCACGGTTAGGGAGCCGGACGGGCTTGCCATGAGCTCGCGCAATAATTATCTTACCCCCGAACAGCGGATTAGCGCCCTTTCCCTATACAAATCATTGCAAAAAGCAAAGGAGCTTATTAAGAGTGGGATACAAGATGCGGCGACTATTATAGATGAAGTAACAGAGCTGATACTATCATATCCTGAAACCGATATAGATTATATTGCCATCTGCGATACGGAAACACTTGTTGATATCCAGACGATCAATGGACCGGTGCAAATGCTCCTGGCCGTCCAAGTCGGGAAAGCCCGGCTGATTGACAATATGTTACTGAATCCATAGCAGACAAGGTTTTTCATCAAAACTTCAGTAGCTTATAGAAATATTTTGTTACATCTCAATAAATTAATCATTTAATACACCAGAACTTATTGAGAACTTATAATATTTTTTGTTAAAAAATTTACAAAATTTACTTTTTGGAACTTAAATAAGGAGATGCTTTATGGGTAATGAACAATTCTTTTTTACATCCGAATCGGTGACCGAAGGTCATCCGGACAAGGTTGCAGATGCGATATCGGATTCCATTCTCGACGCAATTATTGAAAAGGATAAAGCCTGCAGGGTTGCCTGTGAGACGCTTGTAACCACCGGCCTTGCTTTTATTGCCGGTGAAATTACAACCAGTTGTTATGTGGATATGCCTGAGATTATTCGAAATACAATTCGTGAAATCGGATATCATTCATCTCAGATGGGGTTTGACTGGCAGACCTGCTCGGTCATTACAAGTATTGATCAACAATCTCCGGATATCGCTCAGGGGGTAAACGTCGGTGAAGGACTTTTCAAAGACCAGGGCGCCGGGGATCAGGGACTTATGTTCGGGTTTGCCACCGATGAGACACCTGAATTGATGCCCATGCCGATTATGTATGCCCATAAATTATGCCAGCGTCTTGCCACGGTTCGAAAAAACGGATCCCTTGATTTCTTAAGGCCTGACGGCAAAACTCAGGTGACGATCGAATATGAAAACGGCAACCCGGTAAGGATTGATACCGTTGTTATTGCG
>Ga0315537_1002896_pt1 | contig 12915 bp, 11 predicted proteins | sample SalMarSW160270MG_FD_203091 | JGI IMG/M metagenome (GOLD analysis project Ga0315537, IMG submission 203091) | Salt marsh sediment microbial communities from the Plum Island Ecosystem LTER, Massachusetts, United States - Salt Marsh Sediment SW1602-70 ... | reverse complement strand
GTTTATACGCTTGACAAGTTCAACCGTCCCAGAGACCACCTCAGGCTTAGATTTAGAGACAGGAATCCCAGTTCCTATCAGTTCAGGCGGCTCCACTGCAATCATATCCGGTTTAAGGGCAGCTGCAGCGGCGCTCACGGCAGCGTTGTTAGTGCACACCACCGAAACCATACCAGATTCGCGGGTCTTTGTGATGATGGCTTCAATGTCAAACATTTTTAGTCGTCTCTCCGAGTGGTTAATTAATGTTCCAACGGCTCCAGCCTCCTTCACTGATTCAAGAAGTATATGCCCCGTAAAGCTGCCGGGTGTTATAGGATCAATATGCTGTGAAAACACCGGAATTGAAACGGCGTCGGCAATGGACGCTATGTCTGCGAATTGAGGAGCCACGCCTACGTTAACGCCGGACTCCATGCTTACCTCTTCTGCAATTTTTGACAGTTTAACTGCTTTTTTTCCGGTGGCTTCAGAGTATGTCTTATAGTTCACGATAATAATGGGCACTTGAAGTTTGCTCATACATATCAACCGCTTAATGCTACGTGCTAGGAACTTAAAGTTTTTAGCCTTGATTTGAAAGACAAATGAACCAACGCCCAGAAAAAATCACCATTAATGTTTTTATGACAAATTATCCTTGGTAAGGCGGTCGTTCCGTAGTCGTAACAGCAACTGAAGATGTTACTCCGGACCTCCAGAGAGTAAAAGTGACTGATTGACCGGGAGACACTTCTACTTCCATGTATGCACTCCAGTCTTCTATGGTGAAGGTAGGATGACCGTCCACAGCCAGAATAATATCCATGGCGTTATAACCTGGAGAACCATCGGGAGCTGTTGCGTTCACAGCCGGGTTTAATCCAGCTTCATCCGCTGGAAAGTTTGGAACCACATCTACAACTAGAAGTCCAGTCTGGGAAGGATCAACATTAATGATGTTAAAGAAAGTTATGACTTCTGGGCTCAGCGGTAATATGGAAACGCCTACAAAAGGATGTTTATACTCTCCTTCTTCTAGGATGGAGGAAACCGCCCGCTTCACAATATTGACGGGAACTGCAAAGTTGAAACCCACTTCGGTGCCCGCGTTTGTTATTCCAACAACGTTTCCAGACATATCCAGTAATGGTCCTCCTGAGCTACCGGGGGCAATAGTCAAGTCCAGCTGTAGCACAGGTACGATTATGGGTTCAAGGTCAAGGAGCCTGTTGACCTGACTTATGTAGCCGACGGAAAGGCTTTCTGTAAGTCCAAGAGGGTTGCCTATGGCTACTACTTGCTGTCCGATGATGCTTTGGTTACCGAAATTCAATGGTTTTGCCTCAGCTGGGGCGGTTGGCACTGTTAGCACGGCTACGTCGGAGTAAGCGTCGGAGCCTATCACTGTTGCCTGTGTTCTGGTTCTGTCGAAGAACTCGATTTCGATGTCGGTTTCGTTTGTAACTACATGGTAATTGGTGACTATAATGTTTGAAGTATTGAATAGAAATCCTGAACCCTGTCCTATAGGGGTTCTGATTACCACAACGGATTTGTACGCTGCCTCGTAGACTTCCGTTGGTGTCAGGTTAAGCAGTTGGTCAACGATTCCCTCTAGATTCGAAAGATCTGATATGAGCCCCTCAATTGTTTCAACGGCGGTTCCGATTTCAGCCAAGCCTGTAGATGTGCTTTGATTGAGAGCATTAATCTGATTGGCTAGATTCGATAGGTTTGACTTGGCTTCTCCTATATTGTCTTTTGCTTCGTTTAGGGCGCTTTGCAGTTCACTAATTTGTTCTTTTTGTGTATTAAGCTGTTCTAGAGCATTTTGCAGTTCTTTAATCTGTTCTCCTTGGACGCTAAGTTGCTCTAGGGCGCTTTGTAGTTCATTAATCCGTTCTTCTTGTGCATTAAGTTGCGCTAGAGCATTTTGTAGTTCGTTAAGTTGTTCTTCTTGGGCATTAAGCTGCTCTTGAACGCGAATGCTGTCAAGTATCAAATAGGTGTTAAAAGCCGAGAAGACAATAGCGACAATGGCTATTATGGCTACTACCTTTAAGGTCCTGTTAGACATATGCCATTTTCACTCATTTATGGGTTTTAAGAGTTTTGTATCAGACTTAAACATGTGTCTAGGTCCTCAAAAGAGATGCAAAAACCTGCATATGTTTCACAATCCAACGGTTCCCTATTCAGATTCCCATTAGAACAGGAGCCTCGTCACATTATATTCAATCGTTAATTGGTTAGAACTGCTCTATTTTTGTTGCTATTCTCCGCAATATTTGTGTGACGGGATGCTCTGTTTTTTCAAAAAGGAAAAGGTATTCTCCTCCAGATCGGAGCACATCACAGGAACAGGGAATAAGGTCAACGATGGGTAACTGGTGCGTATCAAGTTTGATGTGGGTTCTTCCTGATAAGATTGTTTGGGGAACTTTGTTAACTATGATTCCCGTCTTTTTTTCATAGAGGTCGTAGAGGTCATGTATCATCCTCTGGGTTCCTTCCACATCTGACTTGTCTATGGAAGTTACTACCAGCACCATATCCGCTGCGACAATTGCGTTGATGGATGAATACTGAAGTCCCGGACTGGAGTCAAAGATAACGTAATCAAAATCCATGTCTTTCAGAAGAGAGTTTTTGAGCGAAAGAAGCCTGCAGAGAGCTTCCAACCCCCATTTCCGGTCCTTGGACGATATCTCCCGAATAGCTGCTGTTGAAGGGTCTGCCAAACCAACAAACAGCCGTCCCTCTTTTATGTAATTGGGAGTGCAGTCTGTCAGAATGCTGTCTATCTTGCAGGCTTTGTTCAGGTAGTCATTCACCCAGTATTTATTCTTGTTATTGAATGTGGAGCTAAGGCTCGGAGCTCGAAGATCTAAATCCAGCAGACAGACCCTTTTGCCCTTGTCAGCGAAAATCATCGCCAAATTCACTGATAGCAAAGTCTTACCGGTTCCGCCCTTATACGAGTGAAGCGTTATGATCAACGATCCTTTAACTCCTCTGCAATTGTGTAGAGGTCTGGATACTAACGAAGTATCGGCTTTCCCGTCAACATAGTTTTCTTCTACTTTCATATATGAAATATGTGAATATCAGAATCAGACACACAACCACTTCGAAGCAAAATAAGAAAAACTTGACAATCCCACGGTTGAACTGAAAATTCGCTGGGAGAATAGAAAAATCTTTCTAACTTGGTTAACAAAGTTATTTTCCGATCTTTTCCGGCGGAGTAAAGATGAGAAGAGCCATTGGAGGAAAAAGAAACGCCAAGGTTATAGGGCAGGTGAGGAAGCCTAAGCCCTCCTTGAAGGATAACCCATGGGTTCTGAAGCTTCTAGACGATTCCAGCCTCGCCGCAGACCTGAACTACAGCAGAGACCAGCTAGTGACTAGGACTCGGGGAAACAGTCTATGTGTGGCATGTAAAGGCGGCAAGTTCCTGTGCGGCAAAACACGGTGTCCTCTTGTTGTCAGGTTCAGTTCTTACTTCAGGTCTGCTCCTCTTCTTCAGGGCACTGATTTGGATGGCGCTTGTCCACCAGGGGTTTTTGTGGGTCGAATCGGCTATCCTTACGTTTATGCGGGTCCTCTTGTTCCTCCCATCCACGAAGACACAAGCCAATATGACCAGCCCGAATCTTGGTTTGGAAAGTCCATTGACGAAATTGTGGGTTTCCGCTCCTTGCTCGTAAGAGGAAAGCACAGGGTTCACGTGAAAAAGTTTGAGGAATCTGGAAAAATCATGGATCAGACCCTTGATTTGGCTTTGTCTATTAGCCCAGTTGACGTTGAATTGTCCCTTAAGAAGAAGCCCACCAAGACTCTTGTTCTCGATGATCAAATTCAGCCCTTCGGACCCTCCGCCGTCCTCAGAAACATGAAAGTCTCAAACTCTCGATGGGACCATCACATCCAGAAAGCTTACTTCGACGATGACCTGAAAGCCTCCGAAGCAGTCACAACTCTATTCCAGAAAGGAACGTTAGTTACAAAAATTCAACGGGCATTCAGCGTCGGCGCCTTTGGAATGAAGGAACAGAGACGGTTGGTTCCCACGCGCTGGAGCATAACCGCTGTGGACAGCATCATCTCGAAAGATATGATGAAAAAAATCAAAACATTTCCTGAAATCAACGAATATCGCGTCTACGAGTCCTGCTATCTGGACAACAGGTTCGAGGTTTTGATGATGCCGAGAGAGTGGAGCTACGAAGCCATGGAGGCTTGGTATCCGGGAACAGTTTGGAACCCAAGCAGCAGAAACATAGTTCTGTTTTCTGACGGGGAAGGTTTTGGCGGTCGCAGCACCTACGCCAGCATCGGAGGCTGCTATTATGCGGCTCGTTTAGCGGTTGGAGAATTGCTTATGAAGGAACGGAGGCAGGCATCGGTGGTTGTTTTGAGAGAGGCGCACCCCGGATACATCATGCCCGTGGGAGTCTGGCAGGTGAGAGAGAACGTGAGGAACGCCATGCGGCAGAAACCGCTGAAATATAACACATTTGGCGAAGCGTTAACCCGCATTGGCAACCAGTTTCAGATTCCGATGAAACAGTGGATAGAGAAAAGCAGCCTGTTAAGGAATGCTCTATTTCAGCGGAGAATCACAGAATACTTCCGTTCTGGAGCGTAAGTTGTTAATGAGTTTCCCTGTCGTCTGCTCTAGTTTCTTATGTTCTGGGCATCAATTAACACAGATTACTTCAGGAAGTAGATGCTCGTCAGAAATTATTGTAGCTGCGAAGAACCTGGCTTTTTTGCTGTGATATACTGTTCTTTTGGGATGGGGTTTATTCTAGATTTTTGTACTATCTGTTAGCTACCTATTGACTGGATTGAAATAAGCATTAAAATGCTTACGAATCAATCATATCTTCACTAAACAATTTTGTTCTGGCGGTGCGTAGACACGAAGAAAAAAAACGAAGTCAAGGTGGTCGCAGAGATTCTGAGATTGGCAGCCAAAGGCTCTAATGAAGGGGAGATCATGGACCGATGTAAATTGGATTCTATGTCGGTAGAGAACTATCTGTCAGCCTTGGCAGAATTAAGTTTGCTCACTTTTGATGATAAAGATGAAATGTGCTATCGAACGACTGAAAAGGGATTAGAATTCCTCAACACTTATCATCATCTCAGATGGCTTCTGTGGGGCAAAGACAACGATTTCCTGTTGATGCGTCTTCTGGAACAGATGAAAAGAAAGGAGCAACATCCCTTCTACGTGAGCTAAAACTTGCCTCATTTTCTCTGGGCTTCGACTATAGCTGCTATGAAACCGATGATGCCAATGATTATGAGAAGATTAAAAATTGTTCTCCAACTTGGATTCTGTTGGAACCACTCCTCAATGGGAAAAGTGGTTATTACAACAAGCCATGCTCCGTAAGCCACAATCAGAATACAGAAAGCAGCGGTTACGTATTTGGCAATTTTGTTCATTGCCCGTCTAGCAGAACTTGGTTACAATTGGACGTAAAGTTTGTGAAGTATGAGTCAATATTCCAATTCCGTGTCGACTAGAGGTTTCTTCTATCAGCTTTGAAATATTACCACTTTTGAAACAAGCGTTAAAGTTGCTTGAAGACCATTTTGTATGAGGTTTAGGTGCTGCTTTGATGGCTGAGGAGAAAAAGGAGTTTGATGTTGTCGCCGACATCCTGCGGGTGGCTGCTTTGGGCTCCAAAGAATCTGAGATTTTAGTTGGATGTGACTTAGACCGCAACAGTCTCGAAAAATACCTGCCAGTTATGATGGTTCTAAAGCTGGTAAGCGTGAAGAAAGAGAGCGAGAATTTTTATCGGACCACTAGCAAAGGACTGGAGTTTCTGCGTTTCTACCACGGTTTGCGATGGCTCCTATGGGGCGAAGAGTTTGACTATGTTTTAGTTAAAATCATGAATAAGCTGAAAAAAGAAGAGAAGCCATACTACGTAAGGTAACAAAATCTGAAAAGTCAACAAATCTTCTTCCAGACGGTTAGTTCTACTCAAAAAAGTCCTCAAGCTTTCGGCTCTCTATCCTTCGCAAAATCTCGGCACATTTCTTAGGTTCCAAGGCTTTGAATTCCAGTCCCAAACTGCTCAAGAGTGTCTGAACACCTTTAGCTAAACGAGGAGCCACAAGAACGCCCCTAAGTTCTCTATTCGCCATCGTTTTCACGAAGTCAACATACTTCGCCAATTGTAACGCCGCATCCCTTCCAGCCGTCCTCCTTTTGAGTTCAACCACAACCAGCCTTCCGTTTCTGTCAACACCATAAACATCCACAAACCCGGGTTCAATCTTCTTCTCGTACGATATAGGCTCGAAACCCTCCTCCAAAAGCGATGGATCAAACAGAATCGCCCTCTGCATATCCAACTCGCTGGCGTGCAAAGAAAATTCTCCCCTGTCAATCAATCTCATGGCAGAAACGAGGTAAACATGATCAAAGGATATGTTAACCGACTCAGAGGGTTTCCTGCGGATAGCCCGAACATGTAGAGTTTCTCCTTTTGTACGGGTTTGAAATAGGCATCCTGCGGGCTGCCAGTTGACAGGCTCGTATCCAATGGGGCGGTGAACCAAAACTGACCCGTCCTCTTTGATCATAACAATGCGTTCTCCGGGTTCCAGTTTTGAGCTTGCCCGTCCCTTGTAGTCTACCCAACAGTTACCTACCATAATCACAGCTTTCCTCTCTGAAACAGCCGCTTTGATGAACTCCGATGCCTTTTCAACAGTTGGATTCTCTAAAGTAACCACGGGCTTTCGACTGGACACATGAACCGCCAACAATCTTTAGAAGAGCGAACACAGATAAAACTTCTGAGAAGCATGCAAGAATGGAAAGAAAAGCGTAGTAATATGCGTCACTACGACCAACAAGCCATAGTTTATGATGTGCAATACTTGGGAGAACAAAATGCCAAAATAGAATACGCCTTAAGCAGCACAGAACTCAAGCCAAACGAGGTCGTTCTCGATCTAGGATGCGGAACAGGATTTCTCTTCCAGCACATCAACAAATCAATCAGGCTCCTCGTGGGCTTAGACATCTCCTCAAAAGCTCTTCGAGAAGCAAAGAAGCGCACAAAAAACATGCCAAATATAGTTCTAGTTCGTGCAGACGCGGACAACACCCCCTTCCCTGACTGCATCTTTGACAGAGTCTTCGCCATAACTCTGCTGCAAAACATGCCGAACCCCATGAAAACAATCTCAGAAATGAAACGAATAGGCAAACCCCAAGCCATATTTGCCATAACTGGACTAAAAAAGAAGTTCACGCAAGAAAGTTTCGTCAACCTTCTCAAGACGGCACGGTTGAAAGTTTCCACTTTGGAGACAGATCAGCAGCTGAAAGGGCATATTGCAGTATGCACAAACGCCGAATGCAGTGTGTAAAATCGAATCTTTTTCGGTTAACCAATAGAAAAACGGGAATAAAATATACTCTAACAGTTTGCAATCACTTATTGTTTGTATTCTAAGATGATGTCTCCTACTTCGACACCCAAGTCTGATGCGATGATGGGACATTTAACCATAAGCATAAAGAATAATCCATTATGTTCGCTTAAGCCCTCGTAGTTTCCTTGACCCTTAGAAATAACAAGGTCATGTTCCTTTATCCATCTCTTCACCGTTTGGGAGCTTCTCGCGGGACCAGTTCCCACCTCACCGTTGCTTATAGTTAAGAATTCGCTGTTTGGTAACCCATCGAGACCCATGTAAACTGCGTCCTCCAAAGTTGCATCATTTATGATTGGCCCTCCTTTTACGACGAAATCTATTTTTTCAAGCTTCTTTGCTTCAAGAAAAGTTTCTACAAGGAGTTTATCTAAGCCTATCTCTCCAGCGTTGTCAACGAAAAAGAGGAGCATTTTGGCGTCTTTCAGTTTCTCTTTGAGCTTTTTATAATCGTCGATGGCAAACTTTTTTTTCAAGACTTCTCTGATTGTCTCTTCTAGGTTAAATTCTTGTGGCACCCCAAAGTCAATGATGTTCCCTGCTATTGCAAGTCTAACAGCTGTTCTAAGCGGGTCCCTGCTCTTCTTAACCTTCTCTTTAAGCTCAGGGTACATCTTCAAAACTAAATCGTTGCTTTCCCTCTTAACTTCCTTATAAGGATCATTTTCGTTTGTAATCCTCTTTACGATACTATGAACTTGATGAGCTAATTCGGGCGGAGTTAAGTCCCAATTTGACTCCAAAAGCTTTTTCGCAACTTCCCTTAACACCCTCTCATGAAGTTTCTCATCATCGCTTATGAAACGCACAGCCTGTAGAGCCTGCCTCTGGAAGCACGGAATGCAATCAAGGTTCAGTTTCATTCTTTGTAACTCCTCTGGATACTACGCAAAACAACAATTTAATGTATCTTTTACATGTGCTATGCAATCAATTACTGTTATATGAAGGCGAGCTAAACTCAGTTCAGGGATGGAGAGAATGGTTGGTTCAACAGAAAAAATCGTCCTAAAGCCTATTGGAGTTATTCACACAAATGCTTCTAACAATCAGATAAAAGAAGAAAATAGAGAAATTGAAGCAATTGTGGAGATATTTCCCGAGTTTGAAGAAGCGCTGGAAGGTTTGGATGGTTATTCTCACCTGTTTATCATATCTTACTTGCACAAGTTGAGACCTGACCAGATTGGTTTTCTGAAAGTTAAACCTAGACGAGCTACAAGAAGAGGTTTTAGTCTTGAAGAGCTTCCAACATTAGGAGTTTTTGCTTTAGATTCTCCCACTCGCCCGAACCCCATAGGACTCACCCTTGTGCGATTGCTCAAAAGAGACCACAGAAATCTTTCAGTCAGCGGAATCGACCTGTTTGACGGCACGCCAGTCATTGACATTAAAGCATATCAACCAGATTATGAAGCAAAAAAATATTCTATGCCTGAATGGTACCTCAAAATCATGAATAGAAGCGGGCATGTTTAAAAAAAACAACAAGCAACAACTGGTTATATGTGCTTGTACCCAAAAAAGCTAAAAAGCACGCAGAGAATAACCAAACCAGCAAATTACATAGAAGGATGCCAGAAGATGAGTAGAGGAAGAGGGTTTGGAAGAGGAAGAGGCGGACAAAGACAGGGTATCGGTGGACCAGCATCTTGTAGCTGTCCAAAGTGCGGATATACTGTTTCGCATGCTCGTGGAACACCATGCACTAGTATGACCTGCCCCAAGTGTGGTTCAAGATTAGTAGGTTCAATGTAACTGTCTACTGGGACCTCCAATGGTATAGTGAAAAATTTTTGGTATCGTTAGAGCTGAAGAAAGACTGTTCAAAAAGCAGTTTTTGCCAATTAACTACCCTTTTATCTAAAAGCTTTCACACACATATTCTAGATGAAACTGATGAGCAGAGATGCCTACCGGGAGATTATTCAGCGCCTAATGGAGATGTCTAACCCCACAAAGAGGGATGTTGACTATGTTAAGGTGAAGACTGCTGGAAAACACAGCCTAGGAAAGGTTCCCTCCAACTCAGAAATAATACAACACCTTAAACCTGAAGAAAGCGCCAAACTGCTTCATATCCTCCGAAGAAAACTTGTCCGCACCATCTCCGGCGTAACTGTAGTCGCGGTGATGACGAAACCTTCGCCTTGCCCCCAAGAAGAGCCCTGCGCCTACTGTCCCGGCGGACCAGCCAATGGTGTTCCGCAAAGCTACACGGGTCACGAACCCGCTGCCCTGAGAGGGGCACAAAACGATTACAACCCATACGCGCAGGTTAGAACCCGCATCAAGCAGCTGGAGGCGATAGGACACAAGGTTGACAAGGTGGAACTTATCATCATGGGCGGAACCTTCCCCAGCACGCCCTCAGACTATCAGAAAGAGTTTGTTAAACAATGCTTGGACGCCATCGCTGAACGAAAGTCTCAGTCTCTGGACGAGGCAAAAAAGGTGGCTGAGACCAGCCGAATTCGCAACGTCGGAATCACGGTGGAAACTAGACCTGACTGGGCAAAAGAGGAACATGTTGATCAGATGCTTTCTATGGGCGTAACCCGGGTGGAAGTGGGGGTCCAGAACGTTTACGATGACATTTACGTGGGGGTTAACAGGGGTCACCGAGTTCAGGATGTCATAGACGCCACGCGCATAATGAAGGATGCTGGATTGAAGGTGGTTTATCATCTTATGCCCGGTTTGCCCGGGTCAAGCTTCGAACGTGACCTAGAGGGTTTCAGGGAGATATTTACGAATCCTCAGTTTAAACCGGACATGATCAAAATTTATCCCTGTCTGGTTATTAAAGGAACAAAAGTTTACCGCTGGTGGAAGAAGGGAGAATACAGTCCCTACACTACAGAGGAGGCGGCGCAGCTAATCGCAGAAGTTAAGAAGTTTGTTCCTCCTTGGGTCAGAATTATGAGGGTTCAGAGGGACATACCAGCCAATCTGATTGAGGCGGGAGTGAAACTGAGCAACCTTAGACAAATCGCTTTAGAGAAACTTGGGGCGGAGGGTATGCGATGTCGATGCATAAGATGCCGGGAAGTGGGGCACAGATGGCTGAAGGATAAAGTGAAACCTGACCTAGACAAAATCGAAATCAGAACAGTTACAGAAGAGGCTTCAGGTGGAAAGGAACTTTTTATTTCTGCTGAAGATCCAGTTAACGATGTTTTGGTCGGTTATGCCCGATTGCGTATTCCTTCAGAAATGGCAAGTAGACCTGAAATAGCTCCTGAAACAACAGCAATAGTTCGAGAACTCAGGGTTTACGGTCCCTTAGTTCCAGTTGGAACACATCAAGCTGAGGCGTGGCAACACAAAGGCTATGGAAGCATTCTTTTGTCTGAAGCTGAACGAACCGCCATGGAAGACTACAACCGAACAAAGATTGTGATAACAAGCGCACTCGGAACAAAACAGTACTACAAACGGTTCAGCTACGAATACGACGGACCATACGTCTCCAAGCAACTCAGCTAAAGCTTTTAATAAACTGCTCCAAGTAATGGAAGATGTTTTCAGTAAGCGTACCTGAAGGGATAAAAATAGGAGAAGACGGGTTTGAGTGACGAGTTTCCAGGTTACAGGGGGCAGGCATTAAAGTTTTTGAAGAAGGCGGGAGCCGAAATCGGCGATGTGATCCGCGTAACCAAAAACGGGGAAAACTGGGAAGGCATTCTTATTCCCAGATCAGAGTTTGGGGACGAAAAGCACATCATATTGAAGTTGAAGAGCGGCTACAACGTGGGAGTCCGCATTGATTCCACAGCACAGGTTGAGAAGGTAGGTGAGGGAGTCAAACCAACATTTAAGCCACCGCCTCTTCCAGAGCAGAATGAAAGTTTGCCTAGGGTAGCTATTGTGAGCACTGGAGGCACCATAGCCAGCCGCGTTGACTACAGAACAGGAGGTGTACGTTCAGCACTTTCTGCCAGTGACCTCTACAGCGTGGTTCCGGAACTTTCAGAGATAGCCGTTGTGGACACTGAGATTCTTTTCAGCATTTTCAGCGAAAACATCACATCAAAACACTGGATCGAAACCGCGAAAACCGTTGCCAAACACATCAGAAATGGTGTAGCAGGCGTTGTGGTGGCTCATGGAACCGACACCTTAGGATACACTGCTGCAGCCCTGAGTTTTGCGCTTCAAGACCTGCCTGTGCCTGTGGTTATGGTGGCTTCTCAGAGGTCAGCTGATCGTCCCAGTTCAGATGCTGCAACTAACTTGGTTGGAGCAGTTAAAGCGGCTGCCTCTGCCCCTTTCGCAGAGGTTGTGATTGCGATGCATGAAACGGTTTCGGACACGTCAATCGTCTTTCACCGTGGAACAAAGGCGAGAAAGTGTCACACGAGCCGCAGAGACACCTTCAAGTCCGTAAATGCTTCGCCTCTTGCTAGACTGGAAGACGATAAGATTAGAATGTTGACGAAAAGTTACAGGAAACGGAATGTTTCGCGTAAACTGAAGCTAAATCCAAACTTTGACGAAAAGGTGGCTCTTGTCAAGGCTTATCCCGACGTGAATCCAGAGGTGATTGATTGGTATGTTGAGAAGGGCTACAGGGGGATTATACTTGAGGGAACGGGGCTGGGTCATGTTGGAGATTACCTGTTTTCTGCCATCCGAAACGCAATCGAAAAGGATGTGATTGTTGCCATGACTTCCCAATGTATCTGGGGGCGCTTAAACATGAACGTTTACGATCAGGGCAGAGACCTTCTCGCCATGGGGGTTCTCTCCCTTGATGATATGCTTCCTGAGACAGCTTTTGTTAAACTCAGGTGGGTTCTCGGACAAACAACCAAAACTGAAGAGGCGAAAAAGCTTCTCATGGAAAACATAGCTAACGAATATTCGCCTAGAACACTTCATGATGGAATAGGATACTGAGGAAAACAGCATGAGCACTAAATATTCGAAGATTGGTTTGAAGGCAGGACTTGAGATTCATCAGCAGCTAGACACTAGAGAGAAGCTTTTCTGTTCCTGTGAGCCCAAGCTGTTCAAGGAAGAACCCGAATTCACTTTTATCAGAAGATTGAGGCCGACCCAGAGCGAGTTGGGTCAGGTTGATTCTGCAGCTCTCTTTGAGTTTCATAAGGAAACACGGATTCTGTATGAAGCAAACAACGATACGGTGTGTCTAGTGGAGATGGATGAGGAGCCTCCACATGACCTGAACAGAGAGGCGGTGGAAATCTGTCTCATAGCATCTCTTATGATAAAGGCAAAACCGGTGGATGAGATTCATGTTATGCGCAAGACAGTCATAGATGGCTCAAACACAACAGGCTTCCAGAGAACATGCGTTATATCATTAAACGGGGAAATCGACATCAAAGGAAAAAAAGTGCCCATTCAGCAAGTGAGCCTTGAAGAGGACGCGGCTAGAAAAACGGGAAAGGATGGGCAGCTGATCCGTTACCGTATTGACCGTCTCGGAATACC
>Ga0315537_1002895_pt1 | contig 12915 bp, 14 predicted proteins | sample SalMarSW160270MG_FD_203091 | JGI IMG/M metagenome (GOLD analysis project Ga0315537, IMG submission 203091) | Salt marsh sediment microbial communities from the Plum Island Ecosystem LTER, Massachusetts, United States - Salt Marsh Sediment SW1602-70 ... | reverse complement strand
GGGTGGTGGCACCCCCTGGGGTGTGGACGGTATTATTGGTCTGGTTCCCGGGTTCTTAACCTTAACCACGACGAAGTCGAGCTCCTTGCGGCGCTGACCGGCGTAACTGCCGCGGTCAATCTTGTACTCATATCCCTCGGTTAGGGTCTTGCGCAGGCAGAGGAACCAGGCCTCGGCAAGGTCTCTGGCTTCGATTACCGAAATATTCACGCTTGAACCGCCCTTCTTTTATAGAGCCCGGATAAACTCGGGGCGCAGCCGGGACATATCCTTACTGGTTAAGACCTCGTCTATCAGCTTGAGCATCTCCGCCTTTTGCTGGGGTAACCGTGCCTTAATCGGCAGGTAGTTGGAAGCGTGGTTGGCGGTGAAGAAGCAGTTGGTAAAGTTGGAGTTTTCTATTATCAACTTTAGCTCTTCCAGAGATTGAAAAGGCGAGATGAGGGTGAACTTGCCATTCTCCCACTCCTTATGCAGGGGGGTGCCGGGGACAAGCATTATAGTGAGGGCGCCGGCAAAATCGGGGTCAAGATCGGTGAGTATCCTGGCGGTGCCTAGGGCATGCTGCTTACTGCCTTCGATGCCACCCAGCCCCAGTATTACCGTAACCGAAAGGGTAATACCGGCCTGCTTTATCTTTCTTCCCGCCTCCACAATCTCATCGTAGCTGGCTCCCTTGTTGATTTTCTTAAGCAGCTCCTCATCTCCCGTCTCCACCCCCAGATAGGCAATCTTAAGCCCGAGCTGGTTTAACTCTTTGAGCTCGTCGACGCTTTTTATCAGAGCCGACTGGGGGCTGGCATAGGTGCCAATGCGGTGCAACTTAGGGAATTTCTGGTTCAGATATTTCAGCACCTCCACCAATCTGCGCTGGGGGCAGATTAAGGCATCCCCGTTTTCCAGAAACACCCGCCTCATGCTCCAGCTGTAGTGCTCGGCCACTTTATCAATATCCTGTTTGATATCTTCAAGGGGTCTTATCCTGAATTTGATCCCGGTATAGGTGCCGCAGAAGGTGCACTTATTGTGGGAGCAGCCAAGGGTTACCGGCAGCAGGAAGCTGTTGGCTTCACTGGGCGGTCGTACTATCACCTGTTCGTTATACATGCTGTCTTAAGTCCGCTTATTCGCTGGCTTTTAATTAAAATTCTACACCATTGCTGGGGCCCCCGCAAAATCGAAGATTTTGTGGGGTTTATTACCGCCGTCCCCTCCCGAAAAGGGCGAAGAACCTGTCTTCATAATCATCAAACACGCCCCAGCGGTCGAGCTCATCCTTCAACTCTCTGGGCTCGATGTCACCTTTTTGAGCTGATTCAAAAAGCTTCTCAATCCTTATCCTGACGTCGGCGGGGATACCCTTGGCGTCTATATCCAGAAGCCCTCGGCTTCCCATCTGCGTAAGGTTATCGGCTATGGAGCTTCGGGTCATTTCATAGATAAACTTCATCAATGATACATCCCAGAGCTCGTCCTGCCCCCTGATAATGGAGGCTAACGGGTCGCCCCGCTTATCAATTTCACTGTTTATCTTCTCGACTACAGCCCGCAGGTTATCCGAGACGATGTTAAGCTCCTTAGGCTCGTTCTTGTAGGTGTAAAACAGTCCCGGAGCGTTAGGGCCGTGGGTACTAATTAGGGCTTCAAAGTATTTTCTAGCCTCCGAGCTAAAGCCTTCGAGGTGGGAAAGATAGTAGGGGGTTACAATTCTTGGTCTCTCGGCGATTACCCTGCCTTCTCTAACCACCGTTTCGGTGGTAGCCTCCACCAGCTCGGCATAGGCAGGCTCGGTAACCAGGTAATAATATACATTGGTTGTGCCGAAGGTAGCCAGGCTCCGCTTGGGCGGCCTTAGTATCTCGGTACGATTGACGGCGTCTCGAATCCTTTCGTCCTCAATATCCATCTTTATTTCCTAGACTGTAACCGATAGCTCCTGCTTATATTCGTTGAGGAGGTTGATATACTGCGAATCCATCTGTACCAGCAGCTTGCGCCACTCTTCCTGAAACTGTGGCTGCCTTTCTATATCTATGTTTAATCCCACCGTCGTGCCTAACTGCTGTTGCATTGCCTGTTTAACCTTGGCGCTGAATTCGGCCTTTAGCTGCTCATAGGCTTGCTTCCTCTGCTGCTCACCCTGCCCGGTATAGTGGGTGAAGATGTTTCTTATCCTGCTGAAGATATTTTCCACGCCTATTTTATCCTTCTTCAGCACTTTAAGGCCGTCCATTGCCTTTTTGTTATTCTTCCTTAGGGAGTCGCTCTGGGGCAGGTTGATATTCCTTACCAGTATTTCACTGGCCCCTTCTTTGATGTAACTGACCACCTTCTCGTCGTACTTGCCCAGTTCGGTAGCCAGGTTCAGGTTTTGTTTCAGGTATTTGGCGGCCAGTTTTTCCCCTTCGGGGACGTATTTCCATCTCAGACGCTCCTCTTCGGTCACTTCGCCCAGCTTTTCCACCTTCTCCATGGCTATCTCACGAGCGCTCTTGATATCACTCATTTTAAGGTCTCCCGGTATTATTACTACTAATATTATACTAGATAGTGGTAAAAGCCTCAAAGTGCGTTTTTCTTCCCATACCCGCCCGCCCTCATAGGCTTCGCCTCTAAAATTCTCTTATTCCCCGCCACCAAAAGGAGAGTAAGAGAGGTCTAACCTCTATAGGGTGGGAGGGTGGGAAGAAGAACACCCTCTAGAAGTGGGGCGAGATCTTTTATGGGGAGATTTGTATTTACGAGGGTAGATGATATAATTTAATAACCAATAGCTATGGGGAAGGACTTTGAAATCTTAGACCATACCGCCGACGTTGGCATTATCGCCTACGGGGCTGACCTCAAGCAGGCATTTGCCAATGCGGCCAGGGCTTTGTTTAGCCTGATAACCGAACTTGATGATGTGGAGGAGGTTCTGCATCAGGATATAGTGGTAAATGCCAGTGATGTGGAAAGCCTGCTGGTGGCCTGGTTGAACGAGTTGGTTTACCGATTCGACACCGAGGGCGTTCTTTTTAAGCGTTTTGATATTACTCATCTGGAAGATACCCGGCTCAAAGCCAGGAGCTACGGAGAGAAGGCGGATAGCGCTAAGCACAGCCTGAAAACGGGGGTCAAGGGGGCTACCTACCACATGCTTAAAGTAGATAAAACCGATGGCTTCAGGGTTCAGGTGTTATTTGATATCTAGTCGAGGTTAGAATGTCGGCACCCTGGAAGGAAATAGTAAGGAAGATAGACGACTACCGCTGGAAGATACCGACCAGCTATAAGCCAGGCATGTTGGTACCCGGTCTTATCTTTACCAGCGAGTCCATGCTCGGTCATATCTGGGAGGAGCAGGCGTTTCAGCAGGTGGCCAACGTGGCTTTTCTACCCGGCATTGTCCGCAACTCACTGGCCATGCCCGATATTCACTGGGGCTACGGCTTCCCTATAGGTGGGGTGGCGGCCACCAGGGTGAAGGATGGGGTGGTATCGCCCGGCGGCGTCGGCTTTGATATTAACTGCGGTGTCAGGCTGGTGCGAACCAACCTCACCGAGGATGAAGTGAGACCCAAAATCGGGCAGCTTGTCAACCAGCTTTTCGTCAATATTCCTTCGGGGCTGGGTTCGGAGGGCAAGATAAGGGTCAAGGAAAAAGAGCTGGAAGAGGTCATGGTCAGGGGCAGCCGCTGGGCAGTGGAAAAGGGCTACGGTTTACCTGAGGATATTATTGTTACCGAAGAGTCCGGCAGTATGAAGGGGGCTAACCCGGACAAGGTCAGCAGTAAGGCCAGAAAGCGGGGTATCCCCCAACTGGGGACTCTGGGTTCGGGTAACCACTTTCTGGAGGTGGGGGTGGTGGACGAGCTCTATGACCTCGAGGCGGCTAAGGCGATGGGCATTGAGGCTCTGGGGCAGGTGTTGCTGCTGATACATACTGGCTCCCGCGGCTTTGGTCACCAGATTTGTACTGACTACGTGGCGTTATTGGGGGAGGCGGTGAAGAGGTACGGCATCAGCCTGCCCGACCGCCAGCTTGCCTGTGCCCCGATAAGTTCGCCGGAGGGGCAGGACTACCTGGCGGCGATGTCATGCGCCGCTAACTACGCCTGGGCCAACCGCCAGTTCATCCTGCACTGGGCCAGGGAATCTTTTGCCAGGGTCTTCGGCAAGAGCCAGGAAGAACTGGGCATGATGCAGATTTACGATGTATGCCATAACATCGCCAAGCTGGAGGAATATACTATTAACGGTAAGAAGGAGAAGCTTTGCGTTCACCGCAAGGGGGCGACCCGGGCTTTTCCCGCGGGACATCCCGATGTCCCCGATGTCTACCGGAGTGTCGGCCAGCCGGTTCTCATCCCCGGTGATATGGGTCGTTATTCCTATGTGGCGCTGGGTACTGAGGTGGCAATCAAAGAAACCTTTGGCTCTACCTGCCACGGCGCCGGCAGGGTGCAGAGCCGGGCGGCGGCCAAGCGTAGCCTCCGTGGTGCCGATGTTGCCCGGGCGCTGGCGGACAGGGGAATCACGGTTAGAGCCGGCAGCCTGGCTTCGCTGGCTGAGGAGGCATCCGAGGCTTACAAGGACGTGAGTGAAGTAGTTGACATAACCCATAAAGCCGGCATCTCACTTAAGGTAGCAAGGACAAAACCTATTGGAGTAGTTAAAGGATAGAAAAATGTATTTTAAAAATGTTATCGATGCTCTGGGACACACCCCGCTGGTTGAACTGGGTCAAATGGCCCCCGGCAAAAAGGTGAAAATTCTGGCTAAGCTGGAGGGGCAGAACCCCGGGGGGAGTGCCAGTATGAAGGACCGGGTGGCCAAGTACATGATAGAGGAGGCGGAGCGTAGCGGAGAGCTGACCAAGGACAAGATTATTCTGGAGGCCACCAGCGGTAATACCGGTATAGCTCTGGCCTGGCTGGGGCGTAAAAAAGGCTATAAGGTCACCATCATTATGCCCGATAGCATGAGTCTGGAGAGGCGGCAGTTGCTCAAAATCTTTGGCGCCGAGCTTATCCTGACCAAGGGGGCTTTCGGCATGGCAAAAGCCATTGCCACCGCTAGGGAAATGGTAGCCCAAGACAAGAAGTATTTTATGCCTGACCAGTTCTCCAATCCGGCTAACCCTCTGGCCCACTATGAGACTACCGCCGTCGAGATATTAAACGATTTCCCTTATGATAAGATTGACGTTCTGGTGGCCGGTATTGGCACCGGAGGCACGCTAATGGGCGTCGCCCGCCGGTTTAGGGAGAAATACCCCCGTGTCAGGGTAATCGGAGTCGAGCCACCCGTTGGTGACAGCATCCAGGGCTTAAAGTGCCTGGATGAGGAACTACCACCTTTCTGGGATTCCTCCCTGCTCACCGAGAAGACCACTGTTACCAGCCAGCAGGCGGCAGAGGCAACCAGGCAGCTTCTGGAAAAGGAGGGTATTTTTGCCGGTTTGTCTTCTGGGTCGGTAATCTGTCAAGCGGTCAAGGTCGCCGCTGAGATAGCTGAAGGCAATATTGTGGCCATTTTAGCCGACGCTGGCTGGAAATACCTCAGCGTGGAACCCTGGTCCGAAGCTAAGTGAATATGGGCAATAGATACATCTGCTGCATATTCTATGTCATACGGGCTGGTGTAGGCTTGTCCCGGCGAAGATGAATCTTCAATAGGAGTGGCTAACATCCAGCGAAAGGAGAGAAAGTATGGCAAGCAATTGGGAATTTGATCACATGGGAGTAGTAGTCAGGGATGTGGATGAAGCCGTCGAGTACTATCAATCCTTAGGTATAGTCGATAAGGCTACGGATCGTATCACGATGGAAGGCAAAAAGGCCAAGCTCGTTGGGAGGTTTATTCACATAGGATCACTAAGGATAGAGTTTTGGCAGCCTGTTAGGGGGGAGACTGTCCAGCAGGAGTTTTTAAATAGCCGGGGTGAAGGTGTGAACCACCTCGCCTTTCATGTTGATGACCTTGACAGGGAGAAAGACAAGCTGGTTGAGAAAGGCATACCGGTTGTATTTAGTGTGAAGGATCAAAATGGTTACATGGCTTACTTCGACGCCCGTAAGGTCGGTAATATTCTTATAGAATTGGCGCAGCCTCCGAAATAGAGGGTACCTACCCCGAACGGTGTCAGAGGCTTGAGAAGCAATATAAGCCAATATAAGCCTTTGTATATTATGCCGGTAGGCAAGACAGCCTAAAAGCAATTTAGAGTAAAGGGCAGAAAAATGCCCCGCCTATCACCGTAGCTACTATAAGTATAATTAGCCAGGCTACGAGAGCTATTCCCAGGCCCATAAGCAGCATTCTCCAGTACAAAGCCCAGGCGAAGCGCCAGGTTACCTTAACCTCGAGCTCATCCATCTCTACCACCTCCTCTTTGTTTTAGGGGCAGAATTTCAGATTATTGGCTAAAGCCAGACCTATTCTCTACCGCTAAACGGTGGGTACTTATCGGTTACCAGATAAGCGTAGCTGTATACCCGTACATCCCAGCGGAACCACCAGGTGATGAAGTCAAAGAACACCCTGGGGTATCTGCCCGTGAACAGGATGGCCCACCAGGAAAGAAAGAGGATAAAAAAGGCAGCGATACCGATAAAATACAGCACTACTAAATGGGGTATAGTCATGGGTATACCCGCTCCTGGAGACCACTGGAGTTGCCACCCACCCCACAGCTTCTGTGGCCAGGTGGGGGTAACGGGAAATCTGAAGAAGGTGGTCAGCCGGGAAAGCTTGTCCGGACGCTCAACCCCCAGAGTTACGGGATAGTCCGCTTCCTCCCGGCCGCTGAAAGGCGGGTATTTATCGGTAAGGAGAGAAGCATAACCACCGACTCTGGTGTACCAGCGCAGCCACCAGAAAACGAAGTTAAAAAACACCTCGGGATATTTGGCCGTGAACAGGATTGCCCACCAGGAAAGGAACATGATAAACCAGGCGGCGATGCTGATAAATATAAGCACGAACCAGTGGGGTATGAGCATAAACAGCCTAAAGAATGTCGTCAGCCGGGAGAGTCTTTCCGGGAAGTCAACGGTCAGGGTTACTGGATAATCCATCTCTACCACCTCCTTATATTTTACTGGCGGCGATATTAAAGCCCGATTTCCAGGCTTTAGGGACTATCTTTTTTCTTTTTAAGCAGCCAGTATTCCAGGCTGTCGGCTAAAGCTAGCCAGCTGGCCTCGATGATGTTGGTTGAGCCGCCGACGGTGTGCCACTCATCAACCCCATCGGTGGACTCGATAAGCACCCGCACCTGGGCGCCGGTACCCACCGTTTCCTCGAGGATGCGTACCTTATAGTCAACCAGTCTGACTTCAGCTATGCTGGGGTAAAACCTGAGCAGCGACTTGCGCAGCGCCTGATCCAGGGCGTTAACCGGGCCGTTACCCTCGGCCACGGTGTGCATTACCTCCTTGCCCACTCTTACCTTAACCATCGCCTCGGATAGTATCTCCTCCGGGCTTCCCTGCGCCGGCGCACGCCGCCTCTTCTCCACCACCACCATAAAGTCAACCAGTTCAAAGGGGGATTGGTAATCCGGCTTGGCCCGCTGTATGAGCAGCTCGAAGGAGGCTTCGGCATTCTCATACTGGAAGCCGCGGCTCTCCATCAGCTTGACCCGCTCCACCAGCTCCTTGGCCTCCTTGCCTTCCGGGGGCAAATCTAGCCCCAGTTCCTTCGCCTTGTATAAGATGTTTCCCTTGCCTGATAGCTCGGAAACCACCACTTTTTGCTGGTTGCCAACTTTAGACGGGTCTATATGCTGGTAGCTCTCATTCCACCTCATGGTGGCGGCAACATGGAGTCCGCCCTTATGGCTGAAGGCACTGGTGCCGACATAGGGCAGAGAGGTGTCGGAAGCCAGATTAGCCGTCTCATTGACAAAGTGGGATACCTCAGCCAGCTTGCTTAATTGCTCATCAGTAACACAATCGATGCCCATTTTCAGCTTCAAGTTGGGTATAATAGAGCACAGGTTAGCGTTGCCGCAGCGCTCGCCGTAGCCATTTATGGTACCCTGTACCTGAGTTACCCCGGCGTTTACCGCTGCCAGGCTGTTGGCTACCGCCAGACCGCTGTCGTCGTGAACGTGAATCCCCAGGGGCACCGAGGTCACTTTTTTAACCGCCCCGATAGCGTCGGTTATTTCGTTAGGCAGCATGCCCCCGTTAGTATCGCAGAGCGCCAGGCAGCTAGCCCCGGCTTCGGCGGCTGCGGTCAAACAGCGCAGGCTGTAGTCGGGGTTATGCTTAAAGCCGTCAAAGAAATGCTCGGCATCAAAGATAACGGAAAGCCCTTTTGATTTGAGATAAGCCACGGAGTCGGTAATCATGCTCAGGTTTTCCTCCAGGGTGGTTTTCAGAACCCGGGTAACCTGCAAATCGGAGCTTTTGCCGACGATAGTAACCACTTTCACCCCGGCATTAATCAGGGCCTGGAGGTTGGCGTCGGCTTCCACTTTAACTTTAGCCCGCCTGGTGTTGCCAAAAGCAACCAGCACCGAGTTGGCTAAGTTAAGCTTCTTTGCCTTCTGGAAAAACTCGTCATCCTTGGGATTGGAGCCGGGGTAGCCGCCTTCGATGAAGTGGATACCCAGTTCATCGAGTTTCTGGGCAATATTCAGCTTATCAACCACGGAGAAAGAAATGCCCTCTTTCTGCGTGCCGTCCCGCAGCGTAGTATCATAAAGCTGCACTTTAGTCAATTTCTCTAGCCTTCCACCTTCTCAGTGATCAGGTCTCCCATCTGCCTTGTCCCCACCTTGGTTTTACCTTCGTCCATTATATCATAGGTACGGTAGTCCTCATTTAACACCTCGTCAACCGCCGTCTCAACGGTCTGCGCCGCTTCAGCCAGGCCGAAGGAGTAGCGGAGCATCATGGCGCCGCTGAGGATGATGGCGATGGGGTTAGCCATATCCAGCCCGGCGCGGCGGGGGGCGCTGCCGTGAATCGGCTCGTACATACCGAATATATTGATTCCCTCCCGCGGCACCCCGGCCAGACTGGCCGAGGGCAGCATGCCCATAGAGCCGGCCAGCATCGAGGCTTCGTCGGTGAGGATATCGCCGAACATGTTCTCGGTAACCAGCACATCGAAATAGGTCGGGTTCTGAATCAGCCGCATGGAGCAGGCATCAACCAGCATGTGGTCCAGCTCCACGTCGGGGTATTGGGGGGCGACCTCCATGGTCACCTGCCGCCACAGGCGGGAAGACTCAAGCACATTGGCTTTATCCACCGAGGTCAGTTTCTGGCGCCGGCTCCTGGCTAGCTCAAAGCCCACCCGGACGATGCGCTCGATCTCATGCTCGGAGTAGGTCATGGAGTCGGTAGCCCGCCTCCCCCGGGATGTCTGCCACCGCCTTTTAGGGCGGGCGAAGTAGAGACCGCCAGTAAGCTCCCGGACAAAGATTAGGTCTACCCCCCGGATGACATCCGGCTTAAGGTTGGTGGAATCAGTCAGAACCGGGGAGACCTTGACCGGGCGCAGGTTGGCGAAAAGCCCCAGCTCCTTGCGCAGCGCCAGCAGCCCGTCTTCGGGGTGGACTTTAGCCAGGGGGTCGTCCCACTTGGGGCCGCCCACCGCCCCCAGCAGCACCGCATCCGCGTCCTGGCACATCTTTACGGTATCATCGGACAGGGCGGTTCCCTCTTTGTCGATGGCAACCCCGCCCACCAGACCGTAGTGCAGTTTAAAGCGGTGGCCAAACCGCTTGCCTACCGCTTCCAGAACCTTTACTCCTTCGGTGGTAACATCGGGACCAACGCCGTCGCCGGGCAAGACTACCAGTTCAAATTGCATCTAAACTCTCCTGCTCTTCAGTCTTTTTTTAGTGTACTCAACCAGCCCGCCGGCAGCGATAAGCTCCCCCATAAAATCGGGGTAGGCTTTGGCCTCAAACTCCGTGCCTTTGGTCAGGTTCTTTATCCTGCCTTTCTTCAGATCAACTTCCAAAGTGTCACCCGCCTCGGTCTCATCCACTGCCTGGTCGCATTCCAGCAGGGGTAAGCCGATATTTATAGCGTTGCGGAAGAAGATGCGGGCGTAGCTTTTGGCTATTATACAGGAAATCCCCGCCGCCTTGATAGCTATGGGGGCGTGCTCCCTTGACGAGCCGCAGCCGAAGTTGGTGGTGGCCATCATTATGTCCCCCGCCTTGACCCTTTTAACGAAGTCCTCGTCTATATCCTCCATGCAGTGCTTGGCCAGCTCCGCCGGGTCGGAGACATTAAGGTAGCGCGCCGGGATAATGGCATCGGTATCTATATTAGCCCCGTATTTATGGACTGTACCCTTTAGCATATTTTTAAAACCCCTCACCCTTTTTCCCTCTCCCCTTCCCAAGGGGAGAGGGAAAATTATTTTTCTAAAGGGGCTTCGCCCCTTTCAATCCCCTTAACCCTTAACCCTCCACCAAACTCCTCTCAAAATCCTTGACCCTTTTCGGTTTGCCGTTCCTGCCCATCTCTATGGTGTGCCCCTCGGCTTTTAGCTTTTCGGCCTGGGTTTCCACCCCGCCGGGGTATTTTTCGTTAAGCACCCCACCCACCTTCAGCGTCCGCCAGTAGGGGGTAATATCCTTCTTCCCCTCGGCGGCGTCTTCTCCGGCGGCACGGGCGGCAATACCGGCAAAGATGCCGGTGGTTATGGGGCAGCCGATGCTGGCGCCGTGCCGTTTTGCCAGCTGGGCGCGGATTTGGTTGATGGTGGTGAGCTTGCCCCTGGGCACGCTTCGCATAATCTCGTCAACTTCTCTCGGCGCCGGGATGACCACGGTGCCGGTGCCCCATCTGGTGCTCATTTTGCCGGTGATTTTCACCACTTTGGGCATGTCTTTATCATTGGCCAGTTTTTCCCGCCAGGACTTCTTTAGTTTAGCCATTTGGCCTCACCTCCTTATGGAAGTTCGCTCGGGCTGGCAATCTTACCAGTTATAGCGCTGGCGGCCGCCACCGCCGGATTGGCCAGGTAGACCTCTGCCTTGGTGCTGCCCATCCGGCCGACGAAGTTGCGGTTGGTAGTAGAGACGCACCTCTCGCCATCGGCCAGCACCCCCATATGCCCGCCCAGGCAGGGACCGCAGGTCGGGGTACTGACCACCGCCCCGGCCCTGATAAATACCCCCAGCATCCCCTCAACCAGGGCATCGAGGTATACCTGCTGTGAGCCGGGGATGATGATACAGCGCACCCCCGGGTGTATTTTTCTGCCTTTCAAAATCTGGGCGGCAACCCTCATATCCTCGATGCGGCCGTTGGTACAGCTGCCGATTACCGCTTGATTGATTTCTATGTTACCCACCTGGCTCACCGGTCTGACATTGGCCGGGGAGTGGGGCAGGGCAACCTGGGGCTCCATATCGGATACATCATACTCGATGACGTTTGAGTATCCTGCGCCGTTATCAGGCTCGTATACCAGGTAGGGACGCTCAGCCCTCGATTTTACATAAAGTTGGGTCTTGTTATCCACGCCGAAGATGCCGGCTTTAGCCCCGGCTTCAATAGCCATGTTAGCCATGGTAAACCGGCCGTCCATGGATAGGGCCCCTATCGTCTCGCCGGCAAACTCCATGGCCGAATAGAGGGCGCCGTCAACGCCGATATCGCCGATGGTATGCAGTATCAGGTCTTTACCGCCCACCCATTCCCCCAGATTTCCGTGGTAGACCAGCCTGATGGTGGGGGGCACCTTCATCCAGATATCGCCGGTGGCCATGGCGGCGGCGATGTCGGTCGAGCCCATGCCGGTGGCAAAAGCGCCCAGCGCCCCGTAGGTGCAGGTATGAGAATCAGCCCCGATAACCACCTCCCCCGGCAGCACCAGCCCCTGCTCGGGCAGAAGCACATGCTCGATGCCCATCTCACCCACTTCAAAGTAGATTATCCCCTGCTCGTGGGCGAACTCCCGCATCAGCTTGGCCTGCTCGGCGGAGGCGATGTCCTTATTGGGGACAAAGTGGTCAGGCACCATTACCACCTTGCTGGGGTCAAAGACCCGGTCTACCCCCAGCCGCTTAAACTCCCTTATGGCGATGGGGGCGGTAATGTCGTTAGACAAGACCAGGTCTACCCTGACGTTGATGAACTCTCCAGGGCTTACCTCTTTGTTATCGCTATGTTCGGCCAGTATCTTCTCGACTAAGGTCAATATCAGCTTCCTTTCTTAGTGGCTAACAGTCTGTTAAGGGCGTTCATATAGGCTTTGGCGCTGGCGACGATAATATCGGTATCGGCGCCCCGCCCGGTGTAGGTTATGCCCTCGCTCTCTATCCTTACCAGCACCTCCCCGATGGCGTCAATGCCCTCGGTTACCGATTTAACGGTGAATTCGGTAAGCTCGTTAGGCACATTCACTATTCTATTAATAGCTCTGTACACGGCGTCAACGGGGCCGGTGCCCAGGGCGGCATCAGCCAGTGCTTCACCACCGGGCCCGATGAGCCTGACGGCGGCGGTGGGGATACCCCGGTCGCCGCAGGAGACCTGTACCCGGTCAAGGTGATAAGCCTCCGATACAGTGCGTTGCTCCTCGGCAATCAGGGACTCGATGTCCCGGTCGGTGACCCCTTTCTTTTTATCGGCCAGTTCTTTAAAGGCGGTAAAGGCGCGGTTGAAGTCCTCCTCGTTCAGGCTGTAGCCCAGCTCGGCCAGGTGTTCTTTGAAGGCGTGCCGCCCGCTGAGCTTACCCATCACCAGGCTTGAGGAGGGTATGCCCACCGTTTTAGGGTTCATTATCTCGTAGGTTATCGGCATCTTGATGACGCCGTCCTGATGGATTCCCGATTCATGTCGGAAGGCATTGGCCCCGATAATGGCTTTATTGGGCTGAACGACAAAGCCGGTCAGGTCGCTGACCAGTCGGCTGGCTTTATATATCTGGCTGGTATTGACCTTGGTGCTC
>Ga0315537_1002891_pt1 | contig 12918 bp, 19 predicted proteins | sample SalMarSW160270MG_FD_203091 | JGI IMG/M metagenome (GOLD analysis project Ga0315537, IMG submission 203091) | Salt marsh sediment microbial communities from the Plum Island Ecosystem LTER, Massachusetts, United States - Salt Marsh Sediment SW1602-70 ... | reverse complement strand
TAATCTTGAACCACCCCTTAGTTTTTCTCTGCATAATTCTGCAAAAGAAATTTCTCTTGATATTGCCTCTTTTTCTAAAACCTCTTTTAAAGAAGTTTCAATCATGAAGTGAATCTGCGAGTTCTTTTTTTCCATTTTTCTTTTCTAAAAGTTTATCAAGTCTGTCATTAATTTCTTTTAATTTATCCTTAATTTCTTCAAGATTAATTCTTTCAATTTTAATTTCCATTTTTTATTGAATCTGTTTGGCTTTTTAAGGAACTACACTGTATACACGTTCTTGCCAGAGTGTATAAAAAGTGAGTATTTTTTAGTTGGATTAAATAATTTTTTGGGGTTTTTAAAGAACTTAGATGAATATTATTCCTAATAAGGTACAATAAAGGTATAGTATTTTTATAAATCCCTTTTTTTGTTATTTCCATAAACTTGAAAAATTTTCAGGGTTTTTAAAGAACTTACTTAAAGAGTCGCTATTGGAATAGCCAATAAACAGCTACTATTTTTATAAAGGGAACAGGAAATTTATAAAGTGCTTACACTAAAGAAGATTATTACAAGAGGATAAATAAAAAATGATAGATTTTGCATGTAAGAAATTTGATATTGAAGAGATAATCAGATGTAGTTTAAACCTGACAAAAACAGAGTTTAGCATAGTAAAATATTTAATAAAAAATAATCTGGAGAGTTTTACGGCAAAAGAAATTTCTAAAATATTTAAAATTGGATTATCAACATCACAAAAAGCAATAAAAAAAATTAATGAAACAGAATTAATAAAAAAAGGCCAAAGAAATTTAGAAAAAGGAGGGTATATTTTTGTTTATTCTATTAAGGAAAAATTAATTTTAAAACAAAAAATTTTAAGTATAATCCATAATTGGACAAAGAAAGTAGAAATAGATTTGAAAAAATGGTAGGAGTATCTCATTTTTAGAGAGATATTCTTAGATACTCCAATTCATTTAAATACTTCTTAATTTGTTAAATTTTAATTCAATAAAAATAAATTAAAGCAAATAATAATTAAATAAATTCAGGAGGTAAAAATGATTATAAACATAACCGATAAAGATTTTAAAGAAAAAGTAATAGAAAAATCAGAAGAGATTCCCGTGGTTGTAGATTTTTGGTCAGAGTGGTGTCCTCCTTGTAATATCTTAGGACCTATATTAGAAAAAATTGCAGAAGAACAAAAAGAAAAATTTATATTAGCAAAAGCAAATACAGAACAGACTCTTGAAAATAGCAGAAAATATGGCGTAGAATCTATACCTAATATAAAGATGTTTAAAAATGGAAAACTTGTAGGTGGATTTATAGGAGCTATACCAGAATCTGATGTTAGGGAATGGCTTGATAAAAATTTAGATTAAGAGTTATCTTAAGAGTAGATTAATAATTAAATTTTTTGGATATAAAAATGTTATATGATTTAATAATAATAGGGGCAGGTCCTGCAGGTTTAACAGCAGGTGTTTATGCTAGTAGATACTTGCTTAAAACTTTAATCATTGGAAAACTCCCTGGAGGGATGATATCAGAAGCGCATAAAGTTTGTAATTTTCCTTCTTATAAAACTATTTCTGGTATGAAATTAACAAAAAAAATAATAGAGCAAGTAAAAGATTTAGGAATTAAGATTAAACAAGAGAATGTTGAGGAGATTAAAAAAAATAAAGTTTTTGAAGTTAAAACAAACAATTCATCTTATAGGGCTAAAAAGATAATTTTGGCAATTGGAACAGAAAAAAGAAAACTAAATGTTCCGGGAGAAAAAGAATTCTTAGGTAAAGGAGTAAGTTATTGTGCAACTTGTGATGCAGGATTTTTTAAAAATAAAATAGTCGCAGTAATTGGAGGAAGTAATGCTGCTTTAACAGCAGCTTTATTATTATCCGAATATGCAAAAAAAGTTTGTATTATTTACAGAAAAGAAAAATTCTTTAGGGCAGAACCTACATGGATTAGTCAAGTTGAAAAAAATAAAAAAGTTGAAATAATTTTTAATGCAAACATTAAAGAAATTTATGGAATAAATTCTGTTAACAGAGTTAAATTAGACACAAAAAAAGACTTAAAAGTTGATGGAGTTTTTGTTGAAATAGGCTCTATTCCAGATGAAAAAATTTCAAAACAACTTAAACTAAAAACAGAAGAAAACTACATTGTTGTAGACAAAAAACAACAAACTTCTTTAGAGGGTGTTTATGCTGCTGGAGATATAACAAATAATCCTTTAAAACAAGTTATAACAGCCTGTGGAGAAGGAGCAATAGCAGCCACTTCTGCTTATGAAGAAATTAGGGGGAATAAAAATGGAAAATAAATTTAAGGAAACAAATAAAAATGCCTCAAATTATTAAGGAAAAATGTATTGGATGTGGAATTTGTGCAAATATCTGCCCTGAAGGTATTGAAATAGCAAATAGGATTGCAAAAATTAAAGATGAAAATGCAGATTGTTTAAGAGATGCTGCCAATGCTTGTCCAAGAGGAGCTATTTTGTTTGATGAAGAACCTAAAAATGAAGATATTAATACAAATTTGAATCAAGATTATAATCAAAGCCACTGGAGTGGAGAAGGAGTTGGTCAGGAAGGAGGGATGAGTAAAGGCATGGGAAGAGGTGAGGGAAGAGGGCAAGGAGTTGGTCAAGGAAGAGGAATGGGCAGAGGAAGAGGTAGTGGAATGGGGGGTGGAAAAGGACAAGGAGGAGGCAGAGGAAGATGGTAAAAGAAAAACCACAAAATTTAGTAGAGTTAATACAAGGAGGTTTTATTTATCCAGCTTGGCTTCCAGATAAAAATGATTTTTTATTTAATGAAGAAGGGAGAAATAAAATACTGAAGATTGTTAAAGAAAGTAGTGGAGAATTTCCAAAAGATATTTCGTTATTAAATCTTGGTAACTTAAAAAATATAAAAGGATATTTAGCATTTTTAACTGAAAAAGATTATGGTGCACTAAGTCCATTAATGTGGAATACATTCTTTGAAAGACAGAGATTAAATTATAGAGCAATTTATTTTGTTGGAAATCCAGAAGATGCAGAAATTATTGTAAATGCACTTAAGTCTGATCCAAAATATGTTGGAGGAGGGTTTGGTAGTGGCTGGAAAGAACAACATAGTTATCTAGATAGAATATTTCCTAAAGAACTTAAATCAGTTAATTTTATTGCAAAGAATCCTAAAACAAAAGAACTAATTGGATATAATACTGACATTGAAGGAATGTTGTTGCCTTTAGAAGAAAGATTTAGACAATTAAGTAAGGGAGGAATACAAGGAAAAACAATTGTTATGTTTGGAGCAGGAGGTGTTGGAAAAGAACTTCCAAGACATTTGGTGCAAAGAGGAGTAGGTAAATTAATAATCTTAAATAGAACAGTTGAAAAAGCAGAAAGATTAGCAGAAGAAGCAAATAAAATAAGACAAGGAGTTGCAGAATATGGAGGAGAAGAGCAAATTAGAGAATGTTTATTGAAAAATAAGGTTGATGCAGTTGTAAATGTTACTAAAAAAGGAGCAGAACCTTTTGAAAATTATGCTGCTTTTGCTAAAGCAGATATAGATGATCCTGAAGGAGTTAGGAGAAACAACGAAGAATCATTAAAAATAGCGAAAGGTTTAGCAAAAATAAATCCAGAAATAATAATTTATGATATTACTCTTCCTAAAGCAGGAAAACCAAAAACACTTGAAATAGCAGAACAAGCAGGTTTAGAACATTTAGTAAGAGGTATTGGAATGGTAACAAATCAAGGGGTAATCGCTGCAGAAAAATTATATAAAAGGAATCCAAAAATGTTTGAGAATAAGTATGATAAAAAAACAATTGAACAGGTATTTAAGGAGGTAAATAAAGGATGAAATACCCAAGAAATGAAATATGGTTTAAAAAAGTTTACCAAGAAGATATAAAAAAAGAGGCAATTAATATAATTTATAGACCAGAAGACAGGATTTGTAATGGAAAAAATGAAAAATGCTTTAAACCAGGAGAAGAACTAATCTTGAGAGTTCTTGAAAAATCTGGAGATGATAAAAGAGGAATTAAACCAGAATTTGTAGAGGGTTTAATAAAAAGAGTTAGGGTTAAAAGAATGAAAAAAATATCTATTGATGATTTAACAAACGAGGATTTTGTTGGTAGCTATCCTGATGTTCATAATAATGAACAGTTAAGATATCATTTAGGCAAAATATATAATCAAATTCCTTCTTATTTTAAAACAGTAACTAAAATAGAAATAGAATATTTAAATTAATAAAAAAGAATTGCTGAAAAAGCAGGACGTTAATTAAAAAGAAGAAATAAAAACCTTCAGGATAAAAAATGGCTTTATTCAAAAAGAAATGTGTATATTGCAAAGAGAAGATTGAAAAAGGTGAGGAAGTATGGGAAAAAGTAAAAGTTCCTGAATTTACAGGGGTGCGTCTTCAGCCGTTTTGTAGTGAAGAGCATGCAGAGCTTTACAGAAAGAACATTAAAGGAATCAAGAGAACAAACTATTGTCCTCGGTGTGGGGTATAATTAAAATGAAACCAGAAATTGAAAAATGGGAGAAAGAAGAAGGGGTTGAGTTCTTGAGAAAAATAGGAATTAGGCCAGGACAAACTGTTCTAGATTTTGGAGCTAGGAACGGACATTATACTATCCCAGCTGCTAAGATTGTTGGGGAAAAAGGCATAGTTTATGCTCTAGATAAAAATTCTTATCCTCTAGATGAATTAATGGGAAAAGCCAAGAAGGAAAGTTTAGAGAATATAAAAAGAATTGATACACCAGGAAGATTAAGAATTCCCTTAAGAGAAAAAAGTATTGATGTGATTTTGCTTTATGATGTTATTCATTTAGTTGGGAAAAATGACAGCAGCACTATAGATGATAGAAGAAAACTTTACAAGGCTGTTTATATAGTGACTAGAAAAAATGCTTTAATTTCAGTTTATCCCACTCATCTCACTACTCACACAGATGTAACTTCAAAAAGAGAAATTAGAAAAGAAATTGAAGAAGCTGGGTTTAAATTTGAAAATGAAATGCATATAGAACTAATTCATGACGACAGCAAAACTAAAGGAGATATTTTAAACTTTAGGAAAAGATAAAATGAGACTAAAAAAAGAAATCCTAAACTGTAAAAAATGTGGTTTATGGAAAACAAGAACAAATCCAGTAGTTGGAGGAGGTTCTTTAAATTCAGAAATTATGTTTATAGGAGAGGCTCCTGGATTTAATGAAGATAAACAAGGGAAACCTTTTATTGGACAAGCAGGAAAAATTTTTGATGAGTTACTTAATTCAATTAACTTAAAAAGGGAAGATATTTACATCACAAATATCCTCAAATGTCACCCGCCACAAAACAGAAATCCCACACAAGAAGAAATAAATACCTGCACGCCATATCTTAATAAACAAATAGATATCATAAAACCAAGAATAATTTGCTGTTTAGGAAATTTCTCAACAGATTTTATATTAAAAAAATTTGGCTTAAAAGAAAAAATCCAGGGAATAAGCAAGATTCATGGAGAAATTTTTAATGTGTCGACTCTAACAGGGATTATAAAAATAATTCCTTTATATCACCCTGCTGTTGCAACTTACGATATAAATAAGTTGGAAACACTTAAAAAAGATTTTCAGATTTTAAAAGAAAAATGAAACCTATTGTTGAAATAAATCCAGAATATAAAAAAATATTTAAAGAAATTATAGGAGAGATAATTAATTCAGAAAATAAATGACAAAACCAAAAACTTTAAATTAGATAATTTAATATTATTAATTAAGGAAAAGATAAAATGAGACCATTTGATGATGATTTTTTTGATGATGAAGACCCATTTGAAGATATTATAAGAGGATTTTTTGGGGCAAGACCAGAAATAAGATCAGATATTAGAAGATATAAAGAAAAGATCATAAAAGGAGAGGAAGAAGAAAGAATTATTGATTTCGTAGAGGATAATAACAAAATTTATCTTGTTTTTGAATTGCCTGGATATGATGAAAAAGATGTTTTAATAAATATCAAAGGTAAAGAGTTAGAGATTAAAATTAATAAGAGAAGGAGTGAAGGAATTCAAGATTATTTAATACCAAAATTACATCAAGGAATTTCTATTAAAAAAATTCTCCCGAAATTTATAAACATTAAAGAATTTACTCACACAATGAAAAATGGGGTGCTTGAAATAATTTTTGATAAAAAATGATAAAAGAAAAAATTAAACCAAGAGAATTAGAAGTTATAGAATCTTTACAAGAAGATATTGACAAAGGAATTGTTAGAATTCCTTCAAGAATTATGAATTCATTAGGATTAGATTCAGGAGATATTATCGAAATCAAAGCTAAATCTGCAACAGTTGTTAAAGTACTTAGATTACTAAAAGATGATAATAAAGAAATAATTAGAATTGACGGAACTATTCGTTCAAATATTAATGCCTCTATCGGAGATAAGGTTTTAGTGACTCCTATAAAAATTTTAGATGCAAAAACAATTACTCTTGCACCATTGCAAGAAGTAAGATTTAGTGATAATCCTACAGAATATTTTCATACAAAATTAATGCATAAACCACTTAGTATAAATCAAACAACAGTAATTGATGTTTTTGGAACAAGGCTTTCTTATGTTATTACAAAAACAAATCCAAAAGGATATGTTATTGTAACGCCTTCAACAAAGATAATTGTTTCAGATGAACCTTATTCAGGGGATTTAAAAGCAACAGGAATTTCTTATGAAGATATTGGTGGATTAAAAAATGAAATTGAATTAATAAGAGAGATGGTTGAGTTGCCAATGAAACATCCAGAAGTTTTCCAAAAACTTGGTGTAGGAGCCCCAAAAGGAGTTTTATTGACTGGGCCTCCTGGAACAGGCAAAACATTGCTGGCCAAGGCTGTTGCAAATGAAACAGATTCTACATTTTATTCTATTGCAGGTCCAGAAATTGTTTCTAAATTTTATGGAGAATCTGAAAAGCACATCAGAGATATTTTTGATAAAGCAGAAAAAAATGCTCCTTCAATTATATTTATAGATGAAATAGATTCTATTGCTCCAAAAAGAGGGGAAGGAATAGATCAAACAGAAAAAAGAATTGTTGCACAAATTTTAACTCTTATGGATGGCTTAAAATCAAGAGGGCAGGTTGTTGTTATGGCTGCCACTAATAGACCAGAAGATATTGATGAGGCGTTGAGAAGACCAGGAAGATTTGATAGAGAAATAAAAATTAATCCTCCAGATGAAAATGGAAGAAAAGAAATATTACAAATACATACAAGAGGTATGCCTTTAAACAAGGATGTTAATTTTGATGAAATCGCAATAAAAACTATTGGATTCACAGGAGCAGATATTGAAGTTTTGTGCAAAGAAGCAGGTTTGAAATCATTAAAACCTTATTTTTCTGAATTAAAAAATTTACAAGAGAAAGTTCCAACCCAGATTTTAGATAAAATAAAGATAAGTAAACAGCATTTTATTGATGCAATGAGATTTGTTGAACCTTCAGCTATGAGAGAAGTTTTAATTAATAAACCCCATGTTCAATGGATGGATATTGGAGGATTAGAAGAGACAAAAGAAAAATTAAGGGAGATTGTTGAATTACCTTTATTAAGACCAGATTTATTTGCAAAAGCAGGAATAAAACCTTCTAAAGGAGTTCTTATTTCTGGGCCTCCCGGAACAGGAAAAACTTTGTTAGCTAAAGCTGTTGCAACAGAATCTAATGCTAATTTTATTTCTGTTAAAGGTCCTGAACTTATTAGTAAATGGGTTGGGGAATCTGAAAAACATGTTAGAGAAATATTTAAAAAAGCTAAACAAGTTGCTCCATCAATAATCTTTTTTGATGAATTTGATAGTATCACAAAACAAAGAGGGGCTTCATTAAATGACTCAACAGAAAAGGTTGTAAACCAATTATTAGTAGAACTTGATGGGATTGAAGAACTTGAAAAAGTCATTGTAATAGCAGCAACAAATAGAAAAGATTTAATTGACCCTGCTTTATTAAGACCAGGAAGAATTGATGCTATTATAGAATTACCAATTCCTGATAGAAAAACAAGAGAAAAAATATTTGAAGTTCATACAAGGAATATGCCCCTTGACAAATCTATTAAAATAAAAAATTATGTAAATAAAACAAATTTATGGACAGGGGCAGAAATTGAAGCTGTTTGTAGAAATGCAGGAATTAATGCTATAAAAAGAGTGTATAAATCAAAGAAAAAAGAAAAATTAATAATTAAAAAAGAAGATTTTGATAGAGGTTTAGAGGAGGTTTCTAAAAATATCAATAAATCAATAGAAACTGATAAAGAAAAAAACAAGAAAAAATAATTTCAAAACCAGCATAATCTTTAAAACTACCAAATCCCTAATAAAGTTTACAATCATATACAAGCAAAAGTACAAACAACTAAAAAACAGTCTCAAAGATTAGCCAAAAGGGTCTAGGTTTCGGCGGGGGCACTTAACCTTAGGTTCATAAAAGAATTATATCTTCGCGTTTTATTCCCTAAAATCTCTTCTGATAAATTTTGTCATGATGGTCAAAATCTTCAAAATATATCTTATTTTCTGATTTTACAAATTTAAAAACAAGAACAAAAGAGCCAATTTGAACTCTTTTAAACTCCTTTAAATCATGCCTTAAATTTTTATAATGCTCGGCATTTGAATTAATTACTTCTTGAATCTTTTTTAAGATTCTTTCATACATCAATGAATTTTTCTTAGAAATCTTATTAAGTATCCTCTTTAGAGTTGGTTTTATTTCATAATCCATTTTCCTCTTTTTTATTTAGAAATTATCTTGATTCTATAATGGTTTTTAATTCTTCAATATTCTTAAAAGCTATGCCTTTTTCTTTATCAATTTTTTTTAATTTCTCTAAATACTCGGGTCTTATTTCTGGTTCAAGAAGTTCTTGTTCAAAAGCTTCAATAACTAAATTGAAAGCCTGGTTTTTATTTTTTAGTCCATATTTAGCTTTAACAATGCCAAGAACTCTGTTTTCTTTTTCTCCTACTTCAAAAATATTCTGAGCCATTTTTTAATTTATAAGTTTTACTTATCTTTTATAAGTTTTTATTATATTTAAATCTTTTGGTTCTAAAATTCCTACTAGGTTTAATCTTTGCCACTGCGAGGTTCTGATTTTTCTTTCCTCGCTTTTTTTTGGGTTTTGCTAGTTTCCAAAATTATTTAAAGAACCGATTATTATTGGTATTATGTGGGTTGCTAAATTTAAACTAAAAGATGAACAAGATATTTACAGTCCTCTGTGTGAAAAGTATAAAATAGACTTTTTTGCTTATCCTATTACTAATTTTAAAAAAAATGGTAAGATTAATTTGATTGTTGCGGGAGATATTTATGGAGAAGAAAAAGATAAGAAGAAATATCTAAGAGAGTTAAAAAAAGATAAGAGAGTTAAAAGTATGGAAAGAATAGGAGATTTTATTCTTATTCATGCAATTCACCCAATATCAAGAGAGACTATTACAGAAATAACCATCTTTTATAATCCTCAATATATAATAATAAACCCTGTTCATGTTTCAAAAGATGGATTGGAATATTGGGAAGTGGGATGTTTAGATAGAAAAGAGCTTATGAAGATAATTAATGCGGCAGAAAAGCATTATAATGGGAAATTGTTTTCAATAAAAGAAGAAAAAATAAGTTCAGTTTCTATAGTAAATATATTTCCTAACCTTACTAAAAAACAAAAAGAAAGCATTGAAATTGCATATAAAAATAAATATTATAATTATCCTAGAAAATTAACAATTAAAAAACTAGCTAAGATTGTTAATAAATCATATTCTACATTTCAAGAACACCTAAGAAAAGCTGAGAAAAAAATAATTGAATCTTTCTTAAAAATAGCTTAATGAATAAAGCCGACTAATATCGGTATAAAGTACTTAAATTATCTAGGAGTACTTCTAAGTAATTAAACGTATGGAGAAAAAATGTCAATAAAAAACAAAATCGAAAGAATTGGAAGATATTTAGATATTAAAACACTTAGAAAGCTTGAAAGAGAAAGAGATTCCCTTGGAGCAGCTATTAAATCTAAGGGGCTTGGGTATTTAGTAAGAGCAAGCAAAAATTATGAAAAAAAGGGGGCAGGATGGCTTAGGAATGCTGGTTTTCTATCTGAATTAGTAGGAGATTACAAAAGAGCAATTAGTTTATACACAAAATGCAGAGAACTTAATAGTCTTTATAGGGTATATAGAATAATCGGGGATTTAGAGAAATCGCAAAGAATTCTTGAAATCCAACATACACCTCTACCAAAATTGCCAGATGAAATAAGATTGGAGGAAAAATAAAATGTTTTATGTACAACATCTATCCCAAATTAACTGGGAACAAAGCAAGGGAAAGAAACTGTTGGATAAGTTAAAGGAACTTTCTAGTCAGGGAACTACTAGATTAAAAGATTGTTTAGCCATTCAAAGCCAACTTAATGAAGAGATAACAAACGGAAGCATAAAATATCTTAATACAAAGGAAGTTTTGGAGGAAGCTAAGAGTTATGTTGACTCGGTAAGATAGAGGCAAATAACTTAAAAATAAGGAAAGAGGCAATTCCATCCTAATTCTGTCACCCTCACGTAGCCGACAATCTTTATAAATCTTCTTAAACATATATCAAATATACCCCATATACCCAATCTCATCTAAAAATCCTTATCAGACCTAACCTGAACCTTAGGTTCACATTTCGGCAGGGGCATCCTAGTAAAATGTGATTTTGGAGAGATTTCTGAGAATTAAAGAAGGTAAGGAAATAATGCCTATTTTGATGTTTTTATATAAGGAGGATTAGGGTTTAGCTATTTTCCAAACTTTATCAAAGTAATTCATCAAATTTTCAGATATTTCTCTAGAAGTTATTAAATATGCAAATGGTTTATCTCTCCAAGTAGTTAATAAAATTTTATCTTGATATATGTCAATAGTAGATGGTAATGGAAAGTCTATAAATTTTAAATCTATAAACTTTGGAGGTTTAACAAAAGATTTTGATTTTTTCAAATCTGCATTACTTACTCCCCTTACCTTTACTCCCAATTCTTTAAAATGATTAAATTCTTTTTCATAAAAATCATTTGCTATTTCAGAATATTTTTCATCATGAACATAAAAAAAAGATAAGGGAATCTTTTTTGAATAATCTTTAAGGAGCAAATCATAAGCGGTTTTTAATCCTTTCAACCCAATAAATATTTCTGCTGTTTGATTATCCTTATTTCCACTCATTCCCTCTAATGCAGGAAGTATTTTTTGAAGCATTTCCTTATTTTTTCTTACTTCTTCCTCTTTCTGCCTTATAAATTCTAAAAGCCTATTTGGTTTTACACTCTGAAAATGCTTTGTTTTTTCTTTTAAAGTGAAGCTAACAAGACCTTTTCCCATAAGTCTACCCAAAACTTCATAAATTTTTGAATATGAAATACCAGATTCTTTTACAATAGCACCTACAGTTGAGGAATTTAACTTTAAAAGAGCTAAATATACACTTGCTTCTCCTTCAGTAAGTCCTAATTTTTTAAGTTCATCTTTCATAATCAATAGAGATTGCCTTAGTTTATAAGCTTTTCTAAATACATACCCCTTAGGGGGGATATAATATTTATATATGGTACTTTTGTCTCGGCTTTAGGAGTAAATTAAAATGGAAAAGTTAGGAGAAATTTATTCAGTAGAAGATTTTAATAAATATGCAAAGATATTTAAGAAACATGAAGAAAATCCTTTCATGAAAGACATAGCTAGAGGTATGTATGGTTTTCAATGGGAACTTGAAAATTTTTATGATATTTCTCATAAACAAGTATATACTAAATGGAGTAATTTTCCTGTATTTAGTCTAGAAGAAGAAAAGCCTTATAGAATAGGTAAGATTCCAAAATACCTTTTAGAAATTTTACAAGATTTTCATGAAAATCCTATTGATAACAACAAATTAACTTATGAGTTTGTAAGAAATGATTTTCAACCCCCAGAAACAAGAGAAGTTAAGATAGGTAGAAAAATACTCCTTGGAACTGCTACTGCGGTTGCCATAGGTTTCCCAATCGCTTATTATTTTACACGTTCTCCTCAAATAACATCTACAATTGCAGGTTTAACAGGCTTAGCTGGAGGTTTAGTTGCAATGCATTTTCTAGCTAAATCCTCTGATAATGGGGAGAAGATATTCTATAAACTATTTGAAGCTACTGAAAAAGCAGATTCTTTTAGACTTCACTATGTTACGCATAAGTGCATTGAAAAGTCAAATCAAGAATGATATTTCTGTCACCAAACGGTGGTCGACAATATTTATAAATAAAAGCAGTCTTGAAGGAATAATAAACAGCAAGGGTAAAAAAGAGGCAAAAAATCCCTTCAATATAACATTTTACCCTATTGCTCGGCAGGGGCATAATACCTTTTTGGTAAATTCTTGGGACAACTTTTTACAAGTTGCTTAAAAAAAGTAATTTGTATAGAAAAATATGAAGATTGATCCTTACAAATATAAAGAAAGATATTTGAATTGGAAAAAGAAAACAAAACAAGGAATTCCGAAGATTAGTAAGCAGAACTCTGATTTAATCAAGCAATACCTAAACGATATGGAAAACGGAATTAATATTTCTTGTGTAAATAAAAAAGGTGCAAGAAGTTACATAAGGCTTAATGCACTTAAGACAAGGATGATTTTTCTTATCCAGCAGTTTGAAGCAAAGTTTAAAATACAAAATATTAAGGACATCAAAGAAGAACAATTGTTTAGTTTTTTTGCAGATATGAGAAATGGAAAAATTAAAAGAAAAGATAAAAAGAAGTACAAGTCTGTACAAGATTA
>Ga0315537_1002888_pt1 | contig 12930 bp, 12 predicted proteins | sample SalMarSW160270MG_FD_203091 | JGI IMG/M metagenome (GOLD analysis project Ga0315537, IMG submission 203091) | Salt marsh sediment microbial communities from the Plum Island Ecosystem LTER, Massachusetts, United States - Salt Marsh Sediment SW1602-70 ... | reverse complement strand
GGCCAGAGAACTACTGGATTGGGCGCTTAGAAGGCTTTCGGCAGAAGATAGAATGGTTATGGAACTTGTTTACTTAGAAGGGTTGTCCGGAAAAGAGGCTGCTGATCTTCTGGGTTGGAGTATTTCCAATGTTAAAGTCCGATGTTTTCGTTCTCGAAAAAAGCTTGAAAAGATTTTAGAAGAGGCGAGACAAAAGTAGCGGGAGGTGAATATGAAATCCCTTACACATGAAGACCGTGTAAAACTAAGAAAAGCGCTGGCTTCGGCATATCGGAAAAAAGAGAATGCCGAGGTGGGTGATCTGTGGCAGGTCAAGGTAATGGAACATATCCGAAATCTCGATCCTTTTCATACCCAGCCAAGTTATCTTGACCTTTTTCAACGATTGGTCTGGCAACTCGCTCCTGTGGCATGCGTTCTGGTATTCATCTTGGGTATGGTTTTAAGTCAGGTTGATTTTATGACGGATTACGTAATAGCTAAAATATTCATAGAGGATCCGGCAAATTATAGCTTATTTGCCTTGTTATAAAAAATGAGGGAACCATGAATAAAACAAAACTATCCATAGGTGTCTTTCTTGTTTTCCTTGTCGGCGTTTTCGCCGGTTCTCTGGGGATGGGAATGTATCTAAAACATCAGATGAAAAGATTTGAACCCGGTGTCCCCCCGCCTCCTGTAAGGCATGGTTTTATCATGAAAAGGCTTTCTCGTGAGCTTGATCTGACAGAAACCCAGCGGGTTGAAATCGAAAAAATCGTAAAGGATTCTGAGGCAAAGTTCTTTGCTATTCGTAATCAATTCATGCCCGAAATAGAAGAAATTGCCGACCAGAGCTTTGCCGCGATAAAAGAGAAACTGAATGCCGACCAGCAAACAAAGCTGGAAAGAATAGAAGAAAGAATAAGAACTCGCCATGCAAAATCGTTTATTAATTCAATTACGGCCGATAATAAGCCTGAACAAACGCTTTCAAGGTTAAAAAAGCATCTTAATCTTACAAAAGAGCAGATAAGCGCTGTTCAACCCATCATCGAAAAAGAGCATGAAAGGCTTGAAAACATTGTTGAGAAGTATCGGGAACCGCATCATCCGAAAATAAGGTTTATGTTGAAAGAGATTAGAGAACTTCGAGAATCCACGGATAAACAGCTTGAGAATTTCCTCACAGAAACTCAAATGGAAAAATATCGGGAGGCTCAGCTCATTTCGCGTCCGTTATGCCGGCAGTGACAAGGCGTCCCCTGATTGATCGGGCCTTTATGGTGTGCACCCTTTATCATAATGCCCAGAAATTTATGCATGATGCACATTTTTCCGGGCATTTTTTATATTATTCTTCTTCATCAAATTTTCATGTCTTCTTTAATTTTTAAGTTTTGAAAATTTTATTCCTCTCCTCATGATTGTCTAAAATACATTTTAAACCGACAACTTGTGCGTACTTCAGCATTAAAAGACGGGTTTGAAATTCTGCTTATTTTAAAAGAGAAGTCCTTTTTGGCACAGGTGTTGCTGAAAATTTTGTACCTTTAAAATTCAGGTTATATAAACCGGGGGATGACAATGTTAGAACAAGCTGCGAGTTCAAATCACATGGATTTAAATAGCCGGAAACTCAAATCCGAAATTGAGTACCGGAAGAATCTACAGGATATTTGCAACAAGATACATGCCGCCGCAAATCTGGACGAGATCCTGGTTGATCTCAAGGATGAAATCACAGAGCTTTTTGAAGCGGAACGGCTGACCGTTTACCTGGTTGACGGCAGAAAGCGGGAGCTTGTATCGAGATTCAAATCCGGAGACGAAATCGGAGAGATCCGCATTCCCCTGTCCAACAATAGTATATCAGGATGTTCCGCTTACAAGAAAAAGCTTATAAATATTAAAAATGTTTATGATGATAAGGAACTGGCCTCCATGGATCGTGATTTGAAATTCGATAAAAGCTGGGATCAAAAGGCGGGGTTTACCACCCAACAGGTTCTTGCGGTTCCGGTTATATGTAAAAACTATCTGCTGGGCGTGATTCAGCTCATAAACCGCAAAGACGGAGGGTTGTTTTCCAAACTCGATGAACAGTCTGTTACAGAAATGGCTCATATACTGGGGATCGCACTGTACAACCAGAAGCGGATGGCAAAAGCAAGACCAAACAAATTTGATTATCTTCTGAAAAACCGTATCCTGACCGAAAAAGAACTGGACAAGGCGATCGCTGATGCCAGAATAAGAAGAGAAAGTGTTGAAGCGGTTTTAATGTCGGATCTTAAGGTTTCAAAACAGGATATCGGCAACTCCTTAAGTCAATTTTATAACGTACCGTTTGCAAAATATGATGCAAATGCACCGATTCCCAGCAAACTGCTTGCCGGCCTGAAAGTCCCTTTCATGCGACACTATGCCTGGGTTCCCCTGCGCAAGGAAGGTGATAAAATCGTTATTGCCATAGACAACCCTTTCGATCTTCAGAAGATTGAGGAAATCAAGTCTCTGTTTACAGGCAAGTCCATCTGTTTCAATGTGGCGTTAAAACAGGATATACTCAAAATTCTCAGGCGCTTTACCCGAAAAAAAAAAGAACTTGTCTCCATGCAAGAGATACTTTCCCAACTTAAGAGCGAAGAACAAGAGATAGAAGATGAAGAATTTGTCCTGTATGAAGAGGACAGCGCCATTGTCCGGATTGTTAATAAAATTATCATCGATGCCTATGATCGGGGTTCTTCGGATATTCATATCGAACCGTATCCCGGAAAGGAAAAGACACAGGTGCGGATTCGTGTGGACGGTTCATGTACGGTATTCGAGTCGCTCCCTTCCGTGTTTAGAGATAAAATCGTGTCACGAATTAAGATCATGGCCGATCTCGATATTGTGGAACGGCGCAAGCCCCAGGACGGAAAAATAAAATTCAAAAAATATGGCGATCTTGATATCGAACTCCGGGTGGCAACCATTCCTACCCAGGGGGGAGTGGAAGATATTGTGATGCGTATTCTGGCCACCGGTAAGACGCTTCCTCTGGATAAAATAGGTTTTTCAACCCGGAACTACAACAATTTTGTCAGCTCAATTACACAGCCATACGGCCTCATCTTTGTATGCGGTCCCACCGGTTCCGGAAAAACATCAACCTTACATTCGGCGCTGTCATATATCAATAATACCGAAACCAAGATCTGGACCGCTGAAGACCCTGTGGAAATCACCCAGAGAGGGTTGAGGCAGGTCCAGGTAAAGCCCAAGATCGGGTTCGACTTTGCTTCGGCCATGCGGGCATTTTTAAGGTCTGACCCGGATGTTATTATGGTGGGTGAGATGCGTGACAGGGAGACAACATCGATAGGAATAGAGGCGTCATTAACCGGGCATCTGGTGTTTTCCACACTGCATACCAACAGCGCACCGGAAAGCATAACCCGGCTTCTTGACATGGGAATGGATCCGTTCAACTTTGCAGATTCTATTGTGTGCGTCCTTGCCCAGCGCCTGGTCCGTACCTTGTGTAAAAATTGCAAGGAATCTTATCACCCCTCAAAAAGCGAATATGAGACTCTGGTTCGGGAATACGGATCTTTTGAACGGTTCGAAGAAAATGTTAAGAGACCCTATACCGATGATCTAATTCTCAACCGGCCGGTGGGCTGCAACCGATGTTACCATGCCGGATATGCCGGACGCATGGGTCTGCATGAACTGTTGCTGGGGACCGACCCAATGAAAAAACTGATCCAGAACCATTCTCCGATTGAGGTTTTAAGGAATCAGGCCGTAAAAGATGGTATGACGACCCTGAAACAGGACGGGATTGAAAAGATATTTGGTGGAAACTGCGATTTGCTGCAGGTTCGGAAGGTTTGTATCAGATGACCGGCTGAACTCAAGGCACCTTTTCGGCTGCTTCGATAAATTTTTTTAACTGTTTTTCATAATAGCTTCTGTTCTTTACTGTCAACTCAAGGGCTTTGGTTTCAGATTCAACCGCCTCTTCAAACCGGCCGTTTGCAAAATAGCTCTCCGCCAGAGTGTCGAGGATATACGGAGATTCTTCGAGTTCAGCCGCTTTTTCTGCAAGATACAACGCTTTTTGAGGATCACGGAACCTTTCGACGTTAGATGTGGCATGAAGCCAGGCGAGGTTGTTCAAAGCATGAGGGTTCTCCGGCATAAGCGCTAATGATTGTTCATACGCTTTTATGGTTTCGGCAAACTTTTTCTGACTGAAATAAAGGTCACCCAACGTGCTGTAAAGATTCGGGTTGTCAGGGGTCCTCTCCAGTTCTCTGAGTATTATTTTTTCGAAGAAATGTTTGTTTAATTTCTTGCCGGTTTCACCAAAATTCAAGTTATATCCGATACCTCCGATCAACAGTATCCCCACCAGGTAAACAGCAATGCTTTTTATTATTTTATTGTCTTGGCGGGTTACCCAGACTCTGTCCGTTTCACATTTTTTCAAATATTCTATCCGGCTTTTTATGCTGAAGTGGTGCCAGTTGGGTTTGTCATATGGCTCACCGCTTGTTGCTGCAATTTTTTCGAAGCAGGAGATCAGAGGTGCCGCACTGTCGAACAGAGTGTACACGTAAGTGTCTGCCTGGCGCTCGAAATTGCGCATAAAATATCCGAAAATAAAACGGAAGTAGGTCAGGAAACATATAATAATGATGAAGCTGAAAATTGATGATGTTACCGCGGTCTGATCCAGACCGCTATTGCTTATAAATTTGTATATGGGTTCCGTGAAGATAATAAAATATACCAGCAGGTCAAAAGTGGCAAAAGAGATCAGCATGTATCCTACAAAAAAGACCAGATAAAAAATAAGATGTTTTTTCTTTATATGTCCGATTTCATGAGCAATGACCGCATCTATCTCCTCGGGCTCAAGGAATCGCAAAAGGTCGTTTGTAACAAGGATGTATCGGAATTTCTTGACCAGCCCCATCACACCGGCGGTTATCATTCTACCTCCGAATATGGGCCAGTAAAGAATATCAGCATATTCAAGCCTTGCTTCTCGGCACAGGTTTTCGATCCGTTTTCTATAATAACCGGTTTCCAGGGGTTTGCATCTCCAAAATTTCTGGATTACGGCCGGACCTGCAATTGCGATGGCGACAAGAAAAACAATGAAATAGGCAATCTGACCCTGGGTGGTGGAGAGAAAATGTTTTGGCGACTCAAAGGGCAGGGCATTAATAATGTCGGCAACTCCGGAAAGGAGCAGCCAGGGTAAAAGCACGGGTACGGAAAAAGAAATTTGAGATAGAACGTATGATCTTCTGGAGAGATCGGAGTTGGAGAGGATCTTATAGGGTCCATGGGCACAGGCCCATACAATGGCAAGGTAGAATATAAAAAGCCCGAGAAATAAAAGCGCCTGAACAGTCGGGATAAGGGAAAGAAAGTCAATGTCTGTCAAAAAGGATGAAAGGTTCAAGCCGTAAATATCGATGGAAAAAAGCGCGATGGCCATTATGGATTGCCGGGTTAACGTGGAGCTGAATTTATGACCGAGTTGAGCAAATTTTCCCTGCAAAAGCCTCTTTTCTATCCTGTGAAATTGTATCCGGGTGATCCCTGCGAAAGCAACAATCAGTCCGACAAACAAAACAAAGGTTTCTATTGAGCTAAAATTAGTATCTTCCGAAGGCTGATAGGTGCTGTATATGAGCAGTACAATGATGAAGTATATGAAATTGCCAAACATAAATATACGTCTCTAAATTTCTACAACTATTTGTAAAAATGTGATTTTTAGAGGCCTTTTAATTTGTCTTCTGGCTGGAATAGTGGAATGGTGGAATAATGGAATGCGGGCCATTACTCCATTATTCCAGTATTCCAACATTCCAATTGTGACCTGCCCGCTCATGCCTTGCAATACCAGACGGGGCGAAGCGAACGATCTTGTTTTTCTTTTTTACTTGAAATACCTTTCTTTTTCACTATAGATGCAGCCACAATATTGCTGGCGATACATTCCCAAGCGTTTTGATTCTTCAACTCCCTCTTTCCATCCATCACGAAAATCATGGTAGTAAAATCGAACCCCAACGGCGTTGCCGACCGCTTCGCCGATGGATTTTATCTCGTCGTGTTTCTGAAATTTACTATACAGGAGTGTGGTGGTAAAATAATCAAATTTACCTCGCTTTGCCACCAGTGCCGTGGATGTCAAGCGATCATGGTAGCAGTACGAGCAGCGCCTCGATTCCCTGAACACGACATTCTGGATAAAACCTTCCAGATCGTAACCTTCCTGATAAATGACCCTAAGATTGATGGTTTCAGCATAAGACTGCAATGATTCTTTGCGTTTTATACATTCCGTATACGGGTGGATATTGTGTTTGTAGAAAAAACCCATTACATCAAAACCTTGCTTATCAAGGGTTTTTACAGTGGTTATTGCGCACGGAGCGCAGCATATGTGAAGCAGGATCTTCATTCTCTTTTTCCGAAAATAGCGGTTCCGATACGGACAAGGGTTGCCCCCTCCTGGATAGCCACTTCAAAATCGCCGGTCATACCCATGGAAAGTTCACTCAAACTCATATTCAACAAACCCTGTTGCTCAAGACGGTCTCTCAGACCCCGAAGGGCCGCGAAATAGGGACGAACCTTTTCAGGAGCGTTGAAATAGGGCGGCATGGTCATAAGCCCTTTAACCGACAAATTTTCAAGTAGGCTTATGTCTTTTAGCAGATTGCACGTGTCTTTGATATTTACTCCTGACTTTGAAGCTTCCTCACTGATATTGACCTGTATCAGGACCTCCTGGATTTTATTAATTTTATGTGACTGTTTATCTAATTCACGGGCCAGTTTAAGCGTATCAACGGAATGAATCAGGTCAAAGAGTCTCACGGCGTATTTGGCTTTGTTGGACTGAAGATGTCCGATGAAATGCCACGATACCGGGTAAGTCGCCAGGTCGTTGAACTTGGTCCGGGCTTCCTGAACATAGTTTTCTCCAAGAATGGTGGCGCCGGCTTCTATGGCTTGTCTGACCCTGTTTGTCGGAACAGTTTTGCTCACCGCAACAAGACGGACGGTTTCAGGGTCACGGCCGCATTCACGGGCAACCGTTTGAATACGGTTTTTTACGTTTTGCAATCTTTTTATCAATTTGTAAAATCTTCGTTTGTTAAACAACTATTTATATTGTTTATAGCCAGTACACCTTCCTTTATAAGAAATTCAATGACCTCGCAAACCGGGAGCCCCACAACATTGGTATAAGAACCGTTGATGCTTTTAACCAGGAAGGTGCCGAGGCCCTGAATGGCGTACGCTCCTGCTTTATCAAAAGGCTCGGTTGTATGTATGTACCACTCAATTTCTGGATCGGTTAGATTTTTAAAAAGAACCTCCGTTTTAATTGTTTCGGAAAATTGTCGGTTTTTCACTTTGCAGCAGATTGAATAACCGGTAAAAACCTGGTGTGTTCGCCCGCTGAGCTGTTTTAACATGGTTCGGGCTTCGGCTATGGAGCCGGGCTTACCCAGTATGGTTTGGTCTTTCAGGACAATGGTATCGGCACCGATAACCCATTTACCAGGATACTTTTCTGACACGTTATGGGCCTTGGCTTCGGATAGAACCCTTACATAGGTTTCCGGCGAAGATATGGGGATAGATGTCTCATCGATGCTGCTCGGAATTACAGAAAATGAAAGTCCTGCCTGTTCTAACAGATACCGGCGCCTTGGGGAACTGGATGCGAGTATTAATAACGGATCATCATTTAGATTTTGCATGGGGGTTAAGTATCAGAAGAAATGAAAATTGACAAGCATCAAACATAAAAAGCCTGTGATAAGCGCAACTTACTGACAAGCTTACAATAACTTGCTGATAATTTCATAAATGTCGGCAAAAGCTTGACTTGACTGGTCAAGATTGATTAGAGGAGCCATGTGGGAAACCATTGCACCAATCTGCTTGTCATAAGACACGCTACACAAAGCTGTGGTTTGAGTGGTTAAATATTTTTCAGCAACAATCTGGACAATTTGACCCGCATTTTTCTCTTTGTTATCCCTGGCCATGTTGGTAATTATTGTCGGCCGGATATTTTCAATTTCTTTTTTTAAAATTTCCATTACATCTTTTCCACCGGACTCCTCAATGAACTGAAGAAGTTCTTTGACGGTTCGGATTTTGAGCACATTTTTTGGATCCATGGCTGTTTTAATAAGAGCTTGAAGAGATGGGGTTTTGCTGGAAAGACGGCTTAACCTTCGGTAGACTGCATTTCGAACAAATATATAGGCATTCTGAATCGATGTGGGCTCCGGTGTAAGGACGACAATTTTTTTATTGGCGACAAGAAAAAAATCGAGAACATTAAAAGAAGTTCCGGCCCCAAGGTCAAGAATCACGTAGTCGGCATCTATCCTTGAAAAATGAGTTATAAGTTTCACCTTTTGGCTAAAGTGTGGGTTGGCCAGGGAAAGGACGTCACTGGCACCGCAGATAAGGCGAAGGTTTTGAGCCCCGGTATCGATACAAATATCCTCTAATACTTCAAATTTTCGGGTAATAAAATCATTTAGAGTTTTTGATGGACTTTTAATTCCCAATAGGGTGTGCAGGTTGGCCCCGCCTAAATCTACGTCCACAAGAACAGTTCGTTTGCCCATTCGGGCAAGCCAAAAAGCCATGACGCTACTCACAACACTCTTTCCGGCCCCGCCCTTGCCTCCGCCTATGGCCCATATCTGCGGGATTGATTTGCTGCTGGTATTTTGTTCTTCGCTCACGTGTCACCTTGTTGTGTCATATACTTTAATGGTGGTTATTATTCCCATGTACCCTGAGCTACCGATAGTCCAATTTATAGAGAAACAAAGTGTGGGCCCGTGATAAGTTAAACGATTAGACCGTCACGGCTTTCCCAAAAGCGAACTCCATAAACTCCATATAAGATTTTGCTCTCCCTCGGATCCATAACAGTAATCCTTCAACAGCCCTCGGTCATTATCGGTCATCTCTTTGAAGTGGATACCGACGATGCCTGTTGTTTTTCCTTCCAGGGAAACATCCTTCCCCCAGACAATAGTGCCCAAAATATTGAGCATAATGGATTCTATGGGTAAACACATCTGGATTTTTACATTTTTTCCGGTCAGGTGAGTAGAAGGACCGATTTGATACTTCGCACCCAAAATCACACATGCTCCGCCTAAAGAAATATCATCCGTGAACCCGGTGAGTTCCAAAGGGGCTTTTCCGCCAGGATCCTGGAAAACCTTAAGATTCACCTGTGTGGGGAGTTGGTGCCTGACTGTTTTTCGAACCATTTTTGAGAGTTTTTTTTCATCCGATTCCGATCGGGCATCCAAGAGGCGATCAAGCATGGGTTCGACATCAGGGTGTTCTCTGCAAACTTTCATCAGCATGGGTTTGGAGATTTTGGCCAATTCAACGCGAGTGATGGTTTTAATATCTGTTTGAGATAGTTTTTCCTCTTCAAATGGATAAATTTCACCAAAAAAATCGTTTTCTATAAGGTCTTTCTTTGTTTTTTCCCGGACCTTTTCGTCCATTTTCAAACGATGGTAGATCGTTTTTTCCAAAGCTCCGGAAATGACGAAACTCATATCATTTTCCGGATCTCCGAATTTTTTCAACAAACTTTGTGCAAGAAAATACCCGGGAGTCAGCTCATTCATAAAAGCGATAAGTTGCTGAAATGACAGATCAGAAAAAAAGATCTGCGCCGGGGCCCCTTTGGAACTGTCTTTATGAAGGTCTGAGTAGAATTCCTGTTCTTCCTGATGAGACGGCTTTGCAAGGCGCCACTCAAAGATTTTAGAAACAATCGCCTGCAGTGTCTGGCCCGCTTGAATAAAAAGGTTGGCCGATATTCTGTATGCATCGACAGCATCAAAGGGTTTCTCTTGTGCCAGGAAGTCTGCAAAGACTCTATGGAGTCGCGGATTGTTTGGAAAGATCTTTAACAGGTTTTCAAACTCCGTGAGGGAGTCGATGGTGATAGAGCCATCAATAATACGGTTTACGACGCTGTCCCGTATGTCAGTGCTGTCGTTCATAATATTATACCTTAAGGGTTTTTTTGGTTTTTCATGATTTCTATAATGGTATCTATACGCTGGTTCATCATCTCGCTTTTTTTATAGGAAAGAAGTAATATCTCGTAAAATGACTTTATTTTAGTATCAAATTTCAGCAAAATATCACCAAACTGTGCAAGTTTTGCACTCATGGATTTAATCTGACTATGAACATCTTCGGCAGATTTATCGGGTGGCGCAGAAGACTCATTTTCTCTGAACGCAGCTATCAATTTTTCAAGGTCTTTTTTTTCCCCGTCCGAAAGGCCAACATTTAATTCTATCTGGTATTCATCCGTCATATTGTCACCGGTAATCAGGATTCATCATGCTTTTTAAATTCTCTGTTAATCACGGCATCTATGGCGGCAATACTTTCGTCAACCCTTCTCAAAGATTCGGAAATCTTACCGGGATGTTCAGAATTGATGCCGGACTTTTTTTTCAACAGATTGATACTGAGTAACAGAATAATAACAATTGTAAGAAAATTTAACAGGGCCAGCATATATATCTGGAGATCATAATTTTTGTCCCTAGAAGGTAGTGATTCAACCGGTTTTATCTGCCCCTGCTTTGCCGTTTCGCCCGGTGCGCTCTGAGTGGTTATGGGAGAGGCAGGGATATTGTTTAAGCTTTCTTTGAAGGACTCTTTTGCCGGAGATTTTATTGGTATAAGTTTTGGTTTGATCGTTTCGGGCTTGCCTGATTCTTTTGCCGGAGATTTTTCCGGGATAACCGTTGGTTGTTTGGTTACAAGCTCGGCTAATTCTTTTTCTGATGATTCCTCCGGCATCGCTTTTGGCTCTTTTGGTTCAGGCTCCTTTGATTCTTTCACTGAAGGCTTGGCATGCAAAGACTCATCCGGCACAACTTCCTGGGTTGGAGGCGTTATTAAGTATGCATCGATAACCACTCGGTCTGGACCGGGAAGAGAAAACGCCTTTAGCTTGAAATAAGGAAAAGAGAGTTTGATGCCGGCTGTCAAAAGAGTTCCCTTTTGAATAAATTCAATGGAACGAACCGGCTGGATTTGGGTTTTCTTATAAAGAATTTGTCGGGGCAGGACCGTTGTGCTGTCAGGAAACACCACGGTAAATTTCCCCTTACCATCGATCACGGGTTCCTTAAATTGAGCAGGGTTTTGGAATTCAAACACCATTCTTGTAAAATCTTGGTGTTTGGCGGTTCTCACATATTTAAGGTTGGCGGCCTGAGTCTCTGCAGCCTGGAGCATGAGGAGAACGGCGGCAACCATCACAAGTCCTGATTTCATATATTTTCTCATGGGGTTGTTATACGTCTCGGGAATTCTACAATTTGTAGAAACCAAAAGTCTTTTAATGACAATCTGTTTATGCAATCGGCATGGAAGAATGGAATAGTGAAACTTTTTTCTATTTCACCAGAACCATTATTCTCTCCGGGCGCAGGCCTTACAGGCTGGAGGCCAATTGGGACGAACACTTAAAGTTTGGTATTGAAAAGCCAAAAAAACTATAAAGGAAAGTGGCTTGTGTGTCAAATAAAATTGTTCGCGGAAGCTCAACGCCCGTCCGGTCCGGATTAAAATTCTTTTATCATCTCATGGGTATAATTCTGAGAATCTCGGCCGGTGTTGATGGCTAAAATAAGACAATTTGGACCTCTTTGATATATTTTATTTATACCATGAGGTCAAACAGTTGATAGCCGCTGTTGATGACAGACATGTCGGATCACCCTTCGACCTCCATTCAGGTAACAATAGGGGATGCCTCCGAATCAAATGGATTGGTACGAAGGGCGAGGTGGAACAGGTATGGATAATTGTTTTTTAAATAGATCATATAATCAAGCCACTGGTAAACAAGCCGGCGGTATGCCCTCTGTATGTCTTTTGACAGGTGGTTGTGATCAGAATCAGGCAGCCGGCCAAGGTCGGTCCGGTATAGAAATTCATCCCTTAAATGAATAATTGCCCGGAGTAGATCGGTAAAGGATTCATGCTCCAGCAATGCAGGATTTTCCAAATGGCGCAACATACTATTTCCTTTTTCTTTTAAAAAATGCCTCAGACCTTCCAGGTCACTGCTGTGAATATCAACTGAAAAATCGTAGGATTGGATGCACTTTTTTGCCGCAGAGAATTCTTTTTTGGACCAGTTTTGCGTCATCTTAAGATCTTTGTCGATGGTTTTGGCCTGCGGGTCAAATGCTGTAAAAATGGTAAGCAACTGAGTTCCGATTTCACTGAAAAATGTTCCTACCACCATGTTTGTCTTTTGCAGCCGAATCTCTTTTTCTCGTTGATTTACTATCATTTCAGTTGCATTGGCAATCACACCCAGAAAAGTGCCTACCCCGCTGATAATCAGGATCATAACCAGAAACTTACCCGCTTTGGTGGCAGGGTGGATGTCGCCGTATCCCACTGTGGAGACGGTAACAATGCTGAAGTAAAACGCATCGGCCAAGGTGAGTTTTTCAATAAACATGAACCCCACAGTACCCGATACGATAATAACAGCCAAAATACCAAAAAAGATTTTTAATCGGAGCCGAAGATCAACCATTGATTTTTTTACACTTCCTTTTTTTGTGGCTCATGATGTCCATGAGATACGAGATAGGAAGCGTTATAAGGAAAAAAAAGGGGGGCAAATGAAAAAGGAACCCCAAATTCAATTTTTGATTTCCCGATCGTATGGCCGATATCAAGCGATCCAATTCCGACCATGATAAACCGGGTAGCCGGGGGCTGTTGCCAGCCCCAAGCCCCCTAAGAACCGTGCGTGATAGTTTCCCATCACACGGCTCAAGCCTCCCAAAAGGCGAGCCCTTATCGGGCCACCCGTTG
>Ga0315537_1002880_pt1 | contig 12940 bp, 11 predicted proteins | sample SalMarSW160270MG_FD_203091 | JGI IMG/M metagenome (GOLD analysis project Ga0315537, IMG submission 203091) | Salt marsh sediment microbial communities from the Plum Island Ecosystem LTER, Massachusetts, United States - Salt Marsh Sediment SW1602-70 ... | reverse complement strand
AGAGCCTGACTTAAGTCAGGTTCTGGTTATTTAATATAATTTCCCAAATCTATCTCAATCTATTTTTATCAAAATATAACTGACTGAATGAATTGAGTAACCACACTTACATCATCATTTTATTTCTATTGACAAAGGGAAAACCTTTTATACCTTTTCAAAGAGATGAAGATAAGTTACCAGGAATTCCTGAAAAGAGCTGAGAAAAAAAAACTCTCCCCAGCCTATCTTTTCTCAGGAGAGGAGGAGTTTCAAAAAAGAGAAACTTTGGATAAGCTGATCCAGCTTTTGATACCTCCGACATATAAAAGCTTCGATCTGGACGTTTTGCATGCCTCCAGATCCAGCACTGTAGAGATCATAAATAAAGCTTCCACCTTCCCGGTGGGTGCGGAGAAAAGACTGGTCATAGTCTATGACGTGGATAAGCTAACTCCATCTGATAAAGATCTTCTTCTTTCCCATCTTAAGGGGATACCGGAATCATCCTGTTTAGTCCTGGTCGCTGCTCGCTTTGACAAAAGAAAAAAATTCTTTCTCGATTTGGAAAAGAAAACCACCGTGGTGGAGTTCCCCAAATTATACGAGAACCAGATTCCCTCCTGGATTTCAAACCGGGTGAAAGCTCATGGAAAGAGCATCAAAAAGGAAGCCATTCAAGTCTTGCAAAACTGGGCTGGTAACAGCTTGCCCGATTTAGCTAACGAGATCGAAAAATTACTGCTTTTTACAGGGGATAAAAGCATCATAAGCTCAGAGGATGTGGAAAAAGTTGCCGGATACACGGGAGCCAACGACATCTTTCAATTTCTGAATTCAGTGGGCCAAAAGAATACAAAACAGGCACTGGAGGTACTGAATAACCTTTTCTCCTTTGGAGAACCGCCGGGAACTATAATTCACTGGCTTACCGAACACCTGATAAGACTTTTAAAAGTTAAAGAATTTGACCATAAGAAATCAGAGATCTCACTATCCTCATATCTGAAAACTCACAGTTATTTTCTAAAGGATTATAAGGAACAGAGCAAAAATTTCAGCCAAAAGCAACTGCAAAGCGGCTTTCTTCTTCTTTATCAGGCAGATATGGATTTAAAGAGAAGCTTTCTTAACTCCGACCTAATATTAGAACTTTTAGTTTATAATCTGTGCCATTTGTAAAATATTCGGGAATATTCGGGGCATTGCTTTGTATTTCTAATTGATGGAAGGGTTGATGGTCAAGCCCAAAAAAGAGTTGAATTTTGCAGAAGAAGAGGGAGAATTCATCCGGAAAGCCAAACAGGGAAACTTATACTCTTTCGAAATATTAGTGAAAAGATACCAGAAAAATATCTACAGGCTGGCTTTTAGAATGACCAAAGACCACGATTCAGCAGACGATATAGCCCAGGAGACCTTTGTTAAGGCTTTTACTTCCATCAGTTCTTTTAAAGAGGAATACAAATTCTATCCCTGGATTTCCAGGATCTGTATGAACTTGAGCATCAACTATCTGAAAAGAAAAAGATTTTCGATCACAGAATCCGAGCTCTCCCCGCAAAAATTGGAGAATCAAAAAACCGTTTCAGACCCAATTAACCAGATGATAAAAGACGAGCTGATGGATAGAATCGACTCCTCTATTAACCAATTGCCTCCTCCTTTTAAAGCGGTTTTGATTTTGAAGGTCTATGAGGAGTTAAGTTATGAACAGATCGCAAAAACTTTAAAAATATCCGTGGGCACGGTTATGTCCAGGCTTTTCCGGGCAAGGGAAAGACTGCAAAAATCTCTAAAAGATTACCTCTAAGGAGGTGGTCAGGATGATATGTAAAGATTTCGAAAAATTAATTCATCTCTATCTGGACCAAAAATTAGACCAGCAAAAAAGAAAAGAACTGGAAAAACATCTATCTGAATGCCAGAAATGCAGAGAGAAATTCGAGACCCTGAAGCTTGTTGAAGAGAAAACTAAAGCAATAAAGATACCTGAACCAGGCGATACCTACTGGGAAAGCTTTTCTCAAAGGGTAAGAGAAAGGATAGTCTCAAAACAAAAACAGACTTTTGGCGCTAAAATAAAAGAATTTGCAAGCAATATCTTCGTTTTCACTCCTGCCAGATTGAGAGTGGCAGCAGCCGTAGTATCGATTGTACTGGTCTTCATTGTGGGAAAGCTATACATCGATTATCGGGGAACAATTCCCCAAAGAGTTAAACCTGCTAAAAAGGAGATATCAAAGGCAGAGAAACTTGAAACAACAGTCGAAACTCCTAAAATGGAAGGGGAAAAACCAATTCCCCCTCCAAAAAAAAGCGCTCCTCTAAGAGGGGAAAAAAAGATAACGGAAAGTAAAGAACCGGAAATAGAAAATAAAAAATTAGCAATTAGTGAGGAAGCAGAGTTAAAGACAATAGAGGCAGGCAAAGGTGCCGAGTTAACAACCAAAAAGCATACCGTAAGAGATATTGGGAAAGTAGCTTCTGTTCCGGAAATTGCAGAGCAGGAAGCTTTAAAGTCAGTTGAAAAGGAAACACCAAAAGCTGCGATGAGGACGCTGGCTGATGTTGAAGAGAAAAAAGCAAAGCCCAGGTCAAAGCTTATGTGTGTAGATATCATTGGTGAAGGTGACGCTGAAGGGCATACGGTAACGTGTTCCATGCCAGATGGTACAAAGATACCAAATATAGATTACAGTCATGGAGGACTCAGTACAGATTCCTTAAGAGTTATCAGAGATTTCTGGAAAAAATTCATTCGGGACAACCCAGACGATCCTGCTATCAAATATGCTTATCTCCAGATTGCTGGATCCTATTATTATCTATTTGATAAGACAAAAGATGAAGCTGTGAGGATAGAAGGTATTAAACAAATAGAAGAATTCCTGAAAATATCAACTGAAGAAGAAACAAGAGAGGCATTGAGACAAAGGCTCGAGAAATTGAAAAGTTTAAAAGCAAAACCTCCATCAAAAGTTCTTTGTGAAGCTATACTTTTTGAGGGACAAACTAAGATGACTACCACTCGTTACTCATTGCCAGATGGTACAAAGATTCCAGATGTAGATTACCGTCAAAAAGAATTGAGTGCGGATTTTTTAAGATTTATAATTGATTTCTGGAGTGAATTCATTAAGGACAATCCAGACGATACCTTTGTAGAGAGTGCTTATCTCCAGATAGCTGCAGCTTATTATCACTTATTTGAAAAAACAAAAGATGAAGCTGTAAGAGAAAAGGGTATTAAACAAATAGAAGAGTTTCAGAAAAGAGAAATAACAGAAGAGAAAAAAGAAAGCTTAAAGGAAAGACTCGAAGATTTAAAGGGTTTAAAAGAAAAATAATTTTTAAGGGAATATTCTTCTTCTCCGTTTGTATGAACCTATGAAAGACGACTTAAAAGAAAGGAGAAGAAAATGAAAAAGACAGTCTTCTTAATCGGCCTAGCAGTAGTTCTCTTAAGCTCTCCGGCTCTGGCTGATGGGTTTATCATACCCCGGCCCATTCCGCCATACGAGCCGATGCCACCCATGCTATCCATAAAATATCATCACGTGGATATAAAGATAAATGACCAGGTGGCAGAGACTTTTGTTGATCAGGTATTCAAGAACAATTATCATCGGGACCTGGAGGGAACATACATTTTCCCCATTCCTGAGGATGCCTCCATATCCAAATTTTCGATGTATGTGGGAAATGAGGAAATAAAAGGTAAAATTCTGGATAAGGATGAAGCCAGAAGGGTCTATGAGGACATAGTCAGGCAAAGAAAAGACCCGGCACTTTTGGAATATTACAATGATGGAATGTTCCAGGCCAGGGTCTACCCCATCCCGGCTAATGGCGAGACCAGAATTAAACTGGGCTACTCAGAAATCTTGAAGCTTTCTGGTGGCATTTGTGGATATAAATACACACTGGGAACGGAGAAATTTTCCAATGACCCCCTGGAATCAGTTAAGCTATCAATTGAACTGGAATCGAAAAAGCCGATTAAAAGTATCTTCTCACCTACCCATGACATCAGAATAGAGAAAATCTCAGACCATGAAGCAAAAATCACTTATGTTGAAGAAAACACCAGGCCCAACAAGGATTTTGTCCTCTATTACACCGTATCAGATGAGGACATCGGATTTAGCCTGTTGACATATTATGATGAAAAGGAGGGCGGCTTCTTTTTAGGAATGGTATCTCCTAAAGTGGAAGTCTCAACGGAGAAAAAGGTCAAAAAGAACGTGATCTTCATTCTGGATACCTCCGGCAGTATGAAAGGAAAAAAGATCGAACAGGCTCAGGGCGCACTCAAGTTCTGTTTGAACAGTTTAAATCAGGGAGACAGATTCAATATCATCGATTTTGACGATCGCATTGAAAGCTTCAAGCCGGAACTGGTCGATGTCAACTCAGCTAACACAGATGAGGCTTTAAGATTTGTGGAAAAAACCGAAGCTGATGGTGGTACTGACATAAATTCTGCCCTTTTAACAGGATTGGAACAGATAAGATCAGATGGTAAACCCAACTTCCTGATCTTTCTGACAGATGGTTTACCCACTGTGGGCGTAACCGAGCTTAAGGATATTCTCAAAGATGTGGATGACAAAAATATCTATAATACCCGGATATTCGTCTTTGGAGTGGGTTACGATGTCAACACTCACTTCTTAGATAAATTAGCCTCTGAAAATCATGCAACTCCGGATTATGTCAGCCCGGATGAGGATATCGAGATTAAAGTTTCCCATTTCTTCAAGAAGATATCCAATCCGATCTTGACCGATCTGGCATTGAGATTCAATGGAATCGAAACCTCGCAGCTATATCCTCAGGAGCTTCCTGATCTTTTCCAGGGATCACAGTTGATAATCTTAGGAAAATTCAAAGGACAGGGGAACTGCAATGTAATTTTGAGTGGCATAGCTGGGAATGACAAAAAAACCTATGAATATGCAGTGAATTTCGTTCGGGAAAAGGATAAAAATACATTTGTGCCCCTGCTCTGGGCCACGAGAAGGATCGGATATCTGATCGATCAGATAAGGCTTTATGGCAAAAATAAAGAATTGGTGGACGAGATCGTTATGCTTTCGAAAAAATATGGAATCATAACCGAGTACACCTCATTTTTGATCGATGTTGATTACCGGGTTCCAACTGAAGAGCTTACAGATAAAGCAGAGCACGAGATTTCGAAAAAGACCTCTCTGGATGTAGGAAAAGGAGCTGTGCAGCAGGCAAGAAATTTGAGTGGTATGAAAATAGCAGCAGCGCCTACGCAAGGTTATTTCGATGCTGAAGGTAAAATGAAAAAGGTAACTGAAGTCATGCAGGTGGGCAAGAAGTCCTTCTTCAAAAAGGGTGATGTTTGGGTAGACTCAGAGTTTGAGGGCAAAGGGGAAACCTTAAAAATAGAGAGATTCAGCCCGGCATATTTCAAGTTGATATCAATCAAACCTGAGATTGGCAAATATCTTGCCTTAGGAGAGAAAGTTATATTCACCTTGAATGGAACCACAGTGGAGATATCAGAAGAGGGAAAAACAGAGCTGAACCAGGAAGACCTGAACAGATTGTTCTAATCCATCATTAATATATAACTTCCATCAAAATGTAGGGCGGACCTCCGTGTCCGCCCTTTTCGTTCTGTCGTTGGTGGTGGAATTGTCGTCAAGACCCGTTCCGGGGATTTCCACCACCTTAAGCTATCACAGGTTGTCCCAACCTGTGATAGCACAAGTTGCGACAATTTGTGTTACTGAGAAATGGAACAACCTCTAAACTCCCCATACGAAAACACGTAGCGGCGGGCTTCATGCCCGCCGAAAAACCTCCGGGATGAACCTGGACGCTACAAACTTACCGTATCACAGATTATCCCCCTGGCCGTTCCGGCAACCTGCTGTAATCCCGTTCTGACAACGGTAGACCCATGTTGCCCTCAACATGGGTCATCCCACCTTGGGGGCAAGGTGGGACTACCGGATAGGGCATGGGTAGTTCTGGGTCTCCTGACCCAGAATCATACGAATAAGAACAAGAGACCTTGTTCTATCCACTTAAGAGGAGAAAACCTGGGTCAAAAATTTTTACTTGACAAATTTCTACAATCTCATTTCTTAAAGGTCTAAAAAACCAAAAACAGGAGGAATAATGCTAAGCTCAAAAGCAAGAATCAGTATTTTCATCTTGGTTGCTGTTCTCATAGCAAGCCTACACAGCAGTGTCGTCTTTTCAGATGAGATAACTTATCGTTTTGCAGTGATAGGGGATAGAACCGGCAGCCACCAACCTGGCATATTTCCGCAAGCGGTAGAAGGGGTGAACCGACTGGACCCGGATATAGTGCTCACTGTGGGTGACTACATCGAAGGCTATACAACTGATACCACAGCCCTAAACAAAGAATGGGATGAGTTTATGGAGATAATGAGCAAGCTCAAAGTCCCATACTATCTTGTTCCCGGCAATCATGACATTACCTATAATGAGGCAGAACCAATATACAGAAAAAGAGTGGGTGAACCTTACTACTCCTTTGATTTCAAAAATACTCATTTTGTTATGTTAGACGTCAGCCGCATAGAAAAAGCAGAAGATTTACCCCAGGACCAAATGGCCTGGCTCATAGATGATCTGAAGAAAAATCAAGGAAGAGAAAATATCTTTGTCTTTCTTCACAAGCCCCTATGGTTTAATGCCATAGAAGAGAAAAAAGTTGATCCGATGCACGAGGTTTTCAAAGAATATGGTGTAGATGCTGTTTTCTCGGGACATTACCATCATTACTTTACCGGAGAAATAGATGGCATAAGATACATCTGTGTGGGGAGCTCCGGTGGTGCCATGGATATGGAATCAGAAGATTTAGGATTCTTCTATCATTACCTCTGGTGCACAGTTAAAGGTAATAAGCTGGATGTAGCTTTGATCAAACTGGGAAGCGTTCTGGAAAGGGACTTAGTTACCCTGGAGGAGGAGATGGTTATATCTGAATTTTACTATGGCAAACTGGTCAACTCTACTCCTGTATACATAAAAGAAGGTGCTAAAGGATATTCGGGTCAGATTTCAGTTCATATCCATAGCTCGAAAGCCAAACCTTTAATCGATACCCTAACCTGGGCATTTGATGAGAATTGGGATGTAAAACCCAAAGAGCAGGCTATTAGAATTGCTCCCTCCTCTGACTGGAACCAGAGTTTTCAGGTCATGTTAAAAGGAGAGCTTTATCCCCTTCCCAGCTACTCAGTGGGCTATGACTTTGGCCGAGACAAGACCTATCCCTATGAAACTACCCTTAACTTGAAAAGGGAACTGGATTGCAAAAGACTTGAAAAGTCTCCTAAAATAGACGGGGTTATTGATGAGCAAGAATGGAAGGATGCTTCTTTTGCCGAGCAATTCGGCTCACCAGATGGCAAAAAGACAAAAGTGGAGTCAACAAAATTTTTCTGGGGATACGACAAGAAAAATCTATACATAGCTGCATCCTGTGTGGAGAGTAAAATGGATGAGCTAAAAGCTGAAGCAAAACAACAGGATGGAGCAGTCTATTTAGACGATTGCGTGGGATTCTTTTTCTGCCCGGATAGTGTCAAAAGGACCACCTACCAGATCTATTTCAATCCCTCGGGAATCGCATTCGATCAGGTCCTGAAATGGAAAGGTGAGGAGTATGAGGGTGAGGATAGAGCCTGGAACGGAGAGTATGAAACTGCTGCCAGGAAAGATGATGGAAAGTGGTCTGTTGAGATGAAAATTCCATTTAAAACGTTGAAATCCGAACCACAAAAAGGAGATTCCTGGTTAATCAATTTCAGAAGAAAACAGCAAAGGGTAAATTCAGCATCGGATTGGATGGTGCCCATCTCCTATGATCCCAGATACTATGGAATTTTAAGATTCGAATAAATTCTTAAATTATGGGAAAAACGATAAACTCTTCTAAGATCACAAAATTCTATTTCGATGCTAACATCTTTTCACATGTATTCATTGGTTACCAAGGTAAAAACTATTTAGCGTTAATTCAAAGGAAGCAAGAAACAGGTGAAATAATGGTAAATTTCACCATTGTTAACTTGTTTGAACTTCTGCAGGAATGGCGTGAGGACAAGTTCTTTGATGTCAAAGAAAAGTTACAGCAAGCTAGCAAAATAGTCGTGGGTGGAAACGTTCTTGAGGATCCTTCTTCTCATGTCCAAAGAAGGATAAGAAAACATTTCAGACTAACTAATCGACAGCCAAACACTGAATGGGTGAACTTGCCATGGCTTCTCTCACGAGCGAAGAGTTGGAGCGAAGCTGAGGATTTGGTAAAACCTATTAAGGATTATGCTTTTCGATACAAAAAGTACTGGCTAGATTCGGTGAATGAAATGATTAGGCGTGCTCATTTGCTTCATAACCGTATTATCGCAAAAGGGATCTACAAAAATGCAGAAGACATGTATGATTCACTTCAGTTTTTTGTATCATTTACACGGAGTATGTGGAAAGCATGCATCAAGCACTTTAATTTACCGTATAACAGTGGATCAATCTCAGCAGAATTTGCAAGGGAGCAATTTTATTCCTTTCGCTATTGGATGGACTTTCTTTATAATTATTATCGCAAAATAACAGTCAAAGGCACAAAACCGCGACAGAGTGATTACTTTGATATCGAGCAAAGCATCTATTTGAATATTATGGATTACTGGGTAAGCGATGACCCAAAGGCGAGGAGGTGTATGAAAAACTGTAGAGATAGTTCTGGTAATCCGAGATGTATCTCTTTAAGAACCTTTTACAATTATCTGACAAATAAAATACCGCACCCTTGTGCCCCAGAACAGGCAAGTATGATTCGATACAGAACACAAAATCAAATTTAGTGGTCAGAATTTTGAGTAGACAATGTTGACCTCAAAGCACGTTAAAATGAAGAGAGATTTTCTTAGGATGCTGCTTTGCCCTGCCATGTTTGCTCTCATTCTAATTTTATTCTTTTCCAGTGTAAAAGGACAAGAATCTAATGTTTGGTATGTAGATGATGTAGGTGACGGGAAAATCGGAACTGGGGTGAAAGAGGATCCCTTTCGCGATCTACAAAAAGCTATTGATTCTGCAAAGGATGGAGATCAGATAATAATTCTACCTGGAAATTATGAAGCCATACCCTCCCCTTATATCGAGGAGCTCTGCGGAAACTGCCAGGAACATAAAACTCAGGTTAACGCCACCAGAGGATTTCTTATTAAAAATAAATCATTACAGCTTATGGGATCAGGGCCAGAACAGACCATATTGATAACAAATGCTGGCTATGGAATACTTTTTGAAAGAAGTTTAGGTTCATCCATAACCGGAGTCACGATCACTGGCGGTAAAAGAGACCCGGATGGAAATGCAACCGATGCCGCAGTGGTGGCTAAGTTCAGCCAAGTAACCGTAAAGGGAAACTATATAGTCGATAACTCTCATCGCATTGATACTGTGGTGGTGGGAATAGGCGGGGTCTTTGGAAGGGAGAATTCAGAGCTTTTCATCCTGAACAACAAAATCGAAGGGAATGGCTGGGATGGAGTTGCTCTTTATCGGGGGTCTTCCGCTTTTATCGCTGATAACGTGATATCCGAAGGCAGGGGCGCCGGAGTGGGCATCACCTGGGATGCATCAGCCACGGTTTTGCGCAACAGAATCTCAGGCTTTTGGAAGGGGATTGGAACGTTCGGAAACTCCAAAGCAGTGGTGAGAAACAATGCCGTCTTTGACAATTTAGGCTGGGGAATTATTGCCACGGGAACCTCCTTTATGGAAGCATCCAACAATGTCATAGTCAGAAATGGCAACTGCGGCTTTGCCATCTGGAGTGAAGAAGCAAAAGGGGAGTGCACTAATAACATAATTGTCAAAAATGGCTGGAGAGAGGAGTGGGTCTGCCCTCAGGTGGGGATTTGGAATTACGGAAATTACGAAAACTTCTCCATCACACACAACAATATCTGGGGCAATGAAAAAGGAAATTATCAGGATTTACCCGATCTCACTGGCCAGGATGGAAATATCTCAGTTGACCCCCAATTCATCTCAGAAACAGATTTCCATCTGCCCCCGGATTCACCGCTTATAAACAAAGGCAATCCTCTTTTCACCGATCCAGACGGCACACCATCAGATATAGGCATGTACGGTGGCCCTCAGTCACCCATAGTTAAATAGATTGTCTGTTTCATGCTTACAAGATAAGATATAGAAACAACATCATAGTATCTAATGAAATAGTGTCCGTTATTCTCCAGAATGAGCTGTCTGTAAATTCATTGCAGGAGAAATTTTTTCAACCTTTTCTCATCAATTTCATCCTCTGATTGTGTAAATATCTCCAATGGAAGATCTCCATAATCCAACTTACCTTTAAGTCTCGGATCAATAAATCCTATCCTTATCTCTTTTTCTTTATCATCTACTTTTATGAACATTCGATATTTACTCGGTCCACCAATGTGTAACCTTCTAATCTTACCAGCAAGATCAGGAGGTAGGTAACGTAGTGGTGCCCCAGCCTGTTGGGGATTTCTCTGAATTACTTCAAGTTGCTTATCTACCTGCTTTTTTAGAAGAGAATTCCTTTCTAAGTGGTCGTATTGGTAGCTAAATACCTTGTGCCATATTATTTTATAATCCACCACTTCTTTTTTCTTTACAGATGTCTCATTGCAGTTATGAATTTAGGATCTAAGCTTAATTCCAAATCTTCACAGTCATCACCTGGTAAATCAACCGTGATCCTTTCAGGTAGATTCTCTTTCAGCAAAATACTCCCCTCCTCAGATTTCAAAAATAACTCATCAACATAAGCTTTTTTTCTCAAATCATATTCTGAAAGATAACCATCCTGTTCTACAATCTCGTCGATAGCTTTTCTTAATCCAGGCGAAACATATCCCAACACAACCCGATAAAATTCCATAATCTCCTTTCTTTCAAGCGTATATCGATTTCCTCGTCCGGCTTCCAGGGGCGCTACTGTCGTGTGGTTCATGTAGGAAAGTTGCTCATTAGTTTCATCTAATTCCTCACTATGTTGTCCATAGTGATCGTGTTTGAATTCGAATGGAATTAGATCAGAATATTCTCTAAGAATAAGATACACGATCTTGTTAAGCCTGAGCTTTCCATAAACTCCATCTTTAAATTGCCCGATAGTGTAAAGTAGGAATAGACGTTTAAAAGTCTCTTTTGATATACTACTCATTATTTAACCTCCAATCTTTAGCATCTTAGAAATTAGCCATTTAAATTTAGGCTCTTAGAGCCAAACATGCTATAAAACTTCTTAAATTCTGGATTCTTCAATGCTTCACTAATTCGTTTGTGCATATACCAAGCAGTTTTATATGGTAAATCCAGTGCTGCATGTATTTGATTTACTTTAACATTTTGCTTCGATACACAGATAAGATATATAGCTAAAAACCACTTGGGTAAAGGTACATAAGTCTTGTGAAAAATCGTACCTGATGTTATGGAAAACTGATATCCACACTTAGAACACTCAAACTTTTTCACAGACTTTAACCAATAGGGGCTTCCGGAGCCACATTTAGGACAGGTTACACCATCTGGCCAACGGACCTTATGTATATATTCTTCACATTTCTCTTTGCTGTTAAATCTTTTTACGATTTCCAATAGACCCATGATTCTCCTTTTCAGGATCTATAATAATATACGACATATTTTGCCTTTTGTGAAGAAAATAAAATGAAAAATGTAAAATTTATAATTCTAAAATAGAAATATCATTGTCATTGTCACACAATGAATTACAAGATATCTCACCTGCAATGGAGTTATACGATAATATTTCTATAATGAAAAATATGTTTGTTTACCCATGATTTAAAGTTGTTTAGCTATCTCATGTAACAATCAGTTAAATCTTTCAAGATTAATATTTTACATAAGTTTTGATTTTTAGAAAAGACTTGACAAAATTCTGACTTAGTGATTAATTTGCATAATAATCTGAGGTTGTTGAATATTTGAGGTCAAAAAGGAGTTAACCTTTAAAAAGGAGGTTTAAGATGCTTCAGCGAATTGGATTTCTGATTTGCTTGGGTCTGGCTATTTTACTAGCAGGTTTATTTTTCATCTCCTGCGGGGAAAGAACGGAACACGAGCACGTTAGTGAGCAGGTTGTGCTCCCCTCTCAACCTAAACCCAATCCCGGTCCTGCCGAGGAGCTTCCCGCATCCATTAAGCGAGGTCAGGTTCTTTTTGGTGACACTACCCTGGGCACGTCCGGGACAAGCTGCAGCTCCTGTCACTTCGAGGGGGGAACCAAGGATAATCCCCAGGAGATGATGGGGATAAAAATTACAGCCTTCGATAATCTGGGTGCGCGCTACCCCCAGTATGTACCTATGGCTGGAAAAGTGATGACCTTATCCGGAATGATCAACTTCTGTATAGTTACTCCCCTAAAAGGAGAGGCGCTGGACTGGGATGATCAGAAACTTATTGACCTGACCGCCTATTGTGCCTCGGTCAAAAAAGCCGAATAGAATTTATAGGTTATTCTATTTGCAGAAAACTGAATTTTTAAACTCATAAGTTATTCTAACAAGAGGAAAGTAAAAATTATTCTGAGAAATTCTTATCGCTGAAGTAATAATAAAGATAAAAAATGAAAGTATTTAAAAGGTACGAGACAGCTTTAAGGGATAATCTTAAAAACTGGATTGAGGAGCTGAAAGAGGTAGACATCCTGGTGGGAATTCCCAGCTTTAACTGCGAGGACACCATCGGGCGCGTAGTCACAGCCTGTGGAGAGGGACTTCAAAAACATTTCAAGGATCTTAAATCTGCTATCCTTATCTCAGATGGTGGTTCCCTGGATGACTCCAGAGAAAAAGCCCTGGAGGCTGAGATCCCCAAGGATGTTAAACGCATGGTGGCCATT
>Ga0315537_1002878_pt1 | contig 12945 bp, 14 predicted proteins | sample SalMarSW160270MG_FD_203091 | JGI IMG/M metagenome (GOLD analysis project Ga0315537, IMG submission 203091) | Salt marsh sediment microbial communities from the Plum Island Ecosystem LTER, Massachusetts, United States - Salt Marsh Sediment SW1602-70 ... | reverse complement strand
CGATATGGATTCGATCCTGTTGATGGCAGATTCGGTTCAACCGGATGTCATGGTGATCGATTCAATCCAGACCATGTTCAGCCCGGACCTGACCTCCGCTCCGGGGAGTGTAACTCAGGTTCGGGAGTCTGCCATGCGGCTGATGCTCCTGGCCAAACGGACCGGAACCTCTATATTTCTGGTGGGACACGTAACCAAAGACGGCGCTATAGCCGGGCCCAGGCTTTTGGAACATATGGTGGATACGGTGCTTTATTTTGAAGGGGATCGCGAGCATGTGTTCAGAATTTTAAGAGCGGTTAAGAACAGATTCGGGTCAACCAACGAAATCGGCGTGTTTGAGATGAGAGAAAAAGGCCTGAATCAAGTGGCCAACCCTTCGGCGGTATTTTTGGCCGAACGCCCGGAAAATACACCGGGATCCGTAGTTACGGCCAGCATGGAAGGAACCAGGCCGATTCTTGTCGAACTACAGGCGCTTGCCAGCAGCACCAGCTTCGGAAACCCTCGAAGAACCATTCTGGGCATTGATCACAACCGGGTGGCGTTGCTGGTGGCGGTAATGGAAAAAAAATTAGGTATGCATTTAATGGGACACGATATCTTCATCAATGTTGCCGGTGGCGTTAAGATTGTTGAACCCGCCGTTGACATGGGAATCGTGTCTGCGGTTGCGTCGAGCTTTTTAGACCGGCCCATTCTAAAAGGCACCATTATTTTCGGGGAAGTGGGATTGACCGGAGAAGTCAGGGCCATCGGCCATGTTGAGACCCGGATTGCCGAAGCAAAAAAAATGGGGTTTACCCGATGCCTTATTCCCAAAAGCAATTTGAAATCAATGACCAAAATGAAAGGCATTGAAATTATAGGAGTAAATACCATCTCACTGGCCATGGAAGAACTATTTTAATGAAATGAAGCCGGCATCTGCGAAACATAACCGGTGGCAAGATCACTATGCACGCCGGGCAAAAAAAGAGCGCTTTCCTGCCCGGTCTGTTTATAAGCTCAAGGAAATGCAGCAAAAATACAATCTGATCAAAAAAGGGGACAAGGTCCTGGATCTGGGGTGTGCCCCCGGGTCATGGCTCCTTTATGCTGCGGACCTCACCGGAAATAAAGGAGAGGTCGTGGGCATCGACCTCAAAGAGGTTTCTGAAAGGGTTCCGTCTCATGTAAGGGTTTATCGAGGAGATATCCTTTCCATGGATGATGAGTTTTTTGAACGAACCGGAAAAGATTTTAATGTTGTTCTCAGCGACATGGCGCCCACGACTACCGGCAGCAGACATGTTGACAGTGCGAGGTCTTTTGATCTTTGCCGGACGGCGCTTTCCATTGCTCAAGAAACCCTTGTCAGCGGAGGATCATTTGTTTGTAAGATTTTTCACGGAGAAGATTTTAAGACATTTTCGGATGCCGTTAAACAGAAATTTAACCGGCACAAGATTTTCAAACCACAAAGCAGCCGAAAGGCGAGCAAAGAAATTTATATTATCGGATTTGGGAAAAAATAGGAGGGAAATATGTCAGGGCATAGCAAGTGGTCTTCCATAAAGCATAAAAAGGGTGCAACCGATGCCAGGCGGGGTAAAATTTTCACCAAACTTATTAAAGAAATTACTGTTGCTGCGCGTTTTGGAGGAGGAGATCCGGCGTCAAACCCAAGGCTGCGGACAGCCATCCTGGCAGCTAAAAGTGAAAATATGCCCAAAGACAACATTGAAAGGGCCATTAAAAAAGGTACCGGCGAGCTGGAAGGCGTGAATTACGAAGAGAGTATTTATGAAGCATACGGTCCGGGCGGCGCCGCTGTTTTCATAGAGTCTCTCACAGACAACAAGAACAGAGCGGTGGCGGATATTCGCCATATTTTAAGCAAAGCCGGAGGGAATCTGGGCTCCAATGGATGCGTTGCATGGATATTTGAAAAAAAAGGATATATCGTTGTGGAAAATGACGCTGTAGAAGAGGACACTCTGATGGAAATCGCCGTTGATGCCGGAGCCGAAGATGTAAGAGAAGATGACAGTAATTATGAAATCATTACGGATCCTAAAGATTTTGAAGCGGTAAAGGCCGCCATAGAAAAGCAGTCGGTTCCCTATATTGCTGCAGAAATTACAATGCTCCCACAGTCAACCGTAAACCTTCAAGGCATAGAGGCCGAGCAAATGGTCAAATTGATGGAAACACTTGAAGATTGTGATGATGTGCAGAAGGTTTACACCAATGCCGACATTCCCGAGGAGCTGATCTGATGTTGATATGGAAACCGTAAAGAGGATCAGAAATGACTTGGGTGTTGAAACCGGTTATAGGGTCGTGTAAAAGGGTAGTTGTTTGTATCTTCATATTTAGTGCCTGAATGAAAACTGTCTTTTTCGCCAATATCTGCGTCAGACTCAAATTTTAATCCTCGAAATACTACCAGTATTCCTGTGGTTAAAATTTTTGTCTTCCTTGATCTTAACGAAAAATCCTAGTTTTCATTCGGGCACTATTTAGGCAGCTGGTTAATCCTGTTAATCAGGTCCGTTCCGATTCGTTTCGCCAAGTGAGCCCTGGGTTTGTTTTGATGGTCATTTTCCGCAAGATTGTTTAAAATGTTGGCAAATAATTTCTTTATGGGTTTTTTAAATTTTGACGGTTTTACGCCTGAGTCTTTTACAGCGGTTATCATTTCATCAATCGGATTTTCAATAGTTAATTCATTGTTATTTGGCGATGCAATATTTTCAGCCAATCCGTCCTTAGAATATGTAACTGCTTCCTGTATCGCTGTCTGCTCTACAAGCACGGTTTTCTCATATTGATAATTTGCCTCAAGGCTTGCTATCGAGCTAAGATTGCTAATCTCTACAGCCTTGGCCAAAACTTCAGGAATATTTTTTCCATAAAGAATGTCCGTCATTATTTTATCGATTATCTTTACCGCTTTTTTGATAGCTTTCAATTCTTGTTCATTGAGATCACCATCCACTGATATTGAAAAGTTGCGAGTATTTTCATATTCGAATTTTTCACCTTCAAACATTGCAAGTTCAGTATTCTCCATGGCAAGATTTTCAGAGGTGGCAGAAACTGTATATTGTGATATCCCTTCATAAGTTGAATAAACCGCGTGACTTTGAAAGGAAGATGAAATCGTTACCCGGTCACCTTCTTCTGTAACTAGGGTGATATCTTTAGTTTGCTGGTTGGATGTTTCGACCCGGGTGAGCAACAGTTCATTGTAGATTCTGCTGTTTGCACTAAAATCCGGCTGTTGAGAAATGTTTGAAGCGTATGGATTAATTGAATTCATTTCGACTGATTCCCTATGAGGTAGTTTTTATTATTATTAAATGATATTATCGGGATTATGTTATAAGAACTTTAGAATTAAAATCTGCATTAACTTTTTTCTAAAGAAATAAATTTGCTATCAATACAATTGGATATCGAGCATTATTGTCAATATCCACAAACCTATACCAGAGAAAATAATTGGGTCGAAGCCCTAAGTTCGGTTGGATTTTGCATAGTGTTCGCATCTTTTTGTACCTTGACACATGGCGTTCATTTATTTATATTTTTTGTTCTGATTTCAGATAGTATCAAAATAGTTGACTGGAAAATAACCCGTTACCCCCTAAACCGTATAACCGCTTAAAGAGATTTGGAGTTAGGATTTTTTTCTTATGCCATTTAAAAACACTCGAGAATTTATCGAGAAACTCGAATCTGAAAATGAACTCAAAAGGATTTCCGCGGAAGTGGATTCTGTGCTGGAAGTAACCGAAATAGCGGACAGGATGAGCAAAACCCACGGCCCGGCGCTTCTTTTTGAGAAAATAAAAGGATCAACATTTCCACTTCTTATCAATGCCTTCGGAAGCTTTGGACGCATGAAAATGGCGCTGGGGTGTGACTCTTTCGACGATATTGGCCGACGTATAGAAGCATTAATTAAAATCAGGTTTCCCGGCAGTTTTACCCAAAAAATAAAGATGCTTTTTGACTTGAAAGAGCTGGCCGGTATCTCACCCAAAAAAGTGAAACATGCCCCGTGCCAGCAGAGAATCTACGGACCGGAAGGGCCCTTGCTCGACATGCTCCCCATTCTCACCTGCTGGCCTCAAGACGGCGGTCCTTTTATTACCCTTCCGGTTGTCATCACAAAAGATCCGGATACCGGGGTTCAGAATATGGGTATGTATCGCATGCACAAATACGACAATACCACAACCGGTATGCACTGGCAGTACAACAAGGACGGCAGCCGCCATTTTGACAAATACAAATCCCGGGGAGAGCGGATGGAGGTGGCGGTGGCCCTGGGCGGATCCCCTTTGGTTACCTATGCGGCAACAGCGCCCCTTCCTCCGGATATGGATGAACTTTTGCTTGCGGGGTTTATCGGGTCCCGTTCCATTCAAATAACCCGGGCAAAGACCATTGATATTTTTGTGCCCGCCGAATCCGACGTTATCATTGAAGGATATGTGGATCCTGATGAAGAACGGATTGAAGGTCCTTTCGGGGATCATACTGGGTTCTATTCTCCGGCGGATCTTTATCCGGTATTCCATGTTACCTGTATCACCTGCAGAAATGATGCGGTTTATCCTGCAACCATCGTGGGAAAACCCCCCATGGAAGACTGTTATATGGCAAAGGCCACGGAGAAGATTTTTCTGCCGTTATTAAAAATAGTGGTTCCGGAAATTGTGGACATGGAACTTCCCATGGAAGGCGTGTTTCACAACTGCGCCCTGGTATCCATTGACAAGAAGTTTCCCGGACAGGCTAAAAAAGTGATTAACGCACTCTGGGGGCTGGGTCAGATGGCGTCAACCAAGTATATTGTGGTATTTGATAAAGATATGGATCTTCGGGATTCAAGAACCGTGGTCTGGAAACTTTTAAATAATGTGGATCCCAAAAGAGATCTGCTGTTATCGGAAGGTCCCGTGGATGCGCTGGACCATTCATCGCCGTATCCTAATTTTGGCGGAAAAATGGGGATAGACGCGACAAGAAAAACCCGGGAGGAAGGAATGGGGCGGGATTGGCCTGAAGAGATCCGAATGTCTGAAGAAATAATCGAAAAAGTCAGCCGCCGGTGGAAAGAATATGGATTTTAAGAAATTCTCGAAACTTATTATGATCGAGCAAACCTTTTTTGCGTTGCCTTTTGCACTAATCGGTGTGCTTTTTGCCGGGGGCGGCACGGCCATGAACTGGTTCTGGGTGATTGTTGCCCTGGCTGCAGCCAGAACCGCCGGCATGTCATTTAATCGGGCAATCGATGCAAAAATAGATGCAAAAAATCCGCGCACCAGCAACCGGCCGGTTCCCAAAGGAGACGTTCGGCCCGGGGTGGTATGGATAACCGCCTGCATTTCATCGTTTTTACTCATCGGTGCTTCATTCATGCTCAACAGGCTCTGTTTTTATCTGTCTTTTCCCGCAGTGTTCATGCTGTTTACCTATTCTTATTTTAAACGGTTCAGCGCCTCTTCCCATTTTTATCTGGGCCTGGTTGAAGCGGCCGCTCCCATTGGAGGATATATTGCGGTTACCGGTGAATTTACGCGCGTTCCCTTTGTTCTGGGGTGTATTATCATGGCATGGATTGCAGGGCTTGACATCGTTTATGCCATTCAGGATCTGGAATTTGATGTTAAAGAAAATCTTCACTCCATGCCGGTTCGTCTGGGAAAAAAACGGGCCCTTGTCATCTCCGCAGCATGCTATTTGGTCTCTTTAATCGCCATGATATATGCGGGATTTTTGACCCATAAGACCGTCCCCTACTGGACGGCAGTTGTACTGGTCGGAATAATATTTTTTTACCAGCAGAGACTGGCAAGGAATAAAAATATCACGTGGGCCATAAAGAATTTTTTTAAAGCCAATATATACATATCCCCCATACTCTTTTTCGGAACTCTCACGGATCTTTTTATAGGTAAAATTTTATAATCTTTAGATGCAAAATTCATGAAAGATCAAAAAAAATGATAGTTGTTGGAATTTCAGGAGCCAGCGGCCCCATACTGGGGGTTCGTCTGATTGAAGAACTCCTTAATTCAGGAGAAAAAGTTGCCGCAATCGTTTCACAGCCGGCCCGCCAAATTATTGAATACGAAATCTTTCGGGGGGAGACCCCCTTTTCATCCTTGAAAGAACTGCTTGTAAAGCGGGGGCTGGCCGGTAACCATGATCTGTTGAGCGAGTTTAAAAACAACGACTTTTTTGCTCCGGTGGCAAGCGGTTCCACAAAATTCGAAGCCATGGTTGTTATCCCCTGTTCGATGAAAACACTTTCCGCCATTGTCCACGGATATGCAGATTCACTGATTACCAGAACCTGTGATGTGGCGTTAAAGGAAAAGCGCAGGTGCATCATCGTGCCCAGGGAAACACCGCTCAGTGTTGTCCACACCGGAAACATACACAGGGCCGCTCTGGCCGGGATTGAGATCGTTCCTCCGGTTCCGGGGTTCTACACCCGGCCCGAATCGGTTGATGATGTGGTTAACTTTATTGTCGGCAAGGTGTTGAACCTTTTGGGCCGGAACCACAGTTTGTTTGAAAGCTGGGGGAAAAAGGAAATATAACATGGTGCTTCCGGATAACATACAGAATAAAAAACTTCGCCGCATCGCTGAAAAGGTCTGCAACAACATCCCTGCAAGCAAAGAAGATGCTCTTTACATGCTTACAACCCATGACATCCTGGATCTTGGCACCATTGCTCATTATATCCGGACAAAATTGCACGGAGATATTGCCTACTACGGGGTGAATATGAATCTTAACTACACGAATATCTGTGAGCTGAGATGTCCGTTATGTGCCTTCTCCTGTGATGAAAATGATGAAAACGCGTTTTTGCTGTCTTTCGATGAAATTGAAAAAAGGATACACAGTGCCGATAGTTCAGGGATTGATGAAGTTCATATTGTGGGCGGACTCCACCCCAATCTTACCATTGACTATTTCGAGCAGATGTTGCGGATAATTAAAAATATAAAACCGGATATGCATATTGTTGCATTTACTGCGGTTGAATACGATTATTTTGCAAAAAAAAATAAAATTTCCCTTGAAGACGTTTTTAAACGGCTTATGGATGCAGGCGTCGAGGCCCTCCCCGGAGGCGGGGCTGAAATCTTTTCTCCTCGTGTTCGGGATGTCATAGCGCCAAAGAAAATATCGGGAACCCAATGGCTTTCGGTCATGCGCACCGCCCACAAAATGGGTCTTAAAACAAATGCAACCCTGCTGTATAATCATATCGAGACTGCCGAAGATATTGTGGATCATCTTTCGCAAATCCGTGATCTTCAGGATGAGACCGGCGGTTTTAAAACCTTTGTCCCGTTACAATTCCATCGTGAGAATACCGCGTTGGAAGTCACGCGCACGACCACAGGCTACGATGACATCCGGATCTATGCCACCAGCAGAATTTTTCTCCATAATGTGCCCCATTTAAAGGCATTGTGGATGTATCTGGGTGATAAAATGGCCCAGACCCTTCTCAGGTTCGGGGTTGATGATATTGGCGCAACGTATCATAATGAAAAAGTGGTTCATGCCGCCGGTGCTCAAACTCCCGATTTTGGATCGGAGAGTTTTTTAAAAAGACTGATCCATAACGCCCAACTCATACCTGAACGGACAACCGCAAGTTACCGCTCTCTAAGTGCCGGCACGGAAAAGGAGTGGGTATGAGGCTTGGCTATATCGACTATCTTAACTGCTATCCTTTTTATTTTCGAATGTTTGAGAAGAAACCCGTCCCAAAAATCAGCATCTATCCGGGGTATCCGTGCATTCTCAATAAAATGATGGCCCAACGGCAACTGGACATGAGCCCCATTTCCTCGGCAACCTGTGCTCAAATTGCTGATGATGTGCTTGTGCTTCCGCAATTCTGCTTGAGTTCGGTAGGGTATGTGGGATCGGTTATTCTGATAAGCAAAATGCCCATTGAAGATTTGAATCAAAAGAAAGTGGGTATTACCCGTGCGTCACATACTTCTGTGGTGCTTTTGAAAATTTTGCTAAAAAAATATTACCGGATAGAACCGTCGTATATATCGACCGAACCCAGGCCGGTGCTCAAAGATATGGATGCCGCCCTGGTTATCGGCAATGATGCAATGGCCATAGCCTCTGAGCCGGTCTCTTATATTTATGACCTCGGCGACCTGTGGCTTCGAAAAACCGGCTTCCCCGTGGTATTTGCCGTATTTGCGGTCAGACAACGCATTGTTGAAAAATATAAACTCCAAATAAAATCTGTGGTTTCTTCATATCGCAAGTCATTACGTTGTCTGGAAGAAGAAAAAAAAAATGTGGTTTCACTGGCAAAAGCAAAGTATCCGGATATTGTTTATGACATCAAGGGCTATTTTGATCTGTTGCAGTTTAAATTTGATGATGATTTGAAAAAAGCCTTGATGTTTTATTATGGCGTTGCCGGAGAGATGGGTCTGCTTAAAAAAGTAAACGGATTAAGCTACTTGGATGTTGAGCAGTAAAGGAAGACGTGATTACAAACAACGAACTTTTTCATAAGATATATCGGGGGGACAGAATATCCCCTGAAGAAGCTCCGGATCTTTTTTCATGGGACATCATTGACCTGGGAAAAGCCGGAGATATGAGACGAAGATTAGCATACCCCAAAGAGGAAGTCGGGTTCATCATGGATCGGATTGTCAATTTCACCAATATTTGTGAAGCGGCATGTGCTTTCTGTGCATTTCATGCCCAGGCCAATCTTATTCAACCTTATGAACTGACAATGGACGATATTCTCCGAAAAGTTGGAGAACTTATTGCTGCCGGAGGAACCCAGGTGATGCTTCAGGGCGGACTTCACCCGGACTATACTCTGGACAAATATATTGATATGGTCAAAACGGTTAAAAACCGCTTCCCGAAAATCTATCTGCATTCCTTTTCTCCTTCGGAAATCGTACACATGTCCCGGAAAAGCTCCCTGCCCATGGATGAGGTTGTGAACGCATTGAAAGCGGCGGGTCTGGATTCCGTGCCGGGCGCATCGGATCTGCTGGTTGACAGAATACGCCAAAAGGTAAGTCCGAAAAAGATCACGGTGGATGAATGGAAAGAAGTCATATACTCTCTATACCGAAATGAAATGAAGTCCTCAGCAACCATGACTTACGGAATGGGCGAGACCCGTAAAGAGAAGATTCAACATCTTAACGTCATACGCGATGTTCAGGATGACACCGGGATTTTACAGGCCTTTATTCCCTGGTCATTTTCTCCTCCCGGCACACGAATGGAATATATGCTTCCAGCAACTGGTATGGATTATCTAAAGATGGTTGCAATTGCCAGGATATTCCTTGACAATATCACCTATATCCAGGCCGGATGGCTTACCGAAGGTCTGAAGCTTGCACAGATTGCATTGGCAATGGGGGCAAACGACATGGGCGGGGTGCTCATGGAAGAGGTTGTGGTAAAGGCAACCGGAATAAAAACCAGCACCAACCATAAGGAACTTGTCGAAATAATAAAAAACGCGGGCAAGATTCCTGTACAGAGGGATTCTCAGTATCATGAGTTAGTGTCCATCCATAAATGAGGATTTTTGTTCAAGATCAAGGCATGCGAAAAAAATAACCGCAGGCATATGTTTAATATTCCGAGGATTATTTTTTGAGCATAACGCAGAGATTGGGCAAAAAGACCATTTAAGGATGGACACGAGTTAAGGAGGTGCGGGTAAAACCCATTTTGATGACAACACTCGATCTTGCTTTTTCAACATGCCCTAACGATACCTTTATATTTCATGCCATGCTTCATCATTGCATTGATACCGGAGAGTTAGGTTTTATTCCGCATATGCATGATGTGGAGACACTGAATAAAAAAGCTTTTTTTAAAACATTTCATATTTCAAAGCTCTCATTTTATGCCTATCTTAAGCTAAAACAATACTATAAAATACTTGATGCCGGTTCTGCACTCGGATATGGTTGCGGACCTCTTCTTGTGGGAAGATCTTCTGATTTTTCATTGCCTGAAGCAAAAGTCGCCGTACCGGGTGAATATACAACCGCATATCTTCTGTTGAAATTGTGGAATCCTGAAATACGCAATGTCGAAATAACCCGGTTTGATAATATACTTGAAGGGGTCCGGATCGGAAGATACGACGCCGGGCTGATCATTCATGAAGGCCGGTTCATATTTCCGGAATATGGTTGTGTTCAAATAATCGACCTGGGTGAGTGGTGGGAAGACGAAACCGGACTTCCCATTCCCTTGGGGTGTATTGCTGTGAGGAAAGATCCCCCGGCCATTGACCTGAAAGATGATATTGAATCCATTCTTCGAAATTCGGTTCAATATGCGTTGAAAAACAAAAATGCCTCCCGGGAATTTGTAAAATTGCATGCACAGGAACTGGATGATCAGGTTATCGACGGGCATATAGACCTGTATGTCAACAATTTTACCTTATCTCTGGGAGATAACGGAAGAAAAGCCATACAAACCCTTGAGGAGATGGCTCGGTGGAAAAACATACTGTAACGGCAATCGTCATGGCCACCATGCTTGAGGCAAAGCCTTTTATCCTGGGCATGTCTTTAAAGCAACGCCGAAAAAAACCTTTTGCCGTATTTCGGAATAATCATATTTTTTTAATCATTTCAGGTGTCGGCAAAGCAAACGCCGCTATGGCGACCGGTTATTCATGTGATAAGCATCACCCGGTCTGTGTTTGTAATCTCGGAGCAGCGGGTGCAACTAATATTTCACATCCTCTGGGAGAGATCTTTCACATAAACAAAATTGTTGAATATGACAGACATGAATTAACAACAAGAAGACCGTGTATTCATAACCCTGATATTTTAAATGGGTTTCAAACGGCTACGCTTTCCACCAGTGACATGGCCGTTCTTGCCCCTGATGAACGCAAAAAGATCTCCATGAATGCAGACCTGATCGACATGGAAGGTGCTTCAGTTGCTCAGGCGTGCAGGAAGTTTAATACAAAATGTTTTATTTTCAAATTTGTCAGTGATACACCGGATCATGCAAGAAGTGAAGATATTGTGGAAAATATCAGACGTCATCGTTCTTTTTTTTACGAGTTTTTTATCCGATCAGTTATGCCGGTTCTTCATATGTTATAATTCATACCAAGGAGGTATTATTGATGAATACGCTGAAATGGAATAGTGCTCCCGAGATGCAAATTGATACAAACAAAAAGTATATGGCGGAAATCGAGACCAACAAGGGCATTATTAAATTAGAACTTTTTCCCAACCATGCGCCCAAAACGGTCAACAACTTCGTATTCTTGGCCGGAAAGGGATTTTATGACGGCGTATCATTCCACCGGGTGATCAGCAATTTCATGATCCAGAGCGGAGATCCCACAGGCACCGGTGCAGGGGGGCCCGGCTACAGTTTTGAAGATGAAGTCGCGGATAATCCGCTGACCCACGAAACCGGCGTAATCTCCATGGCCAACGCCGGGCCAAACACCAACGGAAGTCAGTTCTTTATCACGCATTCACCACAGCCGCACTTGAACGGAAAACACACCGTATTCGGAAAGGTCGTTAGCAGCCAGGATGTGGTGGATTCAATCCGGCAGGGGGATAAAATGGAACGGGTAATAATAAGCGAGGAGTAACAGGAACAGAGGCCTTCTCTATTTATATTCTTTTTGTGAAGGCCTCAAGCGCTTTTTGGAGCATCTGCCGTATAAACACCTCTTTATCTCCATGGGTGAGTTTGGTGTAAGCCTGATATTCAGGATTTGATTTTGCTAATTTCGGGGGATTTTCTCTGCATTTTGCCCTTATGTTTTCAAAATCCTGAACCAGTTCAATTAAACCGAATTTCCTTGCTTCAAAGTCTTTGATCCATTCCAATCGCCACATCATTTCAAAGCGTACCTGATCTGCCAAAAAGAGATGGCTGTCAACAAGTGCCATTTTATTTTCGTTGTTTAAGGAGTAAAAGTTGGCCGCCGTTCCAAAATCAAGGATGCCCATGATTAATTCATAATACGCAACGGAGCTCGGTTCACCCGGCTGTGCAAGGTAATACAGTACGTTGTTTGAAAGATCTGAAAGGCGAGTTTTCAAGCCATAAGTTTCTCCAAAGCGTTTTTTCCAGGGACCGAATATTCTTTTTTCCAGAACAATACTTCGATATGATTGAAGATTAATAATTTTTGTCATGGCAAACTCAGTGTCAGATGTCATCTGTTTTTCCACATTTTTTTTTAAATGCAGATCTTTAAAATAGTTTGATTATAATTTCAATGGATTTTAGTTGGGTTGAAATGGATTTGTTGTAATGAATTAAACGCTTACCCTTTGTATAATTTGCAAAAAATGATCCTTGTAATTGCATAAAAAAAAATACAAGAATGCTTGACTCCAATAATCAATTGGTATATGGATTTTGCCCGATAATGGAAATACGGTCTGTTTTAATACCGTGACTTAATTTTATTGTGAAAGGAGGCTTTTAAAATGGCTTTTATTCCTACTGTTGACGAAGAAAAATGTGAAGGTTGTGAGGAATGTGTAGATGTTTGTCCTGTTGAGGTGTTTGAAATGCAAGATGACATATCAGTTCCGGTAAATGCTGACGAGTGTCTGGGTTGTGAAAGCTGTATTGAAGTTTGTGAAGCCGGCGCAATTACTGTTGAAGAAATATAACCATATTTCAAATGCATGTTCCCTGGTCCTCTTTTTTCAAAAGGACCGGGGAACGACACCCGCCAAATGATTTCCGCCACAGATTTTTATTCCTTAAAAGAAAAAATTAAACCATGACCTGCTGTTTGATTTTTACAACACCTCTGGGTCATATGGCGGTGATATACCGTGTAACACCGTTTGCTGTCATTAAAATTTTACTCCCCGGCCA
>Ga0315537_1002874_pt1 | contig 12948 bp, 8 predicted proteins | sample SalMarSW160270MG_FD_203091 | JGI IMG/M metagenome (GOLD analysis project Ga0315537, IMG submission 203091) | Salt marsh sediment microbial communities from the Plum Island Ecosystem LTER, Massachusetts, United States - Salt Marsh Sediment SW1602-70 ... | reverse complement strand
GCCGGATTCTCAAGGAGATCCTTATGGAGGAATTTACGAGGATCGAGGAGATAGCAATCCAGATAAGTGAGAAACAGGGGATGCACTACGAGGGAATAGATGTTTCAATTGCACCCTCTGTGAATCCGGATGAAAGCGTTGCATTTGCCTTTGAGCAGTTGGGATTGGGCAGATTTGGGGATGCCGGGACACTGGCGATCGCAAAGATAATCACTGACACCATCAGGGACTTAGAGGTCAGGAAATGCGGGTACTGCGGTTTGATGCTGCCCGTTCTCGAGGACTATGGCCTGGCCATGAGGAACATCGACGGAACCTTTAATCTCACTGATTTGCTGCTTTATTCATCGGTTTGCGGGACCGGATTGGATACCATTCCGCTGCCGGGTGATGTCAGCGAGGAGAAACTGTATGCGCTGCTCTTGGATATCGCATCGCTCTCCAATAAGTTGGATAAGCCGCTATCGGCGAGGTTGATGCCTGTTCCACATAAAAAAGTTTGGGAAATGACCGATTACAAGTTCGAGTATTTTGCGAACACGAAGATCATGGATGTCTAAAACCAACTTGGATCAAAATTGCTAGTAGTTATGAATGTCCTTGCGAACGAATGTGAAGCAATCTGAATATGATAGATTGCCACGTCGCTCCGCTCCTCGCAATGACATGATTGCAACGTGATATAAGGTAAGCTAATTATTGGGCTACGAACGGCGAGAGCATTCAAAATCCCGTTTTCTTAGGCCCCGTAATGGGATAGATCATATATTCTCTGGCCGAGCTGGGAAAGCCTCTCGAGGACAAGCGGACCATGCTCTTCCTCGTTTTTCTGGACATCCCGTATTTCTTGATTGATAAAGGTCACGGCATTCCTGAAGGTGAGCTGCGAGAGGGCGCCGATATGATCGATAACACCCAGTTTATGAAACCGCTTTCCGAGGTAATCCATCTTCTTTAGGAGATCCTCCTCAGTTTTCATCCCCACATTTTTTTGTTGGCTTACCGATATCACGGCAATCCAGTAGGATTCAAGCAAGGTTTTTACAAGGGCCGCCCAGATGGGCAGCTTATCAAAACCAAGTTTGGTGATTGTGTATCCGCCGTCGGATTCGTGAGATCTTGTCAGGAAGTTTGAGTACAGGAAATAGTGAATAGCCGCATTGACACTTTCTTGGAGATCTTGCTTCTCATCAAAGACGAGCTCGTTTTTGAAGAGGTTTTTTAAAAAGGCGTAGTCAGAGACTATTTGTTCATGGTCCTTGACTTCCTCAGTGCCGGCGAGCAGGGATATGGCCACAAGGGAATGAGGATTGAAGAAATGGATAATGTTGTTCTTATAATATTCGATCTCCATCTTCCTCTCTTCATCTACGTAATAAAAAGTCTCCTCCTCCCCCTGTTCATCTCCTAGAAAATCGACTATCTTTAAGCTGATCAAGATAGATAGGGTTTCATTTACAAGATTGGTTTGATCGCCGAAGGTGACTGCCAAGGGAAAGCCGTAGGCCTTAAGGAATCTCAGAAGGATTTCCACTGTTTCGGTAAGCTCCGAGAGATAAAATCCCCTGCGGTGATTGGCCAGAATAGCTGTGGCAACCAGGGAAAGGGGCGTTACAGGGGTGACCGAATTTATCGAATTGACGATATGAAGAGCCAGGCTGGAGTGGATGTTTTTCACTGATGGATCCTTTTGGGCCAAATAGTCCTTTAATGAGAGGGGATGAGCAAATCGAAGATAGATCTTGCCATATTTTCTCTTCAGAAATCGTCTGGCTCGTAAGATCTGCCAGAAGCTTTCCTTCTCCTTGCGCGCACCTTCTATCTCCCTCAGATAGGATTTTTCCTCCATGATCCTATCATAGACTATGGAGACAGGGACAAATATCAGATCATCGCAAGATCCCCCACGATAGGCATGAAGAAGGATTGAGAGGAAGCCTGTCTTCGGGGTGGTTACCTTGCCGTTCCTGCTGCGGCCGCCCTCAATAAAGAACTCAATAGGGTGTCCTTCCTCGAGCAGGGCCTTGATGTATCTGTTAAATACATCTGAATAAAGCTTTTCTCCCTTGAAGGAACGGCGGATGAAGAAGGCCCCGCAGTTTCTGAATATATGGCCCATAGGCCAAAAGGCCAGATTAGCTCCGGCAGCGATCCTGGGGACGTGCATGTGGTAGCCGAGAAGCACATAGTTGAGGATCAGGTAATCGATGTGACTCTTATGGGAAGGAACATAGATCAATGTCCCCTTTCGAGCCGATTCCCTGACTTCTGCAAGTCCATCCATATTAATATCCACTCCTTCGTAGATCTTTTTCCAGAACCAGCTCAAGGCGTTAATAAAGGACTGGATATAGGTCATGTTATAGTCAGCGGCAATCTCCTCAAAGAATTTTTCGGCCTTTTTTCTCAGTTGCTTCCGCTTTTTCTCATCTCCAGAGGCCATGAGTTCGATTCTCTGGCTGACCCGTTCATCCGTGAGGACCAGTTCCTTGTGCTGCTGTCTGGATTTCATGATCGGGCCCAGAATGATCCTTTTCTGCATGTCAATGCTTTCTATGAGCTTGTCCCTGATTTCAGATGCAATATCGGGCAAGGACCTCGTGGATGGCTGTGCTTCCAGGTAGGCCTTTACATCCAAGGGCTGGCCGAAATCGATAAAGGCCCGGGGGTAGTGCCTGAGGAACAGAACAATCTTTCTCACGATGCCCGGATTGTCCTTGTACCCGAAAAACACGTTTGCCAGGCTTGTATAATCCCTTTCCGGGGTCTTTTTATAGAGGATGAGTTGCGGAACGATATAGATAGACCGATCCATGCCTCTTTGTGTCTCTAGGAGAAAGTGCAAGTGGTCCTTTTCTGCATGGACGAATTGTTTTGTGAATCCCTTTGGGTCAACGAGGAAGATGAGCGAGGTGGTGCCCCCAAGAATAGCATTTTTGTAGAATCCTGATTCATAGGGACTCGGAAGGCGTCTGTGCTTAACAAAATACGAGGCCATCGAGGCGATGACCTTCCAGAGCGAGGTAAGGGGAAGCAGCATCGAAACGTTGAAATCAAAGGCTATCTGGGGATAGGGGAGTCGATTTCTCCGAAAGTTGTAGTGATAGAGCAGGTAATCTAACTTCCCCCTGTATTTGATCGCATAGACGACCGTGCCCTTTTTGTTCAATTCTCTCAGGCCTTCTTTCGCGTCGTCATTAAGGTGTACCTTTTTGAAAAGCTGGTACAACAACCAGCTCAAGAAGAATCCCGGCTTATAATCAAGCACATAGGGGTAATAAATCTTTTCCTGGGAATCATCCATTGATGAGAAGCTCATGAATACGATAATGTTTCACAAAATGCCTTTTTCATGAGAGACAAAGGCTCAAAAACAACATTTTTATATTGTATAAAAAAAATGTCGATCTGTGAATTTATTTCTCATTGCAATCTCGAAAAGATCTCATTGCGGATGTACAGAGAGGGAAACCAAGGTCTGCAAGGGTGTGCCGATCTTAAAACAACCATATTTTCTCTGACACCGATATTATGTATCTGAGTCGGTAAAAGGGAGAGGAGCGAGCATTTCAATGAGCTCTTCCCTGGAAAATGCCTTCAGCAGAGTGGGGTCATCCTCTGGTACGATACTGTTCATTAACCTTCGCTTTTTATCTATGATGGCGGATATCTTTTCCTCCAATGTGCCTTGTGTAACTAATTTAAAGACTTGCACTCCCCGTTTTTGCCCGATTCGGTGGACCCTATCCGTGGCCTGATCCTCCTTGGCAGCATTCCACCAACGATCATAATGAATTACCACCGAGGCGGCCACCAGGTCTATGCCCATGCCCCCGGCCTTCAGGCTTCCCACATAGATCCTGCAATCAGGGTCTTTGTTAAACCGGGAGATGATTTCACCGCGCTTCACACTAGCACCGGTGAGGGTGACATAACCAACATCAAGTTTTTGTAAGAATTTCTGTATGATCCGGATCATCTCAAGGTATTGGCTGTATATGACGATCTTTTGATCGCTGTCAAGACACTCGAAGATAATCTCTTCGAAGAGGTCCCATTTTCCTGAGCGGTGCTGTTCGTAATCATCTGCCCTGCCGTTCACCTGTGCGGGGTGGTTGCATATCTGTTTGAGTAGGTTGAGCAAGGCGAAGATGTGCATATACGGCACAGTCTCGCCATCTTTCTTGAGAACATCGACCAGTCCTTGTCCCCGTGCTGCAACGGCATCACGATAAAGCTTGATCTGATCGTCGCTGAGACGGCAGGTCCTGATATCCTCTATTTTATCCGGAAGCTCATCTAGGACCGTTTTTTTCAACCGGCGCATGGTGAAAGGAGATATAAGCCTGTTCAGCGATTTACGGCTGGAGCCGGATGAATCCATTTCTATGGGTTGGACATAGCGTTCCTGGAAATCCTTTTCGGTACCCAGATACCCGGGGACCGTAAGATCGAAGAGCGCCTTGAGTTCCCACAGCGTGTTTTCGATGGGCGTTCCGGTCAGGCCCAATTTCACCTTTGAATTCAATCTATAGGCCGCTTCATAAGCCTTGGTATTTGAGTTTTTCAAGTATTGAATCTCATCAAACACTGCAAGGGAGAAGGGGATGTGTTCAAGTTGCCCGATATCGTTTCTGAGGATGCCGTAAGAGGTGAGAAGCACGTCCTGCTGGTTTAGGCTGTCCGCGAGGTTTCGCTGCCCACCATAGAAGACCGTCGCCTTTAATCCAGGGGCGTGTTCTTGGATTTTCTCTTCCCAGTGGCTCAGTACCGTGGTGGGGCAGACCACGAGAAAGGGTTCCTGTTCCTCCACCTCCTCATGCTCCCGAAGAGCCAGCATGAGCGCCATGACCTGATGGGTCTTGCCGAGGCCCATCTCGTCGCAAAGCAATCCCCCGAGTGAATTTTCAAACAGAAAGTAAAGCCACTCAAGGCCCATCTTTTGATATGAGCGCAAAGAAGTCGTCATTCCCTCCAAGGGGAATGTCGTGCGTGACGGTCTCCATTCTAAGATTCTCTTTAGCATTTCCACCTTCTCGCCTTTCCCCGTGACATTCAGGGGGCATTGGCTGCTCGTGTGCAGGCGAAGGAGATCAAAGCGGGAGAGCTTTATTCCGTTGGCATTTGCTGCCAACTCTTCCGAGGAAAGGGGAACGGATAATGTTCCAATTGGTTCGAAGGCAGCGGATTCGCAATCAATCCATCCGTCTGTGGTGGGAAGATAGCGCTGCCCCTGTTCTTTGGCACGGAGAATTTCCAGCAGTGAAATGGAGGCACTTCCAAATCCGTAGCTCATGGAAAGCCAGCACCAATCCCGATCGAGTGCCTCAGGCGTGATCTCCACATGATCGTATTCCTTGAAGATCTTGAGGGCTTTGAGCGACGCATCCACGATGTGTGGGCCTTGTGGAAGCTCTTCGCCGAATTCCTGGAGAAAATTCGGGATCTGAGATTTCTTTAAGACCATCCTGCGCGGAGACACAAACCTCCGTTGCATCGTGCCAGGCGGCTCAAGTTCGGCAAGGAGCTCGAACTCCTTCAGGTACACGAGATTTCCGTACTGAAATTTCTCGAGATCTTCTCTCTCAAAGAACCGCTCCTCGCCGTTTTCCTGGAGGAGCTGAATGATGGGACGTACCTCAAGATCCAGTTCCGTGTTTACGGAGACCTTGAACAGGGATTTAAGGGGAATAGGGTGAATCGTCAGGCCGTGCTGGTTGGGGAGCCAATCCTTGAAAGCGAGAAGGACTTCTTTCACCTTATCCTTGGAGATCACCATGCGGAAGGCCGGCCCCCCGTCAGAATCTCTACAGCTGACCGTAAAGGCGCCGGATCTTTTCTCTATGGCCGGCTGAAGGTTGAACTGGCCGGCTTCAAACTCCCGATAGCCATGATAGGCGAGACGGAACCAGAAACTTTCTTCAAATACTCTGCCGCGGGTCTTGAACCCTGCATTTGCCATGACTCGCTCATTGCCGGAAAGGGTCATGAGCGCGAGCTTATCCAATAGGGCCGATCGGTTTGGAACGGTATCCTCCTCGGAGACTCCGCCAAAACGCTCCAGGAATCGAGAAGAATCAGGCCCCTGCGAGAGATAACGGAGCATCTCCTTCCCGTCCGAGCCGAGTACTCTCAGGAATCTCCTGCTTGTTTGCCCGACGAACTGTATCTTTATTGAGTGAGCCGTTTCCTTGCAGCCTTCCGAGAGGATCCTTGCCAGGCGGAACCAGAGGCTCGATCTGAAATCATCATCCACAGTGCGTCCTTTGAGTTTTTTATGAATGGCCCTGTAAAGAGCAGAGAGCGCTAAGATATGGGGGCATGTCTTTTTCTTGGAGGTGGAGCAGGAGCAGAACCTCTGGTCCGGATTTCTTTCGTCTCCTTTGAGAAAGAAGGGTACCCCAGGCCTCGGATCTTTCGGCTCGGGAACCAGGGCAAAGCCGTGGCGATGAAACTCCAGCCTGTTGAGATCTAAGGAAGATGAGGTCCGGTTGTTATTCACGGTTTCCTCCTCCGAGGGCTGTCTTTGTGAGGTTGTTGCTTTTTGGGTTCTACGCATCGCATTTAACTATTGAAGGGTTGCAGCCTCTTTTGTAACCATGCTTTCTCAAAAATGCAAACCGAAAAGAAAGGATCCTGAACCTCTAAATCGGATCGTTTGCTTTTCTCTTGAAATACTGATAACTTGAGAGTCTAAAGTTCTTTCGTCATGCCGGACTTGATCCGGCATCCAGACACCATATCATCCTGATAAAACGGTGGATTCCGGCTTTCGCCGGAATGACGGCAACTAAATTTTAGCCCTAATTATTTTAATAAGTTAGAAGAACTTTGGACTGTCCAGCTGATAACTTAAAGGCCGAAATTGCCATTTAAGCAAGGGTACAGGATGAGCAAGGTTGAGAGAGGGAAATTAGAGAAAGCCATTGGCATCTACTTTCAAGAGATCCACCAAGTTTACACCGCCGGCGATTTTAGAGAAGAAAGCTTCTACCCCGCGCTTAAGAAGCTCATTGAAGGATGTTCCCGAATTCTTCCAACTCACACAGGCGCAAACCTGCCTGTGCGCAGCACGCAGACAGGCGTCCTCGTACTTCCTAAAAGAACGGAGGCGGGTATCCCCGATTTTCGGATCGGCAACAATGGCGAGATCGTTGGATACATTGAGGCAAAACCGCCGGATGCCGACCTCAGAGAACTTGAGGATTCCGAGCAGCTCAAAAGATATAGGGACTCCCTTCCCAATCTGATTTTTACCAATTTTTTGGAATTCAGGCTTTACAGAGCCGGCAATTTCATAGATGGGGCAGAAGTAGGCCGCCGGTATATTTTGCAGAGCCTGAGATTGCCTCCTGTGCCCGAGAACCTGGAATTATTCCATGATCTTTTAGAGACATTTTTCTCATTTTCCATCCCTGCGATCCAGAACTCATCGAAGCTTTCCATTGAGCTTGCAAAACGAACCCGCTTCCTCGAGCACCTCTTGCGAGAGGAGCTTTTGAAAGAAAACGAAGAGGTAACCAGATTATTCAAGGCCTTCCAAGAAGAACTGATTGAAACTTTGACAAGGGAAAGGTTCGCCGATCTCTATGCCCAAACCATTACGTATGGTCTTTTTGCAGCGAGAATGAAGGCTCCGGATGAATTTAAGAGGGAAACCGCCTGGAAGTTCATTCCCCAAAGCCTGCCCTTGCTCAAGGAGATATTCTATTCCATGATGGGGCCTCATTTTCCCGAATCCCTATCCTGGATTGTGGATGACATAAGCCAGGTTCTTGAGAAGGCTGATATTCCTTTGATCCTTCAGGAGTTCAAGACCATCCGGTGGGATGAAGACCCGGTCATCCACTTTTACGAGACCTTCCTTGCCCATTATAATCCCAAAGAAAGAGAGCGGCTGGGAGTGTACTACACCGCATTGCCCGTGGTCTCCTATATCGTGAGGTCGATCCATGAACTTTTGAAGGATAAATTCGGAAAGAGTGAAGGGCTTGCCACAAGGGATGTGACGCTCCTTGACCCGGCCGCGGGAACCCTGACCTTTGTAGTGCAGGCGATAAAACAGGTTCAGAATGAGTTGGGGAAAAGAAACAAGCAGGGGCTGATCGCCTCTTACGTGGAAGAACACATCCTTCCTCATTTCCATGCCTTTGAGATCCTTGTTGCTCCCTATACGGTCGGTCACTTCAAGGTCTCCATGGTTCTGGAAGAAATGGGGTATCGGCTCGGATCAGGTGAGCGGTTTCAGTTTTATTTGACCAACACCCTTGAGATGAAAGAGCCGAGGCAGGTGAGCTTTCTCATCGACCTTGCCAAGGAAGGCCAGGAGGCAAAGCGCATAAAGGAAAAGGTGCAGATTCTGGTTGTTCTCGGCAATCCTCCCTATTCCGTGAGTTCGGAGAATAAGTCGGATTTCATTGAAAACCTGATGGATGCCTACAAAGAGGATGTGCGGAAGGAGCGGAATATCCAGCCCCTCTCGGATGACTATATAAAGTTCATCCGGTTCGCTCACTGGAAGATAGCGCAGGCAGGGAAAGGAATCCTGGGCTTCATTACCAATAACTCCTACCTTTCGGGCATCATCCACCGGGGAATGAGGCGAAAGCTCCTGGATACCTTTGATGAGATATACATCCTGAATCTCCACGGCTCTTCAAGGATTGGAGAGAAGACGCCGGAAGGCGGAAAGGATGAAAACGTTTTTGATATCCAGCAGGGAGTTGCCATTGCCTTGTATGAGAAATTGGAAAATCCGCCAGAGGAGAAAAAGCTCTTTTATGCCGACCTATGGGGATTAAGAGAAAAGAAATATGAATATCTTTTCGGAAACGATGCACAGACAACTGAGTGGCTGGAACTTAACCCTGCTGCCCCTTACTACTTCTTTGTTCCCAAGGATTTTTCCCTACAGGCGGAGTATGAAAAATTTTGGAAGGTGACGGATATTTTTAGGGAGTGGTCGAGTGGTGTGGAAACGGGTAAAGATGAGAGATTGGTTGGTTTCAGTCCCCAAGAAAAAATTAAGGTATTCATGGATACTTTTAATCCTAAAATCACTTTGGATGATTTAATACTTTATCACGATTTGAAGCCAACGAGTGGTTGGAAGATAGAGGAACGAAGAAAGGAGATTTTTAAGAAAGGTGAAAGATTTTCTAACGAAAATATCATCCCCTATGCTTATCGGCCTTTCGATACGAGGTTCACATATTATTGTGACTTTCTGAGAAGGTCCCATTCTGAAATCATGAAGCATTTCCTAAAAACAAATAATTTGGCTCTCTTATGTATGCGTGAAGTTGTTATAGAGCATGGATTTTCCCATGCTTTCATCACAAATCTCGTTTCAGATAGGAGAATGTTTCTAAGCAATAGGGGTAACCCTTATGTATTTCCTCTTTGGCTTCACATAGAAGAACCAGAAGCGCCTCTGTTTGATAATGAAGCATATAGAGCAGAATGTATGCCAAATTTTAGTGATGAATTTTTACAAGCTATAAAAGATTCGCTAAAACCAGTGCCAACTCAAGAAGAGATCTTTTACTATATCTATGCAGTTCTTTATTCCCCTAACTACCGAAAGCGATATAATGAATTCCTGAAAATAGATTTTCCGAGAGTCCCGCTGCCTTCAGATTATGAGGTTTTTATAGAGTTGAGTAATATCGGGAAAGAACTTGTTGATCTTCACCTACTTAGGGCTCCTGTTCTTAATGAAACAGAGGTTGGCTTTCCGGAAGGCGGCTCCAATGGGGTAGAAAAGGTTTCCTATGATGATGGAAACAAAAGAGTGTTCATCAACAAGGAACAATATTTCGAGGGTGTTTCAAAAGAGGTTTGGGAATATCGAATCGGGGCCTACCAGGTGATGGAGAAGTATCTGAAAGACAGAAAAAAACGGAAACTCTCCCTTGATGAGATCAACCATTACATGAAGATGGCAAAGGCAATCCGGCTGACTATTGAGCTACAGGAAAAAATTGATGATATATATAAAAGAGCCTATTGACGGATGAGCGTCTGGAGCATATCGAGCTTGACCATCCCGAAATGTCTGGTCAGATTGATAAAATAGCAGATACATTCGGCCTTGAACGTTAGAAGAAACACTCTTTGGAGCAAAGGAGGTGTAACTATGGCAAAACAGGTTTCGGCTTACGCGGAACAACTTGCCCGCGAAATCAAGGAAACACCCGAAGAATATCTCCCCATCCTGCTGCAGATCGTACGCCTGTTTCGTGAGGGTGTTACCCTAAAGCCTGCCGAGGCTAGCTTTCGGGAGGGTTGGAAAGAAGCTCTGGCAGGCGAGACAAAGCCGGTCTCTGAACTTTGGGAGGGCATTGATGCCGAGTGAGCAAGCTGGACCGGTGCAACTCGAGTATACACCTGAATTCAAGCGTAACCTGCGGACACTGGCCAAGAAGTACAAACACATTCGTCTTGACGTTCAGCCGGTGATTGATCAGCTTCAGTCCGGTGAGGTCATCGGCAAGCAGGTGCCTAGAACGTATTACAGCATATTCAAGGTACGAGTGCGGAACAGCGATATTCGAAAAGGCAAACGTTCTGGCTATCGCCTGATCTATCACCTCAAGGAACCGACAAAGATAATCCTTGTGACAATCTATTCCAAGTTGGACCAGGCGGACGTCTCGTCGGAGCAGATTAGACGCATTCTGATCGAGTTTGACGAGCACTTCAAATAAAAACGGCATACACGACGTTTCGCTCAATTCCTTCCCTTCGGTTGGGTGTTGCTTATATGCCGGGAACATTGAGCAAAATCTGCCCTTCTATTGTTAATCAGCATTTGCAGGGAGGTTTACTAATGAGCGATGAATGGAGCAAAGAGATTAAGGCATATGCAGAAGACCACAAATGAATCAGGGATCATGCCGAAGTTCTGCTTTACGAGTATTCCGAGCGATGAATTGCGGTTAAAAATCAGGAAGTCATTGCCGGCGATGTAGATTTGATGCTGTTACATAAGAAGTTTGCGGAACTTGCACACACCTGTGTTGAATTTGTGGCCCGTGAGCCGCTGGAGATACTATTATGAGTGAGATTACCTGCAGGCAAATCGGAATCATTCATTCCCCATTCAAAGATCCTAAGGGAACGCCCATTCAACCTGAGGGTGCTAAGGATATTGACGGAAGAGTCGAGGTCCTTCCAGAATTTGCCGAAGGGTTAAAGGATATTGAGGGCTTTTCACATATTATATTGATCTATCACTTTCATTTATCCAGAGAATCCTCATTACAAGAAAAGCCCTATATGGATGAGGTGGAACACGGGGTCTTTTCAATGCGGGGGCCAAGCAGGCCGAATCCAATCGGTATTTCAGTGGTGCGTCTTATCAGGAAAGAAGGAAACATACTCCATGTTAAGGATGTGGATATTGTGGATGGAACCCCTCTTTTGGATATTAAACCATACGTTCCTGAATTTGATGTAAGAGAAGTTGATAAGATAGGATGGCTTGAGAACAATGTGCATAAACTTCAAACATCAAGAGATGACGGGAGGTTTGTTACATGATCTGTGCGAGTTCCGATAACAGCAGACATACGGCTATGCACCACTCCACCACACTTGCCTATGGCAGGCTTTATAAACACCTCCACTTTTATACGGGCTACGAGGAAGGCTTATCAGATCCGGCATCCCACCATTATCTTTCTGCTATGCAATGATGACGAAATCTTATGGAATGAAGCTATAATAAGGGGCTTCACTCGCCTTAGCCAGGATGCCCCTTACGGAACGAATATCCTCGCCTGAATCGTACGTGAGGCCTCAGGAAAGGGGCAGGGTCAGGCCCCGGCCAAAGATCAGGCGGGACTTCACTGACGCTTTGCTTTCCCGGATTCCGTATCCGATATTGGCTCGGGCAGCGGGGAGCATTCTCCATCCTCGCTGCGGTAGGGAATCGCTGTGAGGCACAGCCCAATGTCTGTTCTTTTCCCAAGCCGCCAAAGCCTGCCTGTGAAGGTATCCAGCATAAACTTGTCCTCGCTGGAGTCTGATACCTGGCCGAAGGCGAACCTCCCCTGTGCAGTGGACAAAACGGCCTGATGCGATTGCTGCATTACCGGTTGTTGCTGAAAACCGAATTGCGCGTCCACACTCAAAGGGGAAAAGAGAAGGAATACGAAAAGCGCGATACCTATAGCGATGCACGTTAGGTATTTTCCCATGGTGTTGACCTCCTTTCAATGCTTAGATTTTCATTGAGGGGCTTTGCCCCACTGATCCTCTTTTTCTTTTTGTCCATCAAAATTCACTCTACCATAATCCTTATCCGCACTTCTCAGAGGTATGTGCAAGATCCGAGGTCGCTTAATGGCATACATCCATAATAGAATATCCAGCGGTATTGGGGAAGGAAAAAAGAAGGAGAAGTGGAGCTGGCAACCATATGGTAAGGACATCGCTTCTGGGAGAAAAAGGTTATCCATAATAGGTTCGGCTTTGCCGGTACCATGGGGATAGGCTTGACACAGGGGCTTCTTTCCCTTATCCTCCGTTACCGCATAGGCAATCCTTACCGCTCTGCAAAGAGCTGAAACAGGGTGATGCCGTATGTAGTTGCTGGGTTTGAAAAAGGACTTCATCAGGAGACACGTTGGAGAGGAACGAATATGCGCGTACGGAAGCCGGGTAAGATTCGAGAGGGGTTGTGGTTTTTAGGCAGTGAGGAGTCATGCGTATATCTCCTGGAGGGCGGCAAGGATTCAATGATTGTCAGCGGAGGCATGGCATATTTGGTGCCGGACCTGCTCCGTCAGTTTCAGGAATTCCACATCAACGAGATGCGGATCAAAGGCCTTTTGGTGCTCCACTCCCACTTCGATCACGTGGGCATCATCCCCTTTTTTAAGCGCCGGCATCCGAATTTGAAGATTTATGCCTCAGAGCGGGCCTGGGACATCCTGCAAATGC
>Ga0315537_1002873_pt1 | contig 12952 bp, 13 predicted proteins | sample SalMarSW160270MG_FD_203091 | JGI IMG/M metagenome (GOLD analysis project Ga0315537, IMG submission 203091) | Salt marsh sediment microbial communities from the Plum Island Ecosystem LTER, Massachusetts, United States - Salt Marsh Sediment SW1602-70 ... | reverse complement strand
ATGCTGACCTCCTGGGAATACCACTGCGATTGACCTTGTCCCCACGCACCTTACAAAGCCAGAGCGTAGAGGCCAAATGGCGCACGGAGAAGGAAGCCCAGCTTCTGCCTTTGGAAAACTTGGCTGCCGAGATTAAGAGGCTGCTGAGGGAAAAATCAGCTCAATAATCCTGACAGTTGGTTCGTAAACAACCAGTTAAGTGAAATTTGCTAGGGTGGACTGATGGTAGAAGAAACCAGTGGTCAGAAATCGCTTGTCGCGCAGATTCTTGATGAGATGTTCGCAAGCGTCAAACTCCTCTCGTCCTTCGATGCCGAGACAATTCAAAAGCTGAAGCAGTTGGCAATGAGAGGTGATTTAACAGAAGAAACACAAATTATTGAGGCCATCCAATTGGCTTCAGAGGAAACATCGTGAAAGTGCTCGAACTCGAAATTCACAATGTGCGTGGTATTCCCTATCTGCTATTGAAACCAAACGGCAAAAATTTCGTAGCTTGTGGACCGAATGGGTCAGGAAAGAGCGCAGTCGTAGATGCGATTGATTTTCTGCTGACGGGTCACATTTCACGTTTGATTGGTAAGGGAACTGGTGGCATTACGCTTAATAAGCACGGCCCACACATTGACCACAAACCAAAAGATGCTGTGGTGCGCGCTATAGTTCAGTTGCCAAGTATGAAGAGTCCAGTAGAGATAAAACGCTGCATGGCAGATCCCGACACCTTAGATTGTGATGAGATTGTGAGACAGAACCTTGAACCAATCATGCAGCTTGCCAAACAAGGCCAGCATGTTCTGACTAGGCGCGATATACTCAAGTATATCACAGCTGAGGCTAGTACTCGTGCTCAAGAGATTCAAGAACTTCTGAATATTACCGAAATCGAGGAGATCAGGAAAACGCTTGTCAAAGTGCAGCATAAGCTTCAAGAAGATTGTAAGATCGCGAAGAAAGCTATGGACACAGCAAGAGGAGCAGTCAGCGCAACAGTCCAAGAAAAATCCTTTAATGAAGACACCATTCTACAATTTGTGAATAAAAATCGCACAGCTTTGGGGGGACAGCCTATTTCTATCCTTCGCTCTGTAGAGTTAAAAACAGGGCTTATTCCGCCGATGGCTGTCTCTACCAGCCAAGTTATTAACGTCACGCTGCTTGAGAGAGATATTCAGAACCTTTATAACGTGACGTTAGAACAAAATCAGGCGGAGATTGCCAAAAGCGATGAGCAACTCCGCAATTTAATAGCAACTATCCGGTCTGATCCTCAGTTGTCGCGCGAACTCTCACGTTTGGATTTGACTACGTTAGGCATGACATTGATTGATGATACTGGTGCTTGTCCGTTATGCGATACCTCATGGCCCCCTGGTAAATTACGCGAATATCTAGAACAGCGGTTGTCCACCGCACAGGTTGCAGCGAAACATCGGGAGGATGTCGCAAATCTATCCGACACTGTTGCGAGGTCTGTTAATAATACCATTGCAAGCCTTGAGGAAGTGGTTGGAACAGCTAAGATAGTAGATCTCAAAGATGAACTTTCACGGCTTAAATCCTGGCTTTGTGATTTGCAGGCTCTTTCAAGTGTTTTAAGTGCTGCCATCGAGAAATATCCAGACCCTCGTTTTGGTTCGGATCAGGTACAGCGGATGCTTGTTCCCGACAATATTGCTGAACCTCTCGAGCGTATTCGTTCGGTAGCCAAGGATAACTATCCCCAAACTACGCCAGAACAAAATGCATGGGATACCTTAACACGCCTTGAAGAGAATCTCAAAGCCCTCGAAAAAGCTGAAACCGCATTCAAGAACGCGGAGTTATCTCAGGAAAGAGCCAACGTTTTGTATGAGAGCTTCGTAAGAGCAAGAGACAAGATTTTGGGGAAACTCTATAACGACGTTGAAGATCGGTTTACAGGTCTATATCGGCACTTACACGAACTTGATGAGGGCGAGTTTACAGCTAAGATCGAACCTAAGCAAGCCGGCCTGAATTTCGAGGTTGACTTTCATGGACGTGGACTTCATCCACCACATGCCCTACATAGTGAGGGCCATCAAGATAGCATGGGGCTCTGCCTGTATTTAGCCTTAGCAGAAAAACTAATTGGAGGCTCCATTGATTTAATCATCTTAGATGATGTAGTAATGTCCATCGACACTGACCACCGAAGACAGCTTGCTCACCTTTTGGCGACTTCCTTCTCTGATCGACAATTCCTTATCACAACCCACGATAAGACATGGGCGAAGCAACTGCAGAGCGCAGGCATCGTAGACTCACGTGGAATCGTTGAGTTTTACAACTGGCATGTCGATACTGGGCCGCACGTAGACTACGAAGTGGATATGTGGGAACGGATAGAGGAGGATCTGCAAAAGAATGATGTCCCAAGTGCAGCCCTTCGACTGCGGAGAGGCTCGGAGCAGTTCTTTGCGATGGTGTGTGATGCTCTCGGAGCAGAAGTATTATTCAAATTAAGTGGTCAATGGGAATTGGGTCATGTTCTTCCCGCAGCGATGAGACAATACCGCAGTTTGTTAAAGCAAGCGAAAAATGCTGCGCAATCGTGGGGTTACAAAGATCGCCTTGCCATGTTGCAAGAGCTTGATAGCACTGTGGGGCAGATATACACTCGCTCAAATGCTGAACAATGGACTGTGAATGCCAATGTTCACTATAACAACTGGGCCAATTTTTTAGAGAATGACTTTCGACCAGTGGTAGAAGCATTTCAGGATCTATATGGCTTGTTCGTGTGTAGCAGTTGTGGTGGGATGCTGTATCTTGCCGTTACAGGAACGGAGCCTGTTGCCGTCCGCTGCAGTTGCGGTAAGGTTGACTGGAACCTAAGAGGAAAGGGTAAAACGAATTAACACCTGTAAGGCTTCATATAACGTGGAATTTAGCAGCGCTACTTAGTCCAGATTGTTGACTCTGGTTGCAGAGAGTCAATCCCGCAAAGTAGCGCCAAGTTCCTGATGTAGCCTGGCGAGCATCTGCTCCTGGGTTCGGTCAACTTCCTCGTCGGTCAAGGTATGTTTGGGCGATTGATAGATAATCCTTATGGCAAAGGATTTCTTGCCCTTGGCTATTTGCTTGCCTCGATAAAGGTCGAAGAGGGTTACCTGCGTTACTAGCGGAAAGCTTCGGATTATGTTCTCCACTGTTCGGTAGCTCACTTGCTCATCTATTACTAGAGCGATATCCCTAGGGACGCTGGGGAACCGTGGGATAGGTTGGTATTCCTTTGTCCCGGTAAGCTTGGCCAACAGTTTTTCCAGGTCAATTTCTATAAGGCAAATAGTGTTAGAAAGCTCAAAGGCTTGTGCTGCCCTGGGATGCACCTCTCCTACAATACCTACTTTATCATCTTCAACGATTATGTTGGCTCCTCTTCCCGGGAATAGAATTTCATCATTGCCAATATCGAAAGTCGCACTCAATCTCAACTGGTTCAGGAGACTCTCCACTACCCCCTTAGCGTCAAAGAAGTCGAGCATCCCCTTATCAGCTTGCCAGGATAATTCTGCACTCGGGCCACTGAGCACGGCACAGAGCATCTCCTTTTCCTGGGGTAGCTCCCTTTCTTCTTGAGATTGCTTCCCCTTCGTTTCACTCAGGGTCGCATTGACAGGAGAGTGCTGGGGCAAGAATACCTTGCCGATTTCAAAGAGCCTTATGCCTGCCCGCTCAAATTTTTGGTTATGTGACAACGTAGCTAGAAGACCGGCCCTTAAACTGATACGCAGATATTCCTGTTCCCTCGTCATAGGGTTAGCTACCTTTAACAGCGGAATTTTCAACTCAAGCTTTGGGGAAAGCTTCTGCAACTTCTCCAGGCTGACTAAAGAATAGGTTAATATCTCTTGAAAGCCAAAGCCGGTCAGCATACTACGTAATTTCTCCTTGAGGTTGCTTTGCTGGGCTGACGGTGACAACTTTGATTTTTGTTGGGGCAAAGGAGAGCCAAGCCTGGTGATTGGGACTTTTTCATAACCAATGATGCGGACTACCTCCTCCACGAGGTCAGCAGAACATTTAACGTCGCTGCGCCAGTAAGGCACAGACACCGAAATCTGCGAACCTGAATCGCCCTCCTGGCATTCAAAGCCCAGTGCTTTTAATATCTTGAGAATTTCATCAATATTGACCTGCAAGCCCGAAAGGCGCTTCACTTCCTGCGTGGTAAGTGATATAAGCTCTGGTTCTGGTTTCCCGGGATAAACATCGATTATGCCCTTGGCTGCTTTTCCGCCGGCTAGCTCCAACAGCAACTGAGTTGCCCGTTTCAATGGCAGTAATGGAAGTCCGCTATTAAGCCCTTTGTCAAAGCGAATCGAAGCCTCGCTTTGAACTTGAAGATGGCTACAGCCTCGACGAATGGCGGCTTGGTTAAAATTCGCCGACTCCAGGAGGATTGTGTCAGTTCTGTCCGTAACTTCGGAATCCAGGCCACCCATGATTCCAGCCACGGCAACAGCCTCTTCTTTATCGGCGATAAGCAATATGTCTGGGTTAAGAGCGCGCTTTGTTTCATCGAGGGTAGCTATAGTTTCACCATTTCCGGCCCTGCGAACGATAATTTGTTGGCCCTTAAGCTTATGATAATCGAAGGCGTGCAGGGGCTGACCATATTCCAGCATCACATAATTAGTAACGTCAACCACGTTATTAATGGGACGCATCCCGCAGCTATTGAGACGCTGCTGCAGCCAGCTTGGGGAGGGGGCTATCTTTATCCCAGTAATTAAACTTGCACAGTACCTGGGGCACAGGTCTGGCTCGACTATATCAACGGAGGCGAAGGAACTTATCGAGTCTTCTAATTCTTCATAATGAATTTGGGGCAAGCGGAGTGGTGCATCAGTTAGAGCAGCAATTTCTCGGGCAATGCCAATTACAGATAAGCAATCCGGGCGGTTAGGTGTTACATCCAGGTCAAAGATTATATCGCCTAGATAGGAACTGAGAGGGACACCTATCGGTGCCTCCGGCGGCAATACCAAAATGCCTTCGTGACTATCGGAAATCCCTAGTTCCTTCTCCGAGCAAACCATACCCTCGGAAGCCACGCCGCGAATTTTGGCCGGCTTTAGCAATATAGCTTCTTCAGTGTGAGGATCTATAAGCCGGGCTCCTATATGGGCAAAAGTCACCCGCTGACCAAGTCCGATATTAGGGGCACCGCAAACTGTGGTGACTTGCTCAGTGCCGAGGTCAACTGTAGCTAACTTAAGGCGGTCAGCATCAGGATGAGGATTTAAGGCTATTACCTCCCCTATCACTACCTTATCCCAGGTGCCGCCTATAGCCTGTATGCCTTCGACCTCCAGGCCAGCCATGGTTAGCCGTTCGGCTAGTTCTTCGGGAGCGAGTTTTATGTCAATATAATCCTTAAGCCATTTGAGGGAAACCTTCATGCTGTCACCTTAAAATTTAGAACTGCCTCAAAAACCTGAGGTCATTGCTATAAAAAAGGCGGATATCGTCGATACCATAGCGCAGCATAGGTATACGCTCGACTCCCAGCCCGAAGGCAAACCCACTGTAAACAGCAGGGTCTATATCCACCCGTGCCAGGACGTCGGGATGCACCATCCCTGCCCCCAGTATTTCAAGCCAACCGCTGTAGCCACACAGCCGGCAGCCAGCACCATCACAAGCTGAACATCCGATGGCTACTTCCACCCCAGGTTCCACAAAAGGAAAGTAATCGCAGCGGAAGCGCACTTTTCTTTCCTCCCCAAAAATACAACGGCAAAAGTCAAACAAAGTGCCTTTTAAATCAGCCAGGGTAATGCCCTTATCCACAGCCAAACCTTCAACCTGATAAAACATAGATTCGTGAGTAGCGTCGGTTGCTTCATATCTGTAAGCTCGCCCCGGTACTATGGCCCTTATCGGCGGACGTTCTTTCTCCATCAACCTAATTTGCATCGGGGAAGTGTGCGTGCGCAAAAGTCTAGCCTTCCCTCCCATGCCTGCATCTATCCACAAGGTAGCAAACATATCTCGCGCCGGATGATGTTGAGGAATATTCAAGGCTTCGAAGTTATAGTAATCCCACTCCACGTCGGGCCCCTCAATTACCTGGAAGCCCATATTTTGGAAAACATCGCAAATTTCGTTAAGTATTTGAGTGGTAGGGTGAAGTCGCCCTGTCGGGAGAGGCCGACCAGGCAAGGTAACATCTAATCTTTGGGATTCCAGAGGAGAGGTCAAAAGGGCTTCCTCTAGTAATTTCCTTTTCTCTTCTAGACCTGACTCTAAAGCTCTCTTAATTTCGTTAGCTTGAGCCCCCCCTTTTCGCCGTTCTTCTAAAGGCAGGGTGGCCAAGGAACGTAGAATTTTAGTTAAACTGCTTTTTTTACCCAGGTGGCGAACACGCCACAACTCCAGCTCCCGAGTATTATTAATTTTGTTTAGCTCATCGAGAGCTTGCGCATGAAGGTTTTTGAGTTGTTCCAGCATTGACTACCAAGTGATGTTATCCTTTTTCAAAATTCCCGAAATTTTCAGATGTAACGCCATTACACACGAGGTGAGTTAGTCTCAGTTACCGATGAGAGTAATGTAGTAAAACCTTCAGGATCTTTAACCGCCATCTCAGCTAACATTTTGCGGTCGATTTCGACATTTGATTTTTTTAACCTGGCTATAAACTGGCTGTAAGTAAGTCCTCTAGCCCGTGTTGCAGCGTTAATGCGGGTAATCCATAGCTTTCTGAAGTCGCCTTTCCGCTCACGACGGTGACAGTAGGAATAATCCAAGGCATGGAGCATGGACTCATGAGCTGTTCTATAAAGCTTATGTCTGGCCGCTCGGTGTCCCTTAGTCAGCTCAAGCACCTTTTTATGTCGTCTATGGGTAACTTTTCCACTCCTAGCTCGTGGCAAGTGCTTCCTCCTTTAATCTTTGGGCGTTATCATTTTCCCTTTAGCAACAAATAAACTACTTTCCCTCTTTATATTATTTGTAGGGTAAAAGCATCCTTACTCTCTTCTTATCCGCTGAGGAGGTCATGACCATTTCATCGTAGAGGCGCTTGGTTCTAGGAGCCTTTTTTCGCCTCAAATGGCTCTTACCGCATTTAGTGCGCATCAGCTTGCCGCTCCCTGTTATATGAAAACGACTTCTTGCCCCTTTATGTGTTTTAAGTTTTGGCATCTGTTTCCGTCTCCTTAGATTTCTTCTGGGAAACTGGAGATAAAACCAAGGCTATACTTCTCTCATCATTAACAGAGCTACTTACCACGGCTAATTCCTTGGAGGCTTCAGCTATTTTACGCAGCACCTTCCAACCTAGTTCAGGATAAATAACTTCGCGTCCTCTAAACCTTAGCACCAACCGTACTTTATTGCCCTCCTCTAATAATTTCTTCGTGGTCTTAATTTTTGCCTGCAAGTCATGCTCTTCTATCTTGGGTCTTAAACGGACCTCCCTGAGCAAGCCAACTCTTTGGCCCCTCTTCGCCTTGCGTTCCTTTTTGGTTTGCTCATACTTATATTTGCCATAATCAAGAAGCCGACATACTGGCGGAGTCATCGTTGATGCTACCTGTACCAAATCGAGGCCCCGCTCATAAGCAATTTGCAATGCTTTCTGTAGAGGCACCACACCCATCTGTTCCCCCTCTTCCCCTATGAGACGAACTTCTCTGGCTCTAATTCTTCTATTGGTTAATAATTCCTTAACTATGCTCTTTCTACCCCCCGAACCAGTATTCAAGACTTGGCCTCTATAGCTGTCTTTATTCTATTCTTAACTTCTACCAGAGTTCCCAAACCCAGATCCTCGCCACTCCTTAAGCGAAGTGATGCACTGGATGAAGCCATTTCTTTATCACCAATTATAAGCATATATGGGACCTTCTCCAGTTGGGCCTCTCTTATTTTCAAATTCATCCTCTCAGAGCGGTCGTCAATCCGAACTCGGATACCTTCATTTTTAAAATCGCTCCCTATTTCATGTGCATAGTCAACATGACGATCTGCTATGGGAATTATTATTGTTTGAACTGGCGATAACCATACCGGGAAGGCACCTCCATAATGCTCTGTGAGGCAAGCCAAAAAACGCTCCATGCTACCCAAAACTGTGCGATGTATCATCACTACATTATGCTCCAAGCCATCTTCACCAATATAACAGACATTAAAGCGTTGTGGCAAATTGAAATCAACTTGGATTGTAGGACCTTGCCAAACATGTCCTAAAGCATCCTTGAGTTTAATATCGATTTTAGGCCCGTAGAAAACCCCCTCGCCAGGGTCTACTTCATAATGCAAGTCAAGCTTCTCCAGAACGTGTTTCAAGGATCCCGTTGCCTCCTCCCACATTGAAACTGTGCCAGCATATTTCTCAGGACGTGTTGATAACAACAACTCATATTCGTCAAAGCCAAAGCTAGACATCATGAATTGTGCCAAGTTCAGGACTCCTAGTACCTCCTCTTCAACCTGATCAGGTCGGCAAAAAATGTGAGCATCATCTTGAGTAAATCCTCTGACCCTGGCAAGACCATATAACACACCAGTTCGCTCATATCTATATACCGTGCCTAATTCGGCATACCTCAAAGGTAAATTGCGATAACTACGCAATTTGCTTTTATAAATCAAAATATGGCCCAAGCAATTCATGGGTCTCAACATATATTGCTGTCCCTCAATTTTCATCGGTGAGAACAGATAATCCCGATAGAATTTCCAATGCCCGCTAGTTTTCCACAAATCTAGCTTGGCAATGTGGGGAGTATAAATGATGTCGTAGCCACGCTTGATATGCTCTGTCTTCCAGAAGTCCTCGATGATTTGTCGAATCAAAGCACCTCTGGGATGCCAGCAAATTAAGCCAGGACCAATTTCCTCGTGAGTACTGAAGAGATCAAGTTCTCTGCCCAGCTTCCTATGGTCGCGTTTAGTGACTTCAGCTTGCCAAGATAAATAATCGTCAAGCTCCTTTTGGCTTTCAAAAGCCACACCATAAATTCTTTGTAGCATGGGTCGCTTTTCGTCACCGCGCCAGTATGCTCCAGCTAGATGAGTAAGTTTAAATGCTTCTACCTCACCTGTAGAGGCTAGATGAGGACCACGACATAAATCAGTGAAAGAACCTTGCTTATAGATAGTTACAGTAATGTCAGGGATCTCGTCGATAAGCTCCAATTTATAAGGCTGAGCGGCAAATAGCTTATGCGCTTCATCCTTACTCATCTCCTCTGTAACAAACGGTACATTCTGACTAATAATCTCCTTCATCTTGTTCTCAATTACAGGCAAATCTTCCGGTGTTAATGGGCGTGACAGCTCAAAATCATAATAGAAACCATTCTCAATGGTCGGTCCGATGCCAAATTTAGCCCCGGGAAAAAGACACTGCACTGCCTCAGCCATGATATGAGATACGGAGTGGCGCATCCGTTCCAGTTGCTCATCCTTGTTTTTCGATTTCATTCCGAACTTTCCATTATAAATCTAGAAATCAAACATTATTCCATCAAAAAATGGGCGGTACTGGACTTGAACCAGTGACCTCTGCGATGTCAACGCAGCGCTCTAACCACTGAGCTAACCGCCCATCTGATAATTGTAGCAAACACAGCTAAACAGGACAAACCTGTAATAATATGGCAGAAATGGAAGATTAGTTATCACTGTGGGGCTTAGAAATTAAACATTGATAAAAACACTATGCCTGGCATAGCTATTCCCTACCTCGCATCCTTACACCGCTGGTGATATGGATCTGGACAGTTTGACCACAATTAGGGCAGGTTACTTCCAGAACAAGAGGCCTTGCCATCACCCTTTCTACAAGCGATGTTACTATAGAATCCATGTTATCCAGCCTCTCATCTAACATATCAAGGCGCTTAATTAACTGCCCTGTATCCCGGTCCTGCTTGACCTGTTTGCCTGGATCAGCTCTATCTCGTGAAACCAATTTATAGACTCTTCTCTACAACTCCTAATGATTCTAGTTCAGCTTTATCCTCTTTCATTAACTTTTCTATTTGTTCAGCGACTGTGCGTTCCAAATACTTACGGAAAGCTTCCCGTGCTGCCGGTGACGACCTTACAGCTTCCTTTACTCGCTGCCATTCACCCGCGATCACTTCATTCATCTGCTCAACACTTATGGGCTGTTTTCCCTGCCACAATTCTTCTATCCTATCCAAAACCCTGCTTGTCATAGCTCTCTTAATGCGGTCGAAAGAAAGTAGCTCCTCCGCACTATATGGGTGCCCTGCTTTTCCTTCAGTCATGGTACACTACCTCCAATTAGATTTATTTGTCCTACTATCATAAGTATAGCAGAGCGACTTGTCAAGGTATAACTGATCCTCCATATTGATTTTTGATTGGAAAAAGTGTATGATATCCTCATAAAAGGAGGTATTTGAAGATGGGTGAAGTGGAAATTGGGAAGGTAAGTGATTTTTTTGCTAAGCCTGTGGTAGCTGGTATAGAACTAAGCGGCGCATTGAAATTAGGTGATAAAATCCATATCCAGGGCAGCACCACAGATATGGAACTGGCTGTAGAATCTATGCAGATCGAGCGCGTTAACATCACCGAGGGCAAGCCCGGCGACCTTGTGGGCATAAAAGTTCTTGATAGAGTAAGGCGCGGTGACAAAGTTTATAAAGTCACTGAATAGCCTTAAGCAGATTTGTCATTTCAATAGCACTTACTGCAGCAGCAAAACCTTTATTCCCCTCTTTAGCCCCCGCTCTCTGGATAGCCTGCTCCAAAGTATCAGCTGTGATTATGCCTTGTATTACTGGTAGGCCAGTATCCAAGCTCACCCTGCCAATTCCCCTATTTACCTCGGAAGCAACATACTCAGAATGGGGAGTGCCGCCACGAATCACCGCGCCAAGGCATAATATGGCATCGTACTTATCACTCTGTGCCAATTTTTTGCTTATAAGCGGGATCTCTAGACAACCTGGAGTCCAGGCAATGTCGATGTCACCCTCAGCAACGCCGTGGCGCAACAAAGCGTCTCTTGCTCCATCAAGCAGCTTCGTGGTTATTAACTCATTAAAGCGAGAAACAACCACGGCAAACTTAAGACCTTTTCCTATCAGGATACCTTCATAATGCTTAGCCATTACTTACCCTCCTGTATACCTAGAATATGCCCTAACTTCTTTTGCTTGGTTTCTAAATAGCGGATGTTATAGGGAGTAGCTGGAACTATTAGAGGAACAGTCTCGACTATCTTAATTCCATAGCTTTCCAGTCCAATCACCTTCTTAGGGTTATTGGTAAGCAGTCGAATATTATGTAAACCTAAGTCGGCCAGAATCTGGGCACCTACTCCATAATCTCTCAAATCAGGAGCAAAACCTAAGGCTATATTAGCCTCCACAGTATCCATCCCTTGGTCCTGAAGAGCATAGGCGCAAAGCTTGTTGTGAAACCCGATTCCCCTCCCCTCCTGTCTCATATAAAGAAACACACCCCTATCTTCTTTGGCTATACTTTGTAAAGCCATCTCAATCTGGGCTCCACAATCACATCTCAGACTACCAAAGACATCGCCGGTCAGGCATTCACTGTGAACACGTACCAGCACTGGCTCATCATTTGATACATCACCTTTAACTAAAGCAACATGTTCAGCGGCATCAACAACACTTTTATAAGCCACGGCTGTAAATTCACCATACTTAGTGGGCAGCCTAGCCTCAGTTACTCTTTGCACCAATTTTTCATGACGAAGACGGTAGGCAATCAAATCAGCGATAGTTACAATCTTTAAGTCAAACTTAGAAGCCATAGCCTCAAGCTGAGGCAGACGGGCCATTGTGCCATCTTCATCCATGATCTCACATATAACGCCAGCAGGATAAAGTCCGGCTAGTCTAGCCAAATCAACAATAGCTTCGGTGTGTCCTGCTCGTACTAACACCCCACCTTCTCTGGCCCGGATAGGGAATATATGCCCCGGCTGAGCCAGGTCACCTGCCTTGGTATTAGGATCAAGCACCGTTTTTATGGTCTGGGCCCGATCAAAGGCAGAGATGCCGGTGGTAACTTTATGCTTTGCCTCGATAGAAACTGTGAAGGCAGTGGAGTAGTGTGAGGTATTATTGGTAACCATCAGCGGTATTCCTAATTCGTCAAGCCTTTGACCGATGATAGGAAGACAAATCAGTCCCCGACCATGCTTAGCCATAAAATTTACCGCCTCAGGAGTAATCTTTTCGGCAGCCATGGCCAGATCCCCTTCATTTTCGCGTGACTTGTCATCAACGACAATAATAAATTTGCCTGCCTTTATATCTTCAATGGCCTCCGAAATACTAGCCAGCATCTGTTCCTCCTACAAATCCATATTCCCTAAGGAACTCGAAGTCTAAACTTTGTCTTTTTCGCTCACTAAGATTTTCCACATATTTAGCTATGATGTCTGCTTCTAAATTGACTACCGCTCCAGGCCTCTTCCCTCCTAACGTAGTATGCTCCATAGTGTAAGCTACTAGAGACACAGCAAAAGAAAAATCATCAAAGCCTACAATGGTGAGACTAACACCATCAACAGCGATAAAGCCTTTATCTACCATGTAAGGCATTAGTTTAGCAGGTGCTGAAATCCTCATAATATGCGCAGTTTCTTCGCTAGTTACATCCATTATTTCTCCTGTACCATCGACATGGCCCAATACTAAATGGCCACCCAGGCGCCCCTCCAGTACCAGCGCCCTTTCCAAATTTACCTGATCGCTATAATGAAGACTACTGAGATTAGTACAGCGTAAGGTCTCAGGCATAACATTAACACTGAAGCCGCAATTTTCCAAGGAGACAACCGTTAAGCAAACACCATTAACAGCCATGCTATCGCCCACTTTCGTTCCTTCAACCACCTTATGGGCTTCGAAGGCTAAGCGGTCTCGGCTTGTTTCTTTAACTATGCCAATTTCCTCAA
>Ga0315537_1002872_pt1 | contig 12953 bp, 12 predicted proteins | sample SalMarSW160270MG_FD_203091 | JGI IMG/M metagenome (GOLD analysis project Ga0315537, IMG submission 203091) | Salt marsh sediment microbial communities from the Plum Island Ecosystem LTER, Massachusetts, United States - Salt Marsh Sediment SW1602-70 ... | reverse complement strand
GGGTAGATTTTACCGCGGAAGCCGTACTCTTTCAGGTGGTGGGTGTAGCTGTATCCCCACGAACGAGTATTAGCCGAGGCACCAACAACGGCAACAGACTGTGGATGCAGGATTTCGTCCAGGGCTTCAACTGACATCCGAAAACCTATCGAACCATCATACCAGCCAGAACAGAGTGTCGAAGAAGACGGCTATCCCCTCTTCTGATAGTAGCCAATCATCCTGCTAACGGCCGAGGCTGCCCGCTTAATGTTCGGATACATTGGATAGCCGTCAGTAATGAATTTATCCTTCATCTGCTCGACAATCTTGTCGAACTCGGCCATGTCGTCACTCTCTGTAGGATATCGGGGGTTATCCTGGAACACCATCACTACCGGTTTGTTTTTTATGTCATCTAGCGAATACCGTTTAAGGTGCTTTTCCAGAGAAAAAGATTCCGGGTCACGACGCCAGGGTCCGCTCACGAAGGTAATAAGGAAGTCGAAGCTGGGATGGCGAGCTATCAACCTGGTAACCGCCTCGGCGCTGGACTCGTCACCCATCGAAATCGAGAAATCGGCAGGGTTTCCAATCCAGTCCCAGATGGCATTACCCTGCCTCTTCAGCTCCTGCCGGATTTCATCGGGCAAAGGGATAACGTTAAGGCCGGCTTCCTCACAGAGGTCAGCCGCCATGACACTGCTGCCGCCACTCCCACCAACAACACCGACATTGGCCCGACGTATCTCCGGTAAGAAATAGAAGGCGGTGGCAATGTCTATCATCTCGTCAATATCGACAACATTGATAACGCCCGCCTGGTTAACAACCGCATTCCATATTTCCCTGGAACCAGCCAGTGAGGCGGTGTGCGAGGCAGTTGCCCTCGTACCTGCCTCCCCACGACCCCCCTTAAGAACGATGACCGGCTTAGCTGATGCAGCAGCCCGTAGTGTCTGGAGAAACCGGGGGCCGTCCCTGACCCCCTCGATATACAGGAGGATTAGCTTTGTTTCCGGGTCCTGCGTGAAATATTCCAGATAGTCGCACTCGTTGAAATCAAGGGCATTACCGTAGCTAATGGCTTTACTGAAGCGCAAGCCTCTCTGTGCCGCATTTCCGGTAATCTCACCTACCGCCTGACCGCTCTGCGATGCCAGACCCACAGGCCCCGATTCTTTGGGCATACCTTCATTAAAAGAAATATGCTCGGCGGGATAGTAAACACCCATACAGTTCGGCCCGATGAGACGAATGCCTGCATTTTTTGCCTGCCTCAAAATCTCCTGTTCCAGTTCGGCGGCATCCTTACGCCCGGTCTCGCTGAACCGCGCTGTGAAAAGGTGGACCAGCTTCACTCCCTTTTCGGCACAGTCCGCCAGCATTTGCAAAACCCCGGCGGCCGGTATGGAAGATATAACAAAGTCGACCGGGCCGGGAATGTCCCTTACCCTGGCATAGGCTTTCAGCCCCAGGACCTCCTTATACTTGGGGTTCACCGGGTAGATGGCCCCCTTAAAGCCCTGCTCCAGCAAAGGGTTAACAAACCCGCCACCGCGGCCGGAAGTAGATGCTCCGACAACAGCAATCGACCTTGGATGCAGGAGTTCCTCTAACGGGTGAGTTGACATTTAACAAACCTCCTAGAACATGACAGCCTGCTGCTGGCAAGGGATGCTATTGGACATGCTACATGAGCAATATACACTACCTGGAGCCTGCTGGCAGCTTGATGTGAAACAGGTTATTACCGCACCCTTGATACCAACAACCGCTGCTAGACTGATTCCATCTATAAAAATATAATACATGACTTAGCTACCGCCTGACAAATGTGGTAGAATGTAGCAGCAACACGTTAAGGGAGACTATCATGGTTAGACCTAGGGTCAGACGCCGAAAGGGTAAAAAAGCAGAGGTTGCGGTAGCGGAGCCAAAGCTGAACGTGGAGACGTTGACCTGGGAGGATATGACCTGGGTCAATATCGAAGGACCGACTACAAGGGAGACGGAATACCTCGCTGAGAACTACCAGTTCCACCCCCTCGACCTGGATGACTGCCTGAGCCGGATTCAACGACCCAAGATAGACGAATACCCGGACTATCTGTTCATGGTCTTTCACTTCCCGGTGTTCAACCAGCAGGCACGGGTTACCACCCCCAGCCAGGTATCGGTATTTATCGGCAAGGATTACCTGATAACGCTGCACAACGGAGACCTCAAACCGCTGGTAAAGCTGTTCCGCGAGTGCCAGCTCGAAGAAGAAGCGAGACAGGAGAACATGAGTGGTGGCACCGGCTATCTCCTGTATGTGATAATTGACCGGCTGGTCGACTACTGCCTGCCGATACTGAGCAAAATCGGTGACAACATCGAGCAGGTCGACGAGGAAATCTTCGCGCGCAGCATGCCCCGGGCCATCAGGGACATCTCGATACTGCGCCGTGACGTTATCGCCTTCCGACGCATCATCTGGCCGTTGCGGGCGGTGACCGCCAGCCTGAAAAATAAGGTAAGCCGCTTTACCAAGGCAGAAATGGGGCCGTATTTCGATGACATGGTTGACCATCTCGACAGGATATGGGACGGCCTCGACGAATACAAGGAGATAATCGAGGGGCTGAACGATACCCACGACTCACTGGCAACCAACCGGACGAATGATATCGTCCGCATGTTGACTGTTATCGCCACCATCATGCTGCCGATTACAGTGGTGGCCAGTATCTTCGGGATGAATATCCCTCTCGGGCCATTCGGTAATTCCCCCCTCTCCGCCCTCTACATTTCGCTCATCTGCCTGGCCATCATCGTTGGTATGCTCTACTTCTTCCGCCTCAAGCGCTGGATTTAGCAATGAGTGGCTCCAACCGGTTTGTCGTTATTGCCGTCGTTTTCGTTACGTGCCTAATCACCGCCAACACCATCGCCGTCAAGGTAATCAGCCTCGGGCCTTTTAACCTCCCGGCGGCAATATTTGTTTTCCCCTTGAGCTACATCTTCGGGGACGTCCTCACCGAGGTCTACGGCTATAAACAGGCAAGAAAGATTATCTGGATTGGTTTTGCCTGCAACCTGGTCTTCGTTTTCTTCGCCTGGGTGGGACAGATTCTGCCACCGGCTTCCTTCTGGACAGACAAGCAGGCAGCCTACGAGAGCATCCTGGGATATACACCCAGAATACTGGTTGCCTCCTTCCTTGGCTACCTGGTCGGTGAGTTCGCCAACTCCTTCATAATGGCCAGGATGAAGATGATGACGAGGGGACGCTGGCTCTGGTCGAGGACAATCGGCTCCACGATAGTGGGACAGGGACTGGATACGGTGATATTCATTGTCATCGGGTTCGCGGGGCCGGACTTCGACCCGATGATGATACTGAACCACTGGTGGTTCAAGATAGCCATCGAGGCCGCCGCCACCCCCCTCACCTACCGGGTAGTGAACTACCTCAAGAAAAAGGAGGCAATCGATACCTACGACTACGACACCGACTTCAACCCGTTCCTGCTGCGGGAGCGAAAAAGGAAGGCCATCGAGCAGTGAATATCAGCTTTCTGGGGGCACACAATGTCGAATCGCGCGATACGGGTTATACCTGTCTGGTAATCGACGGCATCATCGCCATCGACAGCGGCGGGCTTACCGCCAGCCTGTCATTACAGGCGCAGCGCAGCCTCAGGGCGATACTGCTCACCCATTATCACTATGACCACATCAGGGATATACCCGGCCTCGCCATGAACCTCTATGCGTCCGGCGACACTATAAATTTATACGGCACCGGAGATGTCTACGGCACACTCACTACCCACCTCCTCGACGGTGAAATTTACCCAAACTTCCTGAAACGGCCACCGGAGAGTCCCACCCTGCGGTTTGTTGAGATCGTGCCTTACCAGAGCATGAAGATTGAGGGCTATGTTGTCCTGCCCGTGCCGGTGGAACACGCCGTGCCGACGGTCGGCTACCAGATTACGTCGCCCGAGGGTAAATCGGTGTTCTACACGGGCGATACCGGGCCCGGCCTCGAGGAGTGCTGGCAGCACGTTGCCCCCCAGCTGCTGATTATCGAGGTGACCCTGCCCAATGAGCGGGAAGAGAGGGCACTGGAGGCGGGCCACCTGACACCGGCCCTACTCAAGCAGGAGATGCTGGCTTTTCAGAAGAGCCAGGGCTACCTGCCCCGGATTGTTACAGTCCACATGAACCCGACACTGGAGGGGGAGATAAGGGCCGAGCTGGAAGATGTGGCCGCGTCCCTCAACCACCCCATTACCCCCGGCTACGAGTGGATGCAGCTCAGACTATAAGGCTGTTATTGCTAACAGGCTGTTATTACTAACAGGCCGGTATTGCTGGAGGGTTGTGTATTAGTAATTGTCATTCCCGTGAAAACGGGAATCCACTCAGGCACGATTTCTGGATTCCCACCTGCGTGGGAATGACAAAAAAGGCACTTATGACACAGGCCCCGCTGGAGGTGAGCGATAGAAGTCCCCAGGTTCATTGTCGATATCAATGCCGGGAAGCTGGCCCGCTGGCTGCGCATGATGGGCTACGACACCGTGCTCTTTGACCACGGCGATGACGGGCGGATGATACGCATTGCCCTTGACGAGGGGCGGGTAATCGTGACGCGGGACACCCAGGTGATGAAGCGGCGGGTTATTACCAGCGGCCGGCTCAGGGCCGTGCTCGTTAGCGGCGATAAACCGGAGCAGCAGATAAAGCAGGTGATGGACGAAATGGGACTGGACAGTAACTTCAGGCCCTTCAGCCTTTGCCTGGAATGCAACTACCCGCTGGAGGAGAGGAGCAAAGCGGAGGTGGCGGGTTTAGTGCCCCCCTACGTCTTCAAGACCCAGGAGCACTACATGCAGTGCCCCAACTGCTTCCGAGTCTACTGGAAGGGCACCCACTGGCAGGCGATGGTGAGGAAGCTGGAGGAATTGGGGGAAAATAATATAACATGAGCTAAAATTAGGATATTTTAGATATGCAACTACTCACCTTGGCAAATATAGTAAATAGTTTGCGTATTTCCTATATTGACAGTATAATATCACCGGTGATATCATGAATAATAGAAGACTGAATAAAATCAAACAAGAAATAGAAAGCCTTCGAAATCGTGGTGGAGTCAAAAGTGCTGAACTCGAGTCACTAGCTAGACGTATTGGGAGAGTAAGAAATGACAGAGGTAAAGAGCCAACTTGGATAAGTAAACAGTTCCCCTATCTTCGACCTCTGAGCATACCACATCATGGTTCAAAGGATTTGAATAAATTTACTGCTAGAGCGATCTTGGACCAACTTGAAGAAGACATTGAAAGATGGGAAGAAACACTGGAATCAAATAATCCCTAGGAAGTGTGGTTGATATGACTGACGCTACAAAATCACCGAACGAATTTCTTAAGAAACCATACTCGCGTGTTGTCATACCCGATGAAGAAAGTGGTACCTATACAGCACAGATACTTGAATTTCCAGGATGTATAACTGAAGGTGATACACCTCAAGAAGCTTACGAACGCCTTGAGGAAGTAGCTCTGAGTTGGATTGAGGCTGCAATAGATATGGGACAGGATATTCCATCACCATTGTCAACCTATGAATATGGTGGGAAAATTGCACTTAGATTACCAAAGGGCTTACATAAGCAGGTTGCACTTGCAGCAGAACGTGATGGAACTAGTGTAAATCAATTTATTGTCATGGCTATATCTGAAAAAGTAGGAGCATCTAGATTTTATTACTACTTGGTCGAAGAATTTGAACGGCGTTTAGCTCAAACGGCAGCCAATGTCGCAAGTATTATATTAAGTAATTATCCTGTTCAAGCCCCTGTCCCGAGTTTTAATGATGCCAATGAAATAGTTCAATATACAGCACCTATATACGACCGCCCAAGATCAAGTCTAATGAGGGGACACTAATATGTCAGAACCCAAAAACGTAACTTTTACCCATGCACAAGTAGCGGAGGCATTAATCAAATACCTTGACCTTCATGAAGGATTGTGGGGTTTGTATGTTGAGTTTGGGCTAGCCGGCGGTAATGCTGGTCCTAACCCAGACCAAATTAATCCAGCCGCCATCGTTCCTATACTTAAAATTGGTCTACAGAAGTTCGATAAACCAAACAATATGACCGCTGACGCTACCGTTGTTAATCCCAGTAAATAATTCAATTCCAATTGTTGACTGCATTTACCGAATTAACAATGACTTTTTCCATGTTTTGTCATTAAGTTAGGTAATAATTAGGTAGTGCTTGGAAGTATCACCTGAATCCAGCTATTTCACTATCTCGCATTCGTTAATCCCCTAAATTCCGACTTATTCTCCCTGGCATCTTGACCGTAGCCCGTTGGTTCTTTGTTACTGAAATACTACCTGGACGTACATGACATCTTTATATTCGTTCCACATCGTGTTATATTATCTCCCAAATGGAAAAGCTGGCTAAAGGCAGAGCGAAAATAACCGAAATAGGCGACACGTTACAGGTGGCCATACCAGGAAAGCGGACTCGTATGGCCACTATCTTTGGCATCTCTTACGGAATATTTCTGGTTAGCGGCTGGCCCATCGGTCTCTATATGGTCCTGCGAAACCTCTCTACTGACGATACTTTCTCAGGCTTTCTCATTATATTTTTGGTTGGATGGATACTGGCCGCACCCTATATGCTGTCTATTATCATCTGGGTCTGGGGCAGAAAAGAAAAGATAGCCATTTCATCGGACACACTCGTGATAAAGAAACAAGTATTGGGCATCGGAAAATCGAGAAGATATGAACTTCATACCGTGCAAGATTTAAGGCCAAATTCAAGCGCTGAAACAGATGCAAGCCATTCGGGATTTAACTACTGGTCATGGGGTTTTGGTTTCCTGAGTGAAGGACCCGGCACTCTGGCCTTCGGCTACGGAATGAAAACAGTAGACTTTGCCAAGGGAATAGATAAACCAGAGGCAAACTTCATATTAGACCTTTTCCGCAAGATGGGTGTTAACGTTTCACAAACCGAAAGCTAATGCCTGCGCCTCAAAGCAGGAGTCGCGTTAAGCCCATCAGGGGTCATTTCTTGCCCTGTTCCCAACAGTTGTTGTAGAATTATACTCAAGCATATAGTTCGGTTAGTGAGCAGAAGGCTGATTGAGAGAAAGGAGTTGAAGTACAGAAAAACAAATTAAGTACCCGAACCGAAAACAGGCAAACATCACACACAGAATACATATAGCAAGGAGTTAGTATGAGACTAAGAAATGCAGTTGTTGTTGATGGAGTGCGGACCGCTTTTTGCAAGGGCGGGCGTGGCAAACTTGAAGCGGCGCGCATGGATGACCTGGGTGCGTACCTTATTAGAGCCCTTCTGGAGCGGAACCCCAAGGTCAAACCGACCATGATTACTGACTTGGGCATAGGTGGAAATCTGGGGCGCGGTGTTGGTCATCTCGCCGGATTACCCGCCGAGTTGGTCGACTTCTCAAGTGAACGGGCCTGCGCCACCAGTCAGGAAACCGCGATGCGCATCAGCATGGCCATCATGCTTGACCAGTATGATTGCGGTATCTCCATCGGTGTCGAGCGGATGGGGAGGCAGATGGGTTCCAATATGCCACGCATGGAGACGACCCGCAGAGATGGCATGAACCCCAAGTCCGGGGAGCGGACCAAAGAACAGCGTGACATGCCCGCGAACCATTTCGGCTACTTCTCGGTACCCATTCCAGACTACATTCTGGACTCTCCGATGGCCTCGATGGTACAGACCGCCCAGAATGTATGCGAGATGTACGACCTGACTCGTGAGGAGCTCGATGCCTTTTCCATGCGGAGCCAGCACAAGCTGGCCAAGGCTTATGATGCCGGCATCTATAAGGACGAGGTCCTGCCTGTCGAGGTCGAGGACCCGGTCTTTGATGACCAGGGGAACTGGCTGCCCGATGAGGTAGGCCCGATGATTATCCTTGACCGCGACGAGGGTTTAAGGCCAAACACGACGATGGAAGGCCTGGCCGCTCTGAATCCCGTCAGAGGAATCGTGAGCTATAAACCCGGGCCCCTGCTGATTACGGCCGGCAATTCCTGTCCGACCAACGTTGGCGTGACCGTCCAGCTGCTCATGTCCGAAGAGATGGCCCTCAAGCTGGGAATAGACTTCCTGGCCCGGGTTATCGGTTGGGGGAACGGCGGCGTCAAGCAACAGATTATGGGCATGGGTCCCGTCGTGGCCACCCCGCCGGCTCTCAAGCACGCCGGTCTTGAAATGGACCAGATAGACCGTATTGAGTTCAACGAGGCCTTTGCCTGCCAGGTTGTCACCAGCATGAAGGAGCTTGGAATGCCCGAGGAGAAGTTGAATGTCAACGGCGGGTCAATAGGCATCGGCCATCCCATCTCTGCAACCGGAAACCGGCTGTGGATGACGGTCTGCAAGGAAATTAAGCGCAGTAACAAGCGCTACGGACTGGCCACACAGTGCTGCGGCGATGGAGAGGGCATGACCGTTATCTTCGAGAACCCCGACGCTCCCAAATAAAACGATGATATCCGGCAAGGAGGACGCTTTTAAGGTCCTCTTTGCCGGAGTTCACCAATGAACTTTCTAACCTTCCACTGCCTGCCCATTCATTGAATTCAGCCGCCTTTTTTGGGTTCTATTTAGTTTTGGTTGCTACCAAGTACAAACAGTAGTGTGTCATTGCGAGGGGGCTTTAGCCCCCGTGGCAATCTCATTTCTATACCTGGCGAGATTGCTTCGTCGCTACGCTCCTCGCAATGACGGTACGACCAGATGCAAATAGAACCTTTTTCTCTGGTATCTTGACCGCAACAACTGATGGCTGTACTCTAAAGCAGGAGTCGTGTTAAAGCTCATCGAGGACTATTTCTTGCCCCGTTTTCCACAGTTGGTGTAAAATTATACCCAAACACACGGCTCGGCTAGTGAGCAGAAGGCTGATTGAGGGAAAGGGGTTGAAAGCTATAAGACTAATTGAGTTATCCGAACCAAAAACAGGCAAATATCACACACAAAATACACATGGCAAGGAGTTAGTATGAAACTAAGAAATGCAGTTGTTGTTGATGGAGTGCGGACGGCTTTTACCAAGGGCGGGCGTGGCAAACTTGAGGCGGCACGCCTGGATGACCTGGGTGCGTACCTCATTAAAGCTCTTCTGGAGCGGAACCCCAAGGTCAAGCCGACCATGATCGAAGACTTAGGTATAGGTGGAAATTTGGGGCGCGGTGTTGGTCATCTCGCCGGATTACCCGCCGAGTTGGTCGACTTCTCAAGTGAACGGGCCTGCGCCACCAGTCAGGAAACCGCGATGCGCATCAGCATGGCCATCATGCTTGGCCAGTATGATTGCGGTATCTCCGTCGGTACCGAGCGGATGGGAACATACCAGGAGAGGCTGGATAATCCACGTGGAGGCGGGGGCGCGACCCGCAGAGAAGGCTTTAACCCCAAGTCCAGGCAGCTGACCAAGTTACAGCGTGACATGGCCGAGAACCATTTCGACTACTTCTCGGTACCCATTCCGGACTACATTCTGGACTCTCCGACGGGCGCCTCAATGGTACAGACCGGCCAGAATGTATGCGAGATGTACGACCTGACTCGTGAGGAGATAGACGCCTTTTCCATGCGGAGCCAGCACAAGCTGGCCAAGGCTTATGATGCCGGCATCTATAAGGACGAGGTCCTGCCTGTCGAAGTCGAGGACCCGGTCTTTGATGAAAACGGGAAGTGGGTGCCGGACGAAATAGGCCCGATGGTTATCCTTGACCGCGACGAGGGTTTAAGGCCATACACAACGATGGAAGGGTTGGCCACTCTGCCGCCGGTCAGAGGAATCGTGAGCTATAAACCCGGGCCCCTGATGATTACGGCCGGCAATTCCTGTCCACGCAACGCTGGCGTGACAGTCCAGCTGCTCATGTCCGAAGAGATGGCGCTCAAGCTGGGGATTGAGTACCTGGCACGGGTTATCGGTTGGGGGAATGGCGGCGTCAAACAGCAGATTATGGGCATGGGTCCCGTCGTGGCCACCCCGAAGGCTCTCAAGCATGCCGGCCTTGAAATGGACCAGATAGACCGTATTGAGTTCAACGAGGCCTTTGCCTGCCAGGTTGTCACCAGCATGAGGGAGCTTGGAATGCCCGAGGAGAAGTTGAATGTCAACGGCGGGTCCATAGGCATCGGCCATCCCATCTGTGCAACCGGAAACCGACTGTGGATGACGGTCTGCAAGGAACTGAAGCGCAGTAACAAGCGTTACGGAATGGCCACGCAGTGCTGCGGCGATGGAGAGGGCATGACCGTTATTTTCGAGAACCCCGACGCTCCCAAATAGAGCGACTATATCCGGCAAAGAGGATGGTTTTTAAGGTCCTCTTTGCCGGAGTTCACCAACAAACTATCTAACCTTCCACCACCTGTCTATCCCTTAAATTTGGCCCCTTTATCATTAGTATCTTGACCGCAACCCTTCTAGTTGCTACACTTCAAAGCAATTAACTAATGTACATTCCGGGAAGTAATCTGCCTGCAACGTGCCTGCTAAATGTACATCACTACTTCATTCCGCTTAGACAGCCTTCTAGTATACTAGTAACAACCGCTCGGACTGGGACAGTCCCGCTATCCCATGCTCCTTAATTTTGCCAATCGAGTAAACGTTTTGACAGATACCAATAAGACCATATCTTATTGTACAAGTCATAAATAGTATATATATAGATAGTAATGGTATTACGGTTATGACTTAGTAAATCATTACGAGAGTCAATCAAGTAAGGGATATAATATAAGATATGTGACGTGGTGGCGCAATGTGCCACCACCTTCCGCCACAGACGCTTATTGCGTATTCACTCCTAATAAACTGATAAGGGGAGCTGAAATCAGCTCCCCCATGTCTTATTATCTTACTACTTCGCCAGCAGTCAAGAATAAAGGCTTTGCCCAACTTTCATTCGTTCTTGACTGCTACCATCTCTAATGCAGAATATTGAAGCTCGGGGTGTCCACAACCATACCCTCACTTGTATGCAGACTGGCCAGGCTACTTTCCAGAACCTCCAAACTCCTCTGTAAATCCTTCAAATCAGGGTCAAGTTCCTCTTCCAGCTCATCCTCTATTTCATCGAGGGTGGCAATCGCAACAGTATCAATTGGCTTGGCCGATGGCTCGCCATTAGATTGCTGACGATTCACCAGTATCTTGTTATGGTTTGATACCCCAACCTGGTGGATATCGTTTTCCAGGCCTGCCAGACTAATGGCGACTGTTTCCTTGGCTTTCTCAAAAGCCCTGTTGATGGCACCCTTAAGAATATTGCGCACATCATCAATTAAGACGTCACAGTTATTCTTCGTCTGGTCCACCATTTCCTTGGTCAGCTCCTTTGCTTCCTCAAGTATCCGTTCCTTTTCCTGCTGCGCTTCTGCCTCTACCTGTTTCTTGGCAGAATCTGCCAGTCGTCTGGTCTGTGCTATCGATTCATCCATCGCCTTGATTACCACCTGTAAAGCGGAGAACTGCTGTAGCCGTTTGAAAGATTCTTCACTCGGGCCGATAGCTGTCTCCAGGAATTCGATCACCTCGTCCGGGTCAAGTCCATTGTCGATAGAACGGAATTCTTTACCCATTATTTCCATTTTCCTAAAATCTCCTATTTCTAATACTTACACGTAAGGCAGCCGTGTAGTCTAAGATTTACGTTTAATATACCAAAACCTTGGCTTTTATTATTAATATCCTTCATCAACTACCTAGTTGAAACCAAATATTCATGCCAACAAGCAACGCCACGGCAATCAGGGTAATCAGGGAAATCAAGAATTGTTTTGTGGCTATAGATGAATTCTTCCTAAATTTGTCATCAATTTGGGTAACCCACTTCTCCAGCTGAGAAACTCGAAATGCCAGATGTTCCAGGACGGGTATATTAGCAGTCTCCGTAGGTGATTGAGAAACGAACTTCTTTGTGCCACCGTTGTTGGTTAAGCGCGAAGATATATTCTCCAATTCGCTCGCCATCACATCCACCCGATTTTTTAGAGCTTCAATGGATATCGAGTAGCCCTTTTCTTGTCTGTATTGCCACCGTTTAACATCATCAGCAAGCCTATCGACGTTGCGCATAAGCTCATCAACCTTACCGTAATCAGAATACCCCATTTCCACTCCAATCCCGTAGAGGATACCTCACCTGCGGCAGTAGTACTTCCGTCTATATTCCCTATGGATAGTAGTAAAGTAATAGTACTTTAGTCATGATGAGATTATCCCACGTGTCCAGAATGAAAAAAAGGGTCTACTGACTTGAGATTGGTGACTATATAGTTAAATTGGGCTTAACTAAAGCATCTAAATATTTGAGCCCGAGGGTCAGAAACGGTTCACCTTAACCTCTGATAACCACCCTGAGTAAGATGTCAGAATTCGTGCCGCAAAGTGTGGATTTGTCCTTGGCACTTATAATTACCTACTAGATAGCCCGAGGTACTATTCCCTTCCGACGTGCCTGAAAGTAGAATATTAGACTTAATTACCGTATATGTTAACTGCACAAAATTGTTACACCAAAGGCAGGCTCCGGTCTTGAAAGCTGCCTCTAGGTGTGTGTTGTCAGTTTGGATGCAAGCGACCACTGCCATATTATGATATTTCTTGTTTGGCTATTAATGTAACCCGAATGTCTTTACCTTCTTTCACTGCCTGTTCTACATTTGGTATCTCGCTCAAGACGTTGATTAAAGGAATAGGCTCCTTCGCAGATACAATAATCGTGGTGCCTTCGTCAGCAGAGCCACCAAGCGATACGACTTGAAGATTTTTAACCTGAGTCAAAGATTCTTCAAATTTTTCCACCTGCTTATATTCTACCGGCGAGGCTATCGCAAGTTTTACCATACCTTCATAAAGCTCAGCAGTCATTAC
>Ga0315537_1002871_pt1 | contig 12956 bp, 10 predicted proteins | sample SalMarSW160270MG_FD_203091 | JGI IMG/M metagenome (GOLD analysis project Ga0315537, IMG submission 203091) | Salt marsh sediment microbial communities from the Plum Island Ecosystem LTER, Massachusetts, United States - Salt Marsh Sediment SW1602-70 ... | reverse complement strand
AGCCATGAGATGTCATGCCCTTCGGGCAGATCGATAAGAGCATTTCCGCCCGGATCGCCCAATCGAGAGCAACTTTCCTGCCAAAACATATTCGTCTGCGAGCGTCAGCGGTTAATTTAAATCATAACAACGGACAACTGACAACGGTCAACAAACATTATCAGGCCTTGTCGTAGTGAGAGAATTGCATGGTGAAGGTAGCCCTCCCCTGGGAGGAAGAACGGAGCGCGGTTGAGTAGCCGAACATCCTGGACAGGGGTGCAATCGTTTCCAGTATCTTCACGGTACCCTTCGTTTCAATCTGCTCAATCCTGCCGCCCCGGGTGTTCAGATCATTGATGACATCGCCCACAAACTCCTCAGGAACCACAATCTCAAGCCTCATAATGGGCTCCAGAAGCACGGGCGCGGCCTTTTCACAGGCCTCTTTAAAGGCCATTGACGCCGCGATCTTAAAGGAAAGGGGTGCGGATATCCCTTCCTTGACCTTAACGCCATGAAGGGTAGTTTCCTCGGTCAACAAGGGGTTGGAACAGGCATTGACAAACAGGTTGCCCTTGCCCCGGTCCATGGGCGCGACCTCTATTTCAACAGCGGCATAGTGGAGCTCCCCTGCCCATTCCCGGTCGAAGGCTTTTTCGTAGAGGGTTTTTTTGCTGATCGTCTCCCTGTACACCACCTGAGGCTTGCCGGTATTCACATCGATATAAAACTCCCTCTTGAGCCTTTGAACCAGCACCTCCAGGTGAAGCTCGCCCATGCCGGAGATGATCGTCTGCCCGGTATCCTCATCTACCGTAAATTGAAAGGTGGGGTCTTCATCGGCTAGCTTTGCGAGGCTGTCCATGAGCTTCTCTTGATCCTTTAATTGTTTCAGCTCCACAGCCATTGATATGACCGGCTGATCGAACTTCATGGCCTCCAAGACTATGGGGTGTGATTCGTCACAGAGGGTATCTCCGGTGGTGGCCTCCTTTAACCCCATCACTGCCACAATGTCACCGCAGACGGCCTGATCGATCCTCTCTCTTTTGTTTGCGTGCATCCTCAGGATCCTTGCAGCCCTCTCGGGGATGTTCTTGGTGCTGTTGAAGATCCTTGATCCCGCCTCCATTGCTCCAGAGTAGATCCTGAGATAGGTCATTTTTCTTCCCTGGTCCATTGCGATCTTAAAGGCAAGGGAGGAGAACGGTTCCTTGAGGCCGGCGGATCTCGATTCAGGCTCCTTGGTCTTGGGATTGATGCCTTGTACGGGAGGAACGTCAAGGGGTGAGGGCAGGAACTCTACTATGCCGTCCAGAAGGGGCTGTATGCCCTTGTTTCTCAGGGCCGCGCCACAGTAAACAGGAACAAGCCTGAGCTTTATGGTAGCCTCCCTGATCGCCCTTTTAATGGAGGGGATGTCTATTTCCTGCTCAGATAGGTATTTCTCCATGACGATATCATCATGGTCGGCCAGGAGCTCGAGCATCGTGTTCCGGTGGTTGGTGGCCGTTTCCAGATACCCCTCGGGGATAGTTATCTCCTGGTACGAGGCCCCGAGATCACTGTCATTCCACGCCATGGCCTTCATCTTCACGATATCGATTATCCCCTGAAAATCCTCCTCGAGCCCCCAGGGCAATTGAAGGATCAGGGGAATAGCGCCCAGTCTCTCCCTGATCATACGTACCGCACGGTCAAAATCAGCGCCAAGCCTGTCAAGCTTGTTGATAAAGGCAATCTTTGGAACGCCGAACCTGTCGGCCTGGTGCCACACCGTTTCCGATTGTGGTTCCACACCGCCGACAGCGCAGAAAACCCCTATGGCTCCATCCAAGACTCTCAAGGAACGCTCTACCTCAATGGTAAAATCCACATGTCCGGGGGTATCCAGGATGTTTATAGTGTGATCAAGCCACCGGCAGGTAGTGGCGGCAGAGGTAATGGTGATCCCCCTCTCCTGTTCTTCGGGCATCCAGTCCATGGTTGCTTCTCCATCATGAACCTCACCCATCTTGTGAGATTTGCCCGTATAGTAGAGGATCCTCTCGGTGATGGTGGTCTTGCCCGCATCGATATGGGCGATGATACCGATATTCCGAGTTTTCTTGAGTTGCTGGATTGACATGGGGAAACAATCTAAGGTATCTTCCTCGCAGTGTCAAGGGAGGTGATGGGGATTACATGGCGGCCGGCCGAATCAGCCAGGTCTTGAAGGAGATGTTCGATATCCTCTACGCAGCGCTCGGGGCTCAGAACTGGTGGCCTGCTGAAACGGAACTCGAGATGATGGTTGGCGCTATTTTGACCCAGAACACCAACTGGAACAATGTTGAGAAGGCCATCGAGAACCTGCGCAACAGGGATCTGCTCTCCGTAGCCGGGCTAAGGGACATACCGATTTCGTTGCTCGCTGAATATATCAGGCCCGCAGGGTATTACAATATTAAGGCCAGGCGCCTAAAAAACCTCATCGGCCTCATTGAGGCCGAACACAGCAGTGATATCAATGCATTTCTCTCGCTTGATGCCGATACCCTTCGAGCCGAACTCCTGTCCGTCAGAGGAATAGGCAGGGAGACAGCCGACAGCATCGTCTTGTATGGGGCCGGAAGGCCCCTGTTCGTGGTCGATGCCTATACCTACAGGATTTTAGCTCGGCATGGGATTATCCAAGAGGAAGCGGGATACGATGAACTCCAGTCCTTATTCATGGATAACCTGCCCCATGATGTCGAGCTCTTTAAGGAATTTCATGCCTTGATTGTAAGGACGGGAAAGCTCTACTGCAGGAAAAAGCCCCTTTGCCCGCCATGCCCCCTCAATACCATTAGCAGGGTATAAGGGGCAACGCGGTACGGGGTGTCTTTATGTCGAGAAGATTCACCATAGTTCTCACAGGACTCTTGGCATTTGTCTTGTGCGCCTTTGCTGCGCTTTACTTCGGTTACTTTTTGGTAAGCCCCGCCGGCATGGAGAAACAGGAGGAGATCTTCATGGTGAAAAAGGGCAGCGGCCTCAGAACAATTGCTGCGCAGCTCGAGCAACGGAGGCTTATCAAAGGAAAACATCTCTTCATGCTCTGGGCGTATGCTAAGGGAGGCGCTCGGGATATAAAGGCGGGTGAATATAGCTTTCACCGGTCGATGACGCCGGTAAAGATATTCCATATGCTTACCTCAGGAGCGGTCAAGACATACTCCTTCACCATTCCCGAAGGGCTTACCGCAGAGCAGATTGCCGGCCTCCTGGAGAGGAGGAATTTCGGCAATAAGAAGGATTTCACGTCTCTGGTTCACGATAAAGACCTTATCTCCTCTTACGATGTGGATGGCACAAGCCTGGAGGGATACCTCTACCCCGATACCTACTTGATAAGCAGGGATATGGGGGCACGGGATTTGATTGATCTCATGGTTGATCGCTTCTGGGAGGTTTTCAATTCCTTGGCAAGGGACCAAAAACTCGCGATGCCGGTAAAAGACATCGTAACCCTGGCTTCCATCGTGGAAAAGGAAACAGGCCTGGCCGAGGAAAGGCCACTCATCGCAGCAGTATTTTTAAATAGGCTCAGCAAGGGGATGAGGCTCGAAAGCGATCCAACGGTGATTTACGGCATTGAGGATTTTAGTGGAGACCTTACGAGAAACGATCTCCGCGCTCCAAGCCCTTACAATACCTATATTCACCATGGGTTTCCACCCGGGCCGATCGCCAATCCCGGGAGGGAAGCTCTTAAGGCTGTCATACATCCAGCGGAGACGGATTACCTTTACTTTGTCTCGAAAAATGACGGCAGCCATCACTTCTCCTCCACCCTAAAGGAGCATAACAGGGCCGTGAACCAGTACCAGAAAACAAGGCAATAATAAAATTGCGAAGCAATTTTATAACTTTTAATTTTCAAGCGGCGGAGCCGCGTCATATAAAATCGTGACCTGCCTGCCCGCAGGCAGGAGCGATTTTATCACTTTCAAAAGGAGGATTACCAATGAGAAGGGATTTCAGAAGAATCTTCACGGTCGTCTCACTACTTGCTCTCTCGGGAGCCTTTATGATCTTAGGATGCGCAGGAGCAGCCAAAACCCTGGACATGAATGTAAAAGGGCCCCAGATGATCGTTAACCCCCAGACAGTCCGTATGGGCATTGCGAGGATAATCGATACGAACATCGTTTTCAGCGGCGCAGGCTTTGAGCCGGGTGACAGCGTGTTCATTGAACTGCTTGAGGTGCCTATGAATGGGGAAAAGGGCAATATTGCCGTTTCAGAGGGCAATGTTGGGAAGGATGGGACCTTTCATGCCCCGGTGGAGAAGCTCACCAAGATATACGATTTGCTAAGGGCCTCGCTTGGCACCAACAAGAAAGGCGAGAACGCCCCGGTAATTACCGGGCCGCCTATACCCCCGGGTATCTACACGGCACGGGCGACGAGCATGCTTGCGGATATACAAGCAGAGTGCACGTTGGAGGTAAAAGGACCATCTCTGTTCAATCGGATCAAGGATTGGCTTGGCGTCAAGATGGGGAAGATCATTAAGAAATAGCCGCGTTTGATTGATCAGCCTAAGACTGATAGATGCTAAAATGAGCAGTTCCAGGTTCAGGGTCAAAGGTTATAATCTACTTAGGGAATTTCAACCGGGAACCGTGAACGGTGAGCCGCTCAACCCAGGTAAATATAAAACTTGATTGTATAGGAATTTCCTTCCTGCCTGCTCGCCAAGCTTGCGAGGCAGGCGGGTTCCGGAGCGGCGAAGCCGCTTTCTATAAAATTGGTTTGCAATTTTATAGGTTGACACAACAAGGGGGGGCCACTATAGTTCCGAGCGATTTGTATACTGTATACATACAATCGACCCCATAGGAATGTCCCGTGTACAATCACCGGAATGAGGGGTTTTACGGGTTTTCTTGCAGGCTATATGGCTATCGAAATTCCAACGGGGTGAACCTAAAAAAAGGAGGCCAGGGAGATGGGTACGCTACTGTTTGAATGGGATTATTCATCGTATCCGGGGGCACAGAAATACCCTCATCTATTCAAGCCGATCGAGATAGGCAAGCTCACCATACCAAACCGGATAAAGTACGCCGCCACCGAGGATAACCTGAACGGGAGAGACGGTTTTGTGACAGACTCGGGCGTTGCCTACCTCAGGGAGAGGGCCAAGGGCGTTGTGGGCGGTCTATGCACCATGCAGGGTGTCTATTTGGATAAGGCTCGGCAGGGGCAGGGATATGTCGGCCAGGCCGCTGCCTGGGATGATAAATTCATCCCTGGTTTAACGCGGCTTGCCGATGCACTTCACGAACAGAAGGCCGTTGCCGGCTGCCAGCTCATGCACTGCGGCCGCGTCGGAGCCGTTGAAACCGATTATTGCCAGGGTCCCTCACCGGTCCCCCAGCGATTGAGGATCTTCAGGCCGGTTCAGGAAATGAGCAAGGCAGACATCAAACAATGCATCAAGGAACACGTCGAGGCCACCGAGCGATTGCTCAAGGCGGGCTTCGATTTCGTGGAGATATCAGGAATTGTGGGGTACCTCCTTTCCAATTTCGTATCCAGCTATACCAATAGGCGCAGCGACGAGTATGGTGGCGATATACGAGGTAGGATGAGATTTGTGGTGGAATGCATCCAGGAGGTTAAGAAAGTATGCGGTGACGTCCCGCTGGGAATCAGGCTCTGTGCCGAGGAGCTCTTGGATGATGTGGGCGGAAACACGCCCGAAGAATCCATGATCACCTATGAGATGGCCGAGGAGGCAGGAGTGGATGTCATGAGTGTTACCACAGGATGGCAGGAGTCGATCTACCCTGTCATCAGCAGGGACATCCCCATGGGGAGCTGGCTCCATTTAGCTGAGCGGGCCAAACAACACCTCACGATACCCGTGTCCATGGCTTATCGGCTTTTTACCCCCGATCTCCCGAACAAGGCCATTGAGGAGGGAAAGCTGGATATATGGGAGATGTGCCGCCCCATGATCGCCGATCCCTTGATGCCGAAGAAGGTCTTGGAGGGAAAAGAGGAGGAGATAAGGCCCTGTGTTGCCTGCAATGTCTGTCTCGCACGGCTGTTCAGGGATGCTCCCATGACGTGCTACATCAACCCGATCTGCGCCCATGAGTGGGACCCGAAATACCAGATCAAGCCGGCGGAGATGACCAAAAACGTCATGATTGTTGGTGCCGGCCCTGCGGGCCTGGAGTGCGCCTGGGTAGCCGCTGAGAGAGGTCATGAGGTGCATGTGTATGACAAGAGGCAGGAGCTGGGCGGCACCATTATCGAGGCCTCCAAGGCCCCCTACGGTGACGACGAACTATACGGGCATATACGATTCGCAAAGACCATGTGTGAGAAGAACGGGGTGGAGTTCCACTTGGGCACCGAGGTAACCCCGGAGGTAATCGAGGAGGAGATGCCCGACTCGGTGGTTCTGGCCACAGGGCCGAGGTACAGCAAGGGAGCAGCACCGGGTTTTGAGCGGCAAAACGTCGTGTCTGTTTTGGATGTGCTGAGCGGAACGGCCCAGGTTGGCGACAGGGTGGTGGTCTGGGGCAATATGAAGCCCGGGATCGGGGTAGCGCTATTTTTGGCAAAGCAGGGCAAACGGGTGACCGTTGTTGGCAGGGAAAAGAAGCTCGGAAAGGATGTGAACCCCTCCTTTTTATGGCGGTATGTGGGCTATCTCAGGCAAAACAAGGTGACTACCTACAATGATAGCGATATTGAGGAGATCACCGAGGAGGGCGTGACGGTCGTTACCTATGATGGCTACCGGATTCCCGTGAAGGCCGACATGGTCGTTCTTACGGAACGGGAGGCAAATCCCGCCTTGAAGGACGTTGTCCAGGAAAACAGCATCGAGCTTTTTGTCATTGGTGACGCACTGGTTCCCCGAAATCTATCGAGTGCGGTTCATGACGGATACCGAATCGGTATCAGGATCTAAAAGGAGGTTGAGAGATGGCAGTTGACCCGGAAAAAGAGATTAGCGGCCTGTGGAGGGCATTGCAGGGTTCCCAGGAATCAACCAGGAGGACATTCTATCAAATGCGCCAGGCACTTCTCGAGGTTGCCGGCCCTGACGCAGACCCGCTTGATCTCAGTGTGAGGGCATGGGGGATCATCGGTAAGGACATGGGCAAGGCCTATCTCCCGCGCATGAATTTGCTCAAGGGCATAGAGGGATTAATGATGAATGTGGCCAGGGCTTATCAGGTGCTGTGGACTACCAACGGGGCCGTGGTGAAGATAGAAAAAGGCCAAAAGCCCAATGAGCTCTTTATCACATGGGAACGATGCCCGTGGCCTACCTCGGCAAAGGAACACGGCGCCTCTATGAAGGAGGATCTCCAAGGCTGCGATGCATACCTTCAGGCATTCCTCGAGGAGGTTAATGCCTTCCTCGGCATAAGCCTGAAGATCGAGACGCTCAAGGCCATACCAAGCGGCGACGGCGTGTGTCTGCGGAGACTATACAACCCAGAGGACAAATAACAGGAGGAGGAACGATGGCTGCTCAGGTAGACCCCCAGAAATGCACGAAGTGTGGAGGAATATCGCAACCCCTCTGTGTAGAGGTGTGCCCTGATCAGGCAATCAGGGTTCAGGATGACAGGATTGTGGTCACCGAGTTTCTGTGCGAGGACTGCAATGAATGCGGATTCATATGCCCGGATCATGCGATTTCCATTCCCCTTGAGCTGGTAACCTTTTAATAGGGAAAATGAATTAACCTTAACCGCAGACCCACGCAGACTAACACAGACATTTTTTTAGCCGAGCTAAATGCTCGGCTAAAAGATGTTATCGCTTTGCGAAAGGGCGGAATGGATATTCAATGTAGAACATTCATAAGTCCCGGGTATTAAATTCTCCTAAAAACCCTGAAATCGGCATTTTAGTTAACATTGCGCATAGAAAAGGCTTAAATAAGACGATGTATTTTGCGGCAGCCAGTAAGGCTTACACCTTTTTCTCTGCCAATGTCGGCAGAGAAAAAGGTTAGCGTCTTTCTGTGTGAGTCTGCGGCTCATTAAATAAGGGAGAAAGAGATGAAGGTAAACAAGATCGATCACATCTGCATCGCGGTAAAAAACCTTGATGAGGCCCGAAAGATCTGGGAGCCCATTCTTGGCAAGCCGGAGCCCGATGATCCCTATGTGGACGAGCCGGAGAAGATCAGGGTTGCTCGTTACTGGCTGGGTGAGGTAGGCTTTGAGTTGATGGAATCCACTTCCCCGGACGGTGATGTCGCCAAGTTTATCGATCGGCACGGCGAGGGTATTATGCTCATGAGTTTCAATGTGGATAACACCAGGGAGGCCATGCAGGAGCTGAAGGCAAAGGACTATTCCTTTATCGGGGGCGCCCGGCCCTTCAGGGATTGTGAATTCGCCTTCATTCACCCGAAGTCCGTAAACGGCGTACTTCTGGAGCTGATCGACTACAAGTGGGATGAGTTTAAGAAGTAAATTTTCTGGCGATTCGACACTATTGGGTTTATGGCAATCCCATGCAACAACCAATTCGAATTTAAGCCTGAACGATATCCCAAGGTTTTGAGTCTGGTCTTATGTCCAGGTCGTGGCAAGAAACTTCAGGTTTCAAAAAGCATGATTTATATGGCATATCTCTCATATAACAGGTTTCGGTAAGACTGTGATCTTCATGACATATCCAAACCTCCACACGCCATAGAGATTCACCTTACCGATCTCTGGCTTCCTGGTGCCCTGAGCCGTAAGCCTTGCGCCTGAGGCCATTCCCGCTCCAATCATTATCCGTGACGCCAACAAAGCCCTTCATTTCGTATCGCACCAGATGCTTACTGAGCTGACATGAGCCAAACACTGCCTCGAATCTTTCTGCGTTTTTATTTATTTGCAAACGGACGTCTCGCATTTCCTAAGCCAGTACCTCTTTTAGCACCTGAATTTTTGGGGAAAGTCCTTTTTCCCGATATTGACAATTGCCTCATATGGGCATATGAATATTCTTATTATCAAAAACGACCGCACAAGGAGGTAGCAAATGTCTGAGGTTAATATCTTAAAAACTGATTCTCGAGGAAGGGTTACCCTTCCTCCCCCTTTCCGTAATGAACCGCTTTTCGAATACATGGTTGAAGGTGACAAGATTACCCTTTTCCCGGTGCAAACAGTCCGAAAATATCCCGATATGTCCAATTTGCCATCAGAGGAGCTTTCCCCCGAATGGATTAATGGCGAAGAGAAAGTGAACAAAGACACCCGCCATGGTATATCTGCCTCTACGCCTACCCAGGCCATTAAGCGGATCAAGAAATAAAAAACTATGCCAGTCAAAGTCCCTTCATTCAAACTCTTCTTTGAAGTCATCTTTCTGGAAAGCTATGCGAGGCTTGGTGCAAGTGAAAAAAAGGCCGTTGAGAAAGCGATCAAAACCTTAGCTGATAACCCGAGACATCCCTCGCTCACTATTCACAAGGCTAAAAATGTCAGGGGCAAATACTCGACAGGAGGGCGGGACGTATTTATCGCGTACGCATCGAAAAGATTGAGATTCACATTTGAATACGGGCCGGAGGCTGGAATGATTGCTCTCCGTAATTGTGGCCATCACGACAGGAGCGAAAGAAAGATGTAACCTGTATCAATACACAATCTTGATCTGTTATCTATCCTGATGCCGTATCGCGAATTGGGATATCCACAGAGCTGATTTCCATAGTTATTCGATATAGCCTGCAATATTCTACACTTCTGCAATATGGATGGCGTGGGGCACTGGGGAGTGAAAATTTACCTCCTAAATTCCTGGATGATGGGAGAGGAATGCAAACCAATCATTATCCGTGACGGCGATAAAAGCTTTCATTTTGTGTCCCGAGTAACGCTATGCAATCTCTGCATGAGCGTCCCCGATGAAACCCTTTCATTGACTCTTCTCCGAAACGCTTGATGATCTAGCCAGAACCAAAGGAAGACCTGTCCTCTTTCACCTCGCTGAATCCAGTTTCACATCGCCGCATACACACTCCGTCCCTCTCCGTAATAACTTTCAAAGATATGCTGATATACGGCGTTGCATTTCTGAGTATAGATGTCCCGAGTGAAAACCCGGGGCAGTTCATCCAGCTTATCCTCGACGGTCACACGAACTGCCGCCCGTGTTGCCTGTGTTTTCCGCCAGTCAAGCACGAGCTTTTCCCGCTTCAGCGTCTCCAACAGTTCACGGGCAACGCTTTTGACCTGGCCCTCTTCCTTGTTGGTGAGTCTCATCTCGGGCTTCGAAATGAGGTCAAAGACTGCCAGTTCTTCCTCGGACAGTCCTTCCGAAACCCCCCGCTTCTCCTCTTCTTGCAGTTCCCTTGCAAACTTGAGCAGTCGCCCGAAGAACTCCTCCACGTTGGCCGCACCCTGATTATACTCATCGATCATGCGTTGGAATTTCTCCACGTAGTCAATCCGTGTCTTGTTCAGTCGCACCATCTTTTCCAAGGCAGCATGAATGGCGCCACGCAGTTTTTCGATTTCTATGCGCCTCCGTTCTTTGGAAAACTTCTTCTTGAGAGCTTTAAAATCAATCTCGCTGAGGTCAATCAGTTTTTTCTTCCCATAGGGGGTTACTGGCTCCCGGATGACATATCCCTTGGCTGTGATGCTCTCATCCAATAGATCCTCTACCTTCTCCATGACCGAGGATATGACGGCCTCTGGCTGAAGGGCCTCTATCTTCAGTTGGATGGCCCGGAACAGGGCACAGACAGGGACAAACTCGTTTGCCTCAGGGTCGGGGAGTATGGCCTTGTAGATACGGTTGACGGTATTGGAGAGGTTAATAAACCGCTTTTTGGTGGTGTCATTAATTAATATTGCGTTAACGGCCTCATCCAGCAACTTCACCCGCTCAAATCCTTTTGCGGCGATGATAGGTTCCGCCTCAACACCTGCTCCTCTGAGGAACTCGATGGTCTGGTCTATGGTAGTTTTGAGCATGGCGATGAGTTCCGCCTTCGCCTTGACCGGTTCTTCTCCGGGTCTCACCCCTCCGCCTGAGCCCGAACCATAGATTGCCAAGGCCCGCTGAAGGTTACGAAATACCCCCACGTAATCCACGATGAGTCCGTTTACCTTGTCCCGAAAGACCCGGTTAGCCCGGGCAATGGTCTGCATCAAGGTGTGGTTTCGCATAGGCTTGTCAAGGTAGATGGCGGAACAGGAGGGGACATCGAAACCAGTCATCCACATGGCGCAGACAAAGACCATCCTGAACAGATCATCCGGGTCTTTGAACTTAGTGTCCAGATCCTCCTTCACCATGCGCTGGCGGTGAGGGATGATGTCCACACCCTTCTTTTTCAACTCAACCCCTTCATTCTGAGACGAGGAAACCACGACCGCCATGTCCGTTTCCCGCATATAAGCGATCTTCTCCTCCACATCTGCTCGTTCCGGCCCTTCCAGTCTGCTCATCTGCTTTGTGAGCTGGCCTATTTTCCGCTTCCAGCATTTCTGCACCTTGTCATACATCTTCACGGCGGTGGCTTTATCAATGCTCACAACCATGCCCTTGCCCGGTTGCCCCCGCTCGGTGAAGTGTTCGACGATGTCCTCAGCGATCTTTTCCAACCGATCGTCCCGGGTGATGAGATGATATTCCCGGGAAAACTCCCGCTCCAATTTCTTCTCTTGATCTTCGTCAAGCTCCGCATCTTCTAACAGCCGATCCATCGCCTCCTTGAACGCAGTCTCATCTTTGAGTTGAAGTTCGGGGATACGGTTTTCATAGTAGAGCGGCACCGTGGCCCCGTCGTCCACGGACTGTTTGAAGTTGTAGATGGAAACGTAGTCGCCAAAGACTTCCCGTGTCTTTTCCTCTCCTATGATGAGTGGTGTTCCGGTGAAGGCAAGGAAGGACGCTTTGGGAAGGGCCTTTCTCATGTTCAGGGCGAGGGTGTCATATTGGCTCCGGTGGGCCTCGTCGGTGATAACGATAATGTCATCCCTCTGCGATAGGACAGGGTGGGGACTCCCATCCTCAGTACGGAACTTGTGGATGAGGGTGAAGACGAAACGGTGATCCTCGGTGAGAAGGCGCCGGAGGTCTTTTGAGCTCTCGGCCTGACAATGGCCCTCCGTGATGACCCCGGTATTGGCAAAGGTCTTGTAGATCTGGCCATCCAATTCCTGCCGGTCGGTAACGACAACGAATGTCCAGTTGCCCGCCACCTTCCGCAAGACCTTCTGGGAGAAGAAAATCATGGAGATGGATTTGCCGCTTCCCTGGGTATGCCAGAACACGCCGAGACGTCCCTCGCGATCTTTGATTTCCTTCAGGGCCACCATGGCATTTTCCACCCCAAGATACTGGTGGTTCTTGGGCACAATCTTCACTACCCCTCCCCGGACTTCCATAAACAGGAGAAAGTTCTCCACGATGTCCAGAAAACGGATTGGTTCGCACGTCCCCCGGAGAAGGGTTTCAAGGGAGATGACCCCTTCTTCTCCCTCACTGTTGATCTTCTTCCAGTCATTGAAGTGGCCCCAGTCAGAGGTGATGCTCCCAACCTTGGCCTCACTTCCATTGGATAAGATGATGAAGGCGTTGAACCAGAAAAGTTGGGGGATTGTCTCCTTGTAGTCGGTCAGGTTTCCGGTGTACGCAGTCTGGATTTGCTTGTGGGCTGCCTTCAGTTCTACGAACAGGAGTGGGATGCCGTTGACAAATCCCACGAGGTCGGCCCGCCTCTTATACATCTCCCCCACCACCCAAAACTGGGAAACAAGGAGGAAGTCATTGTTGGTGTGGTTGTCCCAGTCTATCATCCTAACAGTCTCGACCTTCTCTCCGCCCCCTTCCGGGTCGGGAAGATGGACTTTGATTCCGTTATGGAGTAGGTGGTATATCTCCCGATTGGCAGCAGCCATACTGAGCCGGGATCGGTCACGGGCCAATTCCTCGAAGGCAAGATTTTAGGC
>Ga0315537_1002869_pt1 | contig 12957 bp, 11 predicted proteins | sample SalMarSW160270MG_FD_203091 | JGI IMG/M metagenome (GOLD analysis project Ga0315537, IMG submission 203091) | Salt marsh sediment microbial communities from the Plum Island Ecosystem LTER, Massachusetts, United States - Salt Marsh Sediment SW1602-70 ... | reverse complement strand
TTCCTGCTGCAAAAATGATGGCCTTCATGGGGGAAAAGTTGATACGTTATACGTTATAAGTTGATATGTTTATTAGTTGTCAATCAATAGTTTAAATGTTGTGGTTAGAACTATCTTCATTTTTTTAATCTATATTTAAGACTCAAATTTAAAAGTTTCTTATAACTTATAACTTATCCCAAAGGTGACATAGCCATGCCCATGGCAGATGCCTACGGCATAACTTCTACCCTTCTTCCTCATGTATCAATTCAACCCGGATGTTATACCGTTCCTTCAAATGCTTCGCGAGTATTTCGGCTGCATAAACTGACCGGTGTCTTCCGCCGGTGCAGCCAAAATTTACAGACAGGCAGGTAAAGTTCCTCTGGATATAATTTTCCACGGTTTGATCAACCAGAGAAGTGGCATGCCGTAAAAATTCTGCAACAGCCGGCTCTTTCTGCAGGTAATGGATAACCGGTTCATCCTTTCCGGTGAGTTCCTGAAACTCCTCTAATCTTCCCGGATTTGGCAGTGCCCGACAGTCGAACACGAAACCACCACCATGACCTGAGTTATCCGCAGGAATACCTTTCCGGTAAGAAAAACTTTGTATAGTAACCACCAGTTCTTTTTTCCGGCTTCCCAGTGACCGTAATTTTTCTGATTGAATAAGCTTCTCAAGGGCATCCATCAGGGCAGGCATTTCACATGGTATATGCACGTTATCCAGGAGATATTTAACGTTATCTATAGCATAGGGAATACTGCGCAGGAAATGTTCTTTCCTCTCATAGAAACCCCGGAATCCATATGCTCCCAGTGCCTGCAAGATTCTTATCAGGGCATACCCGTAATAATGTTCAATGAATGCTTCAGCATTACCGATCAGTTTCTCACCGGCACGATTCATGTAATGTTTCATCAGCTCGACCCGGACCGGTTCGGGTATATCGGCTTTGGCATCGTACAGGATTGAGGCAAGATCATATTGCAGGGCGCCCTTTCTTCCTCCCTGGTAATCTATAAAATAAGGTTTCCCTTCACAGAGCATGACGTTTCGTGACTGGAAATCCCGGTATAAAAAGAAATCATTCCGTGCCTGGAGCAGGTAATCGGAGAACCGGTCAAAATCGTCTTCAAGGTTTTGTTCATCAAATGGGATATGAGCCAGTTTCAGGAAATAGTACTTGAAATAGTGCATATCCCAGAGCATGGATTGTTTATCAAAACTTGATCTGGGATAGCATACATCATAATCAATTCCTGCGCCACCCTCAACCTGGAATCGCACCAATTCTTCCAGCACCTGTTTGTAAATCGAAACCACCTCCTCAGGGAATCTCTCCCCTTTCCTGGTTTCTGTCAGGTATGAAAAAAGTGTGATGTCACCCAGATCCTGTTCAAGGTAAATGTCCATCATCTCATTTACAGCATAAATCTCAGGAACAGGCAGGTCCACCGACTGAAAAAAATCGGAGAAGCTTAAGAATGCTCTGTTTTCTTTCTTGTCTGGATTGTATACTCCGATGGCACTCTTGCTCTTTCCGGTAATTCTGTAGTATTCTCTGTTTGAACCGGATTGGGGAAACGGGTGGCAATCCCGAACCGATTCACCTGACCAATCCTCAAATAATTTTATGATTGAATTCTCTTTTCTGCTACGTACCAAGTTGAATGTCCTTATGGATGATTTATGTTGTATCAATTCAAAAGATCAATATCGAATCGTAACTTTCGAACCATAATATAGCGAAAAATCGATCAGATTACCGGTAAATTTGATGAAATAAATCCAAATTATCAAAAGCAGGAGTCGATTATTTTGAAGACCATTGCCTTAAAATTTCTTATTTTTGATATTCACAGGAAATTACCATAAAAGAATCACATGCCTGATATGAGCATAACGGAATCACCATCTTTTTCTTATGATCTGGAGAAAATGACGGTCAGAGATCTCCTTGAAAACATGAACAATAGTGTTACGTGTTTCATTCTCAGCTGCGGGATTCCGGAAACCAAAATCCTTGAGCATCTCAGGAATAGTGATCCGGTTGACAGGGTATATACCATAACCACAGAGCCAGATACCGGCAAACCGGAAAGTGAGGTCCTGGTAACCGGGAAACTCCCTGGCACAGGGACCATCCAATTAATTGCCGATACAGCACGTACACCGTATGTATTGATATGCCTGACTGATCAAACGGTTGAACTGGGCCAGTATGCCATAGAACGGTTTATCACCATCATGAAGAGCTCGCGGGCAGGAATGGTATATTCCGATTATTTTGAACTGACGAAGGAGATCAGATCTCCCCATCCCACCATAGATTACCAACCAGGAAGTGTTCGTGATGATTTTAATTTTGGTCCGATCCTTTTCTATCCGGCTCATGTGATAAGGGAAGCTGCAAAACGCTTTGAGAATAATTTTACATCAGCCGGTTTTTACGATCTGCGCCTGAAAACAGCTGAAAATTATCCCATTATTCGAATTCCCGAATTCTTATACAGTGTAGTGATCCCTGATTCCACCGGCAGGAACGAAACGCTGTTTGATTATGTAGATCCCGGGAACAGGGATATCCAGAAAGAGATGGAGGTAGCCTTTACCACTTACCTGAAGAACATCAATGCCTGCCTTGATACAGAATTCAGAGAAGTTGATCTAAGCGAAAGAAGCTTCGGTGTTGAAGCTTCCGTTATCATGCCGGTAAAAAACCGGGTACGGACTATCGAGGATGCTATTCAATCTGTTCTTAATCAAACCACCGACTTCAGTTTCAACCTGATCGTTATTGACAATCATTCATCGGACGGTACAACGGGAAAAATCAGATCCCTGGCACAAAAAGATGAAAGGATTATACACATTATCCCATCCAGGAAAGACCTGGGGATCGGAGGTTGCTGGAATGAAGGAATAGATCATGAACAGTGCGGCAAGTTCGCTGTGCAACTGGATAGTGATGATGTTTATGAGAGTGAATCCACCCTGAAAAAGATCATCGAAACCTTTTACCGGGAAAAATGTGCCATGGTTATCGGTAGCTACAAAACCGCTAACTTTAACTTTGAAATCATACCTCCAGGTATTGTCGATCATACCGAGTGGACACCGGAGAACGGACGAAACAATGCATTACGAATTAACGGATTAGGAGCACCAAGAGCATTTTATACACCCTTTATCCGTAAGATCCGCTTTCCCAATGTCAGTTATGGCGAAGACTATGCTGTGGGATTGCAGATTTCACGAAACTACAGGATTGGCAGAATCTATGAACCCATCTATTTATGCAGGAGATGGGAAGATAATACCGATGCCATCCTTTCGGTTGATAAACTAAATACCAATAATGAATATAAAGACTGGATCAGAACAGTTGAGATAAAAGCCCGACAACAAATGAAGGAATCAAAAAAGAGAAAAAAGCGGGGATTCTCCGGATGGTTCCTGATAATCATGTTGGCTTCAATCCTGGTTTGTAACCGTTGCATTACCTATACAACATGGCAAAAGCATAAAGCGGATTACGGATCACTGAAAATCGAAGGAAAAGAGCTGAAAGAAATGGCCGTTTACAATCCTTTGCACGACGGGACTGATCCGGTTCTATACCATTCAAAGGATAAACAAATTTTCAATGCCATTTTAAAAAACGCTGCTAAACAGGGTCTTTCGGATATGCCCCTAAATGAGATCGTAATCGATATTGCCATGAGCTTTCCTGGTACGGAGTATGTCGGACACACGCTGGAAACTGGCGGAGAAGAAAAACTGGTAATTAATTTGAGGGGACTGGATTGTACAACATTCCTTGAGAATGTAGTTGTTCTGTCCAGGCTCATCAAACAGGAGACAACTGCTTTTGAAGAGTATGCCCGGGAGTTAATAGCAATTCGTTACAGGGACGGAAAACTCGATACATATCCCTCCCGGTTGCATTATTTTTCCGATTGGCTTAAAAACAACGAAAAGAAAGGTATTGTAACCGATATTACCAGGGAGATGGGTGGCCAACCTTACGCAAAAAAAACCAATTTTATGACCCAACACAGGGATAATTACAGGCAATTGAGCAGCGATGAATTTTTTGGCGAAATGGAGAGGATTGAACAGGAACTTGCATCGTGCGATTTTTTCTATGTCCCTCAATCGGACGTTGAGAAGATCGAAAATAAGGTTCAAAACGGTGACTTGATCGCCATTACTTCAACGGTCGACGGACTGGACATTGCCCATGTGACCATTGCATTTCATCAAAACAACAGGTTGCACATTATTCATGCCTCAAGTTCTCTGGGTAAGGTGGTGATTTCAGAAGATCCCCTTGCTGAATACCTGAAAAAAAACAAATCACAAGATGGTATTATGATCGGCAGGTTGGTGGAATAACCTGTGCTGATCTCTTGTTGTATTACATCGAACTATATATATGCCTTTTCCACTTCATGATCCTGAACCTGACAACTCCGGAGGGAAAGTTTATTCTTTTTCTGATAAAGCAAACAAACTTCTTTCTGATCAGAAGAAATCCCGGGAAAAAGATTTTATAAGAATTACAGAAAAAGATATTATTGATATCTTTAACCAGACCTCCATCAGTAAAGGGCATTTTCATGACTTGAAGGCAATTGTACAGGGGGAATGGGCGGGCGATTCCGGAGTATACATTTAACCTGAAACCATGAAGGAACTATCGGTACAGGTAGGTATAATGCAAGGCAAAGAGATCTCTTTTGAATTGCAGGGGAATTTTACTGCCAGAAGCTATCGAAAGCCCTTCCGGGGTAAATTCAGGGCCTGGTATCACGCAGGAACAATTGAGATTGCCGGTGAAGGGAGCAGTTACCATATCCCGGACGAAATTGAATTCAAACCGTTCGACTTCAATATCTCTTTTTTTATTTTACATGGTGTGACAATTGGCATTGATTTTCATTGGGAACAGAAAGAAGATCAACGATTCAGAGGGTCGTTAACATTGCGTAAGGATAGTGATTCACTCGTCGTAATTAATACATTACCTGTCGAAGACTATCTGCTGAGTGTTATCTCATCGGAGATGAAAGCAACCAGTTCCCTGGAATTTCTAAAGGCTCATTCGATCATTTCCAGAAGCTGGCTTATAGCGCAACTTAACAGAAAATCAGAAGTACAAATTAATCCGGGTACCTATGTCTCAGAGAAAAAAACGGAGGATGAGATCATTAAATGGTACAGCCGTGAAAATCATATTTTATTTGATGTCTGCGCCGATGATCATTGCCAGCGATACCAGGGAATTACCAAAGCAACCACTCAAAAAATTGAAGATGCGGTTAACCAGACCAGGGGATTGGTATTAATGTATGACAACAAGATTTGTGATACGCGCTTTTCAAAATCATGTGGAGGAATCAGTGAATCGTTCGAGAATGTATGGGAACCGGTTCAACATCCCTACCTTACCAACGTGGTCGATTGCGATTGTGAAGTTAAGGATTTTGATCTTGATCTGACAAAGGAAGCTGCGGCAGAACGATGGATAAGAAGTACTCCTCCTGCTTTTTGCAACACGGCCGATAAACAGATCCTGTCCCAGGTCTTGTTGGATTATGATCTGGTAACAGCTGACTTTTACCGGTGGAGCGTTACTTACAGTCAGGATGAGCTCCGTAAAATCATCAAAATGAAATCGGGTTGGGATTTCGGGAAGATCATTGATCTGGTTCCGGTGAAGAGGGGTTTTTCTGGCAGGCTGATCAAGCTGAAAATCATAGGTACTGAACGGGAGATGATTATTGGGAAAGAGTTAGAGATCCGGAAGATCCTTGCCCATTCACACCTCTACAGTGCCGCCTTTGTGGTTGACAAGAAAGAACCTGTCGATGGGATCCCTTCAGGATTTGCACTTACCGGTGCAGGATGGGGGCACGGTGTGGGTCTTTGCCAGATCGGTGCAGCCGTTATGGGAAACAAAGGGTATTGTTATGAAGAGATCCTGATGCATTATTTCAGGGGTGCGAAAATTTCAAGTTATTATTAAAATCGATCCGGAATCCGGCATTAAAGAAGAATAGGATTAATCCCTAATTCATCAGATACCATAACTGATACAACAATTAACAGTCGTTACCCATGAGAATTGAACTATTTAAACTGGACCTTCATAACCTGGTTGAATTCAATGTTTCGGGTTCAGATAAAAATTACAGGATCTGCAGCTCCGATTCCTGGTTCCTGGATGAGCAACTCTTTTACCTCTTTCAATCCTGTTTTGAGAAAAGCAGCAAGCTGTTTGATTATTACGAACCGACCCTGTATGATGTCCGCAACATTGTCCCGCTTCTGAATGAATTGAACGCATTTCATAAAGCATTGGACGCTGTTCAAACTGTGGAGATGTTTACTGCTTTTATCCAGAACCAATACATGGGGGGCCAGTTTCTTGACCTCCTTCAAAAGGATGATCCGAAGTGGAAAGAGCATTGGGAAGACTGCCATAACCAGTTGCTTGAGATATGCAAAAAACTGATCTCCCTGGCCGATCAATGCTTTAATGAAGAAAAGGTGCTGTGGGTGAAAGGGTATTGAAGAAAGTTATAAGTTATCCGTTATCAGTTAAAAGTAATTTCCTGATAAGACCATTGTATAACAATCGTATTACCATACAATTACACCGATCCGCTGAAAAGCGGAGAGGTGAGTCACACGAATCCGTACGCTGTCGCTGAATCCGCCATTCGGTGGAGTAGCCGTCAGGAGGCAGATGAGTGAATTACCGCCCTGAAGGGGCAAATTACACGATCCACCGCCAGGTGGTGAGTAAATTACATGAGTCATGCACTGCATGACGAATAAATTACAGCGAAGCGTCTTTATGCCACTTTAAACACCTCTTTCACTTTGGCGATCATTTGATTTTCGGTAAGCTTATCCGATGGATCTACCCGTTTCAGTCTTTGATTCAGGTTTTTTTCTTGTTCTACGATTTTTTTCAGGTTGGTTTTGGCATCTGCAGGTCCGAAAATGTATATGCTATGGGCATCTTTTGTTTTTCCAATGATGGATCTGAAATAGTCTTTTAACTGGTTGTTCTTTCGTTTGGTTTTTTTCTTCTGTGGGTTAATGAGCATTCCGCCTAAGCGGGAATAAGATTTTGTTTCACCTTCAATTCGTACTCTTGTTTCAACATTTGATTCAATTTTTTCAACTTTTTCATTACCGTCAATCAGGGTAATGATGTAGGCTTTTTCATTATCAAGCCAGATTCCTACATTTTTTTCCATAATCTAAGGTGTATTTATTTTGTTGATAACGCCGGCAAGGGAAGTATTTCCCTGTATATTAAAGAACGCGATATGAAAATTTTATCGTATACTAAATATACAAAATTATGAGGCGGAATTCAAGTTTTTTCTTATTAAAAAATATAATTTTAACAGTTGTTGTGATAAATAAAACTAATCGAAGCAAATTAAAAATAACCATCATGAAAAACAGAATCCTTTTTTGTATGTTATTCCTCTTGTCTGGCACCTTATATGTATTGGGACTGACTTCAGGAATCGACATCAATGACACAAAAATGTTGAGTCAACCAGCCATCAGTGAATCTCAAATTGCCTTTGTCTATGCCGGAGATCTTTGGATTGCAGATCAATCCGGCAGGAATCCACACCGGTTAACTTCTGATGAGGGAATAGAATCGAATCCATTTTTCTCTCCCGACGGACAATGGATTGCATTCAGTGCTCAGTATGACGGGAATACGGACGTATTTGTTGTGCCTGCTACAGGCGGAATTCCCAAAAGGCTAACCTGGCATCCGGGATCTGATTATGTCAGGGGATTTACACCCGATGGAAAATCCATCCTGTTTATCTCCTCCCGGTACGACTTCTCGGGTCGATATTCACAGTTGTTTACCATACCTGTTGAGGGAGGATTCCCTGTTCAGCTGAAGATACCAAATGCCAATAAAGCAAGTTTCTCTGCTGACGGGGCAAAAATGGCATATACTCCTCTGGGGGAAGTTTTTCACGAGTGGAAGAATTATCGCGGAGGATCTGTTGCCACCATCTGGATCATCCGTTTTTCTGACTTTTCGGTTGAAAAGATACCACAGCCTGAAGGCAGATGCAACGATACCGATCCCATGTGGATTGGGGACAGGATCTTTTTCCGCTCCGACAGGAATGGGGAATTCAATATTTTCTCCTATGACCTGGCATCGAAAAACATCCGGCAGCTAACCACTCATGAAGATTTTCCTGTGTTGAATGTTTCTGCCGGAAAAGAAAGGATTATTTATGAGCAGGCAGGTCATCTTCACATTCTTGATCTTTCGAATAATCAATCCCGGAAACTTCAGATCGGTGTTGCAGCAGATCTGCTGGAATTAAGGCCACGCTATGTCAAAGGTTCCCGTTATATTCGAAATGCAGGAATATCCCCCTCAGGAGCAAGGGCTGTGTTTGAATTCAGGGGTGAGATCATTACGGTACCGGAAAAAGAGGGAGATCCGCGTAATCTAACCCTAACCGTTGGTGCACACGAAAGATCACCGCTCTGGTCTCCCGATGGTAAAACCATTGCTTATTTCTCCGATGAATCAGGTGAATATGAACTATATCTGGAAGCCCAGGACGGAAAAGGAACTCCCAAAAAATTCAAAATCAATGGAACAGGATTCTACACCATGGGATACTGGTCACCCGACAGCAAGAAGATCACATTCAGTGACAACGGACGTAATCTTTATTGGATAGATATCGAAACCGGGAAAATAACCAGAATCGGTAATGATTATTTCATTTCCCCGGGAGCTTTTGGAAATTTGTTTGGTACCTGGTCTCCCGATTCGAAATGGATTGCGTACACCACAAATAACAGGGCATATTTCCAGCAAGTCTTCATCTATTCACTGGAACAGAACAAATCTTTCCCTATTACAGATGGCCTAAGCGATGTAAGCAATCCGGTAATTGATCCGGGTGGAAAATACATCTACTTCTTCTCATCAACCGATGCAGGTCCCGTTAAACACTGGTTCGACCAGTCGACTGCAGATATGAGAATGACCAGTAATATATACCTTGCCACACTTCGAAAAGATATCGAATCGCCCCTCTTCAAAGAAAGCGATGAGGAAGAACCGGAAGCAGAAAAATCAAAGGATGCGGTTGAGAAGGATAAAAAGGGCAATGAAAAAAAGGAAACAAAAACAGAGGAGTTACCATTCACCATTGATTTCGATGGCATTAATGAGCGCATCATTGACTTGCCGGTTCAATCCGGCAATTATCAAAATCTTCAGGTTGGTGAAGAGGGAAATATCTATTTTATTGAAGCTACTCCAACGTCACAGGGACCCTATGGTTTCGATACAAAGCTGAATATGTATGACCTGAAAGAGAGAAAAGCGGAGACCATCCTTACCGGAGTGAACAACTATTTCATCTCGAACGATCATAAAAAAATCCTTTATACATCGGGTAATTCCTGGGGTATCATCAGTTCCACCGGTTCACATAAATCCGGGGATGGAAAAATCGATACCGAAAGTATTGAAGTCCGGATCGATCCTCCGGCAGAATGGCAGCAAATCTTTGATGAAGCGTGGAGGATCAACAGGGATTATTTCTACGATCCCGGTATGCATGGTGCTGATTGGAATGCCATGAAGGAAAAATATTCCGTCTTTCTGCCCCATCTCGCCTGCCGAAATGACCTGAACAGCGTTATCCAGTGGATGTGCAGCGAATTGTCTGTTGGTCACCACCGTGTAGGAGGTGGCGATTATCTTCAAAATCCGGATCGCGTTGGTGGTGGTTTAATGGGAGCCGACTATACCATTGAGAATGGCAGGTACAAAATCAAAAAAATTTACGGAGGGCTGAACTGGAACCCGGAAATGAGATCACCCCTGACTGAACCAGGTGTAAATGTTAAGGAGGGTGAGTACCTGCTTGCCGTGAACGGAAAGGAGCTAACCGGTTCAATGAATATTTACAGCCTGTTTGAAAACACATCGGGTAAAATTGTTGAACTGACTGTAGGGCCAAATCCCAATTTTACAGGGTCCAGGAAAACAGAAGTGGTCCCGGTTTCCAATGAATGGTCACTCCGTAACCGTGATTGGGTTGAGGGTAACCTCAGAAAGGTTGATGAAGCAACCGGAGGGAAAGTTGCATACGTCTATGTACCCAATACGGCCGGTAGCGGTCATACCTATTTTAAACGCTATTTCTTTCCACAATCGCATAAAGATGCTATCATCATTGATGAACGGTTCAATGGAGGCGGGCTGATCGCTGATTATTACATCGATATTCTCAACCGGCAATACCAGAGTTACTGGAACATGCGGTATGGTGCAGATCTGAAAACGCCCAGTGCTTCCATACAGGGACCGAAAGTAATGATCATCGATGAAACAGCCGGTTCCGGTGGCGATATGCTCCCATGGATGTTCAATAAATTCAACATGGGAAAGCTGATTGGGAAAAGAACCTGGGGAGGACTGGTTGGAACACTTGGATTTCCGGTGTTAATGGATGGTGGATACGTTACCGCACCCAACCTGGGAATCTGGACGGAAGATGGGTTTGTTGTTGAGAATGTGGGTGTTCCCCCGGATATCGAAGTTGACCAATGGCCCGCTGAAGTAATTAATGGCCACGATCCACAACTGGAAAAAGCCATTGAGGTTATTCTGGAAGAGCTGGAAAAAAATCCACCGCATAAGCCGGTAAGACCACCCTATCCGGTACGGGTGAGGAAGGATTAAGAGAGATTGAGTGACTTAGAGACTGTGAGACAAAGAGATGATGGATGAGTGATCTTACTTGTTACTCGTTACTCCTGACTGCTGTCAGGCAGGCGTTACTATTTTCTTTGCCAGGATAACCTTATATTCCCATAATCCTTTCTTCAGGGCTCGGTACTGCAGAAATCCCGATTTGTAATGATCTCTTGCAAACCGGCTCGTATTCTTGTGAAAGAAATTATAGAGAAGAGAACTGGTTGATCCTGCCAGCGAGGAAAGAAACATACGTCTGGCTGAAGGTATTATTTCCCGGGTGTAATCAGATACCTGCTGATCCTGAAATCCCGAACTTTTTAAAAGCAAACTGAATGATCCGATGGTTTCCAGATCAGAAATGGCCCAGAGCTTCAACCAGGAATCCAGGAGTGGCTGATCAGATGCCGGTCTATCCAGTCTCTTGAAATAATCGGCAAGGATCAATGTTCCGCCCGGTTTCAGCAACCGGTATGTTTCCAGGAGGAAGGCTTTCTTATCCGGTGCAGCCCCCATGCTTTCGAGGGCCCAGATAACATCAAACCGGTTTGACCGGTAGTCGGTACTGGTATAATCTTTTACTTCAAACTGCAGCAGATGATCCAGGGAGAGGGTTCCGGATATCCTTCTTGCTGATTCAATCTGTTTTTGACTCAAGCTTATCCCGGTCACATGACATCCGAAATTATGTGCGAGAAAAAATGCTGATCCTCCGATTCCACACCCTGCATCCAACACATGATCAGAAGATTCAATGCCGGCTTTTCCAGCCAGGATCCGGTTGGTATTATCCAGTGCCTGGCCGAAAGTACGAATACCCTCTTCCCAGATCCCATAATGGATAGCAAAATGCTTTCCGAGTTTCCAGAAGCGCTGGTAATGAACCTCTGTCTGATCGTAATAATCGGCTATATCCTGGTTGGTGAACATACTTTACATGAGCTATTTATAAATAAAACGAACCGGCCCCCAGACGAATTCGTACTATGAACGGAGGATTTTCCACGATCATCCCCTCTTCACAACTGACCTGAAATAAGGTCACAAGCATTAGAATGGTTATTTCGAACCTGATCTTCCTGGAATGGTACAATGTCAGAATATTATCCATTGAGAATGCGTAATTTACCCAAAATAGACCTGCAATCAAAATAGTTAAATATTTAATTATTTATCAGTATATTAGTAATTTTGCGAAAAATAGCTCGTAAAGATGTATATGGAAAAGGAGGGAAAAAGCATATGGCAGAGGCTGAATCCTTTCTACGATTTGATGGAGGCCAGGAGACAGTACAAGCACCTTAGAAGAAAAGGCAGCAGTTTGGATCGTGAACTAAAGGAACTGGAGGAGAAGCGGAAGAAAGTACTGTATGTCAAACACTAAGGGTCCCGGCACCCTTATTTTCCCACCCGACCAAATCAATCCGCTCTATATCATACATTCAATCCGTACCAAAATTCTACCCCTCCCTTATGACCAGTAAACAGGTGGAGAGTGTTCCTGTTATTCAGTCATCTCCTGATCAGTGTTGATAATTCCGTAATAGTCCGGATGATTTTGCCGTTAGCCGTACGCAGCTGTTCCATGGATTCAGCATGTTTTACCAGGGTATCGTTGGTATGTTTGCTAAAGGTCAGGCTCTCTTCAATGAATTTAATGGTTTCCGCCTTAAATTCCTTTAACTGGTCCAGTTCCCGTTTCAACTCAGCTACAGCTAGTTCAATGTCATGTATCCGTTCTTCCATTTTTTGAATTTTAATGGCTTAAATCTAAAAAAAATACTTCGGATCCGAAATAGAGTACTGGTTATCCAATCATATCCAGGAACAAGAAAATAAGGTCACCGTCACCTAAAATTATTGCCAGGGTAAACAGTGTTACACCTAATCCGGTTAAAATTGCAGCATATGTTGTGCGGTTCTTATCCAACCTCTGAATGTCAACCTTCTTTAGATCGGAAAAAGGGATTGTGTGGGTTGAAAACTGATATGATTCTTGATCCTTATACTCCACCCTGGTATAGATCATTAATGTATCCTCAATTACCGATACATCCAGGATTCGGATGTTATCAGCCTCCATGGTCATCTCTCTTCCGTTTTTCAGGGTATAGGAGGTGATCCTGTCTCCCCGTTCCATTGATTTGACTTCCTCACCGGTAAGCACCACCGGGTAGTA
>Ga0315537_1002867_pt1 | contig 12960 bp, 9 predicted proteins | sample SalMarSW160270MG_FD_203091 | JGI IMG/M metagenome (GOLD analysis project Ga0315537, IMG submission 203091) | Salt marsh sediment microbial communities from the Plum Island Ecosystem LTER, Massachusetts, United States - Salt Marsh Sediment SW1602-70 ... | reverse complement strand
ATCATAAAAGACAATTTGTAATAGATATGCTCAAAGCCGGTGTTTCGGGTTATATATTGAAAACGAAGGTTCATGACGACCTGATTCGGGCAATTAAAGCTGCTGTTGCGAACGAAGTATATTTGAGCTCTAAGATAACGGGAATCATGGCCCATGATTTCGCGAGTAATTTGTCGATATCAGACAAATCAGCCTCTGCTGTTTTGACTCCCCGGGAGCGGGAGGTGCTCCAACTGATATCAGAAGGGAAAAGCACCAAAGAAATTGCATTGCACTTAAATGTAAGTATAAAAACCATCGAATCAACCCGGCGTCAAATTATGCAAAAATTAGATATTCACAATGTAGCAGATCTCACCAAGTATGCGATTAACGAAGGTATAACCACGCTTGATTTTTAACCATTTATTATGGGGATTCCAAATCATCATTGAGCCTCTAATCTGGTCTTCATCCAGGACCGTTTACTCTGCCACGAAGTAAACTTACAATTGCCGGATGCAGGCTTGTCCAAGAGATATCCGAATAGCCGCCCAAGATTGCAGGTGTCTAAGAACGTAGAGCAAAGTTGAAAACTTTTTCCAATTTTATGTCACCTCCCAGTCTCCACTTCTTTGTATACTGTCACCTACATCCACGTTATTAATCCATGCATGTTTCAATTTTATTGCAGATTCCATGTTTTTCGCACCCCAAATACAGAGATTTCCTGATACACTTATGCTTTCCACATTCCGATACATATATTAATGCTAAGCAAAACTATATATTCATCTTCTGGGCATACGACTCATTAAAAATCCGGTAGGCAGAAGTAGATGTCATTCTTGAAAAGGTTGATTCGATGAAGGAAATAATCATAATCGCCGGCGAAAACAAATTTAACGTCGCCTGGCTAAGAAGCTGTTTGAGAGATGAAAGTTACAGTTCAATCTCTTGTGAAACAGTAGAGGAAATTATCGAAGAATTGGAGACTTTGCCAACGTGCGGAGTGTATGTACCTTTAGTGCTTATTGAGCCGGAAATATTGAAAAACATCAGCGATGAAGCACTTAACCGGCTAAGGGAGTGTGCGCCGGAGTTTCCTTTTATTCTGCTTGATGAGGAGAATGTACCCCAGACAAACGGGTGGATATGCTTAAAACGAGCGAAATTTGAGTGGGAAGGAAATCCGTTAACTAAGGTACTCGAAGGAGTTGGTGTTGAGCTAACCTGTGGCCAAGCATAGCCGAGAGAGGGATAAATAATGGGTGATAAAGAAAAGAAGTAGGGAGATACTGTGATATGGATACATACGCCTGCCCTTGTTGGAAGGGGTCTTCGACTTATAAGCTTATTCGAGGGCTCAGAATAGATTACTATCATACCTTCAGAGTAATAAAAGCACCCCTTTTTGCTTTCGCAAGAAAGCACGGGGGTTGCGCATAATCATCCGGCACTTGTTGCCAACCACATAATAAACCGGAACAGAATATGAGCGGGCCGAATTAGACTCTTTCTTTCCTCCACTTCTCGGCCTGCTTTTTTTATGTTTCAAAACTCTATAGAGTCCGCCAAAGGCGGATTGCCGGCGCCCACGCTAACTTCCTGCCCTAATTTGCCAATAAAAGCTTGCGTTACCACGAATGAGTGTGTTATAATTACCGCAGACAAGCATACGAGCACGAAAACCATCATGTCTGGCGAAAATTGTTGGTTTGGAAGGAAATTTATCGAAAGAGAAAGGGAACTGATATGTGCAAACGAAACGGCTTTACACTAATAGAACTTTTGGTGGTCATTGCCATTATCGCCCTGTTATTGGCGATATTGATGCCCTCGCTGCAAAGGGTAAAGAAACAGGCACAGGCTGTTGCCTGTATGTCCAACATCAAACAATGGTCCTATTGTTGGCATATGTATCTCGAGGACTCCGGGGGAAAGTTTCCGAGCGGTGCCGAAGCCTCCGGAGACTGGCCCGAAAAATTGCGACCGTATTACAAGGACCGGGGGGCGTTGACCTTGTGTCCGTCGGCAAAAAAACCTTATACTGACGGAGGCAAGGTGCCTTTCGGTGCCTGGCGATGGAGAACGGAAGGAGGAGGCTGGACTGACTTTGCGGAAAAGCCGGGTGACGATTACGGCAGCTATGGCATGGATGAATGGCTCGGCGATCGACCTGCTGAAAACTTCTGGAGAAATCGAGAGCAAAAACGGGCAAACAACATACCGATGTTTTTTGACTGTGTAGTCTGGGACACCTACTGTGACTACACACAAGGCCCGCCTGAGGTCGATGGCATCGTTACAAATGAAATGCACTTAGTTTGCATCAACAGGCACAAGGGCGCCATAAATGCCGTTTTTGTGGATCTTAATGTGAGGAAGGTAGATCTGAAGGAGCTTTGGACGTTCAATTGGCACCGCAACTTTGATACTCAGGGTCCCTGGACGACAGCCGGCGGCGTTCAATCGTCCGACTGGCCTCAATGGATGAGAACCTTTAGAGACTATTAGTGAAAAGAAGTCACTGGTCCTACTACCGCTGATTATGGATTTACAACCTTTTGCCTGGAACGACTCAGTTTGAATCCGCCTTTGGCGGATTCCATATATAGGTGGTGGATGCACGAGAGGCATGAAGCTCAATTTTGAATCAATTGCAAGATTTCCCGCCTAACGTTATAATGCACAACGACAACTTCTGCTGAATTTGTCCGCCGTGGGCGGATTAACAAGTCATCGTTCAATGCGAGGGAGTAAGCGATATGAGAAGCAAGTTTAAAACACATCCGGCAAATTTAGTTGCTATATGTTTTATTCTTTGTGTATACCAGTTGCAGGTCTTCGCGTCCGCACATCAAAGTGCAGATTCGGCGGACATTTCGTTTAGTATAAAGAGAGAGGTTCTCCATAAGATTGACCCACGCATATTCGGCCAGTTTATGGAGAGGCCAAGCTGGGGTGAGATTGGTGTCGAGGGGGCACGAATTCCCGGCACACGGAAACTCCAACCCCGTGTGTTGAAGCTATTAGAGGAAATGGAAATACCGGTTATCAGATTCCCCGGTGGAACCGATGTGGATTTCCTGGATTGGCGCGATATGGTCGATAACGTACCAGGCCGAGCGGCTCAGCGACCTGTCAGCACCGGCCATCGTGGACACAAGGTGACAAATAACTTTGGCTATGATGAGTTCCTTCAATTTTGTGAAGATGTTGATGCAGAAGCTATCCTCGTAGTAAATTTCCGAGATGCTCTGCTCAAGAAAAAGCCCCTGAAAGAAGCTGCCATGCACGCGGCGGCATTAGTTGCTTACTGCAACGCACCTGTTGGAGCAAAGCTTCCGGAAGGTATGTACAATTGGCCGTCCCTGCGAGCCGGAAATGGTCGGGCCGGACCCTATAGAGTGAAATATTTTCAAATCGGTAATGAAACCTGGGCTTTCGTAAAGCAGTTGAGGCAGATTTTGTCTGATGCGGCACCTCAGTTTTACGTTAAATGTCTGGCCGCATACATCGAAGCGATGCGGTCTGTAGACCCTTCTATTGAAATTATCGTCGATGGCCACGATGGCAATATGTCCGGGATTGTCGGACAGGTACACGAACAACTGGGGGACAAGGTGTCCTATTTTGCCACACATTTCTATTCACCATGGGCCATTACGAAAGTGGTGAAAAACGTTAAAGAAGTCCCAATACATGAGATTTCCACCGACGAAATCTGGCGTGCCTGGGTAGCTGTAACATGGTTCGATACAGATGGTCGGTCGATTATTAACCACCCCGGCATAAATACCGCACGAAGGCTCGGCTATAAGGTTGCGGTGACCGAATGGAATTGGAACGGCTGGTGGAGGCGAGACGGCTCCAAACCGGCATTGAATTCGAGCTTCGCCAAGGGGCTTGGCGCTGCCGGATACCTGCACGCTTTTATGCGAGCGGCGGATGTGATTGAGCTGGGCTGCCAATCTATGCTCGTAGGTAACTCCTGGGGCATCACGAGCATAAAAGCAGATGCGAAAGGTAAGGTCCCTCCTTTCTATATGCCTTCCGGCCAGGTAACTATGTTCTACTCGAAGCACCACGGAGAGAAATTGCTCGCTCTGGTGAGCAGGAACGTTCCAACATATAAACAGCCATATCAAATGGGTGGCATTAGGCCAAAAGAAAAGGTCGCCTACATTGACGCACTGGCCACAGCAGGCCAAAGACGCATCTATTTTCATGCCATCAACCGGAGCTTTGAACAATCGAAGGATGTTACAATCGATGTTTCTGCTTTTGGTCGCCTTGAGGGCCGTGCGGCACACTATGTTTTGGAAGGGCGCCTTAACGATGTCCCTGAACCTGATGAGCCCAGACAGATCGGCCGGATAACTCAGAGAGATATACATTTTGACGGCAAGACTCTGACAGTAGCCCTGCCGTACAGGTCAGTTTCGTGTATCGAGTTCATGCAGAAATGAACATTCACAGCGGATTTGGCCGGTTCAGAGCTTTCTCCCTACCGCCTTAGCAAGAAAATAAAAAACGCCCTCCATCTGTGGGAAGCTATCATAAGCCAATCGGAAAGAATTCAATTTAGAGCAATTACTAACTTACTCAAACTGGCCGATTTGAGCTGAATATTAATTATAAGCCTCTTATTGATAATAACATAAGTCAATTTGTCATTCTGAACGAAGTGAAGAATCTCTTCCTGCACAAGTGTATATTGTCCTCATTCATAGGCCAGATGCTTCGCTTTGCTCAGCATGACAGTAAAAACCGGTCAGTTTGAGTAATTGATTCTTTCAATTAGTCGTTATTTTGGCTAAGGATTTTACCGCCCAGAGCGTTTTCTTATGTCATTATATATGGTCTCGATTAACCTGGCCTCATTTTCATTAAATTCACTTTTTATTTCTTCTATAGTCTTTCTCTCTCGAATTAAGGCTTCAACTTTTTCCTGCCGTCTTTTCATCTGGTCGATATGATTTCGTACTCCCTCGCGGTCTGTCATTTCACTATGACCGCTGCAAAATTTTTCAGCATCTATTGTCCGAAGCATTTTGGTGAGCGTCTCAACGTGCTCAAAGGAATTACCACCTTTATAAGAATGGATAAGCTGCGGTCTTGTCAAAAATATTTGGTCTCCGATAAAAGCAGTCTTTTCTTCGGGAAAATAAACAACAATATCTCCGGTGGTATGCCCAACGCCGAAATACCATAACTCCACCTTTTTTGAGCCAAGATAAATATCCATCTTGTCTCGAAATGTTATCGAAGGAACGAAAGGCGCTAATTCAGGCTGATTCCATTCCGATGGGGTCCCATCTCTCCTCGGATGAAATAATTCTTTTCGGCAATTCTGATGGGCGATAAATGTTACCGATGCTGGAAAGTATCGATTCCCCGTTATATGGTCACCGTCACTATGTGTATTTACAAGATACTTTATTGGCTTGTCGGTAATCCGCTTAATCCCATCGATAACACTGTCTACCGATTTTTTATCCATTTTCGCGTCAATCACGAGGACCGCGTTATCACCGACGTATGCTCCACCGCCTGCGCCCTGTCCGCCTGAAATTTCGAAGAGCGCGTCGGATATTTTCTTGAATTGGACGGGCTGAGTTGCTCTGCGCTGACCAAATGAACTTGATATGAGCAAAAGAAGAAGGGCCGATACAAAAATGAGTGTAATATTCTTTTTCATTTCTAAACCTCGCCTGGATTTATGGAAAGCCTCTAACTGATATTTCTCAGATAGGCATCGCTCAGCTACGCCGCCGAGACTATATGTGATGATTTTACCAGATTTGGCAAATTAGAGAAGCATTTCGTGCAATATTTTGTTTTGTCTGCCGTGCCTGCCCCTCTTATCCAGCTTGTTCAGCCTTAGCATTAAGAGCCTATCCAAATAACTTTTTGCTCTCGCCTGTCATTCTGAACGGAGCGTAGCGAAGTGAAGAATCTCCTCTTTGTTGGCCAGATTCTTCGGCTTCGCCTCAGAATGACAAAGGACGAAGGATTATTCGGATAGGCTCTTAATAGCACCTGCTCGACAAACGTCCCAAAATCTCGATTTTGCTTTCCCATTTGTGTGAGTCAATACCCGTTGATAAGCTCACGCCCGAAGCCCATAATTTACACAACCATTTCTGTATGAATCGTAGTGCTCTCATGTCGAAAACCTCCCGTCTTTTCGTACCGCCTATCTCGACTGCATCATTCTGATACAGCCGTGTTACAAAGCTATCTATATATAAAAGGCAGCAACTTGACGGTTGGTAACGGAATGTATGGCATAAAAAATATTATGTCCTCAATAGGCAGATTGTCAAAAGCGGGTTCGAAGCAGAGCAGCTTCGTACTGTATCGCAATCGCAAAAGGAATATCACACCGCAGTGCAAGAAAAACTCTTGACAAGTACGTTACCTTTTTATGGTGAGATGCCTTATATGAGAGGACGCCAATGATGACAGTTACTTCGCAGCCACTGAGTGTAATCAATTTTTTATGGTTAAAGACAAAGAGAGGAGATTAAAAATGAAAAGGGAAACATTTTTATCAAAGGCCGGAAATACCAGGAGTATTTGGTTGTTAGGTTTTGTGCTTTTGGTGGGCCGTTCGGCTGCTCTTGCCCTGGACCCGATGGGGCCCCCAACGGCCGGCCTCAGACAAGGGCAGTTTGAAGAAGGGATTGAATACTCATACGGAACGATGGACCTGGAATTGAATGAAGGTACGTGGATTGAGCACCTTGATGGTGTGTTTTACGACGCAGGGAATGCGGAGCCCTTGACACTCAAAAATTTCAAAACAAATAAGGCCTATTTCAACCTTGGATATGGCATAATCGACGGCTTGGATGCATTTTTGCGCCTGGGCGCAACAACCGCTACGTTTGGCGACTCGATTTGGGAAGACGCAGAAAAATTTGATAACCACGCTGACTTCACCGTTGGCTGTGGTATCAAGGCTACCTTTTACGAAGACGACAAACTGAAATTAGGCGGACTGTTTCAAGCCAATTGGGCTGAATTTGACGGGCAACTAAATGCCGCGCACTGGGCAGCGGCTGACTTCGTTGAGATGAGTATTACGGAAATCCAGGTCGCAGTAGGCCCCACTTACAAGCTGGCAGACAATATTTCGATTTATGGCGGTCCGTTCTTCCACTTCGTTGTCGGCGATTTGGACGATGAATTTAGCCAGGTAAGTGAGGGAAGTCTTTTAACTTCGAAATACTCTTGGGAACTCGATGAGAGTTTGAATTTCGGCGGTTATATTGGCGCCCAGGTGGATATTGCCGAAGACCTTTCTTTCAACATCGAGTACCAGCAAACAGAGTCGGCTGATGCGCTGAGTGTAGGCTTCGTTTGGAGATTTTAGTCATTTTTAGACTCCAAGCTTCGAGACAAGGCCCGGGCACTTTTCTCCTCAAATCGACTTAGACCGAAGAATCCCTTGCAACCCAGAGAAGAATGGGGTAGAATCTTGGTACAGATACCGAAATGTTTGGAGGACATATAAAATGACCGAACGCATATCGAAACGCCAGACCAAAGCTCCATCCTCCGAAGTAGAACTTCTACGAAGGATGGGCGGCTCGACACGCAGGCAATTCCTCAAACAGTTCGGGCTTGGTATGGCTGGAGGAATAGCGGCACCGTTTTTAGGTGATGCACAGTCGGTATTGGCGTCAGAAACGGGCAGCTCGAAAACGACTGACCGCAAGGTGAAGTATCGAGTGCTCGGCAAGACCGGCCTGCGCATCTCTGAAATCGGAATTGGAGGCCATAGCTGGGCGTACAAGCAGGTTCCTGATGGCCAGGGTGGGTATCGCAGGCCTACTATCGACGAGGCCGTCCGGATGATTGCCGCGGGGATGGACATGGGAGTGAATTTTCTCGATTCCTGCACAGCGCTGGAAGAATCCAGTGTGCCCGGTGAGGCGCTCAAAAGGCTGAAAGCGCGAGATAAATTCATTGTCTCCATCCGTGTTTCCCACAAAATGAAGGGCATCGAAGCCGACAAACAGGAGATATACAAGTGGACTGAGGACCGCCTGAAGCTGTGGCAAACCGATTATGTTGACCTCTGCCTGCTCTGCAATACCGAGGACGACACGCCGCAGTCCGGCTATTGGGACATGTCATACTCAATTGAAGCGCTCGACAAACTAAAACAGCAGGGAAAGATTCGATTCACAGGATTCGGCTGCCACTTCACGCCCGAGCTGTTCTTGGAGGCGTTTGAGAAGTTTGGTGACTACTTCGACACTTGCTCAATACCCTACAATGTGCGGCATCGCGCTGCGGAAGAGCTGCTGCCGGCGGCCAAGAAAAAAGGATTAGGAGTGATTACCATCAAGCCCTTCGTTCGTGGTGCTCTCCTGGAAAATCGCGACCTCAAAGGCGCTGACGCCGGCCTGCCCCGTGACTTGATTGCCTTCGTGCTTGAGAACAAGCTGGTTGACATCTGCACATGCGGTGTCCACACCCTCGACCAGGTCAGAGAGAACCTCAGCGCCTCGTGGACGAAGCTCTCGCCCGACCGGCGCGAACGACTCAAAAAAGTTGCCGGCACCTGCATCACCAGCCACGAATACGCTTGGCTGGAACAGGGTTGGCGATATGCGTAGCGCACGTCTTGCTCCGGGAAAATCCGCATTCAACTGACCGTCCTCTGCAGTCCCGATTTTATAAGGACGGAGGGTGGAAGCGCTGACGTTGTTAGTGTCCTCGATGGTTACCGGACAGGTCACAGACCTTTCAAATCCACGATGTGAAGCTGCCTGGTCCCATTTGTGGGCTCGATTGCATCGAAGCAGAGTTTGTCTCCCGTGCGGTTCCAACGCGGATGAAAATCGCAGCGAATGTCCCCTGACATATATTTTCTCTCTCTCATACTATACCTGCACAGCACCAGTTTTTGTTTGCTCCGCAGGTTGTAGAGTAACAGGGACTGCTCCAATGTGTCGTGATGCTTATGGTCTGTCACGAGCCAGTTTTGGTCCGGCGAAAAACTGCAATGCCCGTCGAAATCCAAGAAGCCGTCACCGATTACCTTATAGTCTGCTTTACCATCTGTAAAGAGCACGTGCCTGCGGTCCGGCCCATCCATCGAAAAAGTCGCGATAATCTCCTTGTTGTTGCGCCAGTCGAAGTGCGAGACTCTCTTGTCAAATGGAACCACTTCCCGCAGCTCGGAGCCATCCAGATTCGCTGTAAACATGGCCGTATATCTGCGCTCTCTGGGTGGCAGGTTAGCTCGTGCAAGAAAGAAGAACCGGGTATCATTCTTATTGAAGACTGTGTGGTTGAACCACATGTGACGGCCCCGCAGGAGTGGGTACTTCCTGACCAAGCGCTCATAGACCTGCGCGATGGAGACAACCAGCTTGCTTTTGCCGGTAGAAAGGTCCATCAGAAAAATGCCGTCGTTGTCCGGCGCAGGACTATCGGGATTGGGGTCTTTTGCTCCTCCATAGCCGACAACTTTCCGGAGCCGCCCCAGTCTGCCGTAGGTCAGGCTTAACGCCCATTTGCCATTATGGCTAACGGCACTCACCGCTCGCTGCAAAATACGTCTATTTTCCGATTTCACATTTAGAATAACTGATGCGATATCATTGCCTTGCTGGTCGTTGTAGATAATTTCATTTTCAGGATTGAGCGGGTTCCAATGCAGCATTGCCCCTTGCTGTAGATTCCAGGCACGTGTTTCAGCCACCTTGCTGAATTCGCCTGTCTTCGAATCCACCAGCCCAATGCCCGCCGCCTCACCCTGAGAGGGCATACGATCTTGAAAGCTGCTTTCCAGACAGACAAGATATCTGCCTGATTTGTTCCAGGGACAAATTCCATAGTAACCAAAGAAATGATGCTTTGGGCCACTCGTCAAAGTGCGTATCTTGAACTCAATACGTGGTGTCGTTTTTTTCCCGGAGGGTTCTGCACTTAGCTTGCTCAATCCGACGAAAGCCGTCAGGGCCGAATCAAAAATGAATGTCCGCCGACTAATGACCATAAGCTCTCTCCTCACACTGCCGAGTCCTGCCCACATCTGCAGGTCCTGGCCTTTACTTTGTATTTCTATCAATACGAAAAAAGATTAGCTTGTTGAGCAACTCTGCCTAAAGTACTAAGGATACCACCTCGCCACGATTTTGGCAATAGCTGGTCTTGATGCAGAAAGTCTTAGAAAACAACAAAATAGCTGTATTTGACAACTTGCCAAAGGTCGTTAAATATCTGGGTGATGACAGAAGAAACCATTTATCTGCGAGGTTTGCCCGGAAAGTTTGGAATAATACTGCCGGTTCGGCTGATGTACTGACGGTATTCTTCTCCGAATTGCTCAAGCATCATCTTTTCCTCTTTCGGCACCCGCAAAAGATAAAAAGGAACAGAAATCACGAGAAACGCCCAGCCTGCGAGCCAGTTCTCCAACAACAGCCCCTGTGCAATTGCCCACAGCAGGTGTGCCGCATACATCGGATGCCGTATATGGCGGTATATGCCGTCCGTTATGAGCGAGTGTTCCCGCCTGATTTGCAGTGTCGCCGACCAGTTTTGCCCGAGGTCGGCGTGTGACCTCCAAAGCAGAAAGAGGGCACCGGCAAAAACCGCTGTCCCAATCCAGCCTAACCATCCCGGCAGGTCATAATTAGCAAAGTCCAGCCACGGCGTAAATAGATAGAACAAAGGTAGGGCCATCCCCACACCCGCAGCGCTAATCAGAATAATATCCACCAGACTCTTGCGCTTTTTGGTGGCTTTGCTGCCTCTGCATCTGAATGTATATACCTTTCGTATAACCGAGCCAACAACAAAACCCGCAAAAAAAATAACTTCAAAGATATTATCGATTCCAAGCAATGTTATCTCCTTTGCCGAACGCTATCACTTGAATCCATTTCCATATTCCGGCCCAATCTTACTGTCTTCTCACCCTTCGTCAACCAAATGAACCTGTTTAGCTGCAGAATACAGCCATCAGTATGCCGGCAATGGCGACACCTATTGTTGGCAGCAGCAATTTAAAGATGACTTTGAGCAGCGAAGTTTGAAAATAACTGGCCGAGAGGGCCAGGCAAAGGTGTACGGGTGTGAGCCAAAGGCCGAAAAGCAATCCGGAAAAGGCCAATACTTCGAGCCCCATCCTGGCCTCAGACCCAGTGCCGATAAAGGCGATAAGAAACGGATAGGTAATCGCTACGGTCGGCATAGTTACTCCTGTCGTGAAGCAGACCAGCATCGGCAGGCCGAACAGCAGTAAATGCGGCGGCACATGGGCGTTTGTGAGAAATTCTACGACGCTGCCGATGGCGCCGCTGGTCTCAAGATTGAGCTTAAAAAACAGCGCGCCGAAAATAAGCAGGACCATGTCCGGCTCGCGGGCCGCCTTGAAGACGGACAGCCAGCGCTTAAAGGGAACTTTGTGTATCATCAGCAATCCGACAATGGCCAAAAAGATACCGACCGCAGGCGGCAGGTCAAAGGCAATATATAAAACCGCGGTAAACGCAATAGGCCAAAAGGCGTGCAGGAAGTCAAGCAGATTATGGCTTATGTGACGCTTGACCTGCTGGTGTTCGGGACGTTTCGGCGGTATACCGAACATTAGCAGGACAATAATACCCCCCACGATACCCGCACCGGATAACATGATATGGTAGCAAAAGAGAGTAAGTGCCGAGATACCAAGCAGGCTTTGAATAAAAGGTACCACCGGAAAAAGCGGCCAAACCGGTTCCCATTGATGCCTGAACAAAAAGTTAATGGCGGCCAGCCGGCTGCGCTCGACCCCGATTTTATCGCCGGCCTCGCGCACCATCGGTGCCGAGAGCATAATGCCGCCGGGCGTGGGCAGCATCCCCATCATCAGCGGTATCAGTGCTAATGCAAACCTGCGGCTTTTGAACAGACCCTGCATCGCGGGTACCAGCCGTTGAGAAAGACCGATCTCTTCCATCGCCGCACCGATAACATTGACCAGCAGCAGCAGGGCCGTCAGCGACACGAAAAGATAACCCGTGGTTTGCGTCAACGGCTGGCTTTGCCATTCCCCAATCAATGTCCGCCCGACGTCCCACGGCCAAACACCCAACAGCAGCGCCGACACACAGGCCGAAATCACCATAGCCAAGCCTATTTTAAACTTCAGCCGAAGCAGCGTTACCAGCACAGCCAACGATATTATTATAGATATAAACGCGTACATGGCGGCCTATATTAACAATACTAATTTGAAAAGGCAGGTTTTTTGTGGAAGAACTCGCTAAATAATAGGCCCCCAAATTTATTGGCTGGTTATATACTTATCAATTAAAAGGGCCTATACCGAATCAGCCGGTACAGGCCCTGAATTGCCTGAACTTGCGTAACCGCACCTGTACCTCTGTTACCCCCATTCTTGCTTTCGCAAGAAAACACAGGGGCGCAGGCAGGTACAAGTGACGCAAATCTGCTATATCGACCCCGTTAGATATGAAAAATACGACGTTATCTAACGGGGTCAACCTCTCAATTTCAATTATCACGTAAATTCCGGCTTACGGTGCCGGTTCAGGCGGCGGTGGATACAGACGAATATCGTCAAAGTACATTGTACCTGAACCACCAGCCACTGGATTATTCCTGTTACCAAGACCAAGGGCAATCGTATTGACATTAGCTAAGTTTACGCCCTGTTCTGCAAATGCCTGCAGGTCGATATTCCATTGGGTCCAGGTATCTACCTGTGCTGCATTAGGATTATCGTGATTGACTACTGCACTGCCATTGAGAGCAGCATACAACGTCTCGGCAGCGTTAGCCGCATCACCTCTGAACCAAATCGTCAGTGTCGTGACACCGTTCTCGGTCCAGTCACGCGGATAAGTCATCGTGTGAGTTGCCTCAGAATAACCAACACTGTTGTCGTAGTAAAGTGGCATCGACTGGATGCCGCCGTGAACAATACTTTGCTCGGCATAAGGAGGA
>Ga0315537_1002864_pt1 | contig 12974 bp, 15 predicted proteins | sample SalMarSW160270MG_FD_203091 | JGI IMG/M metagenome (GOLD analysis project Ga0315537, IMG submission 203091) | Salt marsh sediment microbial communities from the Plum Island Ecosystem LTER, Massachusetts, United States - Salt Marsh Sediment SW1602-70 ... | reverse complement strand
ACTCCGAAGAACCGATCATTGAACAGGAGAGTAGAGATAGTATTTAAGCATATAGAGGAGGGTTAAATGGCTGAGGATAAAGATGAAGTCAAAGAAAACCAAGAAGAAAAGCCGAAGAAATCGAAACTTAAGCTTATCATTATAGGGGTCATAGTACTCCTTCTGGGAGCTGGGGGATTTTTTGGGTATAGCAAATATAAAAAAGCCAATGAAAAAGGCAATGAAAAAGATACTGAAAAAGAAGAGCAGGTGAGTATAATCATTCCCCTGAAGTCATTCGTAGTTAACTTGTTTGATAAAAAAGGCATCGGTAAAAGATACTTGAAAATCAGCATGGAGCTCGAAGTTGCCAAAGAAGAGGATAAATTGAAGATTGATAATCATATCCCACAACTGAGAGATACCGTACTTATTCTTCTTTCGAGTCAGACATTGAAGGATATTAATACAATGGAAGGCAAGCTTGAATTAAAACATGAGATTTTATTAAGGATGAATCAGATGCTCGGAAACAAAACGGTTCGCAGAATATTTTTTACAGAATTTGTGGTGCAATAATGGGAAACGTTCTATCACAGGACGAGGTTGACTCTCTTCTAAGCGGGATAAGTGAAGGGAAGGTTGAAACCGAAACAGACGTACCTGAAAAAAGCGAAGAGATAAAGGCATATGATTTTAGTGTACCGGCAGGTCCATTACATCTCAGGATGCCCGCTTTGGGGATTATTAATGAAAGGCTTGTGGCTTTCTTGAGGACAAGCCTTCCCACATTAAGCAGGAATGTTGTGGATGTAGGTCTGACTTCTACTGAGTCTATAAAATTCAATGAATTTTGTCTTTCTCTCCCGGTACCGTCAAGTCTTAATATATTTAGCCTTGAACCATTGAGGGGGCATTCTCTTGTTGTTCTGGAAGGTAATCTGGTATTTTCCTTTGTTGATAGTCTATTTGGAGGCAAGGGAGTTAGTTATGTCAAACTTGAAGGCAGATGTTTCACGGCAATCGAGACAAAGATTGTGGAAAGAATAGTTAAAATAATTCTTGGAGACATTCAGCAGGCCTGGTCCGATGTATATGAAGTTAAGACTGTCTTTTCTCATTCGGAAATGGATCCTCAGTTTGCAGGAATTGTAAAACCCGAAGATTTGGTCCTTGTAAATAAATTTGAGGTAGAGCTCGAAAACGGAACGGGAATAATTACCATCTGTATTCCTTATTCGACAATTGAACCCATAAGAGACAGGCTCAAAACAGGGTTTCACGATCAATCCATGGTGGTCGATAAGGAGTGGCGAAGGTATATTGAAAAGAAGATAATGGATATGAATGTCGAATTGAATTGCATAATGGGGATGACAAAGATTAAAGGCCAGGAACTTCTGAAGATGAAGATTGATGATGTGATACTGCTGGATCAAAAACCGGGTGATCTCGCTATTGTCAATATCGAAGGTATCCCGAAATTTAAGGGTTCTCCGGGGTCCTGCAACAACAGGAAAGCTGTAAAAATAAGTGAGATAATAAAAGAGGAGTAAAAGATGGATGAAGCAAATGATAAAATAAAAGAAAACAACCCCTCGGATGCATCACAAGATAACAGATCGGAGCAGAATGAAAAATACGATATGGACCTTATTCTTGATTTGCCACTCGATGTTTCTGTGGAATTAGGTAAGGTCAAGATCCCTGTAAATGAACTGCTGCAGTTAGGCCGGGGATCCATATTAGAGTTGACGAAACCGGTTGGTGAACCTCTCGATATATATATCAACAACAAATTGATTGCAAAAGGTGAAGTCGTTATTCTGGATGATAAATTCGGAATAAGGGTGGCTGATATTATCAATCCTGTTGATCGAGTTAAGTCTTTGGGATGACACATATTTGAGGTGGGAGGGATGTTAGAAACGGACTTGATAAATACGGGGATTAAGACCATTGCCATGCTTTTTATTGTGCTTGGTTTTTTGTCTCTGGTTCTTATTTTGATGAAAAGGTATTTGTTCCCAAAGCAAAAGGTAAAGGGAGATTTATTCATCAAGGTCCTTTCTTCACTGCATATATCACCGAAAGAGAGGATTGAGGTCATAGAGGTTTCTGGTCAGAGGATTGTTTTAGGAATTACACCGGGGAGAATTAATTTTTTAACAAAGCTTGATGGTTTAAAAAAAGGCAAAAACAGCAAAAACGTAAGCGGAAAAGATCATGCGATTAAGGAATAAAAGACAAAGCAAAATACTATTTATCATCATCGTTTCACTTGCTGCTTGCTTTCTAATGGTAAAAAATACTTGGGCCGCTGATCTAATTTTACCTTCATTTCATTTCGGGGTAGAAAAAGGCGGAGATCCCGGGGATGTTTCGATTTTACTCCAGATTGTCTTTTTATTAACGGTCCTTACTCTTGCACCGGCTATTCTTATACTTATGACGTCTTTCACCAGGCTGGCTGTGGTTTTTACCTTTTTACGTCAAGCGGTTGGAACGCAACAAACCCCCTCCAACCAGATCATTGCGGGGCTTGCTTTATTCATGACCTTTTTTATTATGATGCCGGTTTGGCAGAAGATCAACAATAACGCACTTCAGCCATATCTGCATGAGGAGATCTCCCAAGGAGACGCATTTAAGGCGGCTATAAATCCGGTTAGAAAGTTTATGTTCCGGCAGACTAGGGAAAAAGACCTGTCTTTATTTGTGAATATGGCAAAGATGGATAAACCAAAGAACAGGGAAGACATTCCCACATCCATTCTGATCCCGGCTTTTGTGATAAGCGAGCTAAAGACTGCTTTTATTATCGGATTTGTTCTATACGTCCCTTTTCTTGTCATAGATATGGTCGTTGCGAGTGTATTGCTCAGCATGGGGATGATGATGCTTCCGCCAATTATGGTATCTCTTCCATTTAAGCTAATGCTTTTTGTTCTGGTGGACGGTTGGAATTTGATCGTAGGTTCACTGGTAAAGAGTTTTATGGGTGGATAAATATGACACCGGAATCTGTTATTACTTTTGCACAGCAGGCGATAAGGACAACCATTCTTGTATCCATGCCAATGCTGGGTCTTGGTCTTATTGTGGGCCTGGCCATAAGCATCTTTCAAGCGGTGACTCAGATCCAGGAGATGACATTGACATTTGTACCTAAGATATTGGTCGTGTTACTGGCACTCCTTTTTTTTGCCAGCTGGATGCTTGATCATTTGATTCACTTTACTGTGACGACTATTGAACAGATACCCTATTTTATTCGATAGAGGATAAATTCAGGTTTATAATAAAAAAGAACCCACAAACATTCAGGTGATCCGCTTAAAAACCGAATTTTCTGAATACGCTAAATTTTCTCAACGCGCTAAAAAAAGAAAAGTAATGGATATATTGAGCATATCATATCAAGAATACAAGGCATTTTATCTCGTGCTGATAAGAGTCAGTGTTATTTTGGTCATGTTTCCATTTTTTAGTGCACGAGTTATTCCGAATTTAACAAAAGCCGGGCTGGCGCTTGTTATTACTATAGTTCTGTTTCCCGTTATCCATAATAAAATGGTAGAATTTCCCGGCACGTTACTGGGAATAGCTCAATTGATCCTGTCAGAGATCATTATCGGCATGACTTTGGGAATTCTGGTTCAAATATTTTTTGAAGGGGTCCGGATGATGGGGCAAATGGTAGGATTTCAAACAGGGTTTGCAATCACCAACGTGCTTGATCCTCAAAGCGGCATACAGGTCTCTATTTTTGCTAATATGGCATATCTTATGGCCATTGTATTATTCCTTTTGTTGAACGGTCACCACATTTTACTCAACGCCTTAAGGGATAGTTTTGATATTATAAATGTTGGCTCATTAAGTTTGAACGTCGGGATGTTAAAAAAAATGACAAAAATATCCGGCGAAATGTTTGTTATTGCCGTGAGGATCGGGGCGCCGCCAATTGCCGCCCTGCTCTTTACAAATGTTGCTTTTGGGCTGATTACAAAACTCATGCCGCAAATGAACATCATGATCGTTGCATTCCCCGTCCAGATATGTATCGGCCTGTTTTTTTTCGGCATATCTTTAAATGTGCTTTTGAGATTCACGGAAAGATATATTGAAGGACTTGCCCCTATGTTAATTCATACAATGAACTGGTTTAAGGTGTAGATAATGGCTGAAGAGAGTTCCGGAGAAAAGACCGAACAACCTACTCCCAAGAAGAGACAAGAACTCAGGGACAAGGGAGAGGTCTCAAAAAGCAGGGAATTGCCCTCGGTGGCCGTACTGCTGTCCGCTTTGATCGCCTTATCCCTTTTTGGGTCCTATACTTATTCCCATATTCAGCTTATTATGAAAGGATCATTTTCTCTTCCCACAATGAATGATCTGAACATTTCTGAGCTTTTGCTATTTGCTCAACAGGTGACTACCCGTTTTATACTGGCGTTATGCCCTCTTTTGGCGGCCATTTTTATTACGGCGATTTTATCTAATATCATGCAGGTTGGGTTTGTATTATCCGGTGAGTCGATTATACCCAAGCTGTCCAAAATAGATCCCATTAAAGGATTCGGAAGGCTTTTTTCCAAACAGGGTTTCATGGAATTGTTCAAGTCTTTGATCAAACTGGCCGTTGTGAGCGGAATCGCCTATATCACGGTAAAGAGTGAGATGAATAATGTTGCCCATTTAGGTGAAATGGAATTGAATGCAATTTTTTCATACATTTTTATGGTCTTTTTTAAAATTTTTATCAGATGTGGCATGGCAATGATTGTTCTGGTAATCATCGATTACGCTTTCCAGAAATGGGATTTTGAAAACAGAAACAAGATGACAAAACAGGAAGTCAAGGATGAGTTTAAGAGGACTGAAGGTGATCCTTTGATTAAATCGAGAATAAAAAGCATTCAAATGGAGATGGCCAGGAGAAGGATGATGCAGGCTGTTCCTGAGGCGGATGTTGTTATTACAAATCCCACCCATCTTGCTGCGGCCTTAAAGTATGACAGCCATAGCATGAATGCACCGAAATTACTTGCAAAAGGAGCAGGTAAGATCGCCGAAAAGATTAAAAAACTGGCAGAAGAACATGACATTCCGATTGTGGAGAACAGAGAACTTGCCCGGAATCTGAATTCGCTGGTGGAGATAGGCCAGGAAATACCGCCGACACTCTTTCAGGCTGTTGCGGAGATTCTGGCTTATATATACAAAATAAGGTCCAGTTATGCACATGGATTGGTATAACCTAAATTGAGCGATTTTTTATTCGATCTGCACTGATCTCTTGCGCATCAAGGATCCGCGAAAATCCTCGACATATCCATGGGTATGCCTGCGGTTTTCGCGAACCTTTATGCATCAAGATCTCAGCACATCTCTTCGCAAAAAATCGCTCAACTTAGGTATAAGTAAATTTTAAGCGCTTAATTGTAAATATTATGCTTTTTATGACAAAACATTTTCGACGCAAACACACCAGGACTCGAAGATTAATTTTAACAAACAGTTTTCCCTTGTGTTTTTGTGTCTTTGTGGCAATTTCTTTCGGTTTATCCGGGTTGGGATATAAAAATGGAAGATGTCGTAAACTCAAAAATTAATCCAGGCACATTCAGTGAATTGATTACGGTAATTGGTGTGGTTGTCGTACTTGTGGTAATGATTATCCCATTACCGTCAATTGTTCTCGACTTCCTTCTATCCTTGAATATCACCCTTGCGATAACCATACTCTTGATGGCCATGTATACAATAAGACCGCTAGACTTTTTCATATTCCCTCCTCTACTCTTGGTGACCACGCTTTTCAGGCTGTCCCTCAATGTGGCATCTACCCGTTTGATACTTTTACATGGCAATGAGGGAGCCCTGGCCGCAGGAAAGGTAATCAAATCATTCGGGAGTTTTGTGGTCGGTGGGAATTATGTGGTCGGATTGATTGTTTTTATTATCCTGGTTATTGTAAATTTTGTGGTTATTACAAAAGGGGCAACACGGATCGCTGAAGTTGCTGCAAGATTCACACTGGACGGTATGCCGGGCAAACAGATGGGTGTTGACGCAGATCTCAACGCCGGACTGATAGATGAAGATGAAGCAAAAGCGCGCAGGGCGTTGATTACAAGAGAGGCCGAGTTCCATGGATCAATGGATGGCGCTGCCAAATTTGTCAGAGGAGATGCTATTGCGGGTATAATAATTACCATTATTAATATTATTGGTGGATTTATCATTGGAGTGCTTCAACAAAAAATGTCTGTCATCGATGCTGCTCAGAATTATACTCTTTTAACCGTCGGCGACGGCTTGGTGTCTCAGATTCCTGCCCTTACCATATCGACTGCAGCCGGAATAGTTGTAAGCAGGGCTGCTTCAGAGGGAACTATGGGCAAGGATTTTGCGAAACAGTTCTTAAATTATCCAAAGGCTATATATCTTTCAGCCTTTACGGTATTCTTTTTTGGTTTGATCCCGGGTTTGCCTCATATCCCGTTTATCTTGCTTTCCATTCTAATTGGGGGAAGCGTTTTTCTGCTTGGAGGAAAAAAAGAGGGAATAACGATAAAAGAGATGGAGGAAAAAAAGAAAGAAACGGTGGAGGAGGGGCCTGAGCCCGTTGAGCATCTACTTATTGTTGATCCTTTGGAACTGGAGGTGGGATACGGACTTATTCCACTGGTAGATAGAGAACAGGGAGGGAAATTTCTTGACAGGGTTCGGTCAATAAGACGGCAGTTTGCGCTTGAGATGGGTATGGTTATACCCCCCATCCATATCAGAGATAATTTGCAACTGAAATCATCCGAGTATCAGCTTCTTTTGAAAGGAGTAAAAATAGCAGGCGCTGAATTAATGATGAATCACTATTTGGCCATGGATCCCGGAGATGTTAGCAGGAAAATAGAAGGAGTGGAAACAATGGAGCCCGCATTTAACATACCTGCGGTCTGGATCCCGGAGGAAAGGAAAGAGGAAGCAAAGCTTGCCGGCTATACCGTGGTCGATGATGCCACGATAATGGCTACCCATCTTACGGAGCTTCTTCGAAAGCACGCCTCTGAATTGTTAGGAAGACAGGAGGTTCAGAATTTGCTGGACAACTTAAGAAAGTCCTGTCCAAAGGCGGTTGAGGAACTGGTTCCGAATCTCCTTTCTTTGGGAATCGTGCAGAAGGTAATGCAAAATCTTATAAGGGAACGGATATCAATCAGAGATCTGTTGACTATTGTTGAGACTCTTGCTGATTATGCCGTTTTGACAAAAGATCCTGACTTGTTAACCGAGTATGTCAGGAATAAACTTTCAAGATCCATTATCAGTCCATATATAGGAGAGGATGGTTTTTTGAAGCTGATAACAATGGACCCGGGTGTAGAGGACCTGCTGATTCATGGGATACAGAAAGCGGATCACGGTTCATATCTTTCCATTGACCCAAAGATTGCAGATTCGATTATTGCTTCTATCAAGCAGGAGGCGGAAAAAGCCATGTCAAAGAATATCCAGCCGATCCTTCTGACATCTCCTGTAGTTCGAAGGCATTTAAAGAAAATGGTGGAGTATTTTGTTCCCTCATTAATGGTGCTGTCTCAGAGCGAGCTATTAAGTGATATAGGATTTAAATCAATTGGAAAGGTACGTTTGAGTTATGCAGGTTAAAAAATACCGGGCCGGGACAATTAAAGAGGCCACCGCTAAGGTCAAGGATGTCCTTGGCCATGATGCGATGATTATTTCTACAAAGAAAATAAAGGGAATCGATAACCATAGTCTGTTTGAGATAACTGCGATACCATCAGGAAGTCATATTTCAAGTGAACGCTCGGATCCTTTTGGAAAAGTAAAATCAGAGCTCATGAGTATAAAAGAGATGCTTTATCTTTTGAATCATTCCGGCGGTTTTTCAGAAAAACTATTATTGAGTCCCGGAATTCTCAACATCTATACAAAAATGATAAAAAATGGAATTAATGATTATTATGCAAGACTTTTTTTAGAAAGGACAGGGGTGTTCAACGAGAATTCTGATGACGTTATGATCAATGTCAAAGAAAAAGTCTCCAAAGAGATAATGAAGGTCGTAAAGACAAAAGATCCGTTTGAAGTAGGAGAAAACCGCCAGATAATAGCAGCCTTTATCGGTACAACAGGGGTTGGTAAAACCACAACAATTGCAAAGCTCGCCGCACAGCTCATGCTGAAATTTAGGAAAAAGGTCGGCATAATTTCAATAGACGCCTATCGGATAGGAGCTATGGAACAACTCAATACATACGCAAATATATTGGGAGTCCCCTGTTTTCAGGCATTTAAAAAAAAAGATTTGCTTTTTGCCCTTAAAAAGATGGAAGGGAAAAATGTTGTCTTGATCGACACGGCAGGACAGAGCCAGTATGACCTGTCACGGATAAAGGAATTAAAAAGAATGATGCCGGATGATATGAATATCAGCACACATCTTCTTTTGAGTGTCGCAACCACAGAGTCTGAGATAAACAAGGCTGCCGTCAATTTCAGCGCTTTAAAATATCTAAGTTACATATTTACCAAGACAGATGAAACAGAAAGGCGGGGTTCAATTATAAACCAGGTTATGAAATTAAATTTGCCTATTTCTTATATAACAAACGGGCAGAAAGTTCCTGAGGATATTGAGCGAGCGGATAAAGGAAAGATCTTAAATTTATTGTTGAGTAAAGATTAGGGTGTCGATTTGTCCCGTTGAGAAAGATTGTTGCACTCAGACGGTGATCCCGTCCGAGACGGGAATTGCCTGCATGTTTGTTGATATTGTAGTTTCATAAGGTTTATTTCATTTGGATTAGGAAATTTTAAGTAGGAGAAAAAAAGATGGATCAGGCAACAAATTTGAGACGAATAATAAAAGAAGAATCCGGCAAGATTCAAAAGCTTAAAGAGTATAAAAAAGACAGAGAGTCTTCAAAAATAAACGGCCCACTGGTTATTGCCGTTACCAGCGGTAAAGGCGGGGTTGGCAAAACAAATATTGTGGGTAACCTGGCAATTGCATATCAGAGAATGAAAAAAAAGGCCTTAATTTTTGATGCTGATCTCGGGTTGGCAAATATTGATATTATCTATGGTATAAACCCGAAGCATACTATTGAAGAAGTAATTAGCGGAGAAAAAGAACTGTCTCAGATTATTGTTAAAGGGCCCGAAGGTGTTGCCATAATACCTGCCAGTTCAGGCGTACAGGAATTAACCCATCTTTCAGAAGGCCATAAGATCAATCTATTAAACGAATTCGATATATTGAATAGCAAGTTTGATGTATTGCTAATCGATACAAGTGCTGGGATTTCTTCAAATGTTACTTATTTTAATCTGGCGGCACAGGAAAGAATAGTGGTTGTAACTCCGGAACCCACATCTATCACAGATGCATATGCTCTGATAAAAGTGATGTTTAACAAACATGAGGTAAAGAATTTTTATCTTTTGATGAATATGGTCAAAGATGAAAAAGAGGCAAAATCTGTGTACAAAAACCTGAGCAGTGTGATTGCAAAGTTTATGGGAAGTATATCCATAGACTATGCCGGATATATCCCATACGATAAACATTTACATGAGTCTGTAAGCAGAAGACAACCGGTGAGTTGCTGTTATCCGGAGGCATCTTCAAGTCATAGCTTTAAAAAACTGGCAGAATATCTTTTAATTCAAACAATGGGAAGATCAAATGATGGTAACATTAAATTCTTTTTTAAAAGGTTGATGGCAGGGGCGGCGGGTTAGGTAATGAGGTCAGGGGTAAAAAAATATCAGCAGGCTTCCCAGGCGGAGCAGGAAAATAAGGATGAAAAGCTCAAAGAAGAGCTTGTTCTCAAGTATGCTCCTCTCGTAAAAAACATTGCCGAAAGGATGGCGATGAGACTGCCTCCCAATATATGCAAGGAAGAATTGATAGGTCCTGGGATCCTTGGGTTGTTTGACGCTATTGAGAAATTTGATTCAACAAGGGATATTAAATTCCGGACATATGCCAATCTCAGGATAAAAGGGGCGATACTGGATGAGTTGCGAAAAATGGACCGGATTTCCAGATCCATCAGGAGAAACATTCACAGGATTGAAGATGCGATGAGATCCCTTGAGTTGAAACTCGGAAGGGAGCCTGATGATTTTGAGGTTGCAAAGGAGATGGGAGTTGATATCGATTCATATCATCGAATGACTATGAAAGCACAGGGAGCGGGGCTTTTAAGCCTTGATGAGATCATGCCGGACGGTAAAGCTCCAAAACTTTCCAGACAAGTCTCGGACGCACGTTCTCCTTTTGATGAATTGAAAATAAAAGAATCAAAGAAGATTATATCCAAGGCTCTTTCAAACCTTTCAAAAAAAGAACAGCTGGTAATGTCGCTATATTATTATGATGAATTGACATTAAAGGAAATAGCAAAAGTTCTGAACTTGACAGAGTCAAGGATATCTCAGATTCATTCAAAGGTAATAATAAAGTTAAGGGTAAAACTGAAAGCATACTATAAAGAATGATTATGACTTCTTTAAACCAAGGAGAAAATACAGAAGATAAGGTGTTGGAAGTGTTTTCAGAAATTACTGGAAACGAGCTGGATGAGCCTGGGGGAGAAGAGATCTTAGAAATTACCGGAAATGAGCTGGATGAACCCGGGGATGAAGAGATTTCAGAAATTACCGGAAATGAGTTAGATGAGCCGGAAGACCCAGAGGGCAAATCATTTTCCGGGAATGAATTGAAAGAATCCAAAGATAAAGAGAATAAATCATATACAGAAGAGAAAAATAAATCTAAAGGTTTGAGGAAGAATTTCAAAGGGAAAAGAACGCCGTCCTTGGTTTTTGTGATAGGGATGTGCCTTTTGGCTATGGGAAGTTATTATTTTTCTCAAAATAAGAATGGTAAAGAAACAATTTCCCGGGTTAATATATTCCCGGTTCCGCATGATCAATCATTCATATTTGAATCTTTCATTATACCTTTTCAAGATAAACAGGGATATACTTATATTTCTTTAACCCTTTCCTTTGAATTGTCGAATATGGGATTAAAGAAGGAAATAATAGAAAAACAAGATCAAATCAGGGGAATTATTTACGAACTGCTGGGACAAGGGATACACACGGTAGAGGATATCCGCTCATTGGAAAAAGTCAAGGCGTTAATTTTAAAAAGAGCGAACACGGTATTAACTTCCGGAGAGGTTCGTGAGGCAATTATAACCGATTTTTCGCTTGTTTGAAATTTACAGATTTTGGTGAATGAAATGGCAAGTACAACTGATATGAACATTATTCTCGGGCAGGGAAGCGCGATTAAGGAAGTACACAATGTCAAGAAACAAAATCTTGAAATTAGCCAGCAGGTTGTTGCCCAAAATATAGAAGAAGAAAAGAAAGAAGAGAAAGATAAAGTCCAGGAATTTGAAAGAAGCAACCGGATAGATATCAAAAATGACCAAGAGAAAAAAAAAGGCAAAAAAGATAATAAAAGAGGTGCCATAAAGAAAAAACAAGAAAAGAAAAATAATTTGTCAGAAGGAAACATAATAGATATCAAGGTCTAATCATGGAATTCATAGATTTAAAATTCTTAATTCTCACTCAGATAGGGATTGATGTTGTAATTATTATTGTTTTTATTCTTTTAATCAGGAAAACCGGGTTTTTTAAAAAAGACTCGCCATTTAATAAGAGCCTCAAATTGTATGAATCTATGTTGTCCGATGCAAGCAGGATATCGGAACAGTTCAAGAAACAACTTGAAGAAAAAAAACATATGATTAAGATGCTCAGTCAACATTTGGAAGAGAGGATAACGAGCTTAAATGTCATGCTAAACAGGACAGATGCATTTCTTTTTCATAACAGACAGTATGATAATATGGACAGCAGCTCCTTTGATAACCAGAAAAAAGAGATATTAAAGTTAGAAAAACAGGGTCACAGTTCGGAACAAATTGCCGATATTCTATCGATTCCCAGGGAGAAGGTAATGCTCGTCCTGGATATAAAGAAAAAAGATAAAGAAGGTGTATCTTGATCCAAGTCGGCACCCCCACATCCCAAGCCTCAAAAGTATTTCTCCAATTTGAGGAAAAATCTATATCTTATCCAAAACTAAATAAAAATGAAATTGTAAATGGAAGGGTGCTCAAATCGATCTCTTTAAGTAAATTTCTTCTACTTATCAAGGGGAGAAGGGTTATCGCCAGAACACATGTTCCTTTAAACGAAGGGATGATACTATCCTTAAAAGTAGAAGACGTATCTCCGAGTCCGGTCCTTAAACTCATCGACACAAAAAGAAGCGACATTAATGCTGTAAAAATATCAAGGATACTTTCCGGAATCAAAGAAAATCTTTGGAAATCGTTATCTGAAAGGTTAACCCATTATCAGATTTTTGAAACCGACATAAAACAATTCAGAAAATTGATGAATGATTTGTCGCAAAGATTATTTTTAGAATCCGAGCCGGATTTATTAAGAAGAATTATTGAAAAATCAGGTCTTTGCTGGGAGGCAAAACTAAAAAACATATTTATTCGGAAAACAAGCGGCAATGATAATGTTAACATGCTGGCAGCAGACGATTTAAAAGGCCTTGGATTAAAGATACTATCACTTATGGACGAAAAGGAAGTTCTTCTGAACAGGTTTTTATCGGCCATTGAAAGCATCCAGCTTCTTAATAACATGGGGTTTGAAAAGGATCAAAAAATATTCATTCCCATACCCATTCAATTTCCTGACGGACTTTTTACGGTCGGCCAATTATTAATACAACTCAATCAAAAGAATAATGGAGATCATGAAAGGGGAAAAAAGGATAACGCTTTTGTCAAAATTAGTTTTTTACTAGAGATGTCGAATCTTGGGCCACTAAGATCCGATTTAACTATCAAAGAAAAGGAGATCTATGGAAGGTTTTTGCTGGTAAAGGAAGAAACAAAATTGCTAATTGA
>Ga0315537_1002863_pt1 | contig 12986 bp, 9 predicted proteins | sample SalMarSW160270MG_FD_203091 | JGI IMG/M metagenome (GOLD analysis project Ga0315537, IMG submission 203091) | Salt marsh sediment microbial communities from the Plum Island Ecosystem LTER, Massachusetts, United States - Salt Marsh Sediment SW1602-70 ... | reverse complement strand
TTATAGAGAGCCACATCCAATCTATCCTTCTGTTCCCTTGCATTCCAATTGCAGACATGAAGTGAGGGGCTTGTCTTCAGAAGAAAAGGAAAAACTGCCAGAATCAATTCCAAGTGAAGGATTTAAGATTAAATTCTAATCTATAAATCGATATATTTCTCCACTCCCCGTTCTTCATTATTTATAAATGTTTGCGACATAGAAATCAGTATCACTAGTCCTAATGTGGGCAAAAGAATTTAGTGCCCCCGCCGAAAGTGGACAATCACTTTCCTCTCCAGTGTATAATCCTGCTCTCTGAAATTACGAAAGATTTATTTAACAGGAAGCCGATAAATGTCTCCATTACATAAAACAGGGTTCGAGGCTTGATAAAATTGATGAATTTTTATATAACAGTAAAGTGGGATTTTCTTCTCATATGAAAAAACATTGGAAGTATTGGCTGACCACCACAATCGTTGTTGCTCTCGGTTTAGCTAATTTAATTGCTTGTAGAATTTGAGTCTACGGCTTTCTCAACGAGTTCCAGCTACACATTCCCCCCATTCGGCTTAACAGGCCGGCAGCTTCATGTGGCAGTCGGTCCCGGGCTTAAACCAAGTGACATGCATCTTAAATCGCCAAATGTTTAAACAAAACGGCAAAAACTTATTAGTAAGTGCCAGCATATAATTAATTATGCAGGCAGATGGGCGTGGGGGTGTCCGGGCATGAAAAAGACCGCTTTGTCATTCCTCTTATTGATCATTCCCATGCTTATAGTTGCCTCTGGATGCACCACCCAAGATGATGGCCGGAGCCTGACGGCAACGGAAGGAAAAGAGTACGCCGGGAAGAAAGTGCTTTTCATCAATTCATACCATGAAGGCTATGAGTGGAGCGACGGGGTGCAGAGCGGCGCCGAAACGGCATTGAGTCAGACCGGAGTTGAGCTGAGAATACACTACATGGATACGAAAAACAATCCTTCTGAAGCATTCATTAAGCAGGCTGCGTTGGAAGCGAAAGCCGTCATCGAAGAGTTCGAGCCCGATGTTGTCATAACGTCCGATGACAATGCATTCAAATACGTCATCATGCCATACTACAGGGATGCCGAACTGCCCGTTGTTTTCTGCGCACTTAACTGGGATGCTTCAGTTTATGGTGCACCTTACAAAAACACAGCAGGAATGATTGAGGTGGCCCTCATCAAGCAAATGGTCGGCCACATGAGCAAGTATGCCGAAGGGAAGCGTGTCGGGTTTATCACAGGGGATGTCCTAAGCGAGCATAAAAACGCAGAGTATTTCGGCAAGTATGTCGAGGGGGGGTTGAGCAAAGAGGTCTTCGTGGCAAATTTTTCCGAATGGAAGGCCGAATACCTCAAGCTCCAAGATGAAGTTGACATGCTCATACTGGGCGTTTCAGCGGGCATAGCGGATTGGAATGACACGGAAGCGGAGGTCTTCGTCCTGGAGAACACCAAAATTCCGAGCGGCGTCGAAGCCAGGTGGATGATGCCCTTCGCTCTGATCGGCTTGACTAAGGTGCCCGAGGAGCAGGGCGAATACGCCGCTAATACGGCATTGAGGATAATTGACGGGGAAAAGCCGTCAGACATACCTGTCGAGGAGAACAAGAAGGAAAACCTCATGCTGAACCTCAAGATCGCGAAGAAGCTCGACGTTGCGTTTTCAGCGGAAATGCTTAGGACTGCCGCTGAAATAATCAGGGAAGATACTTAGGACTGCCAAGGAAATAATCATGCATAATCAGGGAAGGATAAATGAGACTGAAGATAAAAAGCAAGATTTTTTTGTCATTCCTTCTGATTAGCCTGATGTATATATTCACCTTTTCTGCAAGTTACGGTTATCTTTCTGAAATCGGCCGGCTTTCAATGGAAATCGAACCCCTGAGCTATGAAATACAGGTCATTCAGGAGCAGATCGAATCCAGCAACACGCTTGAAACAACGATAACATCATACGCCATTCTGCAGAGCAAAGAATTGGAGGAAGCTCTCAGCGGCTATGTGGGCCGGACAAGTGAAAACATCAAAGATTTTGAGGAAAATGACAAGGCAGAGCTGTTGCGATTGCTATCGGAACTCGATGAAAATATCGGATCGCTCATCGATTTCATTAAGCAGGAAGTCAACTCCTCCGAGCTGAACTATAAAATCCTTAACACCTATGCAGCGCTCGAAAATGTCAAGGGGGAAGAGAAGGAAATATTGAGAAATTACACCCAGGAACTCCATGATATCATCGATGTCCAGAAAAGAATAACCGTTCTGCTCATCATGCTGTTCACCGGAAGCGGTATATCCATACTTATCCTGGCTTTCGTCATGTCCTTCATTCTGGGGAAGAAAATAACCGGTCCCCTGTCTCAGCTGGAAAAAATCATGAGGGAAGGTTCTGAAGGGAAGCTGGATACCGAAGTTGAAATCAGAAGCCAAGACGAGATCGGTTCCCTTGCCTCATCTTTTAATAACATGAGAAAGGGGATAAAAAAGTACCAGAAAAGGCTTCAGGAATACGGCAGTATGCTTGAGAAAAAGGTCAAGGAAAGGACGATGGAGCTGGAAGCTTCAAAGAAACAGTTGGAGGATAAGAACATCAACCTTGAAAGGTTCAATAGGCTCGCCGTGGGCAGGGAGCTGAAGATGGTCGAGCTCAAGAAGAGGATAAAGGAGCTGGAAGCGGGCAGGTGAAACGCGCATCATTTTTTTTGTGAGTTAACGATTTTTGCTGAATCTTGATCTCTAATCCAAAAATCATTTCTTCCAAGAAACCCTCTTATCCGCTCGATTTCTGTTTCTGAAATTCCAGCTTCAAGCCGTATACAAAAATTTCCGCATTGTTTGCATTTCCATGAATGATTAACAGGTATAGCAACAAAAATGACCCATCTAAAAGTATTAAATCTAATGGTACCTTTTTCCTACGTATTTATTCTCTCTCAATCCCACAAGAAGTTTCTTCTTTTCAAGTGGTGTCTGCTTTAACTGAGCCTTTTCTGTTCTAATCTCAGCTTTAGTCTTCAATTTGTGCCTTATGATAGAATTAACTCCTTTCATGCTGTAATTTTAATATAATAATTATAAAACACAGGAGTTACATTGACATTCTCCATATTCATCGGTTTTAATGAAACTTAACTTGCTCTCCAATTTTCGGCATAATTTGCGCATACCCGGACATTCCGGGCCCCGTGAGGGGGCTCTTTTATATATTCTGGGGACCAAAACAGTGATGAACCGGTCCTAAAGTGGACAGAAAGAGGGAATGCCCCCGCCGGGATTTTCAGCTCGCATTTCCGTTTTCCACTTTTGCGCGCCTGCTTTTGTGCAAGCGTCAGCTGCCGGAAAAGCGGGCATTTGAACCCGGGTCATCGGCTGTCTTCTTCGGACATCCAGATCATCTCTCACTGCCTGGCAGCCGCCAGGCTCGAACCTTCCGAACCGAATCGAAAGGCCGGTATCCTTGGCCGGACTAGACGACAGGGGCCTGTTTTAACTATAATTCTATGAAACGACATATTTAAAAATGGCGTTCAGGAGACCACGCACGGATTCGACGTGAGCAGGTCCGTCAGGTTCAGCTCCTGCGCGTCGCCACTGTCGATGCCGAACCACTCGTCCATGTTCCCGACCTGGTAGCAGTCGCCGTCGCCCGAGAAGTACCTGTAGGCCACGCGCGAGTAATCGCTCACGGGCATCGCCTGCTCCTGGAGCTCAGGCACGTATATGAACGTCGCTATGCCGCCGGGGGAAGGCGTATAGTCGCCCTCGAGCCTCTGGAGGAACGTCGGGCCATCGATCCTGTAGTAATACCTTTCGGGAAGGGTCTCGGCCACCGGCATCGACCATACGGACCGAGTGGCGTCGTCTATGTATACGGTCTCGTACCCAGAGGCTATCGCGTCGGAAACCAGGCTCACGGCGCTGTCGTTTCCCGTGTTGAAGCAGATTATGTCAGTCTCATCTGTAAGATTCTCCTCATCTTCCAGTATTATACCGAGATGATTGTCAAAGGTCACATAACTCAGGTTATTTGCTACGAGTATCTTCGTGTTGTCGTTCTCGGACTTGTTGAATGTGACCATGCCCGAACACGAGCCCGAGGAGTTCGCAGAGCCCGTGACCACGTTCCTATTTGAATATGGGGGGTCGGCCTGCCTTATTATCCTCCTTATGAATCCCTGCGTCTCCAGCGGGAACATGGGGTCCTCGAGGCCGTTGACCGACACGGTCACGTACCTCCTCAGGTTGGTCTTCTCGATGCTCACCCTGTCGAGCTTGTCCGTGACGGTTATGTTTATGTCCATGCCTATCCTTATGTAGAAGCCTTCGTAATCCTCGACGCTCACGTTGCCGTACTGTATGTGCACGTTGAAGTTCACGGGATTGGAGGATATCCTCTGGCTCCAGTTGGGCATGGTGTTGTTTATCATGAGGAAATCCTCGGTTTCGTTTATGTACCCTATCAGCATGAGCTGGGTTATGTTGGCGACGGAATCATCCAGCGGTTCGCCTGAGTTTATCACGTAGTTCGTCGCGGATAACAGAGCCCTCCTTCCGGACACCTCCATGGCCTTGGTCGTGTCCAGCTCTATGGAATACTCCAGCTGGCTGAGCTGGTCCGATATCACCCTGTCCGACACGGTGTCGCTGAGCTTCTCGCTGTACGTCAGGAAGCTTACCGTGAACATGAATATGGGGACTGCTATCAGTATTGCTATGATTGAGTAAAACTGGGCTTTCATAATCTTAATTTCGCTGAAGTCGGTTATTAATGACGACTGCCTTCATGGATAAATCATCTGTATGTATTCCACCAGCTCCCCCTCGCACCATCTCAGGGAAACGCTGCCTATGGGGAAATCGGACAGCGGTATCGTGCAAGTCATGGTGTCTCCTATGACGTGGGGAGGTATCTCCGGGGGCAGGTTCACGGCGTTGACAAGCTCGTGGTATATCTCGCACCTCGGCTGGAGCTTCTTCGTGGACGTGTACTCCGCCGGAAGCCGCTGTATCTGTATGGCGAGCGTCCAGTAGCTTGCCCCTCCTTGGCTGTTGTTTATCTCCATGTCCATGAGTATGTCCGCGGGCCTGCAGTTCTTTATGTAGTCCGATACCTCCTCCTTGCAGTCGTCGGCCTCTAGAGAGCAGTAGGCTCTGTATACGTAATCGTCGCCGCCGGTCTCCCCGGACCCCCCATAGTCGCTGCTGCCGTCAGGGGAGAAGAATCCAAGAAGCGACCCGTTGCACGCGTGCTCCCCGTACTTCTCCAGAAGTTCGGGGGTCGTGTTGCAGATGGTCCTGTAGCCTGATATGTCAAAAGGCGCCACGCCCGACATGTGGTCCTCGATCACGGTCTCATCAGATACGCATTTCTGGCCGTCCCAGTAGACAATAACCAGGATTTTCATGTAGTTGGTAGAGTTCCCGACCGTGACGATGGTCCTCGATGGATGGCACAGTCTCCTTAATTCGCTCAGCCTGGAGAGGCATTCCGCATCGCCGGGCGCGCATTCCATGTTCTCGGGCATGATCAGCAGGAGCACGCCTATGAAGACTATGAGCGCTACGTCTATCAGCATGAGGCCGTATATTATCTTCATCGCGTCCATGTTAATCACTCAGGCTGCATTACTTAAATTTCAGGACCATATCCTTATTTCCATTACCGACGGGCCCCACAGCGACGGCAGTTCCGCCACGTAGTTGGTGGGTGTCACCACCTCGAGCATGGCTATGTTGAACTCTGACAGCCTGTTCTCCAGCCTCTGGACGGCGTCCGCTGTCGCATTTTCAAGGGTCGGATATACGTCGCCGTAACCCACTATGCCCTCGACTGCCACGTGGTATATGGCCTTGTCGTATGGCGAGCCCCCTGTGGAATACTCAGATGAAACTGCAGTATCTACTGATACGGAGTTGTTCTCGCCGACCGAAAGCAGGCCTGCAGGCAGGTTCAGGGTGAATGGGTCGCCTATTTCCGTGTAGGTATCGCCGTAGACGCTTATGTTGTAAATGTTGGTCCATGAGCCTCCCGTAGCGGACGTGTTCAGGGCGACAAGGCTGGTCCAGTACTCGGACGAGTACGATGTCACGTGCGCGTCAAGAATCCTTGAGCCCCCCGGAACGTAGAAACTGCCCAGCTTGGGGGATTCGACGTTCCCGCCGAACCTTCCGGACTCCAGCGAAATCGCGACCTCGCCGTAATCGAGCGTGGTGTAGGGCGTGTAGTTGTACCTGAGATAGGATTCGGGATACAGCGCGTTCTCCAGGGAAACCAGGCCGGAGATGTTGATGGTCTGGGCCTCGAAGCTGGCCTGCGCCATCTGCTGGGCTATGTTCCTGTACATCTCCTCGAGCTCGTCTGCATTGTTGCTCTGGTAAAACCGGGTGCAGTTGTCCTCCTCCTCACCGGGATACCAGTCGTTCGCCGAGCAGTTCCAGCAGGCTATCTTCTGCATCACTATCTCGTCGGCGTCCGACCCGAAGGCGACGGAGAACACGTCTATCCCGAGGTCCCTCGCGTAGCAGGCAGCGCCTATCGCCTCGTCCTCCGCCTGCTGGATGGTCCCGCTCCTCCCATTGTAATCCTTGTAATCATTGCAGTACCTGTTCGCCTCGCCGTCGCTCATCACCAGCATTGCGTTGTACCTGTCAAGCGAGAGGTTGATAATCATGTTGTCGAACGCCACCATGGTCTCTCCGCCTCCATCCGTGACCTGGGCGCCGCATTCAATCGTGTGGTTGCGCTGGGCTACCGTAAGGTAACCGGTGACGTTTACCTCGACGGCGGTCGCGCCCGCGGGATTGTCCGCGGACGTCCACGAGTCCGACCACACGGTGACCGTTATCATGTCGTTGAAGTTGCTGGCGTTCGGGTACGTGAGGTTGCAGTATGCATATGCTGTGCCGTTGAAGTGGGACTCGGATGTCCCGTGTTGCAGGGAAAGCACACCGCTCTTCAGCACTCCGGAGGGCAGCGTGAAGTTCTGCCCGAGGCTTCCCGAGGACGTGTGGTCGCTAGTCACATACCAGTAGTCGTAAAGGCCGAACTCGCTGTCCCCCATGCTGAAGGAAGTCACGTACCCGTCGTCATCGCTGTCAAGCCTGTATGCGACCGCGTACAGGTCGCCGCCGACTTTTATCAGGTCGGGAGTCACTATGTCGCTGTTGAGGAACTCGAAGGTATCGACCAGCTCATGGTTTATTGTCCCGGAACCCGAAATCTCGACAACAGTCAAGTAACCGTCGTTTCCGGAGCCCATGTAGGCCACGGCGTAGTAATCCCCGTACATGCTCAGCATGCTGGGTTTCTGGCAGTCCGCGTCGAACTCGAAGCCGTCGGTGTACATGTCCTCCATGCTCCCGTCCGATGCTATCCTCACGGTCTTCAGCCAGCCGCTGTCGTCCGCGTCCATTCTGTACGCCACGGCGTATACGTCCCCGGACACGTGGACTATGTCAGGCTCCTGCGTGTCGTCGTACTCGAATTGCATTGTGTCCCTGACAGAGCCTATGTTCCCGGACGAGTCTATATCCACCGTCGCAATCCTGCCCCAGGAATTGGGTCCCTGATAAGCCACGGCGAACGTATCGCCTGCCACGTGTATCATGTCGACTTCATTGGCGTAGCCGGTATCGAACTCTATGGTGTCGGTTGTGAGCCCTATGTTCCCCGACGGGTCTATGTCGAACGTTTTTATGTAACCGTCATCGCCATTTCCGTCATCTCCATAGGCCACGGCGTATACGTCCCCCGACACGTGGACCATTGACGGGGCAAATATGTCTGAGTTTATGAATTCGTAGTCGTCCTGCTCCGTTCCTATGTTCCCTGCGGAATCGATGTCTACCGTCATAACGAATCCGTCATTCCCGGGCCCCCTGTAAACTATGGCGTATATATCGCCTGACACATGCAATATGTCAGGCTCCTCCCCCCTGTCACCGTCGAACTCGTACGTGTCAATCACGGCGCCTATGGTCCCGTCCGGGTATATCGGCAGCGTGTAGACCCACCCGTCATTGTCACCGCCGTTCTCGAAGGCTACCGCATAGACGTCACCTGAAACATGCGCTATGTCGGGGTCGTAAACAGTGCTCCCGTCCAGGAACTCGTAAGTGTCTTCGGTCTGCGATGCGGTTGACGAAAGGTCCACCACGCCACTCTCCGTCCACATGTCCTTCGACGGCCCCGAAAATCCGCTGTTTTCGAGGGGCTTTATGTCCCTGTCCCTCATCAGAATGTCCACGGCCTTGTTTATCCCGCAGCATATGCACGTCATGGAGCAGTCGGAACCGTATCCGTCCACCCTTGACTGCAGGTACGTGTTGTTGTACGTCAGCTCATCGTAGCTGCATACGTCCGTGCCGTACGCGGACAGCCCCGCCCTGCTGCCCTGGTAGGCGAGTATGGTGTTCAGGAAGTCCTTGTCCGCATCCTTGGCCACGCCCATCCTGTACCTACTGCCGTATATCCCGCCGCACTGGTGGCACGTGCTTTCATCGTCGCAGCAGTTAACGGACTCGCCTGAGCACACATAGACCGACGGCGTGACTTCCGTCCATGTCCCCCCGCATATGCCCTCGCATATGCTCTGGCTGTCGTCGCAGGTTGCGCTGCATCTCACAGGCGGAACATCGGTTTCAGGGCAGGTGCCAAGAACGCAGTCGTAGCTCTCGTTGGACCAGACGTCGCAGTTGCTTCCCATCGACCCGGACCTGTCGGTTATCAGCACTACGTCGCTGGAGCCGAAACCGGCCATTATGTGGAACGTTTCCATGCCCAGCCTCAGGGGCACGGTAGAGTTGCTCATCGCGCCGTAGCTCAGCACCGACCTCAGCTGGCTGTCGGTCATGTTGACCTCGACGATCCCGCTGTCGTTCTTCCTGAATATCTCAGTGTCCCCTATTATGAGATAGACCGGTATCCCGCTGTCGTTGAACGTTATGTTGTTGTTGTACTTCACGTGGAGGGTCATGTTGTTGAGCACTCCGGGAACATGGAAGCCAGAGTAGATGTTTATCAGCCCTGCTATCCCCGGGAACCAGTAGTTGTCCTCGTTGGTTTTGTTGGACACCGAGAATATCCCCCTGGTGTCAGGCTTTGACGTGTTGTACGTCACCTTGAGGAAGCCCCCGCCCACGTAGCTGTTGTAGAACGTGCTGAAGTTTACGGTTATCACGTTATCCCCCCGGTTGAAAATCGGGCAGCAGGCGGCGAAGCTGCTGCAGAGCGTCCAGTTGCCGGCCGTGAAGTTCGAGGGCTGGGAGGCGAACGGGCCGAGGTGGTTGCCGTTAACGAAAACGTCGAAGTCGTTCCCTATGTTGGCCTCGATGTATGCCGAGGTCACGTTGGAGTCCGTCGGGAGCGTGAGTATCTTGGTTATGTTCCCGTCCCCTTCATACCCACCGAAATACGCGTAGCTCGATGTGTTCTTCGCGAAACGGGCTATGTAGGCGCTGGAGAAGTAGCCTGACACTGGCTTGCCGAGCTCGTAGCCGGAGACTATCGTGTGGAGCCTCGATAAATAGCTCTGGCCGTCCCCGGTCGAGTATATGCTCTTGTCGTCTATCAGTATTTCATACCCGAATCCCTTCGGTAGCGTCCTGTTGAGCACCTCGCGGGTGAGGTTCTCCGCGCACTCGTTCAGGAGGGTGGAGTTCTGGGCCCACATGTATCCGAGCGCGTCCAGTATGGTCTTTTCCATGTCCGAGTCCGTTATGTTGCAGTCTGCGGTGAAGTTCTCCGGCATCAGGTCCATGACAGCCGAGAGCTTCGCCCGCTCGAGCACGTTCATGGCGTCCTTTCCCGTGTAGTACAGCCTCTGGTACTGGAGCTCAGGGGAGTAGCGCGTGGTAGAGAGCGCGGTTATAAACGAAGCCAGCAGGAACAGAATCCCTACGGCTATAATCGCATCCATGGACAACAGAAAAGCCCTTCCCATTAATTAAATATAGCCATTACTCGTTATTATTTCTTTAAAAAAAGGCGCTCTTAAGGATTAAAAACTTGGCTGTAGAATCTTCATATGGCGTTCATCGGAACAGGGTCCGGTCATCAGCCCATGGAAGTTGGCAATTACGTCGATCTCGACCTGGTCGGGATTTTCGAAGAAGGAAAGCCTTACGGATTTCTTAACGGTAACCGTGTGATCATAGGCGAATTCGGCCGGAGAAACGTAGAGATGGAAGGGGGTGCCGCCATAGGGGACTCAGTTCTTGTCAGGATAGACTATTTCAACCGGGAAAAATCACACGCAACGGCGACAGTCATGGAAAACCGCGGCAGCTTCGTCCGGAGTTACATCGAATCCGAAGAGCCTGTTGAAGTCCGTATAACGGGCAGGTCCATGGACAGCGCATTGGACATCATGAGCAGCCCGAACGTCCACGAGGACAAGTGCGGGTTTCGCGAGTCCCTGCTCATCGGAGAGAATATGAAATACAGGAAAGGTAAGATAAAGGAGGTCGTCGTAACGGGCAGCGATGTACGTTCGGGCAGGCTGCGCATTTTTGCAAGGCCTGCTCACGGCTATGACGCCAGGGATCCCGAAAAGGACATATTCATTTCAAGCTGGAAAGGCAAGAAGGACCAGCTTATCAGGGACATATCGTCCATAAAATACATACCTTCGGAAAGGCTGAAAAGCATACTTCTTGTCACCGATGTTTACAGCGACTTCATCGGGGCTAGTATCCTAAGCGACAAATACATCGAGCAATTTTACGGGAGCGTTGCAGATGCCGTGAAAAAGTACGTGCTGAACAGCAGGAGCGACGATTTCAAGCACGTCATCACGACAACGGAAGATATGGATGCCGGCAAGATATACGGTGAAATCAGAAGGCACCTGAGATTTCTGAATGTCGAATACCTGAAGCTTTGATTTTGCCGCTTCACTTAATAATAAACATATAAAAACCAGGGTTACAAATCTAAAGTGATACCATGGACATAAGGAACTTCATCAAGAAGAAATTTGGGAAGAACGTTTTCTCCCTGAAGCCCGAGGACCTGCTCAAGGAGAGGCTCAGGAGCGAGAAGAACGTGGAGAGGATTTCGGCCGACATAAAGGCCATCCAGGAGAAGATCCAGAAGCTTATGCTTGAGGCCAAGGGCCAGCCGAGCACGCTCAAAATGCTCAACGTCCAGAAGATAAAGTCCCTGAGGCTTGAGGCCGTAACGAAGCAGCAGGAGGCCAGCAGGTACCTCAAGGAGTTGCAGGTCATCCTTCTCATAGAGGCTATGCACGAGCAGGAGAAGTTCAAGGAGGAGTCGGACTTCGTGGAGAGGATAATGAACACGGACATAGACCAGCTGAGCGACTCCATGGTCGACATAGACGTGAAGAAGGCCATAGAGGAAGGCAGGCTGGACCTCGTCAAGGGCAAGCTTTCCAACATCTTCGGGAAGGAAGAGATACCCGTGGACGAGGAATCCCAGGATATCATCAGCGCGATCGAGGACCTGGAGCAGGTCGACGAGGAGACCGCCATGAAGATGGCCGGGGAGAAGGCCAAGGCGCTCGCGGACGAGACGCTCAAAAAGAAGCCCGTGGCCGAGCGTGAGTAGGCTCCTTGTTATTTCTGAACGCTTCCCGTAAGCGGATTTTTCCTGAAGGTTTTGTACGTTTACATGTGCAAAAAGCTTCCTACATGAAGTATTCGCTGAGCGTCATGTACAGTATGAGCATGTCGAAAAGGAACAGCACCCCGGCGATCAGCAGACCCAGTATGAAGTTCCCGGAGATGTCAAGGAACCTGCAGCCTGACACGCCGCCGTCCGGCGGGCACTGGAAATTAGGCTCCACCATGGTGAATATGACAAACACCAGGAAGAACGTCACGAGGAATATCGCGGATATCTTTTTGATGGGCAGGCTTTTGAGGACCAGATTTTCAGTCTCCTCGACGGCATCGTGCACCAAAATAACACCCCATTTATTTTTTGGCTCAGGCAGGCTATAAATCAATCAGACCTTTACGGAAAGCTTTTTTCCGTATACAAGCTGCCTTATCCCGTGGGCCGCCGCGATGTCCTTCCCGAGGGATTTCAGCCTTTCCGGCACCGTGGCGGATTTCACTTCGTCCCTTAGGGAAAGGCCGCTGTCCTTTTTGCGCTTCCATACGGCGGAGTTGAATGCCATGACATCCTTCGCCCTGAAATCAGGTTTCTTCTTCAGGAGCTTCCCTTCGGGCTCGGGGAACCGCTCGGAGTGCACGTCCTTCCCCCTCAAATCCATGTAAACCGAATACGTGAGGAACGGCAGCACCGGCGAAAGCACGAGCATTATCCTGTCAAGCACGTGATGCAGCGTGTATCTGGCCGAGGCTTCCTCTTCCTTCGTGAACGTGCCCTCCTGGTTGTAGGCCCTCTGCTTCACGAGCTCTATGTAATGGGAGGCGAACGTTTCCCAGATGAAGTTCTTTATCTTCGCGGAGGGGTTGTGGAAGTCGTAGCGCTCGTAGCGCTTGGCCGCGTCCTTCACTATCGCGTCAATTTCCCTGATTATCCACTCGTCGAGCGGGGAAAGCTTGGGCTTCTTTTTCGGCACGGGGAACATGGAGATGAAGCGCGCAACGTTCCAGAGCTTTGTCAGGGTCTTTCCCGCCCCGTCTATCCTCTCGAAAGAGCACCTGAAGTCGGTCCTGTCCAGGTTGCCCTCTATGGCCGTCCAGAGCCTGAACGGCTCGGCCCCGAAGCGCTTAAGGACTTCCTGGGGGTCTATGACGTTTCCCAAAGACTTGGACATCTTCTTCCCCTTCTCGTCCAGTATGTGGTAGTTTATCCATACGTCCCTGAATATGCACTTTCCCGTCAGCAGCCAGTCCTTCAGCACGGTGTAGTAGAGCCACGTCCTTATGATTTCCTTGCCCTGAGGCCTGAGCGTGCAGGGCCGGTTCCTTTCGAAGAAGCCCTTCGGGCCCTTGTGGTATTTCAGTATGTAGAGCGGCGATATGCTGGAGTCGA